>WNGG01013392.1_pt1 | contig 27539 bp, 26 predicted proteins | sample 5400661 | NCBI WGS metagenome assembly WNGG01 (sample SAMN13153372, study PRJNA577476) | soil metagenome | isolation source: 100 cm soil or saprolite under Garry oak tree replicate 1 | place: USA:California | collected 2016-06-15
TATGGTTGGGTGATTAAGAGGATGTATTTTGACGAACCTGGAGATCAGTCTAGGATTCCCGAACCTCGCGTCTATATGGCTGTTCTTTGGGTTGCCACGATTCTGATCTTCGCCATTGGAATTTATCCTGACCCTTGGATTCGGCTGGTTCTAGGCGCTGCCGCTGCACTAGTCGGTTCGCGAGGGTTCTAGTCGCGCATTTAGTAGGTCCGCTATCTCAGAGATGTCCCTGATTATCTTCTCTCTCAGAAACTGTCTCTCTTCATGACCGAACTGAATTTGGATCGTCTCAACAGCGAAATTCCCCTTTGCATCATTGCGGTCGTAACTCGGGACCGTACTTCCTGGTTCGTCTACTTTATCCTCGCTGTCAGCGGTTACTGTAAAATCTTTGACCAATCTCGACTTCACTAGCTCGGTCGTAGAATCAGAACATGTCTGCCTTCCCGCTGTCCCAATGTTGACGCCCGGCTCCTTTTTTCCGCGGATGTCAAGAATATACCTAATTCCATCTTCCGATACGACTCCCTCGATGCCCCTTCTGAGCTCTGATTGCGCGGAATGAATCCTATTCATATCAAAGAATTCCCTGTTGACCTTGCCGATGACAGCAAAGGACCTCGAAGTTAGCGCTGCTTCCTCAACAATTTGTCCTGTGTGAAGATCTGCGTCAGGGCCAGTAGCGTGTGGAGCGATCAGGAGAACGTGCCCTAGACCGACGATTTCCACGTGATCGGGGTGAACAATCTTGACAGGCATTCTTCAGCAACCCTTGTATGTAGAGTAAAGGGCTGGAAACTGTATCAAAACCCTTCTTCGAACAGTTTTATAGCGCGCATCTAAACTGGGCATTCGAAAACGCGATCTAATGGTGTATTTGGAGCAGAAATCGCTTGTCCGGAATCGAAGCTGTAAAAAGGATTGTGGAAACTGAAGGTCAAGCGAAACGGATCGTCGAGGAAGCACAGTTAAGCGCTGAAGAAATTCTGGCTCGTGCCTCAGAAGAAGCCCAAAAGGTTCGGCAAACCTCAGCAGCTGAAGCAGAACAGCGAAAAGTCCAGATGCTTCGAGAGACGCGGGAGAAGGCCGAGGCTGACGCGAGAAGCTCAGACGTGGAAACCGACTCTCTACTGGAGAATTACAAGAAGCTCTTCGAGGACAGGAAAGACGTTGCAGCCAAGAAAGCCGTTGAATTGGTTCTCGGTGGTTGAAAATGGCTGAGTCTTTGGAAAAACTTCATAATCGGATTCTGTCGGATGCAAGACTGAAAGCCGCTGGAATCGTCGAGCAGGCAGAAGAAAAGTCTAAGCAGATTCTAGACGAGTCCCGAGCCCAAGCGCAACGAGATGCGAGCGAGATTCTATCAAGAGCCAGTTTGGAGGCCGAGAGCATCAGAAGGAGTATCCTTAGTTCCAGAATCAGGGCGAATCGCCTAAGGATCCTCGAAGAGAAGAATAAGATCGTTCAAAGTGTTCTCAAATCGGTCGAACAGCGTCTCTCGGATATCGCTGGTACTGACCAGTTCGAGTCGACCTTGAAACGCCTCGTGCTAGAAGCGGTTCAGGCAGTGGGAACAGATAATGCACTAGTGAGAGTTGGCTTTCGGAATGCGGAGAAGAAGGGTCTCCAATCTCTGGGACAATCGTTGCCCAAGGGGACAAAACTCCTTGCTGATGAGACAGCGATCGATGAGCTAGGAGGCGTAATTGCAAGCGACCCCGAGGGAAAGATGAGCTTCAACAATTCATTCAAGGCTCGCATCGAAAGACTGGACAACCAGCTTCTAACGACAATCTCCTCAACCATATTTGGTGAGTAGGTCTCCATCTCTTGCTCAGACCAGAGACGATGCGTCAGGTAAGCATCATAGTCGCAAAAGACGAGCTGCCCAACCTCCTCTCCTACGCTGGAAGAGAACAGATGATTCACCTTATGACGATTGAGGACGAACAGCTCCCACCCGGTGCGACACCATTCGAAGCTACAAGCTTGCTGTCTAAATCCGCGACGATCAGGAACCGCATCTCCGCGCTTGCCGCGGCTCTTGAACAGGTTGAGGTCCAACCTGAGAAAATTGAAGCTCCAATTCACAACATTGATGAGCTCGCCCTCTTTCTCGACCAAGAGACCTCAAAACTCGAAGGGTCGGTCCGCCAACTGGAGGAATCGCAAGGCAAACTACTAGCTGACAAAGAGAGAACTTCGGAGCTCTCACGTTTCCTTTCAGGATTAGAAGCCGTAGGAATGCCGCTTGGTACTATTGGAGGCAGCGGATTCCTCGTCACTCTCGCTGGAGAATGTGCAAGAGAGTCAACCGTTTCGATTCAGAGAGATTTAGATGAATTGACATCCAAGGAAGCTAAGAAATTCACTGATAGTCGCCTCGCGGAGATCGAGGACGTGGCGAGAAAGCTTGACCACCAACGTGAACTCCTCACAAAAGAGTACGGACCGAGGCTCAAGACTCTGGAGTATCTCACGGAGATTCTGGAAGCCCGATCCAGAGCCATCTCAAACTCGTCTACTACAGAGTCGACCTACATGCTAAGAGGATGGGTCGCCGAGGACAGTGTCCAGACACTGGCAGAAGGAGCTGCCCAGGCCTGCAACGGACTCGTTTCTGTTCACGTAGAGAGCACTCAAGATGAGAATAACCTCTCTCACGGCGGATCGCTAGAAAACGGCCTTGAAACCAAGGAGCATCAAACCCCACCGACGCTCGTTAGAGTCCCTGGGTGGAGCACGCCTCTGCAGTCCGTGATTGACAATTTTGGCATCCCATCCTATCACGAAACAAATCCCTTGGTTTTCATGATTCTTACTTTTCCGCTGATCTACGGATTGATGTTCGGAGACTTTGGTGAGGGTCCTCTTTTCTTGGCTCTAGGTCTCTTTCTCTTGTGGCTGAAGCAAAGGAAGGTCAAGATCTTCGAGATCGGACAATTGTTCGTTAACGGCGCGGAACTCATAGTTATGCTAGGCATTGGCATAACAATTTTCGGGTTTCTCTTCGGTGACTTTTTCGGTTTTGAGTCCCAAGCGGTCTTCGGCTTTCGACCCTTCTTCAACCCGAACGAGGGAGCCTTCGCGGCCACACCGGACATTTCCCATCTTCTCATCTATATGTCGGTGATACTCTTGTTCGGAGTAGGACACTATCTTTCGGGTCTAGTAATCAGCATATACAATAAAGTGCGTAATCACGAGATCAAGCACGCAATCTACGGACCGATTTCCTGGGCGTGGTTCTACGTAATCTTCATCTATCTCGCAGCACAAGTCGTCATCTCAGGCTACAAGTTCGGAGTGCTTCTGCAGAACCCCGCGTTGCTCGTACTGTTGTTCATACCGATGGGGATCATGGCGGTCAAGGAGGGACCTCTACACTTCTTCGAAGTGTTCATCAGCGCAGGAAGCAATACATTATCCTATCTTCGAATCTGGGCTCTCAACCTAGCGGACTTTGCAATAAAATTCGCATTCTTCACTTCCTTCGGAATAGCAGGCGCGGTAGCAGGGAATCTTCTGGTGATGATTCTAGAGGGTTTGATCGTTTTCGTGCAAACTCTGAGGCTTCACTGGGTTGAATGGTTTAGCAAGTTTTATGAAGGATCGGGAGCTTGGGCGGCGGACTAAGCGTCCTCCTTTCTGCGATCGGTGCCGGAATCGGAATCGGTATCTCAGGGCCTGCTATCGCTGGTGCCGGGGTCGAAAGGCCTGAGGTCATGTTCAAGACATTTATCGCGACCATCCTCGCCGAAGCTCTCGCGATCTATGGATTAGTGGTTGGTCTTCTCTCGGTCTTCCACATCACCGACACGCTTACCCTCGCTGGCTCAGTCAGAATCTTCGCAGGCGGTTTAACAATGGGTGCAGCAGCCCTCGGCGCCGGATTCGGCATAGGCACGTCTGGAAGTGCTCTCGCCGCCGCAACGGCGGAGAAACCAGATATATTCTCAAGAGCAGTCATCACGCTAATACTGGCAGAGGCTCTGGCGATCTACGCCCTCGTCACGGCTCTACTGCTTGTTCTACAAGCTAAGTAACAGCGACTCATCGTGGGAACCGAGATTCTATTCCATATCGTCCGAGACAACTACATCAATGCAAAGATTCGGGGAGAAAAAGGCAAACTTCTGGAACGGCAGCAAATCCATTCCCTTGCTGAGTTCCGGACACAAAGCGAGATCCTAGGGGTCCTTGCAGACGGGCCGTATGGCAAAGAGCTCTCTGAACTAAGAGACGGCTCTTCCCCCATAGAGACCGAGAGAGCTGTCCGTTTAGGATTCGCTCGAGGAGTCAAGACACTGATTTCATCCTCCCAAGGATCAGCCCGAGATTTTCTCCGCGAGTTCAGCAGGCGTTTCGATGCCTACGATCTTGCCGCCATAGTGGTTTTCAAGGCTCAAGGAAAGAGTTGGGAGGAGTTCGTTTCAACACGTCAGCCCCTGGCCGTCCTGAAAGAGGCTGAGTTGCACCGTCTCTATTCGATGGATGATCTCCGAACAATCGTTGGAATTGTCGGCGACAGAGCGCTCGTGAACAGGGTGAAGAGCTTCTCCATGGAGGACCTTGCCGGCGAAAGAGCATCACTAGCTCGAGACATCATTACCGGTTGGGGAGAGGAACGCTTCTACAAGTATGTTGACGACAAGCTCGGAGGGTTCGACCGAGAGAGTTGTCTTCCAATAGCCGGAGGAACGATCGACTTAGCAAATCTGACTATCATTCTGAGAAGTAAACTGATCGGAATCCCCAACGTCCGCGAGCATCTTATACCGTCTTTCTGGAAACTTGACAATCGAGCAATAGACCAGCTCCTAGTCGCTCAAGACGTCACTCAAGCTCTCGATCTATCATCATCTCATCCATACTACCACAGCATTCTCTCTGGTGCTAGGCAGAAGTACGAAGAAACAAAGTCTCTCTCCTTCCTGGAAGTCGCGTCAAGAAAACACTCTATCCATATTGGCAAGAGGATATTCCTCGGATTCCCATACACCTTGGGAGTTGTTCTTGCGTTCCTGATTGTTAAGGAGAACGAGGCGAGAAACCTCGCGGCCATCGTCGCTGGAGTTGGGGCTGGAATGAAACCAGACCAGATCAGATCCTTGGTCGCAATTCCCGAGTGATTCCTTGCGCTTTTCGATTGGTTGCCGATTAGAGTTTCTTGACGAAATAGTAGTAGGTGTATCCAAGTCCAATAACTGATCCGAAAACGAGTCCAATCCCGGACCCTGCGCATGGAGCAATCCATGGCGATGCGGCCACTACTCCCACGCATGAGCCGAATCCGAATAATGGCCCCAGGACTATTCCGCCTAGGAAGTATCCGAGGACGAGAAAGGTGAACAGGTTGACGCTGAATCCTATTATTTGAAGAGCCGTGGGATCGTAGATTCGTCCGACGCGATTCCGACTCTTGAAGAACTGAGCTCGTCGGCTTCTCTGGGTCGAAGATTCAGCTGGAGCTGTCGTCTCTTCGTGGTCCCTCTGCTGGGGCAATCTCAAAATTGCTCCTTTCAAACACTCGCTAATGCTAGAGTGTGCGGGGTCGGGATCGTTGTGGCTTCTGTTGATTTGGCATGCCAACGTTATGATCGCCACAGGGACAAGTTCTTCCTCGCTTTGCAGGATTCCGTCCAGAACGGAAGTTTCAGTTCCTGATATTTTGGCGAATTCTTGCTTTCCAGTTCGCTGAATCGCGGCGTTAAGCGCATCCTTGATTCGACGTGTTGCTTGTGCTTCGAGGTCTGAACTGCTCACAAATACACGCGCTTCTACGAGGAAGACTCCAATTCGATGATCCCTCGTCTAGAGAGATTATTCACCGTTTCAGCAGGAAGGACTCTTTCAAGTCGAGCGTAGATACGGGACGCCTGAGTTCCCTCGCCCAGTTTGAGGATTCCGCGGAGCAGCATCAGAGCATCGACGACTCCGTCGAGCCTGCTGTTCAGCGTGAGTCCTGCCTTCCTACGCAAGTCATCCAGCTGCAGCTTGAGCTCGTCAAGTTCCTTGGATAGAACCTTCCCTCTATCTTCTTCTGTCTGAATTTCAGATTTGATATCCGGCGATTTGTATTCGGGAATCTCGATCGGGGTGAAATCGTAGAGAAGGAGCATTTGAAGCGCCTGGGAAGATTTGTCTTTGGGCGTGGCAATGAGGGTGTAGACTGCCACCTGTCTCTTGTTCCCGACTGCAAGGATAGCCTGGTCTTTGAATTGTCCAAGCATTGCTTTCTGTGCTGCCTCCAGCTTCTTGACTGGCAACCGTCCTAGAATTCTCCGGAAATCTCCCGCCTTGGGTTCTAACTGGTCGGTGGCGAAACCGGTTTGAGATATTTCTGTGAGCGCAGCGATTCTCTTCTTGGAATCATCGATCTGTCTTTGAATCTTATCGATCCTTCCCTGAGCCTCTTGGTACTCGTTTCTAGCCTCGTCCAGTTCTCGCTTCGTCGATTCCAGTTCGCTATCGTAGTCTAGCTGATCAACAGGGCTCAGGCCAGCTTCCCTTGGCAAGTTGAGCTGTCGCATGACTTGGAGGATTTCATCCCGCAGCTTCGAGAGCTCTTTGATGCGACCGACAATTTGCTCGGTCGTCAGCTGTCCGGACGTGAGCTGTATCCTCTTCGACTCCGTTTTTCCTGGGGTTCCGAGTGCTGTTGCCATTTTCACCGAGGCGTCGTCGGCGAGGATCGCTCTTAGAACGGTGTCTTTGGCGGGGGTACTCAAATCCGCCGACCCGGCTAGGCTAGAGAAATTAGGGCTACCAAGAAGAGCGGAATGAAGACTAGGGAAATCGTATTGAGGAGTTTGATGAGAATGTGGAGACTGGGCCCCGCTGTATCCTTCCAGGGGTCGCCGACGGTGTCACCGACGACCGTTGCAGCGTGTGTTTCTGTGTTCTTGCCTCCAAAGTGTCCTGCTTCAACATACTTTTTCGCATTGTCCATTGCGGCTCCTCCCCACATCATCATGATGGCCAGGGGTATGGCAGATAGTGTTGCGCCAACAACTAACGCTCCGACCGCGGCCCAGCCGAGGAATACTCCCAAAACTATGGGTGCGACCACTGGGATAGCGCCCGGGACTACCATCAATCGCAGAGCCGTCCTCGTGGAAATGTCCACCGCTACGGCATAGTTTGGCTTAGCTGTTCCTTCTCTGAGCCCTGGGATCTCTCTGAACTGTCTTCTGACTTCCTCGACCATACGATAAGCGCCAACACTTACTGCGTTAATTGCTGTACCTGAGAAGACGAAGGGAAGCATACCCCCGATTAACGCACCTATCACTACATCGGGGTGGTTGAGAGCAAGAGCGGATCCCAGGCTGGATAGTTTCATTCCCAGAAGTGCGGCCTGGGCACTCGTGATAGTGGTCAGGTCGGTTATTTTGGCTTGGTATCTTGCGACTTCCAGCACGAAGGCCTGGAAGAGGAGTAGAGAGGCGAGAGCGGCGGATCCCATCGCATAGCCCTTCGTGAGGGCTTTGGTCGTGTTGCCAAGCGTGTCGAGAGGCTCAATTCGCTCGCGGACTTGGACGGGTGCTCCGGACATTTCGGCGATTCCGCCAGCGTTGTCTACTATGGGACCTAGACCGTCCATCGTTAAGACGATTCCCGCCGTTGAAAGCATTCCCATCGTAGCCATGGTCGTACCATAGACGCCCCCTAGGAACGTATCGGTAATTCCGGCTTGGATGGCAAACTGTTCTCCCAGAGCAAACGAGATGAGAAGGGTGATTGCAACGGTAATCACAGGAAGTCCGCTTGATATCATGCCTACCGCGGTGCCCGACATTATGGTGAGTGCTGGACCGGACTTTGATCTCTCAGCGATGGTAATTACAGACTTCGCTTCGGAACCTGTGTAGTATTCGGTATAGAGTACGATAAGTAATCCTGCTGCCAGCCCCGAGACCATACAGCCGTAGAGCGCGTAGGCAGCCAGAGCACTACCGCTCGGCGTTAGCCCGGATGGACCGAAGACGTACCATGTCGCGATGAACATGAGAATCGCTGCCACGACGGACGCTACTAGGAGTCCGTCCCTAGATGGTTTGATCGGGTTTTTGAATTTCTTCTCGAAGATTGCGACAGCTAGCCCAACGAATGTCGCGATGATCCCTAGCGATCTCACGATAAGAGGCATTGTCACGTAGTAGACGCTTATTCCCTGGAAGAGGATGATAGAGACGATAAGGCCGATGATCATGCCTCCGAGGTTCTCGGCGGTAAGAGACTCGAAGAGGTCTGCTCCTCTCCCAGCTTCATCTCCGACATTATCGCCGACATTGTCAGCTATAGCGGCGGGATTTCTAGGGTCATCTTCCGGAAAGTTCTCTTCAACTTTGCCAACGAGATCGGCGCCGACATCGGCTGACTTTGTGAATATTCCACCCCCCAGCTGGGCGAACAAAGCAGCCAGTGATGCTCCGAATCCGAACCCTGCAAGGACCCCCGGGTCACGGAAGGCGGCGTAGAGGATCGAAAGGCCCAGAAGGCTCATGCTAATCACGGCCAAGCCCAGCGCTCCGCCCCCGAGCGTGGCTACTTTCAAAGCGAGATAGGTCGATTGTTCTGCAGCTGCTGTCGACCTGACATTTGCGTTTGTGGCTGAATACATTGCGATGTAGGCTGCGACGAGGGAGAAGGTGACTCCGAGGAGGAAGCTGAAAGCGATCTCAGCGCTATAAGTCACTGTGAATGTTGTGCTGAACGCTGCGAGAATAACGATCGCGATGATTATTGCGATAATGCCGATGGTTCGAAATTGTCTTTTCAAGTAGGCGTTTGCGCCTTCCATGATCGCTTTCCATATGGCTACCATTTTCTCGTTCCCGGTGGGATACTTCTTGACGGACAGAACTAGAATTATCGAGGCGATGACGCCGACGACCGCGAGAGAGGTCGTTAGGAGAAGAGGGTCGAAGGCCAAGTTTTGGTTCCTGCTACTTTCAAACTATGGAATTTCCGTCAAGCCGCCCGGCCGGCATTATAAATCTATTCACCGATCGCACGACCGATTGTGAACTGGGCCAAACCCATAAATCACTTCTACTGAACGTTTCACTTTGGGAACACCCCAAGCTGGTCTTTGCGATTGAGTGGGAGCAAGTACGACGTTGTCATTGTTGGCGGTGGGCCTGGTGGCCTTTCTGCAGCGGTCCATCTGTCGCAGAAAGGCTTGAAGGTGAAGGTCTTCGAGAAGAAGAAGATTCTCGGCACTCCGGTTCGGTGCGGCGAATATTTTCCGGTCAAAGCTGAGATGGAGAAGCTTGTTCCGAGAGTCAAGAATCTCGATGTGATCGACGCTCCACCCGAGGCTGTTGATACGACTTGTCGTTCTATTCGCCTGGTTAGTCCGAGGGGGCACGAGTTCGAGTTTCCATTCGGCGCTTACATTCTCGACCGGCATATTTTCGAGAGTCACCTGGGAGATATTGCCCGAAGCCATGGTGCGGATATCGACATCGGCGTCCAAGCTCACTACTTCCCAGATGATCAGGGAGGCTGGGTGGGACCGACACGCGAAAAATCGGTTCACGGCGACATTATCATTGCAGCGGACGGTTATCCGAGTGAAACCGCTGAAAGAGGCGGCCTTCCGGAAAGGGCCTACGCAGGTCCCTATGCAGTGGCCACGAACATAGAGTACCTGATGACCGACCTCAACGTCGAGCAGGATGTTGCGGAGATGTATATGGATCCTCGATACTCTCCGGGCGGATACGGGTGGATAATTCCCAAGGGAAAGGGACGAGCGAACGTTGGAATCGGGATCCGGGAACCATATGTCAGGCGAGATTGGCAGATACGCGATCTCCTCACAGGTTTCATCGAGAAGAACACGGTCGCCTCGAAACGGTTGGTTGGCGGGAACAAGGCGTCCATGATCGGTGATAGCCTACCGGTTGACGGGCCGCTTTCCCGGACCTATTCTGATCGGGTTATGGCCGTCGGCGATGCGGCTGGAATGGTCATGCCTACAAATGGCGGTGGAATACAAACCGCTCTGATTACGGGAGACTTGGCAGCGCAGGCTGCGGTCAACTATTTTGAGCATCAGACACCCTTGTCGAGCTATGAGGCCTCTTGGAAGGAGCAGATTGGCTTGGAGATGGAGAACTCGAGGCTGATGCGTCAAGCCTCAGACAGAGTCATGGCTCACGGCTTTCTCTTTGATCTGATGCTGCGTATGATGGGCACGAAGAGGATTGCAGATGTGATAATGTGTCAGATTCCTGGGGGCATGGGAACTTTCATGAAACTGCTTGCCTAAGCTCTCACAGCCACGTCGATTATCATTGCCAGAAATAGCAGGAAAAGATATGGGCTCGTGATCTTGAACATTTTCCAAGCGTTCGTCTCCGTCGGTTTGTAGAGAACCCACACGCTTCCAATGAGAATGACTAGGCCACCAGCGAGTGCAACAATGAGAATGACTAGGCCACCAGCGAGTGCAACCAGACCGTATACTAGGCCAAAATGGCCTAAAAGGTAGACGCCGATGGAAAACGGAAAGAAAATCATCGAGAAAATTACTATGAGCCGAATCGCCGGTACAGATCCAATTACGACCGGGAGCATTGGAACCCCCACTCTCGCATAATCAGCTCGATACGTAACGGCGAGGAACCATATGTGAATGGGGATCCAAAGGAAAACCAGCCCCGACATGAGGACCGGGAGAAGAGAAATGCTACCGACTGGGCCTGGTGTTGCTGCGGACCATCCGAAGAGGACCGGCAGCCCACCGCTGAATCCCCCTAGGAGAATGTTCAGAGCACTGCGTCGTTTCAATAGGAGACTGTAGACTCCGACGTTATCGAGGACTCCGAGAGCCATCCAGAGCACCGAGAGAAGGTTCAACGTGAATGACAGCAAGATGGATATCGCAACTAGAACCAGGCCGAATCGGAGTCCAGCGGCAGGGGTAATTCTTCCGCTCGGAATGGGACGGTGTCTCGTGCGGTTCATCACCGCATCGATGTCTCTGTCGATATAGTTAGTCAGGGCGTTGCATCCCGCGCATCCCGACGTGATCGCGACAGCTGCTACGACCCACCCGGCGGGTGAGAGACCGCTTTGGAGCAGACTATTTGCGACAAAAGTCGCAGTCAGGGACGTGAAGACGAGAAGATACCAGATCTTCGGCTTAGTATACTCGTAGTATGTCAGAATCCGGCTCTTCGTCGATACTGGAATCTCACGCTGGACGAGCAGTGCGCCCGCCTCATGAAATCACTATGGAGCCCAACATTGTTGGGTGTGCATTGCTGCAGAAGATGTTGCACCGGTACGTGTAGGAGCCGGCCGTGGTGAAGGTAACGGTCACTGAATACCACTGCCCAAATGGAATTGTCCCGGGAAGAGCGTCGCCCGTTGCTACGGACACGGTCGGCCCGTCTATTTCGAAGCCGTGAGTGGACCCGAATTGGGGGAAGCCGTGTCCACTGCCGTCAACTCCATGAATGTAGAAGGTGATGGTATCTCCAGCATTGGCGTTTATCGTCTTGTTATCGGAGTATGATGGGAGGTAATCATGGAACGTCACTCCTGTTAGGTTGTATCCGTTGGCTTTGTCGAAGGCTGGCAGCGTTGTCTGATTAAGGAAGGCAGTATTGTTGATATGAAATCCTCCCAGTTCTTGAATGACCGCAGTCATGAAAACCAATCTATGTGCTGGGACCACGTGAGCATGAGGTAGCGCAAACTGATAGTAATATACAGTTCCTCCAGCAGCGGCTATGACAACCAATCCCAACAAGCCGACGACGGGTAAGTGTCTCTTCGAGACTTGCAAGATTTTATCGATCACTTTGCCTGGCTGGAGATCCTGTATATATGAACCGCCGCCGCGAACGCGACTAGCACCATCCCGATTTCAAGCAAGACAAAATTGTTCAGATTTTCCACTAAGGCTCGGAAAATGGACACGTCTAGAAATGCTTGGAGAAGCAGCAATCCGCCTAATAGGGAATAGACTTCGCTCTTGGAAAACATGTATGGCTGTAGTCTCCGAAATGGTATGGGTTTTCTGGCTGCGCGAAGAGCATCTATCTTAGCGCGCCTCCACCTTACCAACGCGTAGGTGAAGCCGTATCCCAGCGCGGTTGCTAGGAGTAGTGATCCGAAGAAGAGGGTCGGGTCGATCACCAATTGTCCTGGGTCCGTAAGGACTACGAGTGGATTTGCGGCTCTGAAACCCCATACGGTAACTATCGCGATCTGGCCTAGAGATGCCACGCCGAGGGCAACCCAGAAGGGCCGGTCGATCATTGCTATCTTCCTCCCACGATCAAAGAACGGGGCCACAGTGAAGATTAGGACGAATATTGTTGGGATTATGGCTCCCGCTATGAAGGGTGCGAGTCCCCTAACTCTGATGAAAGCGTAGAGGCTGGTGAAGTACCACTCTGGAAACGTGATCTGGGTCTGGACGTTCGGGTCATATTTGATGCCAACGTCCACAGGGAAGAGCCCACCCATGATCAATATGACCCCTGTGATTGCAGAGGCGACAGGTATGTCCAGAACAAGGTTTCTTGGAAGGTGGACGGCCATTATTGCCAGCATGATTATTGGTATTATGAATACGTGGAATGCATAGAATCGAATTGCAAGGTCGTTGAAACTGAACCCGAATATTATCCTGGCGAGGTCGGCGCCAATCACCGGACTGTAAAACGTGAGCGTCTGACCAATGTTGATCGCTAGTTGTCCTCGAATGTTGAAGATCAAATCGTAACCCGTATAGGCCTCGATCACGGTGACGACACCGAGGATAATTCCGGTTACCCAGAGAATCTCGTATCGGAGTTTGTATCGCCCTCCAAAATACTGGTAGAACATGTGCATCACCGCAAGAAGAACCATCGCGTTGGAAGCATGGTAGTGGATGTTCCGGATGATCGATCCCCACGCAACATTGCTGTTTATCGACTGTACGCTGTTGTATGCTTGGTTGCATGTCGCAGTCGGAACGTAACTAGTGCCATTGGCTGCGGGTGGACAGTTGCCGAAGAAGGGTGTAAAGTGGAAGAGCAACAGAGCACCTGTGACGCCGAGAATTAGGAACACGATCACTGTCAGCATTCCAAGGAAGCCCATCGGGCTGATGAACCTGGATGGAAAGACTATCTTGAGTCCGAGGAGGAGTGTTCGCTCCAGCCTCTCCCAAGTCCACTTGAGGAGGGCGATGATAGGGTCGAGGACGCCCTTCTTTTTGCTACTGGGTGCGGCCAATTCCGGGTTCTCCGTTCAACTTCCCTACGGCGCTGATCTTCCCACTCGCATCGACTGAAAGCTGGACTTTCGGAAGAGGATTCAAACCGAGGTCATAGGCCGGGCCGGCAACCGGCACACCATCAGTCAACCTATACTGGCTGCCATGGCATGGGCATTGAAGTCGAAACTCGCCTGAGGGAGGGTTTCCCGCGTATCCAGGATTTACGAGACATCTCAAATGGACGCATGTAACATTGAAGGCAACTACGTGCTTGAGGATGGGGTCAGATGAGTACGCCGGGTCCGGGTTTACTAGCGGGTCAGGAAGTCTCGCTATTACGTTCTTGTAGTAAGGGCTGACGGAGGAATCGTAGGGGTAGTAGAAGAATTCTGAATAGTTTATAGGTTGAAATTCGCTTGGTTTCGACTTTACTTGTTGGTACTGTTGGTCGAGTTGTGTCCAACCGATAATATCTTGGCTGGTTGCTGAGGATGGAATTAGGGGTCCAAGGATTTGGCCCGAGGCCCCAACCGAGGCAGCGGCAAGGATCGTAGACGCGGCGAGAGCCCCTTGGAGGAACCTCCTTCGCGAAATTAGGGGATTCTTAATGGGGACTGACGACGCTGGAGGAGCGGAGGGTGGGGGCGCAGGGGCAGGAGGAGGCGCGGAGGTCGTGGACGCAATCGGCTTCTTATCGTCCATGAACATATCCTCTGTTGCTCAAGAATAATTTTCGCTCGCTCCGTCTCCACGCTATTAAAGACTTGTCTATATCATACGCAGATATCGGAATGCTAACTAGTCTTCGGAAACAATATAACTACGGAAACTCGGGGGATGCCAAACTGATTCGCCGAGCTAATAGTGATCCAATTTGAATCGCGTCATCGCAACTCTCACCATATTCCTAGGTTTGGCGGCCATGATGCTGGGCGTCTACTCGGAACAGTGGACCATTATCCAGCAAGCGGTGCGTCAGTTCGTTCCCTTCCTTAGCTAGGCTAGATAACCCAATGCAACCTGTTGCTACAAGCGAACCGAAAGTCGGTATTGCCAAACGAGCATGGCAAGCATTACGCCGCGGGAGAATCTACTACTGGCCAATTAGGACCCTTGTGCAGCTAGGATTCTTCTTATTGTTCGCCGGCCTTGCCATAGCTCGTCTGAATCCTTCATTTGATGGAGCAAGATCATGGGTTGTACTCCCGGTTGTTGCCAGTGTAAAGGCACAAGGCGGGATCGGTTCAACGCTAGATGCGACTACGCTCCTCTTGTCGCAAGCAGTCTTTCCATGGTTGCCAATCGGGATAATGTTCGTGGTCGGAGCGGTCCTAGGCAGATTCATGTGCGGCTGGATCTGCCCAGTCGGTTTCCTTCAAGACATCATCACGGGAATCAAGGGAAGAGTCGATTCCGTCCAGACACGCACCCACGAATACTGGATCCGACTGAAGTATGTTCTAGTCGGGATTACTTTCTTGATTAGTGGAACCCTCGGTCTCGCTCTCTACTACGGTGTTGGATCAGATTACAAGCAAAGTCTCGGATCCGACCTAGCCTCGGGGCTCTTCATCACGATAACCCCTGACGGCACCCTTTTCGGAACACTACCCGTCCTACTAGCCCGCTCATGGAGATTCCTGGGAACAGCTCAAGTCTCAGACCTTTCTGCCGCCAACCTTGGCTCGTGGCTAGGAAGCATATCGGCCCTCACCTGGATCAACATCCTGATTCTGATAGGATTCATCTATGCGGCATGGCGAATCCCCCGATTCTGGTGCCGATACATCTGCCCTGTCGGGGGAATCATGGCAGTTTTCCAGAAGAACAGCCTACTCGGAATGCACCGCGACCCTATCAAATGCTCAAACTGCAAGGAATGCGAGACCGCTTGTCCCATGCAAATCCCAATCCTGGACTTGGATTGGAAGAAGTTCAACGATTCCGAGTGCATCCTTTGCATGGCGTGCATTGATGCATGCCCGGCGGGAGCACTGTCGCCGAAGTTCCCATAACACGACGTTATCCCAATCTCAGGTTCGGTTCCCTTTGGAGCCGGGGGTGGGAGTCGAACCCACTTCAGCCATCCATTCCTGGATGCTTACTACGGGTTGCTACGAGATGTTTCTGCAGCCCGTCGCCTGAGCCGATCGGCCTTCGGTGGAAGGTGCCAACCCCGGCCTCGTTCCCCCCGGCAATTTTGACCGAGCCTGTCAGAACCGTATAAGCTTGTTGAAAATCGACAGTGCACGTCCCTACTGTCAAAGTATCTCGTTCCATACTTCGCTTGCCACTTGTCTTGCAGCGTCTTCCGTGCGAACATTCTGAATCAATAGTCTTCCCGTTTTGAAGACTGAAACTCGATGAGGATTTCTATCATACACGAAGACCGATTCAGAGCAAGCAACCACTGATTCCTTGGGAATCTTGACGTTGAGAGATTGAAGATCTATCATCGTTCCCCGTTTGGGCAACACATTGGCAACATTGTCACCGCACAACATGATCGCATTGTCCCGGTGGATTATTTCAGAGAGAGAACCGCTGCAAACTGGACATTCCTCTCGCTTGGCGATTTTGGTAAATAGGAAATCCGGCCCGGCGAGGTCCACAGTGAGCAATTGTCCAAGGATTACTGTGCGTAATCCGAGAATTCTCTTAGCGGCCTCTGTTGCCGCTAGGCTCCCTACCAGTCCTACTATTGTAGGGGTGACCCCGGCGGTCTCGCACGATTCCATAGACTCCGATCTGGTGTCTGGTAACATGCATTCGAGACATGGAGTTGCCGGTGGATCGAACAGGGAGAGATGGCCCTGATTCGCAATCGCGCTCGTGAAGAGGTATGGAACGTGATTCTCTCTGGCAAATCGGTTTAGAACATATCTTGCCCGGAGATTATCGGTTCCATCGAGAATTAGGTCCGCGTTAATCAGAAGCTCCCTAACGTTCTCTGTTCGAAGAGTTTCGATTACCGCTTCCGTTCTCGTCCACGGGTGGCGTGATCTCAGTCTTCTTGAGAGAGCTTCCGCTTTCGGCAAGTGAAGATCTTGGTAATCTGCTCCGATGAGCCTGTGCAGGTTGCTCTCCTCAACAACATCTTGATCGATAAGTTTCAGAAATCCGATTCCTTGGCTCGCGAGAAAGTAGGCAGCAGCACTTCCAACACCCCCTGTCCCGACAACTGCGACTTTTGCCGATTGCAACCTCTCCAAACCGGCCTGCCCAATTTCCGGTACGGCGGTTTGCCTCGCGAAATAACTCAATATTTGTGCGTTCATGGCGGGCCGAATGATCGATTCGCCGCTTGAATTAGCTTCCCATCACCCTGGAAGTACAGGTCATCACAAGGAATCTGTTCTTGCCTGCGGCTGCCTCTTCACAGTCTCGGAAAAAAATCGCCCATTATCAGCCCTGATCTCGAATTTGGAAGCCGTCCCCTTAATTGCACAGCAAACTGTTCTGGACGACTCGTTAAAACAGCATGTGATCCAAGCCTGGTCTGTGCCCTGCATCACCTGTCTCGCCAATAATCGCTGCCAGACAGCAAGTTTTCTCCTCTAAAAGGGGGGGTCTTGCGCAGCGCACCTCGCGACGCAAGAGTGGTCAACCTCGACGTAAAACAGCCCGGCTAGAGCGCGAGTCAGAATGTCGTCAATTTGGACCCTCCCATGAAAGTACCCTGTTGAGAAAACAGCCCATAACAGGGTTCTGAGCGTGGGGGCTGTCCCAACTTTTCGTCGAGAGTAGGCTTATTCCTAACCGAGTCCAAGATACTAGCGTTAGCCAATCTTGAGTAGCCAGCTTCGTGTCGCTCAAAAGACCAGCGTTCCACTGCTCGCAGTCTTCATTCTGCTGATAATACAGTCTTCACTTTCACCGCCGGCGAGAGCGAGTTCAAGCTACTACGTGGCAGCCATGAACGCGAACATAGACCCCGGGGCCGAAGACTTTGTCGTCTCCTCAATCAGCGACGCCACAAGCCAGGGGATTCACAATTTCATCCTGGTATTGGACACGTTCGGCGGTAACGGCCAGAACATGGACAACATTATCACCGCTATCTCCAAGTATCGAGGAGCCGGCAACAACTTCACAACACTAATCGCGCCATTCGGCGCACACGCCTTCAGCGCTGGCGCATATATTGCGGAAGCATCAACAAACATCACAATTGTCCCAGGTACCACTATCGGCTCGGCAACCCCGATTGTTTACGGGATTCCTACTGGTGAAGAGAACACGACCTTGACGAAAGACATCAACGGTTTCTCCGCATTCATGATCTCCATCACACCAAGCTACAGGAACAGTAACGCGACAGCTCTCATGGTCACCAAGGGACGCTCGTACTCATGTCAGTCGATCAACAGTTGCGAGGCCTTCAACAACCGCGTAGTTGACAAAGTGATCAACGTCTCATCGACAAACGACGCCCTCCTCGCGATATGCGGCTCACAGTGCGGGGACATTCACAGCCCAGGAATAAGATCCTCACTTCTATCGATTCTAAGCGACCCCAACCTGGATGGAATCCTATTCCTCCTCGGCACCTTTGCCATCCTTGCTGATGTCTACCACCCAACCGTCATAATCTCGGTCGTAGGCGCAGCCGCAATCGCCCTCGCGCTCGTTGGACTTGGGGTCTTCGGAGCCTCCATCGTCTCCATAGTCCTGATGCTGATCGGCGCTCTCTTCATCTTCTTCGAACTCAAAACCCATCACGGCATCAGCGCCACAATCGGCGTCGTTATCTTTATTGTAGGCTTCATCCTCGTCTTCAGTCTCCCAGCGCCCGCCCCAGGGCCCAATCAACCGACTGGGACACTTCCAAACCCCGTAATCGGGATACTAACATACATCATTCTAGGACTTGTCGGCGGAGGCGTCGTTTTCGGAAGCGTGTACCTCTACAAGGTTCGGGAGGCGACCATGCGGCGGCCTCTGAGCATAAATCCCAAGGCTATAATAGGAAAGGAAGGCTACCTCACATCCGATGTGAAAGCTGGCGAATACGGCACGGCAACAATCAGCTCCGAAGACTACACCGTAACCTCGACGGAAAATCTCTCCAAAGGAACCAGGGTCCGGGTCAGAGACCTTCAAGGATTAAAACTGGTCGTAGAGCGAAAGGAGGCATAGAGACGTGTTCGATTCCATCGCTCTTCAACTCGAGACATCCACTATCGCCGGAATACTCGGAATAGTTCTCCTCATCATAATAGCTCTCTGGATTTTCGCTGCTTCCATTAAGATCATACGGGAATACGAACGCGTCGTCCAGTTCCGCCTAGGTCGGCTGACTGGCTCAAAAGGACCCGGAGTAGTCCTCATCTTCCCAATCATCAACAGACTCGTCAAAGTCGACTTGAGAGAAAGATACCTCGAAGTCCCCCACCAGACCGCGATCACCAAAGACAACGCCCCCGTAGACATCGACTTTCTAATCTACTACAAGGTAGTCGACGCCTCCGCAAGCATCGTCCAAGTGCAGAATTTCACCGGTGCCTCAGTCGGACTAGCCACCACAACCCTAAGGGCCGTTGTCGGCGACATACCTCTCGATGAGCTCTTGTCAAAGCGGGAGCAGATCAACTCGATCCTACGAACGAGGCTGGACGAGGTAACCGAGCGATGGGGAATCAAAGTCACCAAACGGCTACGCGCAAGCCCTTGCTCTCATCTTCTCAGCCGCCAAGAACATAGACGCAAAAACAATGGCTCTCCAATACCTAGATGCTTTGAAGGAAATCGGAAAATCTCCATCCACCAAGTACATATTTCCTATGGAGTTCACGAGCCTGGTATCGCGGTTGAGAGGTTTTGTTGAAGAGTCCACCCAGGGGAAGGCTCGGTCCGAGGAAGACCCGTCACCCAGTTAACGATGGGAATGTCAGGTCTCGCATCGCGACGGCCTCAAATCAGCTTGTGCAAGTTTCATAAAGACATCCAAACGTTCTTTTCCGCATGGCCAACGGTACAGAAAAGCCTCAGAGACGCCCTCGAATCGGAGGTTGGAAATTCATCGTTGCTATCATCCTGATTCTCGCGTATTCAGCATCGGCTGCGTACGGAATAATGAGTGACACCTCCATCCACGGACTCACTGTCAAGATGTTCAACATCTCAAGATCCTGCACCACTGACACATCCACCCAGTTGAAGATACTGAACTTCAACATTCGAGGGTCGATTTGGAGCACGTCATCACTCCAGACCAGCCTAAGCCATCTTAGTTTCACCCTCTCGGTCGATGGCTCAGTTCTCGGGACGACCACTCAGAGCGACGGCTCGTTCGGACCCGGTCAAAGCATACCGACGAGCTTGACATTTACCCATCCGACCCTCAACCCAACCCTCAACCTACCCGTACTTCCCTTCTCTTCCAAGCTTGTTCTGACGCTGAGTGCCACCGTTGCTGCGGGCCTATACAGCGCAGCTGAGGCGACCTCCGACAGCACAGTTCAGAACTTCAACACCAGCTCGTGCTGATGTCCTCCGGACATCGACCGCTTCCTGGAATCTACCAGTATCTTTCCGCAGCTTTATGGTAGGTGAGGAGGTCACATGCCCTTGGTTAACCCTGGACCCTTGAGTCTGGCTGTCTAAAGGTCATTTTTTTCGATAGCTAACGCATGTTTCTGGACCATGCGGAATCCTTTTCTTCTCATCGAATTAGCAAATAGCCATGCCGAAAACATCAGGAATACCTAAGTCCATCCTCGCAGACATAAACAAGCTGAAGACCAGACTAGCAACGCTCGAAAAGAACCTCAGCTCGGTAATCAAGGACTCCAAAAGTACAATGAGTATGATGAAGTCGCACGCGGACATGCTCAAGAAACACCAAAGCACAATCGCCCAGCAAGAATCTACAATATCTCAACTTGGCAAGAAAGACGCCAAAAAAGAGAAACGCAAACCCAGCGAATACAACCTCTTCCTGAAAGGGAAGATGACGCAAGGAATGAGCATGATCGACGCCGTCAAAGCCTGGAAGGAAAAAGACAGCTCGTCATCGACCGGCTCTTCAACGCGACAGACAGGCCAAGACTGGCAATCACCTACACAACAGTACTAGACGGTTCGAGCCGCTATCAGGAGGTCTGATGCGAGGATGCACCAGTTCACTCCATCGACCAACCCACTTTTTGGAATCAGCATCTATCCGAGTTATCCGCGACATCGAAGCTATGAATCCCACTTTCATTCAGAGCGTCTGAAAGCAAGAAAAGGGGGGAGCGGACCCGTCGAAGCAATACAGGGATTCATCCCAGGAGTTTCACGGCATCATCTCACGGGAACCGCGAGCAAAGTTTCAATGCTGAGATAGTCTCCCCATCACACCAGAGCTTTCAGACCGGCTCTTTCACTGGCGCCGGCGCTTCCAGGGTGACTATTACGTCGTATCCGCCGATCGTCCAGTAAGCGCTGATTACTTTGCCCCCTTCTTTTCCTAACTGATCCCAGAGTTTGTCAGTTTCACGTATCGTTTCTGGAGTGGGTTTCTGTTTCCACTTTGCTAGACTCATGAAAATCGTAATCTATCCTCCCCCCATATTGACTGAACTTGCAATCCGACCTCGTCTCATCGAAGTCCTGGATAACGGTTGACGAGGAGTGCTACGCAAGAATGACTGAAACCTTTCACAATGCGCGACTTGAAAGCTGGTTTCCTAGTTCATACTAAGGCAGGACTAAGCCTCTGCTGGGCGGATATGATAACTCGAATCGTTCGGCGAAATGTAAGCGTTAAGCCTTCTGACACTTCCACTCGCCATGCCGCGATACTTCGCACTTATGCGGGCCAGTCGTGCTCCAAGTATCTTAGAAAGCGAAAAGAATCGGCTCAGGTCTGAGAGATGGCGCATCCTTCTAGGGTGAAGAGTAAGATCGCTGGGGGCATACCACACATGCCCTTCCAAGAGTTTACAGCCAACAGCTTGGAACAACTGCTAGCAGAACTAAAGAAAGCTAGGATTCCGAACGCACGGATTGAAGTGTCCACCTCTGAGGATGGTCGCCACTACGCCTGTTCAAAACCACTAGTGAACGTTCTAGTGTATACATCACACAGCTTGGGAGAAGAGCAAGAATACAAAGACCTCCTAGCACTATACCAGTACTGCCCAGATTGCAAGAACGCTGCTCGAGTCTTGTAGACATCGACTGGTCAGCGGTACTGACTTCTCCGATGTGCGATGAGACCGTGATTGTGGTACGAACAGTGAAGGAAGAACTCAAAGTAAAACTTTGAAAAGGGCCATGCACAGTCCCCCTCCTCTGGGTCCATAACACCACATGGAACTGGCGGAACCAGGCAAGAAAGGCGCACTGGTCCTCGAGGACGGCACCATCATTCAAGGCGTTGGGTTTGGTGCCGAGACCGAAATTTCCGGCGAAGTTGTCTTCAACACTTCCATGATGGGATACCCAGAACTGCTTACCGACCCGTCTTACCAAGAACAGATAGTGGTAATGACCTACCCGATACTCGGGTCATATGGCGTACCGCCTAGCTCTATTCAGGGCGATGGAGGAGTCCCGCTCCACTTCGAATCCGATTCTGTAAAGATCAAAGGACTTGTCGTCCACTCCCTCTCCCGACCTAGCCACTGGTCCAACCAGAAATCGCTAGACGCGTGGCTGACTGAAGAAGGAGTGCCAGGGATGTTTGGTGTTGATACGCGGGTCCTGACGCAACGACTGCGAAACAAAGGAACAATGCTAGGGGTTTTGAAAGTCTCGAGTTCGCCCATCAACCCGGTGGTCGCAGCCGGCCGAATATCGGAACTTCAGGACCCAAACAAGCAAGACCTAGTTCAGAAAGTGAGCCCCAAAGAGCCCATCTACTATGATGGGAGGGAACAATCGACTATCGTAATCGTAGACTGCGGGGTCAAATACGGGATACTGCGCAGTCTCCTCGCCAAGGGAGCAAGAGTTGTCCGCGTCCCGTATCACTTTCCTGCCAACAAGATCCTCGAACTGAATCCCCGCGGAGTCGTCGTCAGCAATGGACCTGGAGACCCCAAAATCGACCTCAAAACCATAGAGACTACCAGGCGTCTGATGGAGACCGAGATTCCAATAATGGGAATCTGCTTAGGCGCCCAAATCCTTGGGTTGGCCGCTGGAGCGGAAACCTACAAGCTGAAGTTCGGCCATAGAGCTGTTAACCACCCGTGTATGGACCTTGAAACCGGTAGGTGTTTCATAACAACTCAAAACCATGGTTACACGATCGATCGTAACTCATTAGAAGATACCGACTTCTCAGCGAACTTCGTTAACATCAACGATAAGACCGTAGAAGGCATCAGACACAGGAAGAAGCCGTTCTTAGGTATTCAGTGGCACCCAGAAAGCTCGCCCGGCCCGTACGATACTAGATTTCTCTTTGACAGATTCTTCGAGGAGGCATTGAAGGCTTGAAACTAGATGGCATCAAGTCGGTCGTTATTGTCGGAAGTGGCGCGATAAAGATTGGAGAGGCTGGCGAGTTTGACTACTCAACATCTCAGGCGATCAAAGCCCTCAGAGAAGAGGGAATAAAGACAATCGTCGTCAATCCAAATATTGCCACTATTCACACCGATGAGAAGTTCGCAGACAAAGTGTATTCCGTTCCGATAAGGACGGACTTTCTCGAGGAAGTTATCGCCAAAGAACAACCCGACGGCATCCTTCTAGGCTTCGGAGGACAGACCGCCCTTAACTGCGGCGTCGAACTTGCAGAGCGGGGTATTCTCTCGAAATACAACGTGAAGGTCCTAGGCACTGGCATCGAGAGCATCGAGATTGCCGACAACCGGGAACTTTTCAAGAAAACCATGATCGAACATGATATCCCAGTTCCAAAAAGTCGGAAAGCAGTTGACCTAGAAACGGCCCTTGAGGCGGCACGCGAAATAGGCTTCCCTGTGATGGTCAGGGTCGCCTACACGCTCGGGGGTCAGGGGTCAGGCGTAGCCTTCGATGAGCGAACACTCGGGGAGATTGCGCTCCGAGGACTTGCTTACAGTCGGATCAAACAGGTCATGATCGAGGAATACCTCGAGAAGTGGAAGGAGGTCGAATACGAAGTAATGAGGGATTGCGATGACAATTGCATCATAATCTGCAATATGGAAAACTTGGATCCAATGGGGGTCCATACTGGCGACAGCATCGTAGTCGCTCCCTCCCAGACACTGACGAACCGCGAGTACAACCTTCTAAGAGAAACAGCCCAGAAAGTCATACGAACCCTTGGCATAGTCGGAGAATGCAACATTCAGTTTGCGCTGGACCCAAGGAGCGAGGAATTCAGGGTAATAGAAGTTAATTCGCGACTCTCTAGAAGTTCCGCGCTAGCGTCAAAGGCCACAGGTTACCCCATAGCATACATCGCTGCAAAACTGTCCCTTGGCTACATTCTCCCAGAACTGTCGAACAAGATAACTGGAGTGACTTCGGCGTGTTTCGAACCCGCCCTTGATTACATTGTAGTCAAGGCTCCTCGCTGGGACTTCCAGAAGTTCCGCAAAGTCAGCAAGGGTATCGGGACCCAGATGAAATCCGTCGGTGAAGTCATGGCGATCGGAAGATGCTTCGAAGAAGCCTTGCAAAAAGCGGTCAGGATGCTCGACATTGGGAGAGAGCTGACTGATAACGGGATTCCAGGAAGAAGTATCGAGAGGATCCGAAAAGAGCTCAGGGAGCCCACTGATAAGAGAATCTTCTACGTAACAAAAGCTCTGAAATCCGGAATGAGCATGGACGAGATTACGAAGTTGAGCGGGATCGACGGATGGTTTCTGGACAAGATCAAGAACATTGTTGAGATGGAAAAACGGATCGTAAATGAGAGAATCAATCCGGACATTGTCAGGAGGGCGAAGGAATTCGGTTTCTCAGACAGGAAGCTGGGAAAGCTTCTTGGAAAGACCGAAACTCAAGTCCGAGACTACAGAAAAGGGCACCGCATAGTGCCAGTAACTAAACAGATCGACACAATGGCCGCCGAGTGGCCCGCCGCGACAAACTATCTCTATCTAACATACGGCGGTGAAGTGGACGATTTCGAATACGCGCCTGGAGACAAGGTGGTTGTCTTGGGCTCTGGTTGCTACAGAATCGGATCGAGTGTAGAATTCGACTGGTGTTGTGTTAACATGGCTACAGCCCTGAGAAAGAGAGTGCCAGAGGTCATTATGATAAACTGCAATCCCGAGACCGTATCAACTGATTTCGATATCCTTGACAAGCTGTACTTCGAGGAACTGAGCCTTGAACGAGTCTTGGACATATTGGACAAGGAACGCCCACGCGGTGTAGTTGTAAGCGTCGGCGGACAGACTGCAAACAATCTCGTCAAAGGACTGTCTGAGCACGCTACGATTCTGGGCACCACTCCCGACAGCATTGACACCGCAGAGGACCGCTCAAGATTCGGCCAGCTGCTCGACCAACTGAAAATTGAACAACCGAAATGGGACAAGCTCAGATCTCTCGAGGACGCCAGACGATTTTCCAAAGAAATAGGATACCCCGTCCTCATCCGTCCGTCCTATGTTCTCTCAGGCTCAGCCATGAACGTCGCATTCAACGAGGCACAGCTTACAGACTACATTCGAGAAGCGGCACGTGTTTCTCGGAAGAATCCGGTTGTCATCTCGAAGTTTCTGACGGGGGCGAAAGAGTTTGAAGTTGACGGAGTTTGCGATGGTTCACGAGTCTTCATCGGTGCAATTATCGAGCATGTGGAAAATGCCGGCGTCCACTCGGGCGACGCGACAATGACCATACCGACCCTCTCAATAACCGGAACGGTCAGAAGAAAGATGCTATCCTATTCGAGAAAGATCGCTAGAAGCCTCAAGATCCGAGGACCGTTCAACATCCAATTCCTCGTCAAGAATGGGCAGGCTCTGGTTATCGAGTGCAACCTTCGAGCCTCTCGAAGCATGCCATTCGTATCAAAGACGATTGGAACCAATTTGATGGATCTGGCCGCGGAGGCAATAAGTAACGGCAGCATAAAGCAGGGCGAGGGAATTCACCGAAGAATTGGAGTGAAAGCACCTCAATTCTCCTTTACAAGGTTGGACAAGGCAGACCCTATGACTGGGGTCGAAATGGTTTCGACCGGAGAAGTAGCTTGTTTCGGTGCAACTTTCCAGGAGGCGTTCATTAACGCCTTGATCGCCAGCAACTTCTACATTCCAACGAAGGACGATGCCATTCTCATCTCGATGGGTGAAACGAGAAAGGGAATAATTCCTTACGCTAGAATGCTAGCGCAAGCAGGTTACAGGATATTCGCAACACAACACACCGCGGAAGAGTTCTCGAAGAACGGAATCGAATGCAGGATATTATACAAGGTAAGTGAGAAAAAGAAACCGAACATAATGGATTACCTCCAAAACAGAGAGATTCGTCTAGTAATCAACATTCCGAGCCACGAGGGGGACCCTGCATCTCATCGGATATTGAAAGACGAATATCTCATCAGAAGAAAGGCGGCTGAGTTTGGGATTCCGATCGTGACCAACCTCGAACTTGCCCGAGCATTGATCAAGGCGCTTGTTCGACACAATACTCGACAACAGTCAAAAGGTCCCTCTAAGGCCCCGGCCCTCGTAGTTTCCCCTTCAGCTTCGATCACCATTCGCGTCCCCTTTAGAGACCCAGCCAATCAAACGGAGCCCATGCCTGCCTCTATCCCTTAGACGTCCTAGAATTCTACGCCCTACCAGAAAGGCCTCTACTGCTGTCGAATTGAGGGGCAAATTGATAAGAGACCGGACGCACCAGCGTCGTCGCTGGCGGTCAAATGTTCACCTGTACTAAGTGTGACAAGCGGGAATTCCAGCTAACCCAGCTCTCGGAGATGAGGCTACTTGCAGAGTGTCCGTCATGCGGTGCCTCGTTTATCATGGACACTGTGACGGAGAAGAGGCCTAGGGTCGAAGCCTCGGACCCAAATCAGCATATCATTTGGGACTGGAAAGTCGAGAAATGGATTCCGGCGAAGAGAAACTGACCTTCTAAGACCGCTGATCCATTGGCACATACGGAACCTGAGCGGGTCCTACATATTCTGTCAGGGGTCTGATGAGTCTGTTGTCGGCGTACTGTTCATAGATATGCGCGATCCAACCTGATACCCTGTTGCAGGCAAAGACGGCGGGCATCAAGTCCTTGGGCACTCCAAGCGCGTTTAGTACGACCGCCGCGTAGAATTCGATATTGGGCCATAACTTTCTTTTGTCCATGACGATCCTTTCCACTTCTTCTGCAATGTCGAGCCATTTCCTGCTTCCACCGCGTTCTTCAGCCAATTTTTCTGCGATGTTCTTGAGTATTCTAGCTCTCGGATCGTAGGTTCGGTAGATCCTGTGGCCGAATCCCATTACCCTCCTGCCCGCGGCTAGCTCACGGTCAACGTATCCCTCAACTTTTTCCATAGTGCCAATCTCTTCGAGCATCTCCATTACGCGCTGGTTTGAGCCTCCGTGGAGGGGACCCGCCAGAGTAGCGATGGCGCTTGTGACCGCTCCTCCGAGGTCGGCGAGGGTGGATATTGCTACGACGGCGGCAAAGGTAGAGGCGTTCATTTCGTGGTCCGCGTAGAGGACGGAGAGGGTATCAAAGGCGCCTCTCGACACTTCATCTGGTTTCTTTCCCGATAACCCGTAGAGAAAGTTCGCAGCGTGTCCCAGCCGTGGATCGGGCTTGATGGGGGTCTTTCCCTTTCTTATTCGTTCGTAGCTGGCTACGATGGTCGGAAGAGTAGATGTGAGTTGTAGAGACTCGCGGCGGTTAAACTGGTCAAACGTCTCTCCTTTTTTCCGAGGGAACGTTGCCATGTAGGAGACAGCTGTTCGGGCAACCTCCATGGGGATCGCCCCCTTCGGGATACCCCTTAGAAGCTTCAAGACTTCCCTTGGGAGGGGACGATGAGCTGTGAGTTGTCGCTTGAATTCTGAAAACTGGGGTTTGTTTGGAAGGTTTGCGTTCCAGAGTAGGTAGGTGACCTCTTCGAAGTTCGATTTTGCTGCGAGTTCGTTAATATCAATCCCTCTATACCGGAGGATTCCTTGCTGTCCATCGATGAATGTGATAGAACTCTTCGCAATAACAACTCCTTCCAGCCCCTTCTCGATCTCAGTTGTTATCAGTCTCACCATTGAACCGTTGGAATGGTATTGCCGGTAGCACAGATTCTAGTCCTAGTTAAGGAATATCAAGCAACAGGAAAAGGTACCGCGAGTTTCGATTCTACTACAGAATACTGGGAAAGCCTTTTTCAACGCCCAGCCAT
>WNGG01001371.1_pt1 | contig 27536 bp, 27 predicted proteins | sample 5400661 | NCBI WGS metagenome assembly WNGG01 (sample SAMN13153372, study PRJNA577476) | soil metagenome | isolation source: 100 cm soil or saprolite under Garry oak tree replicate 1 | place: USA:California | collected 2016-06-15
TTGAGCCGGCTGCAACCGCATGCCCGTTGACCGCAGCGATCACCGGCTGGCGCAGGTTCCAGATCCGCATCAACGTCTCAAAGTTGAGCTTGATGAGCCGGTTCCAGTCGGCCTCATCCCGTGGCGCGCCGGCCGCCAGTTCACCCGGGTTGAGGTCAAAGCCCGTGGAAAACGCCTGCCTGCCCGCGCCAGTGATTACCACTACGCGGACGTCTTTATCGGCCTCAATGGAATCAAGTACCTCGCGCAGCTCGGCCAGGAGCCCCTGGGAAAGAGCGTTGTGCTTCTCCGGCCGGTTGAGGGTAAGGGTGACAACCCAGTCCGCTTGCTCGAACAGTATGTACTCGTAGGCCATATCTGCCTCCTTGCCGCCGAGGATTGCGGCAAAAAAATACCGGCCGCTATTTTCCTGTCACCACGGCGAGCAAAAATTGCTCACCATCTTCTTCTTGAATCTCACCGCCTCAGCCACATCCAAGAGTTGCCAACCGCTATTTTCGTGCCACCACGGCGAGCAAAAATTGCTCACCATCTTCTTCTTGAATCTCACTGCCTTAGCCACATCCAAGAGTTGTCAGAGCTATGCTCTACAAGCGTCAATTGGCATAGAAATTGCTCATTATCCTAGGTTATGATGGAGGCAAACCCTGTGACAATACCCCAAGAATGCACGCTCCTTGATCTGGTACAGAGCGTGATCAATTTTGCTGAGAGTGACGATGAGGTTGTGGCCACAGTCATGTACCTCGTCAATAGTGGCCGTGTCCGGTTGTGCGGCACCTTCGCTGGCACAAAGATCATCCTGCCACCTTCAATCCACACCTTCCTCACCCTGGATATGGCCTCGGTCGTTCCACTCATTCTGCGCTCGCTGCGCGAGGTGTAAAACGGAAAGCGTAAAAACGTATAGGGAGGTTGCGGGAGGGTAGGATAACGAGGAAGGAGGACAGGAGGCTACGCCTCAAGAGGCTGTGCCTCAAGAGGTAGTCCCCGGCCCCGGTCGAGCCGGCCTCGGCCACTGCGCTCCCTACTTGTCTTCGGCCAGACGGCGGCCACTAAAGCGCTTGATGATCTCGCGGGCAATCTGGCCGGAGTGGCGCATATTGACCAGACCCTCGACGATCACCCGTTCAATCTCCTCGGCCTGTACCGCGCTGCCGGATGCGGCCGCCCCCTCGCTGGACAAGATAGTAAGCTGAGCGGGGATGGTGCGTTCCGCAGTCTGGCGAAACTTCTCGGTCACTCCGCGCAGGGGCTCAAGAGACTCGACCACCGCACGGATATTGACCGTGTAGGGCTCTCCATAGCCTTCCATACCAATACGAAGGATCGTTAGCTTGATATGCTTGTTCATCGCCGCCCTTTCCGATCAGGGGTTCGCCTCGTCTGGCTTTTCGTACACCCGCACCGGGATGATCTGGCGGCATACCGGGCAGGGGATGTCTTTGATCACAGGGAAAGAGATGTAATTGTTGCGGATATGCTTGAGTTGGAGGGTGAGGGTTTTTTCACAGCAAGGTTTCAGCGCCTTGGCCATGCCCCTTGCACTAGCCAACCTTCCCCAGGAAGTCAAGCTGGTGGGGGCGACAGCAACGCAAACGGCCGAGAGCCTCGACCGGCGGGCGGATGAGCGACCGGAGCCCGTGAGGCTTGTGCCACTTCAGGTCTTTTTTTTGATCGTCGTGCCAGATTTCTCGCGTATCATATCCGAGACCCGATGCGCCTCGCTCTCGTCTCCACGCCCCAGGGCTTGGCGGAACTGGGCAGCCAGCAGCCGCATCATCATCGCTTCGTGAGGGTCGAGTAGGTTAGCGAGCTGCGACAGCGTATCCATCGCCTTGCCAATGCAGGTCGCTGCCCGGGGAACGTCGCCAGCAGCGCGAGCCACAACCGCTTCCTGTAGGAGCCGGTGTATCGACTCCAGCCCTGGCTTTGCCTGCGGTCCCAGGATGAGCTGCAGTTCAGGGAGACGGGTCAGCAGGGTCTCAAGCGCCTCTGGATAGGTCAGCTCATGTGCCATATAGTAAAACTCTTATGTGTCCACGTGCAGAAGTCAAGTCAAAACCAGCTGAAGAGTTCGCGCAGCAAAGGGAATAGAGATGAACATCGATCCACAGATCTATACCGCCAGGCGTGAGGCGTTCGTCAAACAGATAGGTGAAGGCGTGGCGATCTTCCCCGCTGCTCCCCTCTCGATCCGCTCTCACGACACCGAGTACCGGTACCGGCAGGACAACGATCTCTACTACCTCACCGGTTTCCCCGAGCCAGAGTCGGTCTGCCTCCTCTCCCCCCAGCACGACAAGGAGCGTTTCATCTTGTTTGTCCGGCCGCGCGACAAGGACAAAGAGATATGGACCGGGAAGCGTTTCGGCGTTGAGGGCGCAAAAGAGATCTTTGGCGCGGATGCGGCCTATCCCATTGATAAGCTCGACGAGGTCCTCCCTGAGCACATAGCGGCAGTAGAGAAGGTCTACTACGCCCTCGGGCGCGATGAGCGCATGAACGCCAAGATCCTCGAGCTGATGAACCGTGGCCGCCTGCAACGGCCACGCAGCGGACGGGGACCGGTCTCGCTCATTGACCCCGGTGAAATCCTGCATGAACAGCGACTGCGCAAATCAGCCGAAGAAATTGGGCTGATGCGTCGGGCGGTGACCGCATCGGCGGCCGCCCATCACGCCGCGATGACGCAGACCCGCCCGGGGATGTACGAATACGAAATAGAGGCGCTGCTGGAGTTCCACTTCCGCCGTCTTGGCGCCGAAGGACCGGCGTACCCCTCGATCGTTGCTGCGGGCGCGAACGCCACGATCCTCCACTATACGTTGAACAACCAGCGCATGCAGGAAGGAGCCTTGCTCTTGATTGATGCCGCCGCGGAGTATGGCTGCTACTGCTCGGACGTGACCCGTACCTTTCCGGTTGGCGCCCGCTTCTCCCCGCTGCAGCGGGACATTTACAACCTCGTCTTAACCGCCCAGAAGCAAGCGATCGCCATGGTCTGCCCCGGCGTGCGCTTTGACGACGTGCACCAGCGGGCTACGGAGATCCTGGTCGATGGACTGCGGGAGTTCGGCCTGCTCAAAGGGCAGACGCGGGAGATTATCGAGAAGGGCGAGCACCGCCGGTTCTATATGCATCGCACGAGTCACTGGTTGGGCATGGACGTGCATGATGTAGGGAAGTATAAACTCGACGAGGTGTCGCGCACGCTGGAGCCAGGAATGGTGCTGACGGTCGAGCCCGGCATTTACATTGCCGAAGACGCCGAGGGCGTGGACGACTGCTATCGTGGCATCGGCGTGCGTATCGAGGACGATGTGCTGGTGACCGCTGGGGGGCACGAGGTGCTGAGCGCGGCGATTCCTAAGGACATCGACGACATCGAAGCCTTACGTGGAGGGGCGTGATGCCACAAGGACGAGGTTGGGTGGCGGTGCTGGGGGGGCTGTTGTTGTGGGGTGGGAGTGGATGCTCGGTGCAGCAACAACAGCAGGTTTTGGGCGCAATCGGCACAATGATTCCCGGGAGTAAGGGTTCGTCTGGCTCGACCTCAGAGGCTGAGGCTGCGCCTCAGCCTCGGGTTGATCCAGAGCGGGTCGATGCACAGTTGGTGCTGCAGACCTTGCAGCGAGCGATGACCGACAATCCCACACCTTTTCAGGAGTGTCTTGATAACTCCCCCTGCAAGCTCGCGTTGACTGCTCACCTGATCCGTCTGCAAAAACAGGCGGGTGGCACCTTGGAGCTGCCACCGATTTACGATCGCTATGACCTCAAGCGGGGGAAAGAGTAAAAGGGTCTGGAGTCTTTCAGTCCGGAGTCTGAAGTCTGGACCCCGGAACATTATGAGGGTTTGTTGCTATATTTCTGGAGATAGTCGAGGATTGTCTGTCTCTCCTCCGGCTGGAGCGGCGGCAGGCCGCGGCGCTGAAACTCCTGCTCCATCCGTGCGACTATCAACTGCCACATTGCCGGGGTCAGTACGCTGGGTGCATAGAGCCGATGACACCCCGAGCAGCGTTGCTGGTAGAGGTGCGCCGCTGGCGACTTGGGCTCGGGCAGAGAAGCATTACAGCCTATTCCCTCTACCAGGAGAGTCAGAAGCAGGATAAAGGGACACCTGCGCATAACATCCTGTACCACCCGCGTATGTCGTGCTCAGTCACCCAACCGCAAGCTCTTCCCGACACACTGCCACCTGCCCGGGAATATCTTCGATCTGCACCTCGAGGGTCTGGATGCTGTGCCCGCGCGTCTCGCTCAGGCGCGCTCTGAGGCGGGCGAGCAGGTAACGCGCGATCTCCTCGGAAGAGGTGTGCACGATCGGCAAAAGGCACACATCCTGGCGGGGAAAGAGAAAGTAGGTCCCGTCCTCGCAGCGGACCGTCACCTCCTCAGCGCTTTCTTTGATCGTCAAGCAATCGCTCTGTTGGGGCAGCAAGGTGCGAAAGTGCAACTGCGCGCACTCTTCCTCGGCGATTTTTTTGAGCACGAGAAAATCAACGACATAGCCGTCCGGCCCAACCGGTCCGCTCACCGTCACCTGCGCCTGATAAGTGTGCCCGTGCAGGGGCTCGCGAAAGCCGCGGAAGGCGATGAAATGCGCGGCGGTGAAACGCAGGAGTTCTTTGCCAATGGCAACCGAAAAGAAGCTCATCGTCAGTCCCTACAGGTTATCGAGCGTTGCCGTTGTCCAGAAAAGCTTTGAGGCCACTGCGTGCCAGCGCGGCCTCAGGTTCACCAAAGTGGCGCCGGTAACTCTCTCGCGTGAGACCGGTGGCAGTGAGGAAACGCTCCACCTCCTCACCGAGCGTTTGGTCGATTCGGCTCGCCAGTGCCAGGGCCAAGGCGGGATCTCCACCGGCCGTGCGCAACAGGTCGCGGACGCAGATACCATGCACGCCGCCCAGCAGACAGGAGAGGAAGTAGGCGAACTGATCCGCCGTGGGTTTTCGCTGCCAGACTTCCGTGGTGCTCATCACGGCACGCACGCCGGTCTGCTGGCACACCGAGATCACCTCGTCCGAGCCTGTGCCTTCGAAGCCGGGGGCGAGGAAGAGCAGTGCACAGCCGGCACCCGCTAGGCGTACCGGCTGAGGGATGTAATGCGCCGAGGTAAAACCGGTCAAAGCCAGAAGCCGGCAGCGATACTCCACTACATCGTCCCCGGCTTCAGCGTGCAGCTCCCACAGAAAATCCGCCAGGTTGAGCCTTTGTGCCCATGCCAGCTCTGCCAGCCGTTGGAGCGCTGCAGGGAGGTACCCTTCACGCTTTGCCAGCCGGCACAGATCAGCGAGCGGCACGGTCAGCGCTAGGGCCTCGACCTCGCCGTTGGGAGTGGAAGCCAGAGATACGACCCGGCCTTCCAAAGGGAGCCGTGTGATCTCCAGGTTCATGGCGAAGCGATCGCCATAGCGAGACAACTTAGCAAAGCCGCGTGTACAGTTAGCCAAGGCGACGACAAAAGCCTGTCTTACCTGGAACGTGCCGGACAAAGACAAGCCTTGACCGCTCATTAGTGAACCGTAACCGATAACCGTCACGTCCATAGTCGGTCTCTACATTACCGAGGGTGAGCCACACAGAAAAGCCCGATGTGGCCAGAGGCAAGCGCTACGCTGGTCAGGCCCAGTAGATTTCAGCTTATATTTTCACCACAAGCGGATTGCAGATTCGCGATTTTTCAGCCAGCCTTTCGCTTCGGCTTGGCTCTCCTCTTAGCCCTGCCTTCTGTGTCTATCCCCCAGTCCTCGTTGCTCAGTCCTCTTCTTCTGCGTTGCCTGTTTCTGCCGCCTTTTGCTCTGGCCGTCTTTTCTCGCCTTATTTTCCGATGTTTTCTTGACGGAGTCCTCAGTCAGTTCCTGGACGGAGAAGGGGTGCAGGACCATATCTTTGGTCTTGGCCGCTTCGATCGCTGCCCAGTCGTGGTCAGGAAGGACTGCCAGTTCCGGCACCAGCTCCTTAAACTTCTTTAAACGCCACACCTTCTCCCACCAGGCATCGCGGTCAGCCAGCAGGCCAGGCAAGCGGGCGTAGCGGTACTGCTCTACAGTCCAGGCTAAGTTGCCACATAACATTACCGGTGCGGCCGGCAACCGTACGAGTACGGCTAGGCCGCCGGCCGTGGCCCCAGCTGCATCGATCAGCAGCACGCTGCCATCGCCGAACAGGTCTTGGTGCGCACGAAACGTACCCAGCGGCTTGGCTCCGGCAAAGTCGATGAACCGCCACTTGCGCACGTTGTCGTACTCTTTGGTCAGATACAACCCGGTCCCTTCTTGGTCAATCGCCGCGTTGTGCTCGGTTGAGGTGACGATGGCTTGGGCAGAGGGAAAACTTTCTAGCTCGCCGGTGTGATCGAGCTGTAGGTCAGGCAAGATAAGATAGCGCACCCTCTCGTTAGGCAGCTTTGCTCTCTGAAGCTGAGAGAGGATGTCTTGCCCCTTTTCCATTACTGGACTGCCCAGAGAGGTAAGCAATACCCCCAGGTAGCGCTCTGGGTCATCGGTGATCTCGCGGTTGAGCCCTGTGCCAACAAGAATCAGCCCGCGGCGGGGATGCTCGATGACAAACACCAGGATGTCGAGCGTATGCGTGTCCAGCAGTCTGCCGCCGCGGTACACCAGCTTGCTCGGGACTTCAACCGTGCCGGTGTTGAAGACGTGCAGCCTGAGTCCTGCCACGCCTTTGTATGGCTTGGGCCAGTGGTGCAGCTCGGGCGTGATATAGGGGAGGCGCAGCGGTTTGTCGCAGGCGGAGAGAAAGAGCACGAGGAAGAATACAAGGCAGCGTGTAGTCATCCGTTTTTCCCTCCTATAACCTGTCACCTGCCCCCTGTCACCTGTCACCGGTCACCTGTCACTTGTCCCCTGTGAGTTGACCTAGCCGGGGCTCTCGACTATGTTGTGGGCGCTTTCTGCGCCACGCTGAAGGACAGAGAGGACCCAAATATGGTCGGGATACCAGGAACGGAGGAGCGGCTGGCCCTGGCGGAGGTAGAAGATCGGCTGCGGCGGATTCGGGCGCGGTTTAACCTCTACACCTTGCAACATAACTTTTATAGTCTCGGCACAGCGCTGACCCTAGGTACGGCGCTGCTGATTGTGGGCGCTTTCACCCTGTCCCCCTTGCTCTTTACTCTCGCGGCCTGGCCGCTGCTGGCGTTACTGGCTTTCCTGCTGCTCCTCTTCCTTCGCCGTGGCGTGGCTGGCTGGCTCGACCTGAACGCGGCCGCCCGCCGGATAGACGCCCAGACCGGGCTCAAAGAGCGCCTCTCCACCTTGGTTGCCCAGCTTACCGCTGGGGCCATCGGTAAGCCCTCACCTTCGCGCCTGTGGCCCTATCTAGTCGAGGACAACACTATCCGGCTCCCCAGCTGGGAGATCAAAAAGGTCGCCCCGCGCCGTATACCCTGGAGTTGCTTGCCGTTCCTCGCAGCGTTGCTATTCGCGCTCTTGGTTGCCTCCGTGCCACTGCTCTCACCCTCGTCGGAGTCGGCCCCCTTCTCTCTAGCCAACCTGGAGACGGTGCTGTCTGAATTCCCCGAGCGCGCTGGCCAGCTCCTCGATCAGCAGTTGTCGCTCCTGCCTGACACGCCGGATCACTGGGGCGGGAGCAGCATGTTTAATGACAGTGACGCAGGAGGCGGTCAGGCAAGCGGCCAGAACAACCAAGCCCAAGGCGAAGGGCGTGAGCAAGAGGCCCGCTCGCTTGCCTCCCTCCCCGAGGAATTGCAGAAAGCGATCCGCCAGGCCCTGCACGGCCTGCAGGACCAGGACCGTGACCAACCGGAGAATCAGGGCACATCCCCACCGCCGCGTGATCGCCTCGCGCTCAGACCCAGCAACGAGCAGAAAACCGCAGATTTTGCTATCGAGGGCAAGAATCTGCCCAAGGGGACAGACCGGCAAGCCGCAGCACACGGCCAGCCTGGCGAGGGCAAAGACGGCTCTCCATCTGGCAGCGGCGGTGACACGCAGTCCCTGGCCCAGGGGAGTGGCATCCAGCATCTCGACCGCGCCCGTCTCGAGCGCAAGAACGCGCGGGGGGCATTTCAGCCCGATAGCCCACAGATACCGGGCAGTGGCAGTGAGGCAGGCGCCGGCGGGCCGGGCGCGGGCAGCGGCACAGATCCGCGCCTGTTCGGCAACCAGGCCAACCTCGGCAGCGGTACCAACACGTTCCAGCTTGCCCTTGACGCTGCCCCTGAGAGAGGGCGCGGTAGCGAGGTCGAGGATAAGGACGAGGGAGGTATGATCGAGAAGTCAGGGAAGAACCTGAGCCAGCGCCAATCCCTGGACGATGCGATTCGCAAGGCCCAGATCCCGCCCGAATACGAGGAGATCGTCAAACGTCTGTTCTCCCGTGGAGAGTCACAGTGAGTAACACCCCTGCTGTCCAGGCGGTTACCGAGTTTCAGGACATCTTTCGCCACATCCAGTCCGAGGTGGCCAAAGCGGTGATCGGCCACGAAGACATGATCCAGGACATCCTTATTGCCTTCTTTGCTGGCGGCCATGTGCTCATCGAGGGGGTGCCAGGCACGGGCAAGACCCTCATCGTCCGCTCGCTCGCGGAGGTCTTGAACCTGAGCTTCAACCGCATCCAGTTCACCGTCGATCTGATGCCTGCGGACATCACCGGCACGCGCATGGTGATGGACCGCGACGAGGGGCGACGCGAGTTTGTCTTTGTCGAAGGACCGGTCTTTGCCCACATCCTGCTGGCAGACGAGGTCAACCGCTCCACGCCGAAGACCCAGGCGGCGCTGCTCGAAGCCATGGCCGAACTGCAAGTGACGGTAGCCGGCACGACCTATCGGCTCGCCCCGCCGTTCTTCGTACTGGCCACGCTCAACCCTATCGAGATGGAAGGGACCTATCCTCTTCCTGAGGCCCAGCTCGACCGCTTCTTCTTCAAGGTCCGCCTGACCTACCCCACGCACCGGGAGCTGCAGCGGATCGTCAGCACGACCACCACCACTGCCCTCCCGGACCTGCAGCCAGTGTTCGAGCGGGCGGAGGCCCCGGAGAAGATCATGGCCTTGCGCCAGTTGGTGCGTGAAGTGCTGGTCGCCCCGCACATCGAGGAGTATATCACCGCGCTTATCCACGCGACGATTCCGGCCAGCGCGCCCTATGTCAGCAGCCAGGACCCCGCGCGGGTCGCCTTACCCAAAGACGACCACGTGAACCGCTATGTGGGCTTCGGGTCGAGCCCCCGCGGCGGGCAAGCCCTGATGCTTGGCGCTAAGGTGGTCGCGCTCCTCGATGGCCGTGCCAACGTCAGCTACGACGATGTGGACCGGGTGGTGGTGCCAGCACTCAACCACCGACTGGTGCTTAACTTTGCTGCCGAGGCTGAAAACATCGACCCGACGAGCATCATCAGGCGCGTCGTTCAGTCGGCCCGCAAGCTGCGGCGGTGAGCGGTGGTATTTGCCGTGATCCATCAGAGTTCGTGCTGCGATAGAGCCTGTCCTGAGCGTGTCGAAGCCTGTCCTAAGCGAAGTCGAAGGGGACTCAGCACAAACGGTTCTGTCACTGGGGATCGACGGACGTACCTGGTCACCCTGAGCCTGTCGCAGGGTGACTGCATACAGGGGCCTGCGGCGTGAGCATCCCCGATCCGGCTTTTCTCAAACAACTCGATCGCCTACGGATGCGGGTGCGTGCGGCGCGCGGTCACCGGCCGGGAGAAACGCCCCTTCCCCGTACCAGCCAAACCTGGGGCATTGAGTTCGAATCCTACAAAGAGTACGCGCCAGGGGATGACTTCCGCTACCTCGACTGGAATGTCGTAGGCCGGCTCGATCAGTTCGTGGTCAAGACTTTCACCGCTACGCGGGAGATTCCCTTTCACCTGTTTCTCGACACGAGTGCCTCGATGGGCGCGCCGGCGGTCGATCACAAGTTTGCTTTCGCGACTGACCTGGTAGCGGCACTGAGCTACGTTGTGCTCACCAACAACGATACCCTGCGCGTCGTCGCGCTCTCCTCCCCGGAGAAGGGTCACCGCCCGTTCCTGCCCCTGCCATTCCTGCGCCACCGCAGTCAGTTCCTGCGGGTCCCCCCCTTCCTCGCCGCGCTCACGCCCGCAGGCAAGACATATCTCAGAGAAGCGGTACGCGCCTATATCGACCAGACCAAAGAGCCCGGGGTGGCAATGGTGGTGTCAGATTTTCTCACCGAGCCGCCTCAATATAAAGAAGCGCTCGCGCTCCTTAAAGCGCGCGGCTACGAGGTCAAAGCGCTCCAGGTGCTGGGCGCAGCCGAGCTCGCACCGGCACGCCTCTTCCGTCGCGGCAAACTGTACGACGTGGAAGACCACAGCGAGCGCTGGATCACTCTCACCCAGGCCAACCTCCAGCGCTACCAGCAGGCCCTCCAGGCCCACCTCGATGCCGTCCAGCAGTTTTGCCACCGTCATGAGATCCTCTACGCGCGGGTCTCGACCGCCAGCAGTCTGCCGATGCTGGTGACCGAGGAATTAACACGGGCGGGGTTGCTGGCATTTCGGTAGAGGTGAAGCATGCGTCGCCCTTATCTGGCGGGCAGTTGCGATTCTGTGAACGCGTTTTCGCTCTTACCGCTATTGTCTCGCGTATCCCGCATGCCTAAAGTGCTCAGTGTATGGGGATCCTGAACCCGACAGCCTTACCGTTGCTTTCCTTGCTGGGTGTCCTCGTTCTCATCTATCTGCGTGAGCGCTGGCGCAAGCGTATCGCCGTGCCCACCCTGCTATTCTGGCGAGAAGTTAAGGAGGATAAGGTCCGCGCGCGCCGCTTTCTGCCGGACCTGTTGTTCTTTGCTCAAGCCCTGTTGCTGCTCTTCCTTATTGGCGGGCTCCTCCACCCCTACCGCTCCCTTATCGTGACCGAAACTCGCGGCGACCGGCAGATCCTCGTGTTCGATGTCTCGGCCAGCATGCAGGCCCGCGAAGGCTGGACCCGGCGCTTTGAGCTCGCTCTGGACCAGGCCAAACAGGTTGTGCGGGCGCTGGGCCCGCTCGACGAGGCGATGCTGATTAGCGTTGCAACCAGACCGCAACTGGTGAGCGGCTTCACCACTGATCACCGCCTATTGTTACACCTGCTCGAGACCCTGCATCCGCTGGATACCGGCACCAATCTCGATCTGGGGATTGAGCTGGCCCTCGCCCAGCGTGACCGCGAGGGCCGCCAAGCAAAAGTCCATGTGTTTACCGATCTGCCCCGCAGCACGCTCAGCCTGCCCGCGGAGCAGGTGAAAGATTTAGTCTATCACCGGGTCGGCAAGAGCGATGACAACCTCGCTATTGCCGCGTTGCACTTGTACCAGAATCCGTTCCAGAATTATTCCCAGGCGCAGGCCTACGTGCTGGTGCGCAATTACGCCTACCGCACTAAGAGTGCCACTCTGACGGTTCTGCTGAACAACACCCCGATCTTTCGGCGTGACTTTGTACTCCCGGCGCGTGAGGCTACCTCGTTCTCGATCCAGGGATTTGACGGGCCGGGCATGCTGGTGGCTCGTCTGACCCCTGAAGACGCGCTGGCGGTCGATAATCAAGCCCTGGCCTGGCTGGCCGAGCGCCACCAACGGCGGCTGGTGTTGGTGTCCCCGGTGAAAGGGCTGCACGAAGAGCTCGAGCGGGTGAGTCGCTCGATTCCCGGGCTCACGCTCACTGCGCTCACGCCGGAGGCCTTTACGCCAGCCGTGCTTAACGAGCAAGATATTGTGCTCTTTCACCGGTTCGTGCCGGGCCTGGCAATCCTGGCGAACAGCCTGTATGTCTTTCCACCGCCCGATAATCCGCTCTTCCCTGTGCTCGCTGAGGCCGCGGACCTCAACATTCTCGATTGGCGCGAAGGGCACGAGATCCTGCACAACCTCCACTATGTCGAAGCCCTACCCCTCAAAAAGGCGCAGGTGCTGGCGCTGCCGTCCTGGGCTCAGGTGCTGATCTCCTCCCGCACGCGCGGCGGCGAGGTGCCGCTTGCTCTGACCGGCGAGAAGGACGGTCACCGGGTGGTCTGTCTGGCCTTTGACCTGGATAAGGGCAATCTAACGAACTCTGATAACCTGACACTGCTCCTGCTGTTCCTCAATACGCTCCGCTGGCTCTTGCCGCCCGACCCGTCAGCTCCGCTGCTTGTCTCATCTGGAGAGACCTTCTTCTTGCCAGTGGGTGCGACCCCGGACTCGCTCCACCTCACCATGCCAGGCGAGCAGGAGAGCATAGTTGACACCGGGGCGATCGAGATTGACCAAGTAGGGGAGTACCGCTTGGCCGGTAGCCGTTACCATGCCGTACTCTATGCCAACCTGTTTGACGAGGCCGAGTCTGATATCGGGCGGCGCGAAGACGAGGCAGCTAGCCCTGCACCAGTGAGCACCCCCCATCCCCTACAGGCACTCAGCCATACCGTGCCCGCAGAGTTCGGCCGCTCCTTGTACTACGGCGCGGCGCTACTGTTGCTGCTCGAATGGCTGTATGCCCTGTGGCGCTACCACCGTGCGAGTGGATCATGACCTCTGAACTGTTCGGCTCCACCTATACGTTGCTCAGGCCAGAGTGGCTGTGGCTCCTGGCGTTCGTGCCGTTGTTGTGGCTGCCACTGCTGTGGCAGCCACAACGCGGAGCGCTGCTCGGCGCCGTGCTCCTCCGCTCTCTGGCGACGGTGCTGCTCGCCGCCGCCTTAGCAGGCCTGAGCCGTCAGACGATCCTGGCCGAGCACAAGCTTGCGTTGATCGCCGCGGTCGATGTCTCAGACAGCATCTCCGCAGAAGGCCGAGCGTGGATGCGCGAGTATCTGTCGCGCCTGATCCCCAGACTGGAACCAGAAGATGAGTTCGCCGTCTTCTCTTTTGCCGCGGACACCCACTTACTGATTCCGCCAGGTGGGCCGGCTCGGGTGACGCTGCCGGCTAAGGCCTTGCAGACAGCCCCACCGGGCCAAGGCGGAGGTACTAATATTGCCAGGGCTCTGGAACGAGCCCTTTCGCTCTACCCAGAGGAGGCAGAGAAACGGCTGCTGCTCCTCACCGATGGCAACGAGACGAACGGTGCAGCCCGGCGGCACATCGCTCTGGCCCGGCAGATGGGGGTCAAGATCTTTCCGGTGATTCCTCCCTCAGGCCAACATCCCGAGGTGTCGCTGGAGAAGTTTATCGTCCCGCCCCTGGTGCGCGAGGGCAGCGCCTTTAGTCTGCGGCTGGTGGTGCGCAATGGCAACGACAAGCCGGTGCGTGGCAGCGCGACGATCCTGGCTAACGATCAGCCGCTGACCCGTCAGGAGGTCAATCTGGAACCGGGTCTGTCGGTGCTAGAGGTCCCGGCGCAGATCCTGCAGCGCGGGAACTATCTCTTGCATGCCCAAGTCAAGGCTGCCCCAGACACGGTCGAGGGCAACAACCACCAGAGCGCCAGTCTGGCCGTGGCTGGCAAGGTGCGCGCCCTGGTGATCACCGACAACCCCAAGACCCACCTCGCCCGCGCCCTACAGATGAAAGAAGTCGAGACCGAGTTTCGCCGGCCTGAGGGGTTGTCGACCCAGCTCGCCGACTTGCTCGACTACAACTGTCTGGTGTTCGATGATATTGGCCGTGGCGGCATCACGCCGCAGCAGATGGCAGTGATCGAGGGCTATGTGCGCGATTTCGGCGGGGGGTTCATCATGGCCGGCGGGCTGCGGGCCTTTGGAGACCTCGGCTACAAGGGAACCGCGGTCGAACGGGTGCTGCCGGTGACGTTTCAGGAACAGCGGCCGAAAAAGAAGCGGCGCACGCCGATTGCGCTGTTTCTCCTCATCGACCGGTCCAATAGCATGGGCTACAACAGCAAGGTGCGCGGCCTGCACGACGGGCAGAAGATGCAGTACGCGCAGCGGGCCGCGATCGAGGTCGTGAACCAGCTCCAGGATACCGACCTGGCCGGCGGGATCGCGTTTGATTCTGAGCCCTATGTCCTGGCCCCCCTGGCGCCGCTCGCGGAGAATCGCGCCGAGCTGATCAGCAAAATCACCCGCTTGCAGTACGGGGGGGGGACGGATTTTTACGGGGCCCTGGAGACCGCCGCCGACCAGCTCGCCCGCAGCCGCGGCACGACCCGGCACATTATCCTCATCACCGATGGTGACTCCAACCGCAGCCCGGCTGACCATTTTCCGCTGGTGGCGACCATTGCCCAACGCCAGATCAGCATCACTACTATCCGCATCGGCGACGACACGGTGAACCTGCAACTGCTGTCTCATATGTCCGAGAAGACCGGCGGCCGCTTTTATCATGTCGAGGACGTGGAAGCGCTACCGCAACTCTTGGTCCGGGATACCAGGCAGGCGATCCGGGAGAAGGAGGACGAGGACGACAAACCGAAAGAGATCAAGCCGCGCGTAGGCGAGCGGGGGCAAATCCTCCAGGGACTCGACGACTTCCCGGCGCTGGAGGAGTACATGCTCACCAAGCCTAAGAACGGGGCCGACGTGCAACTGTATACCGATGTCCACGCCGAGCACGACCCAATTCTTGCTACCTGGCAGTATGGCCTGGGCAAAGTGGTGGCCGTGACCTTCGATCCCAGCGGCAGCGGCTCCAGCGACTGGATCCGCTGGGAGGGGTTCGGCAAATTCTGGTCCCAGGCGGTGCGCTGGGCGATCCGTGACGAGACCCCCTGGGACTACCGTCTGAGCGTACAGCAACGCGGCGAGCGCACCGTGTTGCAGGCCGAGTCATACGACAGTGACGAAGAGGGCACCCTGCAGGTGCGGCTGCCACGGGGCACGCAGAGTGATGAACTGACACTGCTGCCGGTGGCTCCACGGGTGTACGAAGCCACCTTGCCAGTGAAGCGCCAGGGAAGTTTTCCGGTCACCATCGTCAAGCGCAAAGGTGGTAAGGTGGTGAACCAGAAAAATGAGATCGTGATGGTGAGCCAAGCGCCGGGCGAGTCGCTGGACGAGTATCGGCAGCAGTACCCCAATCGCGACCTGCTGCGCGACCTGGCAGAGGGCACGGGCGGGCGTATCGACCCGGACCCAAACGAGCTGGTGGCCCAGAAGCGCGAGGGCCACAAGACGCTCATCCATCCGCTGGACAATTACCTGATTACGGCCGGTCTCTTCCTGCTGCTCGGCGATATTGCCGTGCGTGTGCTGCTGGGCCCGCCGGTGTAAAGATGAGTAATGAGTAATGAGTGATGAGTGATGAGTGGGAAAAGTATGAAGGGCAACCAACGTCACCTCTTCACCCTTAACTTGTAACTCTGCGCTGCATCGTTATGCAGACCGTTAACACGCTTGCCCTGAAAGAATGGGCGGTCGTCGTCCACGCCCTGGGCATAGGGAAACAGACCCTGCTCCTCCGTAAGGGCGGGCTGCACGAACGCCACGGCCGGTTCGCTACCGAACCCACCGAGTTTTTCCTCTTCCCGACCTACGTCCACCAGATGGCCCAGGGGGTGGTAAGCGAGGTTGCCGCAGACCTGCGCACAGTGACAGTGGCACGACCACCGGCGGACCAACTGGTGATTCACCACTACGCCGTCGTGGAAGACCTGGTGTGGCTCGACTCGCGTGATCGCCTCACCGCGCTCTCAGACTTGCACTGCTGGACACCGGAGACCGTTGCCCATCGCTTCGCCTATGGCAAAGTGCCGGGACTCTATCTTTTTGTGCTGCGGGTCTACTGCCTGCCGCAACCCGTTACGCTGTCGTTACTCAAACGCTACGGCGGCTGCCGCTCATGGGTAGAGTTGGCAGAGGCGCTTAGCACCAGCGGTGCGACACCAGTGCTCAGTGATGCAACCTTTGCCGAGCGGAGAGGCGAGATCAGAGACAGGCTGTCCTGCACTCTCCGATGATTCAGCGAGAACTGAGAGCAGATTTCGTTTGCGTTTACCCGCAGTAGCAGTAGGTCCTGGATGTCCGCCTGCGCGGGCATGACGGAAAAGAGCTTCACCGCAATGTCATTCCCGCGAAAGCGGGAATCCAGTTCTTGGTAAACCCATTGGCAATTTGCTCTATTCCTCCCTGCAAAGCGCTGCGGGCGCGGGTGCGACGCGCTGGGTCTGACCAAGACCAATGCCGGTGAGAATCAAGAGTGCGCCGACCCCTTGCAGCCACCCGACCGCCTCATCCAGAAACAGGTAGGCCAGCAGCGTGGCACCTATTGGTTCGCCCAGGATCGCTAAGGCCACCAGGGTGGGCGACAGGTACGCAAGCGCCCAGTTCAGGATGGTGTGGCCGATGAGCTGGGGGACAAACGCGAGCAGCGCCAGCAACAGATAGGTCTGTCCAGAGTAACCCTGCAGTGGGAGGCCCAAGGCCAGGCAGCACGCTACCAGCGTCAGCGCAGCGCAGGCATATACCAGCCCAACATACACACTTAGGGCCAGGTGCGGTCGTGCCAGCCGGCCACAGAGCAGATACGCCGAGGCCATGATGGCGCCACACAGCGCCAGGCTGTCTCCGAGCAGGGCGCTCCCCGCCTGGACAACCGCAGGTTCCTGGGCGTCGCTCCAGGCGATACATACGCTGCCGCCTACCGCCAAACCGATACTGAGCCCGAGTGCCCCAGTGAGCCGCTCTCCCCACAGCACGTATCCAGCCAGGGCGAGAAATAAGGGGTTCAGCGTGACCAGTACCACCGAACTGGCCACGGAAGTGTAGCGGAGCGAAGAGATCCAGGCAGCAAAGTGCAGGGCCAGACAGACTCCGGCTCCGGCGACGAGCCATAGGGTATGCCGATCGAGCCGGACCTGCGTGGCGCGCATCTGGGCGTAACCTACAGGCGCTAGGGCGAGGACGGCAAATACCAGGCGGTAGGCGGCCACGACTAGGGCGGGCACGTGCGGGAGCAGCTTGATGAGCGGGGCGGCGGTGGAAATCGCCAGGATGCCAATCCCGATTATGAATAAGGTCGCGCGAGGCATGACAGAGGGCTTTTTCTTCTCAGGACCCGTGCTACGATATCGAAACGCCTACTCCGTAGGAGACTAAAACTACCCATGGTTGTCCATGTCTTTTCCGACTATCTCTGACCCTGGTGCTATGTGGCCGCGGCGCGGCTGCACCGCCTGCAAGAGGAGTACAAAGAACGGCTGACGATCCAGTGGCACAGCTTTCTCTTGTTTCGTGAGGATGCCCATAAAGGCTGGAACGGATACGTGGCCGCACATTGGCAGAAGGCTCAGGAGGCTGAGCCTACCCTGACTTTTACTCCTTGGCGAGGTGCGGCGTATCCGACAACGACCATGCCCGCTCATATCGCCGGCAAGGCCATGGCCCGGCAGGGACTGTTCGACGCTTTTCACCTGGAGGCAATGCGGGCGTTCTTCAGCCTGAGCCAGAACCTGGAAGACCCGCTAGTCCTGCGCCAGATCGCGGAAAGCGTCGGCGCGGACCTCGACTGCTTTGACCAGGACAGTGCTGACCCAGAGCTGAAGACACTGGTCTGGCGTGAGTTCATGACCGGGGTAGAGCGCGACCGGGTGACCGCGATTCCCACTCTCTTTGCCGGCGAGCGACGTGTCCTCGAAGGCGCGCTGTCGCTGGATCGGTACCGGCAGTTGTTCGATACGGTGTTAGTAGAGGCCGAAAGATCAGTATGAGAAAACTGTCTCTCTTGCTCCTGTTCACTATTCTGTGCGGCTCGTGCTCGCGTCTCTACTCGCCCAAGAAAGTGGAGTGCTGCGAAAAGAAGGCAGCCTGCTGCTACGAGCAGATGTGTTGCCTACCGCGGTACGCCAAAGATGCCGGGGTTGAACCCAAGACCTTTACCCCCGAGGCGCCAGTGTATGGCACCTCTCAGGATCTCGAACCCCCGCCGGGACCGCCGATCGCCAAGCCTGGCCTGTTCGCTCGCTTCAACCCGTTCAGGCGGTCGCAGGAGGAGCAGAAGCCGCAGGATCAATCCCAGGACGAGCACTCCAAACAGGACACCTCTACAGAAGAGAAGGAAGAAGACCGAGGGTTCTTCGGTCGGCTGCTGCCGTTCTGATCGTCAATGCAACATCTTCTCTCCCACCAGCACGAGCACGCCGGAGTATTGGTGCAGGCAGGACTGTTGCTGGATGGGAGCGATCTCGCATCCAGTGAAGAAACCGATGACCGGCACCTCTCCTACGTATTGCTTGATGTAGGAAGTATCGAGGTCAGGAAAGCCATAGAGCCCACGGCCGCGACCGGTGCAGTTGAAGTACAGCCCAAATGCGGGCGTCTGCCCTTCCCAGGCCTGGGCCTGCGCCTCCAAGGTGAGTTGCAAGTCGTCGCGTGAGCCGTTGCCGTCGCGCAGGGTGAAGACCATCTTCTGGCCCTGGCGGATCTCATCGGCAATTGCTATGAGTCCCTGCCTGGGGTCAAACCCAACGATGTTGCGCACCACATACTCGCCCCGCGCAATGTGCTGGCGTTCCGGGTCCGCCGGCAGACCGACAAACACACAGGCCGCGGCCCGCCGCAGGTCGTCGATCAACGGCTGGTGCACCACCGCGGCAAACACCTCGAATGCCGGCCGCCCGTCCAGTTCGAGGATCAGGTTCTGGTACGACTTGGTGACGGTGTGGACGGGACCGATCGGCTGGCACGCCTGGGCGATACCGATCGTGTGGTGAAACTGTCCACTCAGGAGCACTCCACACACGGCATTGTTGCTCACCGTGTCGCCACAGAGCTGAAACGTCTCGCCCACGCTCCCGTCTTCAGACGCGCCGCCGCCGACGGTTGGCAGGTGGGGCGCCGCCTCGGACAGCCCATTGAAGAACGCGGCAGAGTTGAAGTTGTACGTATCGGGAAAGACAACGAGCAGGTTATGGGCGTCAAGGTGCGGGCGTATACAGGCCGCCACCTCCTGTCCCGTCTCGTGTCCACGGCCGCGCAACTGTGGCACGAAGAAGCGCGACACCGACAGCGAGTCCGTACGTACTGTCAGCACCGCCACCCCGGGAGCGTGCTCGATCTCCCCGTCGCTGGTCAATACTCCGCCCGCGCTGCACCCGACGACATGGGTGGCGCGCGCTACGTCTTTGATTGTGCGTAGGAGCAGCGAGTAGCCTGGCCCATGCTCGACGGTGGCAAAGACCAGGGCAAGATCCGCCGTATCGCTCCGAGATCGGGTCAGCGCGGCCTGGGTCGCCTCGATGCCAGCTTTCCTCGTGTCTTTTTGGGTTGATAACCCGACCCCGGCGTGTAACATGGTGTTTCCCCTTCTCTTCCCTCTCCCGCTCACGCAGGAGAGGGAACCTGGCCCCTACATTCAGGTGGTTTCCGGCTTCTTCAACCCCAGTCGCTCATAATATTTTGCCGGGACCTTGCTGCGGTCCTTGTAGATGATGAAGGAGCAGTGCTCCTTGCCCAGCACCGCGGCCGGCTCGACGACCACAAACGGGGCGCCATTCTTTTCGATATCGGTCAGCTCCATAGGCGGCTCGTGGGCGCAATAGACCGGAAAGTTGGCGCGGTTGTAGGTCATGCGCTGGGGCTTCTCGATAGTCAGGAACCCGTTCGGCCCGTCGTACTTCCCTTCCAGGATCAACCGACCGCCGCTGCCACAGGGCCGCATCTGGATGACGACCTTCTCCTCATCTTCCTCTATATGTAACGGTTGCAGGTGGCCACGCAAGCCGGCCACGAACATCTTTACCCGCTGGGGCAGGGCCTCTGGTCCGTCAGGCAATTTTTCCAGGTTAGGCAACCACCACGCTTTGACCCCCACGGTCATGAGCTGCTCCAGCACTTCATCGCCGAAACGCCGGCCGATCTCGCTCAGCATCGCCGTGGTCCAGTTGCGGTAGAGGTCGTGCATGCTGAGGAATTCGTTGTACATGCGCCTGGCGATCTGCTTGGCTTTTTCCGGGTCGCCGGCGTCGATCGCTTCGATCAGACGGTCCACTGTGCGCTTTTCCATCTCGCGAATTTCTGCCTCAGAAAACAGCTGCTCGTGCATGGGGCATCCTCCTGCGGTCTGGGTTCCTGTGCGGGGTATATCCCACTCTCTCCGGCATTGCAAAGCCTTGTGTCCCTGGGTTTAATAAGGGGGTGTTCAACGCGGCAGGGGCAGAGGACTGGCGGTTTGCCCGCACAGCGTTAATGAAACTCTCTCCGATCAAGGAAATGGAGCTGGCGGCGAGCCGCATCCCCGGCGTGATCTCCCTCGCTCAGGGGATCCCCAGCTTTGATACCCCTGAGCCGATCAAGGCTTTCGTGCAGCAGAAGATTGCCGAGGGCGCGTGCGCCAAGTATTCGCTGACCCCTGGCCTGCCCCAGTTGCGCGAGCTGATCGCCGAGTCGCTGCTGCGCGAGGGCATGCACTATGATCCCGACAGCGAGATTATCGTTACCTGCGGGTCCATTGAAGGCATTGCGGCTGCGCTGCTCACGCTCACGCAACCTGGCGACGAGGTGATTCTCCCCACGCCCAGCTATGCGTCGTACCAGGAGGTGGTGCGTATGGCTGGCTGCACGCCGCGCTTCGCCGCGCTGCGCGAAGAAGACAACTTCGCCTTTGACCTTGACGCCTTTGAGCACTGTCTCTCGGCCCGCAGCCGCGCCATCCTCTACTGTAATCCCAATAACCCGACCGGTACCGTCTTCTCCCAGGCCGAGACGCTCGCCCTCGTCGAGCTAGCCGAGCGCCACAGGCTGTTTCTCGTCATCGACGAGGCGTACAAAGACTTCGTTTACAGCAAAGAGCCCTACTACAGCCCTGCGCAACTGACCGCAGCCCGCTCGCACGTCCTACGGGTCTTCACCTTTTCCAAAGCGTACGGCATGACCGGCTGGCGGGTCGGGTACCTGCACGCTGACGCGCGTATCACGCGGGAGATCCTCAAGGTCCACGACGCGCTCGTGACCTGCGCGCCGGTGGTCTCGCAATATGCCGCAATCGCCGCTCTAGAGTATGGAGAGTCCCATCTCGTCACGTTTCGCCGCGCCTTTAAGGAACGGCGCGATCGCACGCTTGAGCACCTCGACGCGCTGTCGCACGTCTTCGACTACCAGAAGCCCGAGGGCGCCTACTTCGTGTTTCCGCGAGTGAAAGACCCGGTGCCCCGGGCGCGCGACTCGCGCCGCCTGGCGCACGACATCCTGGAAAACGCCAAAGTCGCGCTGGTGCCGGGGATTGCGTTTGGTCCCAGTGGGGAGGCACACTTGCGCCTCAACTTTGGCCGCGAGCCGTCCGATATCGATGCGGCGTTTGAACGGCTGGCTGGCTATTTTCGCCACCACTTACCTGGGCTCGCCCACGTTGCGCCCCCGACTGCGACTCCCGTCGCGTCGGAGACGCCCGCATCGGAGACGCCCGCGTCAGTGACGCCCGTGGCAGTGACGTCGCGCCGCCGTTTGCGCCGGTTGGCGATCCCGTATCTGCAGGCGCTGGCGCGGGTATTTCTACGCCGCAAAAAACCGCTGGTGATCGCCATCGCCGGCACGCGCGGCAAAACGGTTATGAAACGCCTGTTCGGTGAGTTACTCGGTGCCCGCTACCGGGTGCGCACCAACCCGCGCTCGTACAACACCGAGATCGGTCTCCCGCTCGCCGTACTCAACCTGGAGATTGAAACGCAGCACCTCTGGAACATTCTGCGGACGCTCATCCATGCCGCCTGGACCGCGTTCTGTTCCACCGAGAAGCTCGAGGTGCTTGTGCTGGAGTTGGGCGTCCGGCAACGTGGGGACATGGAGACACTGCTGCGGACTGTCCGGCCAGACATTGCGGTCCTGACCACCCTCACTCCAAGTTATAGCACTGATGTCGAGCTGCTCCGTACTTTGCAGGACGAGATGCGAGTCTTGTGCCAAGCCATGGGCGCACGCTGTCACTTCCTCGTCGATGGCGACGATGCGCTCCTGCAGGAAGTCGTGCACACACTCCCCGTCCCGCCGCTGCTCCTGCAGCGGGCCCAGTGGTCGCCCAACGGCCAGGGACTCACCTTACAGAGCAACGGACACGCGTACCATGTGGCTCGGGAACTCATCGGAGACAGCGAGCGCCTGTCGGTACAGGCGGCGGTCCTGCTGGCTGAACGGTGGACCGAGCTGACCCCGGCAGAGATCGGTCGGTTCCTGGCGGGAGAGGAGGGACAGGTTATGGAAAACCCTCGAGAGCATCCGGTGAGAGGAAGCGATGCAGTATCCAACCTACGCTGACATTGTCACTGCCCGTGCGGTGGTGAGCCGTTACCTGCCGCGGACCCCGGTCTATCGCTATCCCGGCCTCTCCGCCCTGGCGGGCTGCGAACTGTTCGTCAAACATGAGAACCACCTGCCGATTGGCGCATTCAAGGTACGGGGTGGGGTCAACTTCATGGCTTCGCTCACCCCGGCAGACAAACAGCGCGGCGTGATTACCGCCACCCGCGGCAACCACGGTCTCTCCGTCGCCTATGCCGCGCGTCTGTTTGGCACCAAGGCAGTCCTGGTGGTGCCGCGCGGCAACAATCCCGAGAAAAACGCGGGCATGGCCGCGCTTGGCGCCGAGGTGGTCGAGTATGGCAAGGACTTTGACGAAGCCCGCGAGCGGGTCGCCCCCCTGGTCGCGACACACGGATACCGTTACCTGCACCCAGCCAACGAGCCGCTGCTGATTGCTGGCGTGGGGACCTACGCCCTGGAGCTCTTTGAAGACGTGTCCACCCCTGATGCCGTGATCGTGCCGATTGGCCTCGGGTCGGGGATCTGTGGAGTGGCACTCGTGCGAGAGCGCGTGAGCACCCAGACCCGGGTCATCGGCGTGCAAGCCGAGCGGGCGCCGGCTGTGTACCTGTCCTGGAAAGAGCGGCGGATAGTCACCACGGACAGCGCGGATACCTTCGCCGACGGCCTGGCTACCCGCGTGCCGGCGGAGCTGACGCAGGCAATCATTAATCGTTCGGTGGATGAGATCGTAACCGTCAGCGAAGCGGAAATGGCGGCAGCGATCCGCCTGCTCTTGTTTCATACCCACAACCTGGCGGAAGGGGCAGGTGCCGCCTCCCTAGCGGCGGCGCTGAAGCTGCGCACCCAACTCGCCGGCAAACGTGTCGTCATTGTCCTGAGCGGCGGGAATATTGACGCCGCTACGCTCAGGTGGGTACTGCAAGAAACTGAGGATTGAGTAACGAGGACTGAGGACTGACTGGGGAGCGGGAACTCAGTCCTCATTACTTTCTTATGTTGACGCTCACCCTCTACTCCCGTGCCGACTGCTGCCTGTGCGAAGAGATGAAAGCCATGCTCGCCCAGGTCCAGGAAAACCTTCCGTTCACTCTGGAGCAGATCGACATCTCTACCGACCCTGAGCTCGAATCCCGCTTCGGCCAGGAGATCCCGGTCCTTTTTGTCAACGGCCGTAAGGCCTTCAAATATCGGCTGACTGTGGGCGAACTCCGTCGGCGGCTGGCACGGGAGAGGGTTGTGTCTTGAGCTCAGGAACATCCTATGACTGACTACATTGTGATTCTCGTCACTGCTGGCTCGGAGGCCGAGGCCGAGACCATTGCCAAGGCCCTCGTCGAGGAACGGCTGGCTGCCTGCGTCAACCTGGTGAGCCCGATCCGCTCGATCTACTGCTGGGAAGGCAAGGTCACAGATGACCGCGAGTGGTTGCTGCTGATCAAGACCCGGGCCACGCATTTTTCCGCGGTCGAGGCCAAGGTCAAAACCCTGCACTCCTACCAGATCCCTGAAGTGATCGCGCTGCCAATCGTGGCTGGCACGGAAGGGTATCTGCGCTGGCTGCGAGAGGGGGTATTCGAGCTGCGACCGTCAGGGAGCGGGTAGGGGGCGGAGAGCACACGACTTGCTGACAGGCGCAGCTTTGCGCCCTCACCCCTACCTTTCTTCTGGCACTAACTCAAAGAGTTCAGCATTCGGCAGCACACCGCCGAGATTCGTTTTGATGGCATCGAGCGCGGGGTGGAGATGGCGGAACACTACGCGGTCGCGGAGGGCAACGAGCACCTGGGCGTTCTCCTCCAGGAAACGGGTGATCACCGTGGGTGACACCAGCTCCAACCCTTTCAGGTCAAGGACGATCTTGTGGTGGCCGGCACGGAGCGCCTCATGAATGCGCCGTAATACCTCGCTGGCGCCGCTGGCATCCAGCACCCCTTCAAGCCGGAGCGTCAGGGCCTTGAGCCGCTCGTTGCGGACCGCGGGGGTGCGCAGCAGGGCGCCGTGTAACTGTCGTTTTGTTTCTCCGACTGCATCCTTGAGCGTCGAAATGAAAGAGGCCTGCTCCCGCACCCGGATCGGCTGGGAGAGTTGCTTAAGGAGCCGCATCGCTTCGGTATACAAGCCACGCGGCCCGTTGGTAAAAAGGCGGCGTTGAGCATAGTTCACTAGAAGATGACGCAGGGTCCGCCCTCTCCAGGAAAAAACCCGCCACCAGATCGCATGCTGGCTGTAGATCTGCTGCCAGGTCCAGCGCAACCCGTTCTCTAATGCCTCGGGCGTCATGAGCTTTGGCTGAAAGACGACGTGTGCGCCGTCGTAGCGCGCCTGGTCCTTGGGCAGCAGGCGGCCCTCCCGTTCGAGGGTGGCAAAGAGAGGGCTGTCAGGCAGGGGAGTGAACAGCGAGAAATACGGCAAGCCAATACGTGCTTTCAGGCAGAAGCGGGCAGTGCGCTCGAACACCCCTTCGTCGTCCGTGTCATAGCCGAAAACAAAACGCACAACGCTGAGAATCCCCTGAGCCGCCAGTTGCCGCAGGGAGGCAGCGAGCTGAGACAGCATCTCTGGAGTCGAGGGCGTGTCCGTCGTCAGGTACTGACCAGAGAGCTGCCCGCCATCAAACGACAGGGCCCGGCAGCCGCTCTGCCGCGCCAGCTTCAGCAGCGCAGGCCGTTGGGCAAAGCTGAGGCTCACCTGCCCGACCCAGTTGCGCTTGAGGGGCACCAGGCGGCGCATCAGATCTGCAGCATACGCGGGCGGCTCGTCCAGCTCGTCTCCTTGGAAAGCGATCCAGGTCGTGGCCGGCAGAGACACCAGCTCTTCTTTGATGATGTCGACAGGGAGACGACGCTCGCCCTGCGGACCGCGCAAGCCGACCACGTGGAAAGCACCTCTAGCCGTCATGTCCTGCAAACCACCGCGATCGTATCCTTCCGTCATGTCCTTGCTCCCTTCCGTCGGCTAGCGTTCAGCCCACCGGTCATCCTCTTCGACGATAATAGCCTGCATCCCAGCCCGCGCAACCTCCTGCGCCCGTGCTGCCGCCTCACTGCGCTGGGTGAACGGACCCAACCGCACCTGGTAGTAACGGAGCATGCCTGTTGACATCGGGCCGATGTACACGTCAGGGTGGCGTTCGCTCACCCACGCCTTGAGCGCGGCGGCCTTGCCTGCATCAGCATACGAGCCCACCTGTACCGCGTATAAGACCGCCAGGACCGGCGCGGCAGCAGAAAGCACCTCGATGCGCACAGGCGCGGTGCCCGGTTCGTAGACGCCGATGCTGCGAGCCGCGGCATAGGAGAGATCAATCACCCGGCCGCCCACGAACGGCCCGCGATCGTTGACCCGCACCTCGATCGCCTGCCGGGTGTCGAGGTTGGTCACCATGACCCGTGACCCCAAAGGCAAGGTTGGGTGGGCGGCGGTCAATTCGTATTGATTGTACACCTCGCCGTTCGAAGTCCGCTTGCCATGGAACCCGGGACCATACCACGACGCGATGCCGGTCTGGACTGCACCAGGTGTACTAACAGGAGGAACGACGACTGGCCCAGGCTCGGGCGCTGGTCGCCACTGACCGCTGCACCCCCCGAGCGTCAGCGCCACCGTCACGCCGACCGGCCACCATCCACGTGCTACTCCCATGATGGGTCAGGATTATAACTAAGCGTTTAGCTATCAGCAATCAGTACGGGGGGCCGGGGGTCAGGGGTCAGGGGCCAGTGAAAAAACAAATAGCAATCGAACCGACACACCGACCCCCAACCCCTGACCCCTGACCCCCGGCCCCCGCCCTGCTCTTTACTTCCTGCCTGGTGCCGGTATATGTCTGAATGATGGTTCATTCGGAAACGTAAGGAGGTTCGTAATGAAGTTCTTCATGTTTCACCTGATGCCGTGGCCTTACCTGCCGGCCGATTTCGAAGAGCGCCATACCAGTGCATGGGTTACCTGTCCGAACACCTATTACGACGCGACCCGCGGCACCGCGGTGTATAACAACTACCTAGACGAGTTGCAGAGCGCCGAAGCCCTTGGCTTCGACGGGGTGTGCATCAACGAACACCACCAGAATGCCTACGGCAACATGCCCTCGCCGAACCTGATTGCCGCTTGCCTAGCCCGAACCACTAAGCGCCTCAAGATCGCGGTGGTCGGCAACGCCTTGCCACTCTACGATCACCCCATTCGTGTGGCTGAGGAGATAGCCATGCTTGATGTCATCACCGGCGGGCGCATGATCTCAGGCCAGGTGATCGGCCACGGCCCGGAGTACTACTCCTACGGGGTCAACCCGACCTATGCGCGTGAACGTTTCCGTGAGGCGCATGAGCTGATCCTTAAGGCCTGGACCGACGATGGACCGTTCGCCTGGGAGGGCAAGCATTACAATTTCCGCTACGTCAACTTGTGGCCCAAACCCCTGCAGAAGCCGCATCCGCCAATCTGGATTCCCGGTATCGGTAGCCTGGAGACTATGGAATACGTGGCCAAGAAACACTTCTGCTACTTTGCGCTGCCGTATTTCCATTTCGACGTCTACCGCCGTAACTTCGAGCAGTTCCGCGAGTGCTGCCGCAAGGAAGGCTATGAGGCAGACCCTGAACAGGCCGGGTATCTGATCCCCATTCACGTGGCCGAGACTGACGAAAAGGCGCGTGAGGAGTATCAGCCGCACCTGTGGTACTTCATGAAAAAACTCCTGCTTCTGCCGCCGCAGCTTGGCTTCCCGCCAGGATATATCACTCCGCGTTCCTACCAGAACGTCGTGGGCTCCTTCACGCGCAAGAATTACATGGGCACCCAGAACACGTGGGAAGACCTCATGGAAGGCCGCTTCATCCTGGCCGGCAGCCCGGCCACGGTGCGCGAGCAACTCACTTATATTCTCAAGGAGCTGGGCACTGGCATCATGCTGTGCCTGTTCCAGATCGGCTCTATGCCGCACGACCTAGCCCTTAAGAGCATGCACCTGTTCGCTACTGAGGTCATGCCGCAGGTGCAGGCTGAGATCGACCGCAACCTCTCCCACCGGCCCGGTGCCACGACTGCCGCACTCGGGTCCCAGGAAGCGCGGGTTTAGCTGATTGGTATCACCACAGGAGTCCATTCCTCCGCACTTCAACAGGCGAGACCCCGTCTTGACGGAGAACTGGCATCATGCGATTCTGAACGAAAGTTCAGTTTACCCCGAGGCGGCTGTCCCATTCCCCTCCGTAGGAGATTGAAAGAAAGAAAAAAAGAAAACATGCACGTGGCTTTCCCTTCCCTGGCTTTTTTCCAGACCCTGCAAACCCTCATGCGACAGGACGAAGCCCGTTTCCGCCGCCTCGGCTTTATCGACACCACCTTCGGAGTGCACCTTGTCGGCCCACAGGGCCAGGAGTGGCGCTATCAG
>WNGG01008691.1_pt1 | contig 27517 bp, 26 predicted proteins | sample 5400661 | NCBI WGS metagenome assembly WNGG01 (sample SAMN13153372, study PRJNA577476) | soil metagenome | isolation source: 100 cm soil or saprolite under Garry oak tree replicate 1 | place: USA:California | collected 2016-06-15
AGCTTTGAAAGCTGCGATTGATGCCGATGCCGAGTCCTACAATGCCGTGATGAGAGCCTACCAACAGGCGAAAGATTCTGCCGGCAAGGACGGCATGATTGAAGACGCGCTGAAGCAGGCAACCAATGTGCCCCTGGGCGTCGCGGAGCGGGCAAGGGAAGTCGCGGCGATTGTCGAAACCCTCAAGCCCATTACCAATCCCAATATGAAATCCGATCTCACCACCGCGCTTGCTCTTTCGCGGGCAGCGCTGGAAAGCGCATTGGCCAATGTGGAGATCAACCTGGAATCGCTGAAAGATCAGGCCTTTGCCGCGGATACGAGGAAGCGAGCGCTGGCCCTGAAGTCCTAAGAGAAGTTGCCCCGGATGCACTTTCGTTACGCCCTGCAACGCCAAAATTGGCTTACAATGAGCTCACAAGCAGTTGACTGGGAGATTCCCATCAGCATCCAAGTATTTATACCTTCAGAGGTCATCATGAAAAAAGTGCGGGATTGTTTCTGCCTCCTATTGCTTTCGAGCGCCGCGTGGGCCATGCCGTTGGGTAGCTCGGCCCGCACTGTGATTCCCTCTGACATCCAGCAGATTATTTCGGTAGATTACCGCGCCCTGCGGAATTCAGAGACTGCCCAAGTCCTCAAGGAACAGGTGTTGCCTGAGAGCCTGAAGCAGTTCGAGGGTGCGTTAAAAAGTGTTGGCATCAATCCGGAGAAGGATGTGGAACAGCTTACCTTCGCTTCTTACCGGAATGGCAAGCAAGGCGTGCGAATCGTAGGTGTCGCGCAGGGGTTCTTTCCCACCACGACTGTGCTTAAAAAGATGCGTCTCCACAAAGTTAAACCGGTGAAATATCGTGACGCCTTTACTTATCCCATGCCGGGCGGTATGCAAATGACCTTCCTCGACGACAGCACGCTTCTTTTCGGCGACATGGGTGCGTTAAAGGGCGCCTTGGACGCTCGTGATGGATTTGCTTCGAGCCTCGATTCCAATCAGCAAATTGCCGACATGATCGGTTCGGTTGATTCCGGGATGGTATGGAGTGTGCTTGATCAGCAGGGAACCCAGAACATGATGCGTTCCGCGCTGGGCGATGCTTCCAAGCTGGCTGACTATGAAACGGTTAAGAAACGTCTGCTCGGTTCGCGCTACACCATGAATTTTTCCAACGGTGTGGCCTTTGACCTGGATGTCGTCACTTCCGACTCAATGACCGCTACCACGCTATCTTCGCTGGTGAGGGCGGGCGTGCTCTACCGCAAGATGACCGCCAGCGCGACGGAGAAAATGGCCCTGGAAAGTGTGACCGTGGATTCGGATAGCTCCAATCTGCAACTCCACTTCCGCACCGATGACAAGAAATTCCAGGCGCTGCTGCATTCGGAACTGTTCGCGGCTGTGTCGAAGTAAGAACATTGAAGACTTGTCATTCCGAGCCAAGCGAAGAACCTCAGAGCCCCGTTCAACTGCCGACTATTTGGTTTCTTGGTGATGATATGAAGGCTTCTAAGTCGAAAAACCCTAGTGAGCCCGTCTCCCTCGCCCCTAGCTAAGCTAGTGATACGCAACAAACCCGCGAGCCAAAACACCAGCATCACCAAAAGCCAGACTACCGCCGGGGGTGCCATCAACAAGTCTTTCAGGGGAGCTTGCCCTTTCGATGTAGATCCCACAAACTTTTTGCTGCTGAACCACGCGAGAACAGCTGCAGTGGAGATCGCTGTGCCCGCCGCGACCGCGGTGAACCAATCGTACCTCCCAGGAACCCAGAAAAGCGCGTTGTTCGCAGCGAAGAGCGCTACCGGACTCAGTAAGAACAAAACCCATTTCATTGACAAACCCCCGGACTAACGGCAATCTTACTGGCTAGTTTTCCCAGCGCTGCGCTTCGATTTCGCCCAACCCTGCTTCACAATCTGTCGCGCGCGTCCTAACGCCAACGAATCTGCAGGTACGTCATCGGTAATGCACGATGCGGCACCGACGTAGGCTCCCTTACCAACGCGCACCGGCGCCACCAGGGTCGCATCACTGCCGATAAATACGCCATCTTCAATCACTGTCTTGTGTTTGTTCACTCCGTCGTAATTGCAGGTGATGGTGCCGGCGCCGATGTTGACGCCTTCGCCGATCTCCGTGTCTCCCAGATAGGTGAGGTGGTTTGCTTTGGAACCTTTTCCTAAACGAAGGTTCTTTGCTTCAACGAAATTTCCCACGTGCGCGCCTTCCCCGATCTCGCTGCCCGGGCGCAGGTGGGTATACGGACCGATCACGGCGGATTTCTCGACGCGCGCCCCGTCAATCACGCATCCGGGCCTGACTAGCACACCGTCACCGATCTGAGAACTGCTGATCACGCTATAGGAACGAATCCGGCAGTCGCTTCCGATCCGGGTCGCGCCGAGAATCTGAACAAACGGTTCAATGGTTGTGTCCGCACCGATCTCGACATCGCTGTCGATTATGCAGGTCTGCGGGTAAAACACGGTGACGCCTGCAGCCATGAGCTGTTGGATCTTGGCCGTGCGGATACGCTGATCAATATCCACCAATTCGGCTCGAGTGTTGCCGCCCAGTACTTCATACGCATCGCTCGTTTCGACAGCGACTACCCTTTCTTTGCGCTTGCTTAAAATCTCGGCCATGTCCGTCAGATAGAGCTCACGATGGGGATTGTTAGTACCGAGCTTCTCGATATTGCGAAATAGCGGCGCAACCGCAAAGGCATAGAAACCAGCATTGACTTCGCGTATTTTCTTTTGTGCTGCGGACAGCGAGTTCTGTTCCACGATGGCCTGTACTTCTTCTTTCTTCGCACCTTTGCGGATAATCCTGCCGTATCCGGTGGGATTGTCCAGCTGGGCGGTTAGCAGCGTCATCGCGGCTTTTCGCGACACGTGAAAACCACGCAGTTTCTCGATCGTCGAAGAAGTAATTAGCGGGGCATCCCCGGAGAGCACGATCACAACGTCGTACGAACTAAGCGCCTCGCGTGCGGTCATCAACGCATGACCGGTTCCGCGCTGTTCCTTCTGCAGCACTAAGCTCACTCCGGTATGAGCCACAACGTCCCGGACGCGGTCGGCTTCGTGACCAATAATTGCGAACACATCCTTAGCTGGAACCACCTTGACCGCGGCCGCGATCACGTACGCCAACAGCGGCTTCCCACCTACTTCATGAAGGACCTTGGGATGTTTGGATTTCAGCCGTGTGCCTTTTCCGGCTGCCATGATTGCGATGGCGGTGCGTGGAGCGCGGTTGGGATGATTGACCTTTGCGGTGGGCATTCGACTCAATATACCGCGACCGTCGCGCCGCCGTCCTCGCGGGTTGGAGGCACGAACCAGCTACGGCATGAGTGCTTGCAGAACGCTTGTATCCCGAGTTATCGCCGCACGGGCGACTTCACGGTCTGGCGAGACTCGATTCGGTCGTGCACAGGATGCCCTTGTGAAGCCAATTCCAGCAAGTCTCGCGCAACTCTGTCCGTTGCGTGTCGCGCCACGTCGCCCTCTTCCAGATAGTCACCTAGAACGGGGCATACTCCCAAGGTCTCGATGGCTTCGAGATCAGCAACAATCTGCGTAGCGCCTTCGAGCGCGTACTTGGCTTTCAGTTCAATAGGGGCAGGGGTGCGGTTGATCAGCGCGTAATCGAAAATTCGTGCCACCTGAGCGTGATGATTGAGAGCGCGGATATGATCGGCCGCAGTCAGCCCCAAGCTCTCATTAGCTTGAGTCATCAAGTTGCAGACGTAAACCTTCACTGCGGCAGAATTGACGATCGCGTCGGCAATACCTCGCACCAGCAGATTGGGGATAAGACTCGTGAACAGCGACCCGGGTCCCACACTGATCAAGTCGGCACGCGCGATCGCCTTCAGGGTTTGGGGAAGAGGCTCGACATCCGGAGGCACCAGCAGCAGCTCCTTAATTCGCCCTCTGCTGGCTGTAATTTTGGTCTCGCCGAGGACTCGCGTTCCATCTTCCATCACGGCTTCGAGTTCGATATTCGAAGTCGTGGCCGGATAGATATGTCCGCGCGTCAGCAATATTTCAGCTGAGAGCCGCACCGCCTCGCTGAAATCGCCGGTAATGGACGTGAGTGCCGCAAGAAAAAGATTGCCGAAACTATGACCTTCCAGCCCGGAACCTTTTACAAAGCGATGCTGGAACAAGCGTGAAAGCAAAGCCTCGTCTTGGGATAGCGCAACGATGCAGTTACGGATATCGCCTGGCGGAAGCATGTTGAGCTCCTTGCGCAGGCGACCGCTGGAGCCGCCGTCATCACTGACGGTAACCACGGCGCAAAGCTCACTGATTACCGGCTCAACAGGTGTGGCGCTGGAACGTTCGACAGGAAGGGAAACAAAGTGCTTGAGACCTTTCAGCAGCGTGGAGAGGCCGGTGCCGCCTCCAATCGCCATGACTCGCAACCCAGGACCAGACGCTTTTTCGGGCCCTACCGGACCGTGAGACTGCTGGGGATCCGCCATTGTGGCTCGCTAGCGGTCATCCTCGGAACTTGCTGCGATTTGCCCTAATTCAGCTCCAGGGTCGGGATAGAGCAGTTCGGTGAAGCGTGGGTCTTCAGCAAGGTTCTGGAAATCCGAATCGTTGCGAGCCTGGAACCGCAGCGCCGCATTCAGCCGGATCGCGCTGTCCAGGTGTCTGAGCGAGTCTTCCACGTGGCCGGTCAGGCAATCCAGAGCCGCCAGGCCATAGGCAACGTAGTCGGCCTTTGGCACTTGCTTGGATAATTTCTCCAAATGCTCGCGCGCCATTACATAATCTCCGACGTTCATCAGGGAAATGGCGTAGTCGTAGTGCTCTTCCGGACTCTTAAACTGATTGGTGACCCGGTCCAGGTGCTGATTACATGTACTGAGGTGCACGGCGGCGCGATCAGCCAATTCCTTGCTCGGGCCCGCGATTACCTTTTGTAGAGCCGCCTTGGCTTTCTCGAATTTGTGCTCTTGTAGGGCACGTAGTCCGGCCTCGTAGTTTTGCACAGCCTGTGCAAAACGCGGGTCATCGCCGACCGACTTCTTGGCCGGCGTCTTTTGAGCCATTTGCAAAATCCTTCCCGTACTCTTCGTAAGTACCTCTTTTTTGTTAAACTTATCCGATGAAAGCTTAACTTTTTCTGATGGTTTTCTGGTCATCCTGCCGCGCCTTGGTTTCCGCCAGCATCGGTCGTCCAAATTCCGGCTGTGGAAAACCGGTGCGAGCAGGTTATACGCGGCTTTCAGGGTCCGTCAACCTAGCCCGAAGAGCCTTCCCACTAAACTAACCCTCCCAGCCCGGACTTCCGACTGGCTCAGGGCTAGTTGATCGACGCAGCGGTAGCCAAATTGACCTGCTTCCACTCCCCGGCAATGATCCCTTTGCGGATCTGCGCAGCGGTTTTTCCCTTATGATGCATCGAATAAGAGTAGTACAACTCCTTCAAGCAGGTGGAACACTCGGCTCCGTGAGTAGTCTCAAAGCAGCTATGGAGGCTATTGTGACCCATCCGATCGCAATAGCAGTAACAGGGCTGCTGATGTAACACCACCGGGATCCTGGCCGCCAGTTCGTATGCATGAGTCTGGTATGGGTACTGCGCGTTTTCAGCCCAAAGTTGCTCCTTCGCGAGAATAGGTGGGAGCTTGGTCCCTTTGTTCGGTGGCCCCGCATTAAACGCAGGTACTGCTGCCGCCTGTTGCGAAGTTGCCCATGGGGTGAACGCGGCAAAAGTAATAACAAACAGACAGATCAAAGTTAGGCCCTGTTTGAGCATGAATCGAATTCCTCAGGTTGGATATTGTAACTCGAATCGCCTGGCGGCAGTAGTCCGGCTGACGACAGTTCTGCGGACGATCAAATCTCAGTGCCCTAGCGACGATACGATATAAAATGACGGATAACATGGATCAGGACCTGCCCGCCAAACTCGAGGTTAAACAACCTGTAATCAGCTCTTCCTTTCGTTCCCGCGCTGTGCCGATGTTTTCGGTGTGGCTGCGAGACCTGATCATCTCGCTGAGCATTTCCGCCTTTATCATCATTTTCCTGTACCAACCGGTGAAGGTCGAGGGCACAAGCATGATGCCCTCGCTGGACGACCAGGAGCGAATCTTCGTCAATAAATTCGTCTACCGCATGGAACCTATTCGGCGGGGCGATATTGTAGTTTTCCATTACCCTCGCGATCCCTCGAAAAGCTTCATCAAGCGTGTTATCGGCCTTGCGGGAGACCACATCCGCATAGACGCAGGGCAAGTATTCGTCAACGGTGAGTCCCTTGAAGAGGATTACGTGCCGTCGGCATGTCGAATGACAGCCGCGACTTTGGCGCGGTTCAGGAGAAGTTCATCTATGGCAAGGCAGTGTTCGGTTACTGGCCCGTGGATAAGATGGGTCGCCTGCGATAAACCTTTCTCGTATTATTTTCCCTAAGTTCCAACTTTTCCTCAGGAAGACTTCTTGGCCGATTTCTTCTTCCCTGCTAGAATCGATAAAATCCACTGCCCCGGAGAATAAATGCAGGCCATCCTTGCGCTGGAAGACGGCAGAGTCTTCCGAGGCAAAGGCTACGGAGCCAAAGGCGAATGTTACGGGGAAGTAGTTTTTAATACTTCCATCACCGGCTATCAGGAAATCTTTACCGATCCTTCCTACGCTGGTCAGATCGTCGTTTTCACCAATCCTGAAATCGGCAACTACGGCACCAACTCTGAAGACAACGAAGCTACGCGGCCCTACATCGAGGGATTGATCGTCCGCGAGTTTTCTCGGGTGAGCTCCAACTGGCGCTCGCAACAAGTTGCAGAAGAGTATCTGGAACAATTCAAAATACCTGTCCTTGCGGATATCGATACCCGCGCCCTGGTACGCCACCTGCGCGATCACGGGGTGATGCGTGGCGTCATCTCCACTCTGGAAAACGACGCCGACAAACTAGTCGCCAAAGCGCTCTCCATTCCAAAGATGGATGGCACCGACCTGGCCAAAGTCGTCACCACCAAACATCCCTACGTGTGGGAACTTGGCGAACGCTCTCACGAACCGGTCGCAGTGGTTGGCGTGAAAGATGAACCGGAACGCTTCCACGTCGTAGCCTACGATTACGGAATCAAACAGAACATCTTGCGCAAACTGCGAGGCGAAGGCTGCAAAGTGACGGTGGTCCCGGCGCAGACTCCAGCAGAAGATGTGCTCGCGCTCAAACCTCACGGCGTGTTTCTCTCCAACGGACCCGGCGATCCCGAGCCCTGCACTTACGCGGTAGATAACATTCGCCGCCTCATGGGAAGGCAGCCCATATTTGGCATCTGCCTGGGGCATCAACTCACGGGAATCGCCCTGGGCGGAAAAACCTACAAGCTGAAATTTGGACATCACGGCGGAAATCATCCAGTCAAGCAGTTGAACTCAGGCAAAGTCGAAATCACCGCACACAATCACAACTTCGCTGTGGATCCGGATTCGCTGCCGCAGAGTGAAGTTGAACTGACTCACATGGATTTAAATGACAACACCCTGGAAGGAATGCGGCACCGCAATTTGCCGCTGTTCACGGTGCAATATCACCCAGAGGCTTCTCCGGGGCCGCATGATTCCCATTATCTGTTCAAGGATTTTGTGAAGATGATGGAAGAGTGGAAAGGGTAGCGAAGTCTCTTGCTGGCGTGGAAACATAGGTATGAAAAGGGTGTTTGCGATATTGATGATGGCAGCAAACGCATATGGGCAGACGGACGACAGACAAGAGGGCCGTTTCGATTTCGGGCTAATCGATCCGGGAAAGTATCGCTTTTTGCCGTCGCCGAATCGTGGGTTCAAGCAGCCAGCAAACTTGAATTGCTTCGAGAGTCCAGAATGCGAACTCAAGCTAACTTTGGAAGTTAATCCGACTGACCAAGAATTTGCAGGGTGTCTCATTCAATAATGCCCAGACGCACTGACATCTCGAAAATCCTGATCATCGGCTCTGGCCCCATCATCATTGGCCAGTCGGCGGAGTTTGATTACTCCGGCACCCAAGCCTGCAAGGCGCTGAAGGCCGAGGGATTCGAAGTCATCCTGGCCAATTCGAACCCGGCGACCATCATGACCGACCCCGAGATCGCCGATCGGACTTACATCGAACCGCTCACCCGCGATTACCTGGAAGAAATTATTCGCGTCGAGCGGGAGCTGTCGCCCGGCAAAGGCTTCGCCATCCTGCCGACGGTCGGAGGTCAAACTGCGCTCAACCTTGCCGTCGAGCTTTCCGACGGCGGCATTCTCGATAAGTACAACGTGCAGCTGATCGGCGCCAATATTGCGGCTATCAAGAAAGCCGAAGATCGCCTCTATTTTAAAGACGCGATGCAGAAGATCGGCCTCGATGTTCCCAAGTCAGCGTTAGTCAACAATCTGAAAGATGGACTCGAGTTCGCCGGGAAAATTGGTTTCCCCGTAATCGTTCGTCCATCATTCACCTTGGGTGGCAGTGGGGGTGGGATTGCTTACAACCGCGAAGAATTGGTGGAAGTGCTCGCCCGCGGCTTGGACTTCTCCCCGGTGCACGAAGCGCTGATCGAAGAATCGGTGCTGGGATGGAAAGAGTACGAACTCGAAGTGATGCGTGACATGCGAGACAACGTCATCATCATCTGTTCGATCGAGAATTTCGATCCGATGGGCGTGCACACCGGAGACTCGATCACGGTCGCCCCGGCGCAGACCCTCACCGACCGCGAATATCAAGCTATGCGTGACGCCGCCATCGCCGTAATTCGCGAGATCGGCGTCGAGACCGGCGGATCGAATATTCAATTTGGAGTGAATCCGAGTAGCGGGCGGATGGTGGTGATCGAGATGAATCCGCGGGTCTCGCGCTCTTCGGCGCTGGCCTCGAAGGCGACTGGATTTCCTATCGCCAAAATCGCCGCCAAGCTCGCTGTCGGCTACACCCTAGATGAGATTCCCAACGACATCACGCGCAAAACTCCCGCCTGCTTCGAGCCCACGCTCGATTACGTGGTAGTGAAGATACCCAAGTGGCAGTTCGAAAAATTTCCCGGCGCCGACGAAAGTCTGGGACCGCAGATGAAGTCCGTGGGCGAGGTCATGGCCATCGGCCGTACCTTCAAAGAAGCATTGCTGAAGGGCGTGCGCGCGCTCGATACCGGCAAGAAAGTTGGCTCGGAGAAGATCGAGCCGAAGATTCTCACTCAGCGCTTAGTGACGCCGCATCCCGAACGGCTTTCCTATGTGCGTTACGCTTTGCGCCAGGGCCATACCGTCAAACAATTGGCAAAGATGACGTCCATCGATCCCTGGTTTCTCTACCAGCTCAAAGAAATAAACGACATGCAGCTTGAGTTGGAAAAGCACCCCATGGAATCGATTCCTACGGAAGTATTGCGGGAAGCCAAGCGCATGGGATTTTCTGATGGCCGTCTGGCCAGCGTTTGGCGGCTCAGCGGAAAAAGTGGGCAGGAGAAAGTTCGTCATCTGCGCAAGAAGCGCGGCATCATGCCGGTGTACAAACGTGTGGACACCTGCGCTGCGGAATTCGAAAGTTACACGCCATATCTGTACTCGACCTACGAAGACGAGGACGAAGCGGCTCCGACTAAAAAGAAAAAGGTCATCATCCTGGGCAGTGGTCCCAATCGTATCGGGCAGGGAATCGAGTTTGATTACTGCTGCTGCCACGCTGCCTTCGCGCTTCGCGACGACGGCTATGAGACGATCATGATCAACTGCAATCCGGAAACCGTCTCCACAGATTACGACACCAGCGCTCGCCTCTATTTCGAACCTCTTACTCTTGAAGATGTCTTCGCCATCTACGAGCACGAAGCTGCTTCCGGCGTTTCTGTCGGCCTGATCGTGCAGTTCGGCGGACAGACTCCACTCAACCTCGCGCTGCCCCTGAAGGCTGCGGGCGTGAATATCATCGGCACGTCACCCGAGTCCATCGACCTGGCAGAAGATCGCAAACGATTTGGCAAGCTGCTCGACGAACTCGATATTCCCCAGGCGCCTGGCGCCATGGCTGCTTCGGTCGAGGAAGCCATTGAAGGCGCCAAACGTGTTCAGTATCCCGTGCTAGTGCGGCCGTCTTATGTGCTGGGTGGACGCGCTATGGTGATCGCTTACGACGAAGAAACCGTTGTCCGATATATGAAGGAGGCGGTCGAATACTCTCATGATCGCCCGGTGCTCATCGATCATTTCCTCGAAGACGCGATCGAAGTGGATGTAGACGCGCTCTCCGATGGCGAGGACGTAGTTATCGGCGGCATCATGCAGCACATCGAAGAAGCCGGCATCCACTCTGGCGATTCTTCTTGCGTGCTTCCGGCCGTGGATATTCCCGAGGCTTTACTAGCGCGCATGCGCGAATACACCTTCAAGCTGGCCCGTGCTCTGAAAGTCGTCGGCCTGATGAACATTCAGTTCGCCATCCCGCGCACCAATGGCAATTCCAAGGGCAATGGTTCCGAGGCGGGGAAAGTCTATGTTCTCGAGGTGAACCCTCGCGCCTCGCGTACCGTGCCCTATGTGTCCAAGGCAACTGGCGTTCCCATGGCAAAGATCGCCGCGCGTCTCATGACTGGGCGCAAGCTGCGCGAGTTCTTGCCCGACTTCATCGATCGCCGTGCCGACCTCAACACCGGACATTGCTACTACGTCAAGTCACCTGTGTTCCCCTGGAATAAATTTCCTGGAATCGATACCGTTCTCGGCCCGGAGATGAAATCCACGGGCGAAGTAATGGGTGTGGCCGACAATTTCGGCGAGGCTTTCGCCAAAGCACAAACTGCCGCCGGACAAAAGCTGCCTACCCAAGGCACGGTCTTCATCAGCGTGACGGATCACGACAAAACACACGTCGCGGAAGTCGCCCGCCGCTTCGTCGACATGGGCTTCAAGTTGGTAGCGACCGCCGGAACCGCCGATATATTGGAAGGCGCAGGGATGACGGTGGAGCGTGTCTACAAAGTGAAAGAAGGTCGTCCCAACGTGGTAGACCTAATTAAGGGCGAACGTATCCAGCTGATCATCAATACTCCCACGGGTCTCGAACCATGGTTCGATGAAAAAGCCATCCGCCGGGCTGCAGTGAACGCGCGAATTACTTCGATCACTACGTTATCCGCCGCGCGAGCCGCCGCCGAGGGCATTGCTGCATTGCAGCGTGGCGAATTGAGAGTGCAAGCATTGCAGCACTTGCACGCGGACCGCTCGGCTCGAGCCCGCCGTTAGCTCAAGCTTCCCGCCGCGGTATAAGCTGGGAACTGAGAACTTAGAACTGAAGGTTGAGGTTCATTCCCATGCTCCTTCACGGCATCTTCCCTCCGGTCACCACGCCGTTTTATCCCGACGGCAACGTGTATTTCAAAAAGCTTGAATCTAACGTCGAGCGCTACTCCAAGACTCCGGTCGCTGGCATTGTTGTACTGGGCTCCACGGGAGAGGCAATCCTGCTCTCGGATGAAGAGCGTCGTGAGGTGCTCAAAAGCGCGCGCGACGTAACCGCGCCAAATAAAGTCCTGATAGCGGGAACAGGAGTTGAGTCGGCTGTCGAAACTTTGAAGCTCACTGAATACGCCGCGCAGTTAGGATACGACGTAGCCCTGGTGCGCACGCCGCATTACTACAAGAAACAGATGCACCCGGCTAACATGCTGGCTTTTTATCGCACCGTCGCTGACCGTTCCCCTTTGCCCGTGATGATCTACAACTTCCCGCAGGCCACGGGCTACGACATCCCGGCCGAGCTGGCAATCGAGTTAGCGGTGCACCCCAATCTTATCGGCATCAAAGAATCAAGCGGCGACGTGGAAAAGGTCCGCAAGATGGTCGCGGGCACTCGCCATATCAAGCGCGCTGCCGTGGTGACAGAAACATTCGATGCGGTCACGCCCCGCATGCTGGAGCCGCGCAGGGAAAATAACGGGCAGGGCGGGGAACTGGTGCCTGTGGCGGCCTTATCCGGAGCGTCGAGGCCTTCCTCGGCCGCTGTCAGCGTGATCTCCGGACTGAAGACGCGACAAAAAGAAGTTGGCTTCCAAGTGTTGATCGGAGCAACCCAGAAACTGGAGCCGTCACTGCAAGCCGGAGCTGTGGGAGCAATCCTGGCTTTCGCCGATGCTGCTCCAACCGCGTGCTACGAAATCTACGCCGCCTGGAAAGAGGGCGACACCCAACTAGCCCGCTTGAAGCAGGAGCGCATTGCCAAAGCCGCTGAGCGAATTGCTGGAGAGTTCGGCATCCCCGGCGTGAAGCACGCTATGGATTTCAACGGCTACTTCGGCGGCGCCGCGCGGTTGCCGCTCTTGCCACTGACCGCCGATCTGAAGGCTGAAGTAGAACGGTTGCTGTCCGACATTCGGAATTAGACTCCTCGACCACCTTAACAGTTCAATTGCGATCCATTCGTTTGTGTGCTAAAACTCACCCGCGATAACTGATCTGAATGAGGGAAGTGTGTTTCGACATAAACTTTTCGCAAATTCACTCTTTTGCCTCAGTATTGCTATAACGCTCTATGCCAAGGAACCGCCTGCCCAGATGCTTGTGTGGCCCCCGACTGGGACTCCCGTGCTACGGTTCAGCTTTGGTAAATTCAAGGAACTAAGTTCAATCGGTAATCTGCACAACTACCTGATCGATACGACTGCCGAGAATGTCTGGGGCAAGAAAATTTCTGATGCGACCTTTACCCTGTACTTGTTTGATAAGAACAAGGCGCGAATCGGCGAAGGGTGGATTACCCTGAGCAATGTTGGGACAGGACAATCAGTAAAATTCCAAACTACAGTTGGGGCTTCTGGCACCCCCGTCTCGTTAGAGATAATGCCTCGCTCTTTGCCTGCCGAGTTACAACCGCTCGCACCTCCGAAAGTTATTTCCATAACTGTGAACTCGGTTCCGCAGGGGGCTCTCCTCAAAGTTGACGGTAACGACGCCGGGGCCACACCCAAGCAGCTACGAATGTCGGCGGGTAAGCACTTGCTAGAGTTCAGCAAGGAAGGGTTCAACTCCGGAAAATTTCCGCTGGAAGTCAGCCCAGACGACGTATCCGGCGGAAGCGTGAGCTTTGAACTGGGGACGTCGGCTCACGATACTATCGAACTGCGGGATGGCAGCGTTTTGACTGGGGACCTAGAATCAGTTTCCGCCACGGAGGCGGTTGTCCGCATCGGCGGAACTGTGCAACACCTCAATCGGAACCAGGTCAAGCGAATCTCTCTGACTGAACGAGACACACCACAGTAATCCCAGGAAGCCCCTTGTACCATCTCGCTCCATGCACTATTATTAGAACGAACGTTCGACCACTATGGCTACCTCTTCGCCAGGAGCGCCTCAGGTCCTGCCTCGCCGCGGCACGCGCGACACAGAGCGTGTGGAATCCCGCTTTGACCGGCGTTTAGCTAAGATTCTTATCCACGCGACCAATGTCTTTTACGAAAAAGGGTACGAAGGCGCATCCATGCGCGACCTTTCGCGTTCCAGTAGCATGTCTTTGGCCGGGCTTTACTACTATTTCGAATCCAAAGAGAAGCTGCTCTACCTCATTCAGAAGCACACTTTCACGACCATCGTAGAGCGTCTCCGCGAACGGCTGGATCAAGTTGAAGATCCCGCCGAGCGAATCCGGGTTTTCATCCTGAATCACGTGGAATATTTTCTGGCCAACCAGAAAGCCATGAAGGTGCTCTCGCACGAGGATGACGTTTTGAAGAATGGCTACGGATCCGAGATTGCCGGCATCAAGCGCGAGTACTACCGCATCTGCATGGAGTTGCTGGAGGACTTCAAAAGGGTCAGAGGATTACAATTTTCTGGTCGCATTGCAGTGCTCAGCCTGTTCGGAATGATGAACTGGATTTATACCTGGTATAACCCCCGGGCCGATGCCAACGCCAAAGAACTGTCACGTCAGATGGGAGACATTTTCTTGCAAGGCATCTGCGCTCCCGGCAAAACAAGGAAGAAACGATCGGCCCTAGCGAACTGATTTGACATCTTAACGATTCGAATTCGCGATTGCGAAAAGGAGTCTTATCCATGGCGACCACAGTACAGCCAACCGCCGGCGCGACCACAAAGCAATTAGTTAACTATCACGTCGATGCTGGCGTGGCAGTGATCGAGATGAACGATCCACCGGCCAACACTTATACCTACGAGATGAACCGGCAACTCGATGAGGCAATCCTCAAGGCGCGCATGGACAACAACGCGTACGTCATCCTGCTCACCGGTGCAGGCGACAAATTCTTTTCCGCCGGCGCTAACATCAAAATGCTGGCCAGCGTCGATCCCACTTTCAAGTACTACTTCTGCCTGCATGCCAATGAAATGCTGCTACGCCTCGAGCACACGCCCAAGCTGGTAATCGCGGCGATCAATGGACACTGCGTCGGCGGCGGCCTCGAGATCGCCATGGCCGCGGACATTCGAATCGCTCGAAAAGATGCGGGCAAGATTGGCCTGCCGGAGGTAAGAGCAAGGCTATCGAATTGATGGTCACGGGAAATACGTTTTCGTTTGAAGAGGCGCAGGAGTTGGGCATCGTTAACGACATTTTCGATCGGGAAAACTTCATGGAGAACGTCATGGAATACGCCCGTCAATTCTGTCCGCCGAACAAAGCCGCCAAGGCGGTGGGACGCATCAAGCGCGCTGTCCAGACTGGCTGGGAAATTCCCATGGAGTCAGCGTTGGCTGTCGAACGCGAGAACCAGCAACTGCTTTTCCAAAGCGACGACGCCAAAGAAGGCCTGGCCGCCTATGTGGAGAAACGTCCAGCAACCTTTACCGGGAAATAGCTGTGACAGGAAATGATGATTACTGCTAACAAGGCAAAGCTCGAGTCCGGCCGCCTGTTGATCGACGGGCAGTGGACCGATGGCGCGAAGAAGTTCGACACCATCAATCCCGCCACGGGCGAAGTCTTGACACAGGTTGTCGAGGCTTCCCCAGAAGCCATTGACCGTGCCGTGTCGGCAGCGCGGAGGGCGTTTGAGGACCGCAGCGGAGCCTGGCGCAAAATGTCAGCCAGCGAACGCGGACGTCTAATCTGGCGTCTGGCCGATCTCGTCGAGAAGCACATCGACGAACTAGCGGAGCTTGAAACGATCGACAACGGCAAACCAATCTTCGAATCGCGCTACGTGGACATGCCGATGGTCATTGACGTTCTCCGCTATTACGCGGGCTGGGCGACAAAGATTCACGGTGAAACCGTCAACACCTTCGAGACTGCTTTCACCTACACGTTGCGGGAGCCCGTCGGCGTGGTGGGCCTGATCATTCCCTGGAACTTTCCGTTGTTGCTGGCTTCATGGAAGCTTGGCCCGGCACTGGCCTGCGGCAACACGATCGTGCTCAAGCCTGCGGAGCAGACTCCCCTGACCACTCTCAGGTTTGGAGAATTGGCGATCGAAGCCGGCGTCCCCGCGGGGGTGCTGAACATCGTCACCGGTGGACCAGAAACCGGCAAAGCCATTGTGCGCCATCCCGGAATCGACAAGATTGCCTTCACTGGATCAACTGCTGTCGGCAAAGAAATAATGCGTAGCTCGGCGGACACATTAAAGCGGGTCACACTGGAGCTGGGCGGAAAATCCCCCAACATCGTTTTCGCCGATTCCGATATTGACGGCGCCGTCAAAGGTGCCATCAACGGGATTTTTTACGGCAAAGGTGAAGTCTGTAATGCAGGTTCACGGCTGTTCGTTGAAAAAAAAGTTCAGGACGAATTTCTCGAAAAGCTCGTAGCTCGCGCCAAGAAACTGCAGCCCGCCGATCCGCTCGATCCCAAGACTCGTTTAGGAGCCATCGTCAGCCAGGAGCAGATGCAAACTGTGCTCAGCTACGTCGAAACAGGAAAGAGAGAAGGCGCGAAGCTGATTGCCGGCGGGAACCGCGTTTCCGTCGATGGCGGAAAAGGATTTTTCCTCGAGCCCACCATCTTCGGCGACGTCACCAACGACATGAAGATTGCTCAGGAAGAAATCTTCGGCCCCGTGCTGGCGACGTTAAGCTTCGACGATATCGACCAGGTGATTGACCTCGCCAACCGCAATCAGTACGGCCTCGCAGCGGCAGTCTGGACCCGCGACATAAAAAAAGCGCATTCGGTATCCCGCCAGCTCAAAGCTGGAACAGTTTGGATCAACACCTACGGATTGATGGACGCCGCCTTACCCTTTGGCGGATATAAAAGTTCAGGCTTCGGCCGTGAATTGGGAATGCACGCGATTGAGCACTACACAGAGTTAAAAACGGTATGGCTGAATTTATAAAGAGGACTTATGCCGGGTAAAGTTGCAAAAATCGGAACTTTCAGCGATTGGGTCGGGATGTTCGACGACTGGCGCAAAGAGATCGGCGTCAATCATGACGAGATCGCCGACTTCAAATTCGACACGCTTTACGGCGCGATTGAAACCGAAGAAATTCAATTCGGCCACTTGACGCCGCAAGTGGGAGAATCTTCGCCAGGTGCCCACGCAGCAGATGCGCGACGCCTTAATCAATCTGATCGTCTATCAGGGCGATACCGAATTTGCCAGCGTGGAGCAGCAACGCCGTCTGTTCGAGACCGCTCCCAGCGACTGGGATCGGCGCGCGCTCACCCGCGTCATGATTGAAGAGATGCGCCACGGTTGGCAGATGTGCGCTTTGCTGGTCGATCATTTTGGTTATTCGGGCAAAGTCGAAGCCCAAAAGATGCTCGAGCGCCGCGCCTTCGATAACCAGAGGCTGCTCGGCGCATTCAACGTCGATGTTGATAACTGGATGGATTTCTTCACTTACACCGACTTCGTCGACCGCGATGGAAAGTTTCAGTTGCAGATGCTGAAATATTCCGCGTTCGCACCGCTCGGCCGCTCCATGTCTTATATGTTGCGCGAAGAAGCGTTCCACATGGGCACCGGAAACGATGGATTGAGGCGAATCGTCGAAGCAGGCGTGATTCCAGCGTGGCTGATCCAGCGATATCTGAATAAGTGGATATCAAGTTCATACGACTTATTTGGTACGGACCACTCTTCGTCGGCGCATTGGGCCTACGTGTGGGGGATCAAGGGCCGTTATGACGAGCCGAAAAATGAGCAGGAGGCGAAGCTCGACGAATTAAACGACTACAACCGTCAGCTTTATCGTGACGAGGTAGCAGGACTGATCGAGCGTTTCAACACTGTTTTGAAACCTGGAGAGCCCAAACTGTATGCGCCGGACATAAAGTTCAATCGCGCCATCGGCCGCTGGGCAGGCTTGAAGTTCCACGCCCAGACCGGCGAGCCGCTGGATGACCGTGCCTATGAGCAGCATTTAAAGGAATACATGCCCACTCCGGAGGATAAGACTCTGCTGCTGGACATCATCCGTAACGAGAAAAAGTGGATCGTTGCCAAAGAGGGTGGACGCGATCCTCTAGCCACGATTGGTGAGCCACGAAAATCGGCAATTAATTTGTGACAAATCTTATCGACTCACGTAGCGACAGACGACTCGCCTGTCCAGGTTTTGATACGTGGTGACGACTATTTCCGAAGCCAACACCCGGCAGCTCGGCGCCACGTCATCCGCCTATACCCTGGGCGAGCTGATGGTCGCGATTGCCGCGCACGAAATTCACGACGGTGAAGTGGTGTTCGTAGGAATGCGACTCCCGTTAATCGCGTTTGTCGTAGCAAAGAGAACACACGCGCCAAATGCAGTTGGATTATTCGAAAATGGAGTGGTTCGCTCAACGGCCGCTCCTGAGCTGATCTACACCATGGCGGATCCCCCGAACATTCGCGGCGCCACGCAATGTCTGGACATGCTCGGCGTGATGAGCCTGCTGCAGTCCGGTCGCGTCCATCTGGGATTTCTAGGCGCGGCTGAAGTGGACCGCTTCGGCAATCTGAATTCCACCGAGGTGCGTGGTCCGAAAGGACGCACTCGCCTTCCCGGCTCAGGCGGAGCGTGCGACATCGCGTCTCTGGCGCAGCGCTTCGTCGTGCTGCTAGAGCACAGCCGCGAGCGTCTGCCCGAGCGAGTTTCTTATCTCACAAGTCCAGGTTACGGAGACGGACATGGCTGGCGGCAACGTATGGGCCTGCCTCGTGGCGGTCCAGCGGCGGTGATAACTACCAAAGCTGTCCTGCGTTTTGCAGACGATGGAGAAGCTCATCTTTCGTCGGTGCATCCTGGCATTGAGCTGGACGAAGTTTTGAGCAACACCGGATGGAAACTGCGGATTGCTGAAGATGTGAGCCAGACTTCCGAGCCCAGTGCAGCAGAGTTGAAAGCAATTCGCGACTACGATAAAGATGGATTCTGGACTAAGTGAATCTCTCGAGCGCGAACGCTGACCCTGCGGATTAACGAATGGCGATGCAAACATCTACGAAGTTCTCTCGAGTAACGCTCAGCTATCACCCCCCAGTTGCACATGTGTCCCTGCAAAATCCGCCGTTGAATGTGATTGATATTGCGATGATGGAGGAAATGGCAGAAGCGCTGGTAGAAATCGAGGCCCGCCCTGATGTCCTGGTCATCGTGTTTGCCGGCTCCGGCAAACACTTCTCTGCTGGAGTCGATGTCGCGGCTCACACTGCGGATAAAGTCGAGGCGATGCTGGCCAAGTTTCACGCCGTAGTTCACTTGCTGGTAAGCTCGAAAAAGGTAAGTATCGCCGCCGTGCACGGCCATTGCCTGGGTGGAGGCGCTGAGCTGGCTCTGGTCTGCGATTTGGTGTATACGGCCGAATCCGCTACCTGGGGCTTCCCAGAAATCACACTGGGATGCTATCCGCCAGTTGCGGTGACAGCGCTGGCCGCGGTCGTCGGACAAAAGCATGCCGCCGATCTCATACTGACCGGCCGCAGTATCAGTGGTAAAGAGGCGGCAAATATCGGGCTCGCTAATCGAGCCGTCTCCAGTGAAGAGGTCGAATCGGTGCTGCAGGAATCCGTCGAGCATCTCAAAAAACTTAGTTCAGCGGCACTGGCCGTCACCAAAAAAGCGATCTATGCGTGGGACTCAATTCATTTCGACAAGGGACTGGCGCGCGCTGAAAAGATTTATCTCGACGATCTGATGACGACCGAGGACGCACAAGAGGGAATCAATGCTTTCCTTCAGAAACGGGAACCGCTGTGGAAGGACAGGTAACGCCAACCACTAAACCGCGCCGCGTTAAGCCAGCACACCTGATGTGCGGTATGCCGTTGTGGGGTATCTGCGGCGCGATACTGTGCTCGTATCTGGCCTATGTGTCCTATGCGCATGTGCGTCAGGGAGAGTTCACTTGGTCACACGATCTCTTGTCGATCGTGACTTACGCGGTTTGGGTACTTCTGATCGCAGGGCTGATCAGTGAGACTTGCTGCCTGCGTGAACGTCTTTTCTTTGTTCTGGTATTCGCCAACTTCACACTGGGATTTGTACTCGCAGTGTGGGCGGAGGCTCCTTTCGAGATGGTTCGCAAGGTAAGGGAAATTTCGTCAGCATTGTGGGCCTTGGCGGCGATCGCCAGTTTGGTGGTCGCGCTATCTCCCGGACGCACCACTTCGGAGAAGAAGGCAGATGTCTAAGCTCCTGTCCATGCCCGGGGTGATCTCTGACTTCGTCCCTGATGGCGCCTCGGTCGCTCTCGGCCTCCAGATGGAGCAGATGATTCCTTTCGCCCCCGGACACGAGATCATTCGCCAGAAAAAGCGCGGGCTAACTCTGATCGGTCCCATCTCTGACATTCTCTTTGATCAGTTAATCGCCGCCGGATGCGCCGACCAAGTGATTGCTGCCTGGGTAGGAAATGTGATGATGGGATCGGCCTACAACTTCCGGCGCGCCGTAGAGCAGGACGGATTGAAAATCTCTAACATAACCAATTTCACCGTGGCGCTGGCCCTCCAGGCGGGTGCGATGGGAGTTCCGTTCCTTCCCACACGCACTGCGTTAGGCAGCGATGTGTCCAAGGGAAATCATTTCTTCTATCAGATATTTTCACCGTTCACCCCCAAGGAACCGTTGTGGGCGGTTCGCGCGTTGAATCCCGATGTCACCATCGTGCACGTCCAACGCTCAGATGCCGAAGGAAACGCGCACTGCTGGGGCAACTTCGGCGTGCTGCTGGAGGGTGTTCGCGCCGCCAAACGAGTCATTGTAGTGGCGGAAGAAATTGTTGAGCCAGAGGTGATTGCCAGTGATCCTAATCGTACTGTAATCCCCGGATTTATGGTGAGCGCCGTTGTTCATTGTCGCTACGGTGCACATCCATCCCCGGTGCAGGGATACCACAATCGTGACAATGCTTTCTTCCGCCAATATCACCAGCAAACGAAAACAAAAGCAGACAGCGATGCCTGGCTCGAACGATGGATTTACAGCGTGCCAGATCGCCGTGCATACGTGAATCAACTGGGCGCTTGCCGCGTCGAAGAGTTAGCCGTGAAGCAACACGCATATGCGGCACAGACAGATTATGGATATTGAAAAAGCAGCACTTGGCACTTGGCACTTAGCATTTTGCCTCCGAAACTGCTGGGAACTGGATAAAGGCGGCATGAACCAGGAATGGCTAAATGCTGAATGCTAAGTGCTAAGTGCCGGGTTTTTTCCCCATGGACTTTGAAATCAGCTCCGGAAAAGTAAACACCATGCTCAAGCAAGGCGAGAAGTTCACCTTGCTCGACGTGCGCGAGCCTTGGGAGCTGGAGAAAGCTCGAATCGAGGGCAGCAAAAATATTCCGATGGGAGATATCCCAACGCGGGCGAATCAAGAACTGGATCCCGAGGAGCATATCGTGGTGATTTGCCATCACGGCGTACGCTCCCTGAGCGTCACCAACTGGTTCCGTCAGCAAGGATTCGATAAGACTCAATCCATTCGCGGCGGAATTGACGGCTGGGCGCGCACGGTAGATCCGAAGATTCCGCTGTACTGAGGACGGACACATGATTTCTAAATGTTGCCTTCTGGTAATTCTGGTGGCAAGCCCCGCCGCCTTTGCAGCAGAGAAACATTGCCATGACGCCGCCAAGACCCAGGGGGACCTGCGGGCGTGTGCCGATCATGTGGCCGAGGCCACGGATAAGAGGCTCAACGACGTTTACCGGCTGATTGTCAAGGAATACTCAACCGACCCGGCCTTCATCGCGAAGCTAAAATCGTCGCAACAGGCATGGCTCTGCTTCCGGGACGCGGAATTGCAGGCCGTTTATCCCCACCAAGACAAGCTTGCGAGTTACGGGAGCGTCTGGCCGATGTGCGACCTTCACGAGCGAACTCGATTGACCGAGGAACGAACAAGAGAATTGCGAAGATGGGTAAAGGGTATCCCGGAAGGCGACGTCTGTGCTGGTTCTATTAAGTTCGAGGATGCAGCCAAGACTTCGAAAGAGCCGAAATGAAGAAAGAACTCATCGAACTTCGCGTCAACGGCCGCTCGCACGAGCTGGCAATCGAACCCACCAAGTTGCTACTGGACGCGTTGCGTCAGGACTTGCAGCTTACCGGTTCCAAGCGTGCCTGTGACGATTCATCCTGCGGCGCTTGCACCGTGCTGGTGGATGGTATTCCCATGCTCTCGTGCACAATGCTGGCCGCTAGTTGCGAAGGACAGGAGATCACCACCATCGAAGGAGTGAGCGAGCACGGCAGTTTAGCCGCGATTCAGAAAGCATATGGCGACTGGGGAGGCGCTCAATGTGGCTTCTGCACGCCGGGTTTCATCATGACAGTCAAGTTTCTTCTCTCCAATAATTCGGATCCTACGGAAGCCGAGGTTCGCAGCGCGCTCAGCAGCAATCTTTGCCGCTGCACTGGTTACAGCCAGATGTATCAGGCAATCAAAGCCGCAATTGAAGCCGAACAGAAGGGAATGGCAGTCGTTAAGTAAAGTCCTGACAAGCTTCCAGAGCATAATGAATTTGCCCTTGCCAACGACGAACGACCAATGACTAACGACGACTTTTCAATCATCGGGAAACCCATCGCCATGGTGGACGCCGCCGGCAAAACCACCGGCGCCGGCAAATACACCGACGATCTCTCCATGTCCGGCATGCTGGTGGGAAGAATCCTGCATTCGCCCTTCCCCCACGCGCGCATTAACCACATTGACACCCGCCGCGCCGAGAAGGTGGAAGGAGTCGTAGCCGTCATTACCGGCAAAGACGCTCCCACTCCTTATGGAATTCTTCCGGTGGGCCACGACGAACATGCGCTGGCTGTCGACAAAGTCCGCTATATGGGCGACAACGTGGCCTGTGTCGCCGCAGTTGACGAGGCCACAGCCGATAAAGCGCTCGAGTTGATCGACGTCGAGTATGAAGTGCTGCCTGCCTATTTCGATCCCGAAGAAGCAATGAAAGCGGAAACTAATCTCATCCATGAGAACAAGCTGAACAACATCGAAAAAGATTATCACCACGTCTTTGGCGACCCAGAAAAAGGCTTTGCTGAAGCAGATTGTGTGGCTGAAGCGCGCTACATCGCAAATGAAGTCACACATGCCGCCATGGAGCCGCACTCAACCCTGGCCGCATTCGAAATCGATTCGCAGACTGGTAAGCCCGGACGCTTGACTGTCTGGTCATCCACTCAGGTTCCGTACTACTTGCAGCACAAATTGGCGCTGGTGCTCGAGATGCCCATGGCGCAGATTCGCGTGATCAAGCCGCTGGTGGGCGGCGGTTTCGGCGGCAAGAGCGAAGTAATCCCGCTGGAAATCATTGCGGCGATCGCCTCCCGTGCCGCTCGTGCCCCGGTGAAAATCACCTACACGCGCGAAGAAGTGTTCTGGGCACACCGCGGGCGTCCGAGGACAATCATTGATCTGAAGACCGGCGCTACGAAAGACGGACGCATCACGGCAGTCAAAGCACGAGTGGTGCAGGATGGCGGAGCGTACTGCTCCTATGGCGTAGTGACGATTCTTTATTCCGGCGCGCTCCTAGGCGCGCTCTACGACATCCCTCATATTCAATACGACGGCTACCGCGTGTTGACCAACAAGCCCGCCTGTGGCGCCATGCGGGGACATGGGACGGTCAATGTCCGCTTTGCTTTCGAATCCCAGTTGGACGAGCTTGCGGCAAAACTGAACCTGGATCCGGCGGAAATCCGTCAACGCAATCTGCTTCAGGCTCCTTGCGTTACCATTAACGGCCTTCGCGTTCAAAGCTACGGCCTGCCGGAGTGCATCGAGAAGACCGTGGAGCGCTCAGGCTGGAAACAACGAAAAGGAAAGCTTCCGCGTGGTCGCGGACTGGGCATTGCCTGCAGCCACTACGTCAGCGGCGCTGCCAACTCGATCATCCGCTCCGACATGCCACACTCCACGGTGAACATCAAAATTGATCGCGACGGTGGAGTCGTGGTTTACACGGGCGCGTCTGAAATCGGTCAAGGTTCAGACACCATGACGGCTCAAGTTGCGGCCGAAACGCTGGGCTGTTCGCTGGGACGCATAAAGATTGTAGCTGCCGATACCGATCTCACTCCGATCGACATTGGCTCGTACTCCAGTCGCGTGACCTTCATGGCTGGCAACGCCACCCTTCGCGCCGCCGAACAAATAAAAAGGCAAATCGCCGTAGCAGCAGCACGCAAAATGAACTGCCCGGTTGAAGAGTTAATCTTCCGCAACGATGTCGTATCCAGGAAAGACGCAAGTGTGGCGCGGGCGCCCTCGCCCGCGGATCTCGCCGAGAATCAACCAACCGTCAGCGGCCACGTAGACGGCCAGATTCTCCGTGGTTCTCTGCAACAAAAACGAAAAGATGAAGGCCCGAAAACTTCGATGAGCTTCGAGGAAGCCGTAGTCGCCGCCATCGACTTCCACGGCGCTCTAACCGGAACAGGCTCCTACGCGCCACCTCCCGCAGCACGCGGCGGCAAGCACAAAGGCGCTGGCGTCGGGCCTTCTCCCGCGTACTCCTATTCAGCTCAAGTAGCCGAAGTCACCGTGGACGAAGACACCGGCGAAGTCACCGTCCATAAAGTCTGGGCCGCGCACGATTGCGGCCGCGCTTTGAATCCCGTCTCGGTAGAAGGTCAAATCATCGGATCGGTGTGGATGGGAATGGGCCAGGCGCTGACCGAAGAGATGGTCTGGAAAGATGGCATGTTGATGAATCCTGGATTGCTCGAATATCGCAGTCCTTCATCCGTCGAATCTCCTGAGGTGGAACCGATTATCGTTGAGAGCATCGATCCCGAAGGCCCATTCGGCGCCAAGGAATGCAGCGAAGGGTCGCTCGCAGCAACCATTCCGGCGATATCCAATGCTATTTACGACGCGGTTGGGATTCGCTTGCATGAAGCTCCCTTCACTCCCGAGCGAGTGCTCTCCGCTCTGCGAGCTAAAACCGCGCACAAGAAAATTGATCTGACGGAAGGAGTCGATCCCACCGCTCCAACTCATTTCCGCGAACACGGTGGGGCGCTCTGGTTCCGGGGGAAAGGACCTGAACGCCACGCTCTCGATCCGGCGCGGCGGGAAACCAGGGCTGAAACAGGAGGGGGCGATTGAGTCTCCCACAATTCACCTTGCTGCGACCGCGCACGCAGCAAGAAGCCGTCGAAGCACTCGGTAAGCATGCCTCAAATATCCGCGTGCTAGCCGGCGGCACCGATCTCATTCCCTCCATGCGCCAGAAATTATTCGAACCCGAATATGTTCTCGATATTCGGCAGCTCGCCGAACTGAAAGGCATTCATCGCCAGCCTGGCGAAGGAGTTTCTATCGGCGCTCTCTCCACCCTTACCTCCGTCGAGCACTCTGAATTCCTTCGCAAACACTATCCCGTTCTTAGTGAAGCGGCCGCGACCGTCGCGTCTCCGATCCTACGAAACATGGGCACAATTGGCGGCAACATCTGTTTGGACACGCGCTGCCTGTGGTACAACCAGTCGCTCACCTGGCGCAAAGGATGCGGTTTCTGCATCAAGAAAGACGGCGACTTGTGCCATGTTGCTCCTGGAGGGACCAAATGTTGGGCTGCCTTCTCCGGAGACACTCCGGCAGCGCTGCTGTGCCTCAACGCAGAGATCGAGCTCGCAAGCGAATCCGGCGTCAGACGAATGCCATTGCGCGATTTCTACACTGGCCTTGGAGATACATACCGGACGTTGCAGCCAGCCGAATTGTTGACTCGTGTGTTCTTGCCCGAATCGTCGGCGGACTATCGCGGCGCTTACCGGAAGCTGCGAGTTCGAGGGTCGATTGATTACCCGCTCGCCGGAGTTGCAGTCGTGATGAAACGATCCAATGGCCAAGTTGCAGACGTACAGATAGCCCTGACCGCCGTGAACCCTGCGCCGGTGCTGGTCAAAGGCATTCAACAGTTATTGCACGGCAAAGCGGTAGATGATCAGCTAGCCGATGCCGCCGCAGTATTGGCGGCAAAAACTGCCAAGCCCTTGACCACATCTGCGCTCACCCCGGAGTATCGCCGGGAAATGATTCGGGTGTTCACTAAGCGAGTGCTGTTGGAAATCAGCGGCCAGTGGCCAGTGGTCAGTAACGACCGTAGAGCATCCGATAAAGTGTTACTGACAACTGCCCACTGACAACTGCCTTATGATCACCGACTGCCACATTCACATCCAGCCCATAGAAATGTTCAAGCCGCAAGCGCTGGAACTGATGAAAAAGCAGCGGCCTAACTTTGATCAGATTGCCGAATTCTGCCGTTCTCCCCAGGCTTTCCTCAAATATCTCGACGCCGCGGGAGTCGAGCGCGCTGTGCTGATCAACTACGTGGCTCCTGAGGTCATCGGCTTCACCTCAGGCGTAAATCAGTTCGTCGCCGATTACACCAAAGAGAATCCTAAGCGGCTGATCTCCTGCGGCAGTCTTCATCCTCGTCATACTTCGAACGTCATGGCTGACGTAGAACAGCTCTTGCGGCTTGGCATCCGCATGATTAAAATCCATCCCCCGCACCAGCTTCTGTTTCCCAACGCCTATCTGACCGGGATGAAAGAATTGGAAATCATCTACCGCGCCGCTGAGGCCAACGGCATCCCGGTGATGTTTCATACCGGGACCTCTATTTTTCCCGGCGCGCGCAACAAATATGGCGATCCCGTCTACATCGATGACGTCGCCGTCGACTTTCCCAAGCTGAAAATCCTGCTGGCGCACGGGGGCCGGCCGCTGTGGATGCAGACGGCATTTTTTCTTGTCCGCCGCCACCCCAACGTTTTTCTGGACATCAGCGGCATTCCGCCCAAGACGTTGCTGCAATATTTTCCGCGGCTGCAGCAGATCGCTCACAAAACACTTTTCGGCACGGACTGGCCCGGCCCGGGCGTGCCAGATGTTAAGACAAACCTCGACGACTTCCGCGCGCTGCCATTGTCCCAAGAAATCCAACAGCAAATCCTAAGCCGCACCGCCCTGCAAATCTGGCCAGCGTGACGTTATTGGGAAATGAACCTGAGGACACGGCTGCACAAAGGAATTGCTTCGCGTACTTCGTGTCCTCTTTGGTTGAAGACTTCGCGGAAAAGATAAAGCTAGCGGGAAGAGAAAAGGTGCCCCATCTTGGCCTTTTTGGTTTTCAAGTAATCCTCGGAGTGAGCATTGGGAGCAACTTCGCACGGCACTCGCTCTCTCACCTCGATGCCGCCACGTTCCAGCGCGGCGACTTTATCGGGATTATTGGAAAGCAGCCGCACACTGGAGACCCCCAGCGCCTTCAGGATTTCCGCTGGCATGGCAAACTCACGGTGATCCGCCTTGAAACCGAGGCGTTCGTTGGCTTCGACAGTATCGAGCCCCGTGTCCTGCAGTTCGTAGGCCTGCAGCTTGGCCATCAGTCCAATGCCCCGTCCCTCCTGCTGTTCGTAGATAAGCACGCCGGCACCTTGCTGGGCGATCATGGAAAGCGCCATCTCAAGTTGGCCGCGGCAATCGCAACGCAGCGAACCGAACACATCTCCGGTGAGGCACTGAGAATGAATCCGCACCAGAGGTGGCGCGGACCGCACATCACCCATCACCAAAGCGACCGCACTCTCGGCCCGCCGGTCGGCACCGAAGTCTCCCTCAAACCCCAAAATGCGAAACTTGCCCCAGCGGGTAGGGAAGTCGGCCGAGGCAATCTGTCGAATCGAACTCACAACAACATTATAGCGGGGGGAGAACACGACGGTTGGTCGCGCGTCGTTGGTCGTTGGACGAATGACCAACGACCAATGGCCAACTACTGTCGCTGCTTGGTCTTCAACTCAATACGCTGCTAAAATTACATGTCTATCCGGCAACATAACGGGGCTATAGCTCAGCTGGGAGAGCGCATCGTTCGCAACGATGAGGTCGTCGGTTCGATCCCGACTAGCTCCACCATAGTTTCAATCACTTAGCACCGTCTTTTTTCCAATCACGTTCCATTACGTTCCAATACTTAGTTGATGGTTGCGCTCTTCGACGGGTCAATCTGCACCCGCCGTGACTCCACCATGTCCATCATCTTGCTCACGGCCCGGCGCTGACTGTCGGGTACGTGC
>WNGG01001475.1_pt1 | contig 27516 bp, 24 predicted proteins | sample 5400661 | NCBI WGS metagenome assembly WNGG01 (sample SAMN13153372, study PRJNA577476) | soil metagenome | isolation source: 100 cm soil or saprolite under Garry oak tree replicate 1 | place: USA:California | collected 2016-06-15
TTCGAGACCATGAGCTACGGTCCGGCGCCCGAGAGCGACAAGCCGGCGCTGGAGTGGATCACGCGGCACGACGGAGCGTTCGGCCTGTTCGTCGGCGGGCGGTGGACGAAGGGGAAAAACGGCGACGGGTTCGATGTCGTCAATCCGGCGACGACCGCCAAGCTGGCGCGCGTGACCCAGGCGGGCCAGGCGGACGTGGACGGGGCCGTCGCCGCCGCGCGCGAGGCGTTTCCCGCATGGTCCGGGCTCCCGGGGCACGCCCGCGCGCGTTACCTATACGCGCTGGCGCGCGAGGTGCAGAAGCACTCCCGGCTGCTCGCGGTGCTCGAGAGCCTCGACAACGGCAAGTCGATCCGCGAGACACGCGACCTGGATGTCCCCCTCGTGGCGCGGCACTTCTACCACCACGCGGGGTGGGCGCAGCTCCTCGAGTCCGAGTTCGCGGGCTACGGGCCCGTGGGCGTCGTGGGGCAGATCATCCCGTGGAACTTCCCGCTCCTGATGGTGGCCTGGAAGGTCGCACCGGCGCTCGCGGCCGGGAACACCGTCATCCTGAAGCCCGCCGAGTTCACACCGCTCACCGCCCTCTGTCTCGCCGAGCTGGCGCACGAAGCGGGGCTTCCGCCCGGTGTGCTCAACGTCGTCACGGGTGACGGCAAGACCGGCGAGCTGATCGTCAACCACCCCGGCATCGACAAGATCGCGTTCACCGGCTCGACCGAGGTGGGCCGCATCATCCGCAAGGCGACGGCGGGCTCGGGGAAGAAGCTCTCCCTCGAGCTGGGCGGGAAGAGCCCGTTCATCGTGTTCGACGACGCGGACCTGGACAGCGTGGTGGAGGGCGCGGTGGACGCGATCTGGTTCAACCAGGGGCAGGTGTGCTGCGCGGGCTCGCGGCTGCTGGTGCACGAGGGGGTGGCCGAGCGGCGTTGCGCGCGCGGATGGAGAAGCTGCGGGTGGGTCCGCCGCTCGACAAGGCGATCGACATGGGAGCGATCGTGGCCCCGGTGCAGCTCGAGCGGATCCGGAAGTTGGTAAACCAGGGCGTGGACGAGGGCGCCACGCTGTGGCAGCCGTCTTGGGCGTGCCCGACCGAGGGCTACTTCTATCCGCCCACGCTGTTCACCAACGTCTCGCCCGCCGCCACGATCGCGCAGGTGGAAATCTTCGGCCCGGTGCTCGTCTCGATGACGTTCCGCACGCCCGCCGAGGCGGTGGAGCTCGCGAACAACACACCGTATGGCCTGGCGGCCAGCGTGTGGACGGAGAACATCAACCTGGCGCTCGACGTCGCGCCGAAGATCAAGGCGGGCGTGGTGTGGATCAACTGCACCAACCTGTTCGACGCGGCGTCGGGGTTCGGCGGGTACCGGGAATCCGGGTTTGGCCGCGAGGGTGGACGAGAAGGCATGTGGGAGTATCTGAAACCGGAATGGGAGCGGGGAGCGGGGAGCAGGGAGCAGGCTGTCGCGAAGCCGGTTACGCGCACCAAGGCGCGCACTGCCAAGGAGCGTCCCGCTCCCAGCTCCCTGCTCCCTCCAATCGACCGGACCTACAAGATGTTCATCGGGGGGCAGCAGGTTCGCCCCGATGCACCCTACGCCCGTCACATCGTCGCGCCGGACGGGACGCCGCTCGGCGAGGTGGCCGAGGGGAACCGCAAGGACATCCGCAACGCGGTCGAGGCGGCGCATGCGGCGGCCGGCTGGGCGCGGACGACCGGTCACGGCCGGGGCCAGGTCCTCTACTACATCGCCGAGAACCTGGCGCAGCGCGCGGCCGAGTTCGCGGAGCGCATCGCGACGATGACCGGCACCGAGGCGGGGAACGGCGGGGGGCGGGGGCGCCGCGAGGTGGATGCCGCGATCGCCCGGCTCTTCAGCTACGCCGCGTGGGCGGACAAGTACGACGGCGCCGTACACCACGTGCCGATTCGCGGCGTGACGCTCGCGATGAACGAGCCGATTGGCGTGCTGGGGATCGCGTGCCCCGAGGAGTACCCGCTGCTCGGGTTGGTGTCACTCGTCGCGCCGGCCGTCGCGGTGGGCAACACCGTCGTCGCGATCCCGTCCGAAGCCCATCCGCTCGCCGCCACCGAGCTGTACACGGTGCTCGACGCGTCGGACGTGCCGCCCGGGGTCATCAACATCGTCACCGGCGCGAAGGACGCGCTCGTCACGGTGCTGGCGGAGCACGACGACGTGGACGCGGTGTGGTATTTCGGGAATCAGGCCGCCGGCGCGGACGTCGAGCGGGCCTCGGCGGGAAACATGAAGCGCACCTGGGTCGAGTGGCGCGAGCGGGACTGGACGGACAGTGTGCAGGGAGAAGGCCGGGAGTTTCTGCGAGAGGCGACGCAAGTCAAGAACATCTGGATACCGTACGGAGAATAGGACACGCAACGGCTGGACGCGAGAGACGCACAGCGGTGAACAGCAACGAGGGGCCAGGACGACATCTCCTGACCCCTCTTCATCTCACGCCGCCAGCCTCTTCCCGTCGGGAGGAGCCGGCTTCCCTTTTAGAAGCTTCCACCGGCTGCAGATGGGGCAGCCGACGTAGGTCCGGCCCAGCCAATCCGTTTCATACTGCAGCGCGTGCCGGCAGGTCGCGGGCCCGCGGCGCCGGGTCGCGCGCGTCTTCTTCGATGTCATGCCCGCCTCCGCAAGTGCTCCGCACCATCAACCGCGCTCCCCCCAGCGAGGTTCCCGGACTGGGTGGGCTTTGTCCCTCTGCTCGGCAGGTTGTCCGGACGGTTGGATCTGCTCTGGGTGGCGCTCGGCATCTCCAGCGCCTGGAAACTCGCGTTACTCCAAACTCGCTGAGCCTATTGCCCTGGTCGCTCTTTGTCTGTCTGTGCCTGCTCGCGTTCCGCCCGCTCGCGGTCCTCGCGTACGCGTCTCACGCGCTCCTGTCGGGCCCGAAGCTCCTCCTCTTCCTTGGCGGCTCGAGCGGCGTCGCGTGTTCCTTGGTCGGGGTCTGGTTGTTCGCGGCCGCGTCGTACGCGCTCCTGCCGGACGCGCCGATCCTCCTCCTGCCGGGAGGCCCGGTCGACCGCGAGTGCGGCAATGCGCTTCGAGTTCATCCACCACAGCACGCAAAACAAGCCGAACTGCGCGGGGAGCACGAACACAAAGGAAAACGGGAATAACCCTCTGACGGTCGCCGAGATCGCGAGACTCGCAAGCGCCCACTTCCAGCCGGTCATGTGCTCGTACTCAGCGGCGGCGTAGAAGAGCGCCGCGAACCCCAGACCGCCCAGCAGTCCCATGGCGCCAATATGGACATTCGCATCCGGATGAGCAAATTCGGTTCGCGAATCAACCAAGTCGGGTTATGGTCCTCCTCCTCCTCTTGCGCATCCTCGCGGTCGTCGTCATCGGGACGCTGATATTCGCGCTGCGCCGCTACATCACCCGTCCGTAACCGGGACGTGAAGGCTTACAACCGCATCTTCTCCAGCAGCGCGTGAAACCGCGGCTGCCCGCGCAGCGGATCGAGCAGCGGATTCACCTGTAGGTACGCCAGCCACCCTCGTCGCTCCTCAAACGCCCGCTCGGCCCAGTCGAGCGCGCGGCCCCGATCGCCGAGCCCGAGGTGCACCGTGGCGAACGCCACTGGCGAGACGTAGTCTCGCCGGCTTTCGGCCGCGAGCTCCGCGAGGAGTGCCTCGGCCTGCGTCCGCCGGCCGGTCCGGGCCAGCACGTAGCCCAACGTCGCCGTCGTGTACATCCCTATCCCGGGCAGGGCCATCCCGTCGCGAACCACGCGCTCCGCCTCGGTCCACTGCCCTTGCTGCGCGAGGACCATGCCGAGCACCCGGTAGGTCTCCTTCGCGGTGGGGTTCATCGCGATGGCGCGCGACAGGTGATACTTCGCTTGGTCGTAGCGCCGCGCGTAGTAATAGACCCAGCCCACAGACCGCCGGATCGAGACCGAGCCCGGATCGAGCTCCAGGGCCGTGTGGCCCTCGACCAGCGCCTCGTCAAACCGCGCGTGCGCCGCGAGCCAGAAGGCGTACCACTGATGGGCCGAGGCGTATCGCGGATCCAGCTCGACCGCCCGCCGGAACTCGCGCCGCGCGCCCTCCCAGTCCCAGTCGTAGATGAACAGGCTCCACGCGAGCGACGCGTGCGCCTCCGCCAGCGTCTCGTCGAGCTCCAGGGCCTTGCGCGCGTACTGCTTCGCCCGCGCGAACCCGTCCGCTACGGGGACGCTCTGATAGTCCAACTGGAGCGAATACGAGTCCGCGAGCCCGGTGTACGCCGGCGCGTAGCGGGAATCCTCCGCGATCGCCTGCTCGAAGTAGCCCAGCGCCTCGGTGATCCCCTCCTGGGTGCGCTTGTTCCAGGCGTAGCGCCCCTTCAGGTACAGCCCATACGCCGTGATGCTCTGCGTGTAGCGCTTGGGCGTGGGCTCGGTGAGGTCGGCGAACGAGGTGACTCGCAGCGTGTCCACGATGGTCCGGGCGATCTCTTCTTGAATCGCGAAGACATCCGCGAGGGTGCGATCGTAGGCCTCGGACCAGAGGAGCTGGCCGTCGCCAGTGGAGCTGAGCTGCGCGGTGATGCGCAGCCGGTCGCCCGCCCGGCGCAGCGTGCCTTCCAGCACCCACGCGGCGCCGAGCAGGGCGCCGATCGCGCGGACGTCCTGGGGCTTCCCCTTGAGCGCGAACACCGACGTGCGCGAGGCCACCCGCAGACCTTCGACCTTGGCCAGCGCGTTGATGAGCTCGTCCGTGATCCCATCGCTCAGATACTCGTTCTCCGGATCGGGGCTGGCGTTGACCAACGGGAGCACGGCGATGCTGCGGCCGATCGCGGCACCGACGACGCCCGGTCCGGCGTCCGCTCGCTCGCTCTGAAGCGCCGCGATGAACTCGGCCGCCGTCGCGAACCGCTCGACGGGATCCTTGGCCAGCGCGCGGGTGAGCGCCTGCTCCACGCCGACGGGCACCTCGGGGCGGAGCGCGCGCACGGGCCGGGGCACGTCCGTCACTTGCTTCGCCATCGTAGCGCGGGCGCCGCGCCCGCGCAGCGGCGGCTCGCCCGCGAGCATCTCGTACACGACGCAGGCGAGACTGTAGACGTCGCTCTGGTTCCCGAGGTTCTGCTCGCCGCTCGCCTGCTCCGGGCTCATGTACTCCGGGGTCCCCACCGCGATGCCGGCGTCCGTCACGACTTCCGTCCCCGGGGGGCAGCAGGCGCGCGCGACACCGAAGTCCGCAAGCAGGGCGTGCCCGTCCGCGAACAGGATGTTCTCCGGCTTCACGTCCCGGTGGACGAACCCGTTGCGGTGGGCGTAGTCGAGCCCGGCGCCGACTTCCTGCGCGATGCGCAGCGCCTCCTTCACCGGGAGCGGTTTCTCGCGGTCGAGGCGCCCGCGCAGCGATCCCCCGGGAACGTGCGGCTGTACGTAATACAGCAGCCCGTTCGCCTCGCCGGAGTCGATGAGGGGCACGATGTGCGGATGGGAGAGGCGGGCCGCGATGCCGATCTCGCGCAGGAACCGCTCGGCACCGAGCGACGCGACGAGGCCGGGCCGCAGCACTTTGATCGCGACCTTGCGGCCGTGCTTCTTGTCCTCGGCGAGATAGACCGTCGCCATACCGCCCCGCCCGAGCTCACGCTCGACGGCGTAGCGGTCGGAAAGCGCGGAAGCGAGGGAGGCGCGCGTTTCCGTCATGAGGCGCTGGAATATGCCCGGGCGCGGCCGGGAACGGGAGTGACGGCGTTGTCGGGCTGCTACTTCAAGGCTGCGGGGCGCCTGCGCTCGCTGCCACGTCGGCCACGCAGTTACCGCCGCGGCCCTTCGCCTGGTACAGCGCCTGATCGGCGGCCACGATGAGCTGGGCCTCTGATGTACGCCCGGCGGCGCGGGACAACTCCACCAAGCCGCCGCTCACGGTGACCCTGGTCGCGGCGTCCGGCACGATCCCGTCCCGCACAGACGCCCCCACGTTCGCGCAAACCCGCTCGGCCACGAGTCGTCCCGCGCCCGCAGCGGTATCCGGCAGGATGATGGCGAATTCGTCCCCCCCGTAGCGGGAGGCGATGTCGGTGTCGCGCAGGCTCTTCTGGATCGCGCCCGCGACGCGGCCGAGCACCCGGTCGCCTGCCTGGTGGCCCCACCGGTCGTTCACCGCCTTGAGCTGATCGACGTCCATGAGCAGCAGCGAGAGCCGAGTCCGGTGGCGCAGGCTCCGCGCGACCTCCCGCCTGAGCGTCGCCTCGAAGTGATACCGGTTGAAGAGCCCGGTGAGCGGATCGGTCACCGAACGGTGCTCGAGGATGTGGAGCACGTCGTGTTCCACGATCGCGGGAGCAATCAGATCGCGGCTGATATTCAGCAAGTAGTCGAACGCGGCGACCGAAGGGCCGACGTCCCGCCCGAGCCGTGAGCTGACCTCTCGGCGGTGCGCATCGATCGCCACCGAGCGATCCGCGGCCTCGCGCTCGTTGAATGGCGCATGGGGGAACACGCGCCGCAGGGGAAACCCGCCCAGCGCAGTCTCGCGTTCCACGCTGCCGACCCAGATCGGCCGGTTCGGCAGGTGCCCACGCTCATCCAAGCGACGGGCCTCGGCCCGGCGCTCTAGCCCCGCGCGCCGCTGGAGCCCGGTGCGCCGATCACCACCGCTGCGGCGTTCCTCGGCCGGGCTGAGAAACGTGTCCTCCCTAGGGCGCGACATGAGAGCTTGCTCCCGCCCGCCAGTCCGCGGCACGGCCGCTGCGGCGGCGGCCCCCGCGTCCTGAATCCTGTGGCTGGGCGAGCGAGGTCAGGAAGGCCCCGTACACATGATCCGACCACAGCCCGCGGCAGCGCTCGATCTCCGTGAGCGCCGCCGCTGGCGAGAACGCCGGGCGGTAGGGGCGCGTGGTCGTCAGGGCGTCGTACACGTCCGCGATCCCGACCACCTGCGCTGCCAGCGGAATCTCGTCTCCCCGTAGCCGATCCGGGTATCCCGTCCCGTCGTAGCGCTCGTGGTGCCAGCGGATGATCGGCTTCAAGTCCCAGGGGAACTCGACGTCGGCCAGGAGCTCGATCCCCCAAATCGGGTGCATCTGCACGACCTCGAACTCCTCGCGCGTCAGCGGGCCGGACTTGCTCAAGATCTCGTGCGGCACGCGCACCTTTCCCAGGTCGTGGAGGTAGGCGCCGAGCCGGACTGTCGTCTGGGCATGTGCGTCCATCCCGAGCGCCCGCGCCACGGCGACGCTGCGACGCGCCACGCGCTCGCAATGGCCGAAGGTGTAGCTGTCGCTCGACTCGATCGACTGCCCCCACTCTTGCACTATCGCCAGGTAGGTGGCCTCGAGCTCGGCCACCTTGCCGGCGACGTGGACCAGGTCGACGCGCGCCTGGAGCCGCCCGAAGAGGCGGTGCGCGGCGTTCAGGAGGGTGAGCGCGTCCTGATTCCGGCCCATCGCCTGATAGAGCAGGGCCAGCTCGCGCGACGCTTCGGCCTTGTTCAGCCCCGACCCGGCGCGCGCCGCCATCTCGATTGCCGACCGGAGCCGCGATTCGGCGAGCGCGGTGCGGCCAGTCTCACGGTACACGACCCCGAGGATGCGGTAGGCCTGGGACTTGTCGCTGAGGGCGTCGAGCTGATCGAAGATGGCGAGTGCGGCCTCCGCGTTGCGCTGCGCGTCTGTGTAGCGCTCCCGCAGGACGTGTACGTCGGCGTGATTGACCAGGCACAGCCCCTGCAGATGCACGTCGCCCGCGCGCGCGGCGATCTCGTAGCTCTGCTCGAAGTGGCGCTCCGCTTCGTTGAACTGCTGGCAGTCCGCGCTCACCATGCCGAGGTTGTGATAGGCGATCGCGCAGCCGTGCTCGTCGTTCGCCGCGCGGTAGGCCTCGAGGGATCCCTTGTAGCGTGCCAGCGCCTCGTCGAAGTCCCCCTGGATGTTCGCGAGCACGCCGAGGTTCTGCTCGACGCGCGCGCGCAGCGCGCGGCTCTGCCCGCCCAGCTCCAAGGCGAGCAGGAAGTTCTGGCGGGCGTCGGCGATGGCGTCCGTCTCCAGGTCGATCCCGCCGAGGGTGTTGAGGGCCTCGCCGGCGAGCACGCCGTTACCGGCGCGGCGCGCCACGGCGTGGCTCCGCAGGCAGAGCTCGCGCGCATCGGCCGATTCGGCCCGCTGGTGGCGCACGACGGCGAGGCGGCGGAGCGCCTCGGCCAACACGGCCTGCTCCTCCGCGATCTCCGCCGCGGCGATCGCCGCCTCGTACGCCGCGACCGCTTCGGGGATGCGTGCCGCTCGCTCCTGGGCGCGAGCTTCGTGGAGCAGGTCCGCCGCGGGACGCTGTGGCGTGCGCGGACAGGGTTGGCTGGGAGCGGTGCGCAGCGAGACGGTCATCGACCTTACCAGGCGACGGCGTAGTTGGAGAAGTGGGTGATTTCTCCGGTGACCGTCCGCCCGGCTAGATCGGCTACGGAGGGCTCGTACTCCACGATCTGGTCGGCGTGCTTGTACACGATCTGCAGGTATGGGAGCAGCGAGCCGTCGCCGACGTCGCAGTTCGCATAGCTCATCGTAAGAGACGCGGGCGTTCGGAACTTGAGACCGTGCGGATAGAAACGGATCTTGTTGTATCCGTCGTCCCCATCAAGCTCAGCCGTGATCGACACAGCATTGGCCAGGGCGCCCTGCGGGACGCGGAGCGTGTGCGGGCCCACCCTGATGCTGCCGCCCGCCCGCCCGATTACCTGCGTCACCGAGGTCGAGGCCAGGGGGTCGCATGGCATAAACACGAGCCCTCCGGTACCCGCCGTGCTGGCCGCGGTGAGCTTCGCGTTCGATGCAGGGGACTGGGACACGCCGGTTGGCGAGGGATCGCACGCGAATGCGACCGCCAACGCCGTCAGCGGGATCGCGAAACGACGGACGGCCTTCATGCCCGCTCTCCTTCCGGCGGCGGGCGGTTCCCCGAACGTCCTCGCTGTGCGTCTGGACGAGAGCCCGGATGCGGTCGCATTGTGCCACCGATCTCCTGCTTTTTCTTTGGGACCAACCGGCCCAGCTCGGCCGTCCCGGAGCTGTGGATCTCCAGTAACGCGTCCAGCTTGCCGATCTCCGCCCGCGCTCCCAACCGGCCGAACGTCGCGCGGGCCTCCTGTGCCTCCACCTTCGCGGCAGCGACTTTGCCCTCGCGGATCAGCAGCGCCGCGAGATCGCGCTGCGCAGTGGCGACGAGCAGCGGCCGTTTGTGCTCCGTCGCGCGCGCGATGACCTCGCGGAGCAGGCCTTCGGCGGCCTGCGGCTTCCCCGCCAGGCCCTGCGCCACGGCGAGGATCCGCATGTCCTCGGTCTCGCGGACGGCGTCCTTCCGCTTCCGGTGCACGGCGACCGCACGCTCCGCGTCTTGCATGGCGAGTTCCGGCTCACCCCGGGCAACCTGGGTCTCCGCCAGTCCCGCCAGAGCCTGGGCTTGAAGCGCCTGGTCGCCCAGCCGCTCGGCCTCCCGCACCGCAGCCTCGGCGGCCTGGAGCGCGCGGTCCAGCTGTCCCTGCTCGCGGTAGGTGATCCCGAGATTGTGCTGCGACTCGACGACGCCACGGTCGTGGCCGGCCTGGTGGTACGCGGCGATCGCGCGGGTGTACACGCCCACCGCCCGCTTGTAGTCGCCCTGCATGGTGGCGATGATGCCGAGGTTGTTGGCGCACCGGCCGACGGTGGCCATATCCTTGTCCTGCATCGCCTCTTCCAGCGCCCGCGTGAAGAAGTACGTGGCCTCATCGATGCCACCGCGCTCCAGCGCGACGGCGCCGCTGACGTTGAGCGCGCGGATTTCGAGCGTCCGATCTCCCAGCAACCGCGCCCGCAACTGCGCGACCATGGCCCAGTGCTGGCCCAGGTCCAGCCGGCCGAGCCGGCTGTGCGCGATGCCGCAGAGCAGGGTCAGTATGGGGGACTGCTCGAGCTCGTCCGATGAGCGCCCGTTCAGGTACGTGAGCAGCTCGGCGTAGCGCCCCGCGTCGGCCATTTCCTGCGCCACGTGCAGCGGCGCCAGCGATCCCTGCAGCTCGGCCGCGAACTCGGCGTCCCAGCCCTGACCGGCCAGCGTGCGGATCTCAGCTTCCGCTCCGAGACGGGCGAAGATGGCCCGTGCCCTCCGCGCCGCAGCTTGCGCTTCGGCTTTCCGCCCCATGCGGCGCAGCACGCCGCTCAGGTCCCGCGTCGCGTCGGCCAGGAGATGAGGCCGCCCGTGCGGCTCCGCGCGCGCGATCGCCTCGCGCAGCGCCCGCTCGGCAGCCGCCACGTCGCCTTCGGCCGCCAGCACCGTCGCCTCCACCCGCAGATCCTCGGCTTCGCCGATGGTATCGAGCAGCCCGCGGCGAGCCTCCCGAACCCGGTCGAGCTCGCCCCGCGCCAGCGCCAGCTCGCCGCGGACCACGCGGATCTCCGCGCGTCCCCGCAGCGTCATCGCCCGGAGCGTGCGATCGCCGGCGGTCTCCGCCGCCGCGACGGCCTGGTCGGCCTCGGCCAGCCCGCGGTCGAGCGCCCCCTGCTCCCGGTACGCAATCGCCACGTTGTGGTGGCACTCAGCGACGCCGTGAGGCATCCCGGCCCGCTCGAAGGCGGCGACGGCGATCTCCCACGACCCGATGGCCTCCGCGTGCCGCCCCCGCAGGTTGCTGATGACCCCCAAATTGTTGGAGCAACGGCCCGTCGTCGCGTGATCGCCGTCCCGGCTGGCCACCATGAGGGCCTGCGTGAAGTAGTCCGCCGCCTCGTCGATCCGCCCGCTGACCAGGGCGACGGCGCCGCGCGCATTGAGGGCGTGACGTTCGACCGCCTGTTCGTCCTGCTTGCGAGCCCGGTCCAGCGCCAGATCCAGCCACCGTTGTCCCTCGGCGTGCCGCCCGAGCCGCGCCTGCGCGGTCCCGTACAGCAACGCGAGGCTCGGCGACTCCGCGAGCTCGCCCCCCGCTTGCGCGCCGAGGAACTCGACGACCTCGGCGTGGCGGCCGGCCGCCGCGAGCTCCCGCGCCCTCTCGACCACCAGTGACGACGTGTCCATATGTGTGTGTCCTCCGCCTACCACGAAATCGCGTACCAGGAGAAGTGGCTCAGCTGCCCCGTCACCTTCCTCTTCGAAGGGTCGTCCAAGGACGGCACGTACTCGAGGATCGCGAGGGAGTCATTCGTATACGCGATCTCCTTGTGCCGCGCGGATGGCCCGATGTTGCAATTCGCGTAGCTCATCGTGAGCGAGGCGGGCAGCTGGAAAACGAGCCCCTCCGGCTGGAACTCGATCCGGTTCACCGTGTCCGACGGGGCGACCACGGTAATTCTCACTGCCTCGCTGAGCGCTCGGTCCGGGATTACCAGCACGTGCTTGCTCACGCGGATCGTCCCGCCCTTGGCTCCGATCGTCCTGCTGACCGAGTCGTACGCCAGCGGCCTGCACTGGACCAGCCCGGTCGCTGAGTAGACAGCGCTGGCCTGCAGGGCGGGGATCTGGAGCTCGGGGGCGGTCGGCTCGGGTTGCCTACAACTCAGCACGACGGTTGCCGTGCCGAAGAGCAGCGCTGAGAACAACAGACGCGTCGGCTTCATACCCTGCGCTCCCGAACCAGGGTGGAATGGTGTGACAGGACCCGTGCCGCTACCATGCAATCGCGTGCTCGGAGAAGGGGTATACTTCGCTCGCGACGTATCGCTGCGTCGTGTCGCTCGCCACCGCACTCCGCCTGAACTGCGGACCCGCAACCTGCTGCTGAGGGAGAGGCGCCGTCGCGTCTCGGCATCCCGCGAAGGCCAGCACGATCGCAAGCGGCAACCAGACTCGCCGTCTCATCATGTCTCCCCCTTCAAGCCGCGGCACGTCAGTTGAGTACTCGCGCCGACTACCAAGCAATTGCGTACTCGGAGAAGTGGCTCAGCTCCCCGGTGATCTTCTTCCCGGTGACGTCGTCCGCCGATGGCACGTACTCGAGGATCACCAGCGAGGAGTCGGTGTACGCGATCTGCTTGGGCTGCGCGGATGGGTCAGTGTTGCAGTTCACGTAGCTCATCGTGAGCTGCACGGGCTTGCGGAAGACGAGCCCCTCCGGCTGGAACTGGATCCGGTTCACCGTGTCCGACGGGGCGACCACCGTGATCGACACCCAATCAGTGAGCGCGCCGCCCGGAATTGACAGCACGTGCTTGCTCACGCGGAGGTCGCCACCTGGCGGTCCGATCCACTGCGTGACTGAGTCGTAGGCAAGCGGCCTGCATTGGAGCAGACCGGTCGACTGGTAGGCGGAGCTGGCCTGCAGCGGTGGAGCCTGGGCGTCGGGGGCGATCGGGCCGGGTTCCCCGCAACTCAGCACTGCGACGGCTGCGCCGACGAGCAGCGCCGCGACACGGGTCGGCGTTACGGGCGTGCAGGAGCGCATGCGATTCTCCGAGTCCATGTGAGTCCTACCAGGCGATCGCGTAGTTCGAGAAATGCGGCAGCAGCCCGACGACACGTTGCTGCCCTTGACTCCAGGGAACTTTTTTGACTTGGCTCCATGTCTGCAGGTAGCTCAGGATGCTCAATGAGTCGGTGACCTGGGCGATCCGCAGAGTATCACTCGTCGGCACCCCGCAGTCCTTGTAGCTCGTAATGAGGGCCGCACCCCATCCGTCCACGAGGTTGGCCGGGAACAGAAGGCCGTCTGGGTGGAAGCGAGCCCATCTCACCGTACCCGCTGGTGCCACGGCGGTGATGCTCACCGTGTCCATGAGCACCAACGAATCCACGTACAGAGTGTGGGCGCCTACCGTGAGGAATCCCCCCCTGGGGCCCATCACCTGGGTTACGGAGTCGTAGGTTTGGGAACACACCACCAGGCCAGTGGACTTGCTGGTCGAGTTGGTCCGAGCCGCCAGCAGTGACGGGCTCGGCCCGGCGGTCGGGGAGTGGTCGCACGCGAAGGCGAGCGCGCCGACACACAGTCCTATGACGAGAGGACGGACGGTTCTCATGGGTTACTCCTGCGGGCGCCGGAGTACGGGAAGAGGATTGGGCTGGGCGTCTTGACGGCGGCGTTCATTCTCCACACTTTGTGGCCTAGTTGCGTCCCACCGCACGGTACTATGGGGACGCCTAAGTCACCAAAATAGGGACAATGTGAGATCTGTCAATATCGGAACAGGCGCCAAGCAGGGACCCATAGCGGAACGCCTCGCGATCCTCCTCGAGGTGTTTAGCCCTTGGGAGCGCATCTCCTTGACTTACCGGCAGTTCGCGGCAGAGCTCGGTGCGCCGGTGACAGAAGCCGCCGTCAAGAAGTGGCCCCAGCGCAAGAAGTTCCCAGCGGATGTCGCGCGGTTAATCGTGGCCAAGGCGCAGGACCGGGGGCTGATCGGCGTGACGCTGGAGTGGGTACTGTTTGGGGAGGGCGAGAGGCCCCAAAAGGCCCCAGGTCAGACCCTTGTTGGCTCTGGACGGCAAGGAGCCGCGCCTGCGGACGAAGAGCGAAAAACCTCCCGCCTCCCGACGGCGCCCCAGGAGCCCAAGGGGCGATTTGCCGCGCAGATCGCCGAGGCCCTAGAAGCAGACCTGAGTCATAATGAGTTCGGTCAATGGTCTTCGGTCGAGGTCCAGCATACGGTGATCTGGGCGCTCAAGGATCTTGCCCGGCGGCTGTGGGTGCTGCGCTTCGATATGGGCGAGACCTTCAAGCTGACTGACGGGTGGGCCGGGAAGATTGGCCTTCCGGTTCGCCCGCCTGAAGCATCCTCCCCCGAGCGGGGGCCTGAATAAGTCGGGGCGCCGGGATTTGAACCCGGGACCTTCTGGTCCCAAACCAGGTCGAGCACTCAGCGAGTTACGACGAAATGTAGTACTCACGCGGTGTTCTGGGCATCGGAGTCGTAACTCCAGACAGCGAAACGACGGGAAGTTGCACGAAACTCACAACGCAACTCAAAACGCGGCGACCCCTAAGTCACTCAGGGGGTCGTTTGCATGTCGCCCAATTCCACTGAGACCGCCCGTTGAATGCACTCTGCCAGCGGGACTCGGAAGCTAATCACGTCAGTAGGCCGCTCTCGGTGCACCCTGCCCATCGTCGTCGATCACGAGGATCCGGGCCATCGCAAACTCTCAACCCTGTCAGACTTGCGAAGGGCCAGGATCGCGAGGTGAGTCAAGCACCTCGCGCACCTTCCTTGCCAGGACCTCAGGGGTGAAGGGCTTTTGGAGGTAAGCGATGCCCGGCTTGAGTACGCCATGGCGCACCACGGCATCGTCGGTGTAGCCCGATGCGTACAGCACCCTGAGCTCGGGTCGCAGCGCTGTTAACTGCTCGGCAAGCTGGCGCCCACCAAGCTCCGGCATGATCACGTCTGTCAACAGCAATTGGATGGGGCCGTGATGCTTGGTCGCCAGATGCAACGCGGCCGCACCGTTGGGCGCTTCGAGGACAGTGTAGCCGAGCCGGTCGAGCACCTGGCGTGTCACCGCTCGTACCGCGGCCGCGTCCTCTACCAGGAGCACCGTTTCTGTGCCCCGCAGAGACTCCGTGGGCGCGACAGGCGCCGTCACTGTCTCCACGGGCTCATCGACGCGCGGCAGATAGATCTTGAAGGTCGTTCCGTTGCCGAGCTCGCTGTATACCCAAATAAAGCCGCCGCTCTGTTTCACGATCCCGTAGACCGTCGCGAGGCCGAGGCCGGTGCCTTTGCCCGCTTCCTTCGTGGTGAAGAACGGCTCAAAGATGCGGCGTTGGGTTTGCTCGTCCATGCCGACCCCAGTGTCACTCACGGCCAGCATCACGTACGGACCCGGCTTGGCCAGCGGGTGATCCCACACGTAGGCCTCGTCCATATCGGCCTTCGCCGTCTCGATCGTGAGCTTCCCCCCGTCGGGCATCGCGTCGCGAGCATTGACAGCTAGGTTCACGATCACTTGCTCGAGCTGTCCGGGGTCGGCCTTGACCGCCCCCAGCTGCGGCGTCAGCGCCGTGACCAGCTCGATATCCTCGCCGAGCAACCGCTTGAGCAGCTTCTCGGCGCTGGCCAAGACGGCGTTCACGTCCAACACCCTCGGCTCGAGCACCTGCTGGCGGCTGAAGGCGAGCAGCTGATGCGTCAGTCCAGCTGCACTGACCGCGGCCTTGCGGATCTCCTCCACGTCTTCTCGCCGAGGGTCCTGAGGGGCAAGATCTTCGAGCAGGATATCGGAGTAGCTGGTGATGACGGTGAGGAGGTTGTTGAAGTCGTGCGCAACCCCTCCGGCCAGCCTACCGACGGCCTCCATCTTTTGTGCCTGCCGGAACTGCTCTTCGAGCTTTCGCTGTTCGGTGATGTCGCGCGAGATCCCGTCGAGCCGAAGCACCGTCCCGCGGCCGTCGCGCGCCGGGATGTAGCTCGTCTCGATCCAGCGGACGGTGTCGTCCCGTCGTCTGAAGCGGTATTCGACCGTCTGTAACTGCCCGGTCGCCGCGGCGCGCTCGCGGCAGGCTCTAACCTGCGCCGCGTCCTCGGGGGACAGCCGCTGATACCAGAGGCCCCGCTCGGCAGCCATTTCCTCTGGAGTATACCCGAAGACATGAGCCGCAGCCGGCGATATGTAATGCACCTCGCTTCCGTCGGGGCCCAAACTGAAGAGCACGTCGGGGACGGACCGCAGCATGCTCTGGAGCCGTTGCTCGAGCGACCCGGCGTACCGCGCCAACTGCTCTTGCGCCGCCTGCAGCTCCGTCTCTCGGTGCTGCAGCTGCCGGTTCTGGAGCACCGCGTCCTCGAACGTCGAAATCAGCAGATCGAGGATCTGCTCACGCTCCGAGGTGATCGTGAACTCGCGATCCATGAAGAAGACTTTCACGCCCATGCGCAGCTTCGCTTGAGCCCGTGTCTCCCTCGTGGTGAGCAGCAGCTTCAACCGCTCGAGCAGGTGGGCGGGCTCGACCCCCTTCGTGAAGAAGTTGTCGGCGCCGCACTCCAGCCCGCGGATGATGTCCAGCGGGTCGGAGAGGCTCGTCAACAGCACCACCGGTATCTCACGCCGCTCCCCGGCCTTGATGCGCCGACACAGCTCGTAGCCGTCCACCGGCCCCGGCATGACGATGTCGCTGATGACGGCGTCAAACTCGTGCGCGTCGAGCTGCGCGAGTCCGTCCTCGCCGCTCGAGGCGAGCGCCACCTTATAGCCGGCGCCCTCGAGCAGTGCGCGGAGGGCTTCGGCCTGGGTGGGACTGTCCTCGACCACGAGGACCCGCGTCTTAGATTGCGGGGGTGCCCGGGTGCGGCGCTGCGTCGGTCCCTTGCTCGCACCTCGTGTCATGTCCGCCCCAGTGACGCCCCCCCGCGCCCCGCCCCACCCGGCCGCGGTGCAGGCAGCGTGAAGTAGAAAGTTGCGCCCTTCCCCAACTCCGACTCGGCCCAAATACGCCCGCCGTGTTTGTGGATGATGCGCTGCACGGCGGCCAGCCCGACACCGGTGCCCTCGAACTCGTCCGCCCGATGGAGGCGTTGGAAGATCCCGAAGAGCTTGTCGGCGTACCGCACGTCGAACCCCGCGCCGTTGTCGCGTACGAAGATCACCGTCTGGTTCCCGCTCGACAGCTGACCAACCTGGATGATGGCGACATCCCGGCCCCGAGTGAACTTGACCGCGTTGCCCAGCAGGTTCGCGAACACGGACTCCATCAGCTCGGGGTCACATTCCACTCGCGGCAGGGGACCGATTTGCCACTCGACGCGCCGATCCCGAGTCTGCGCTTCGAGTTCGGACCGGGCCGCATCCACGAGCGCCCGCAGCTCCGTTGGCCGCAGGCTCAACTCCCTGCGCCCCACGCGGCCCAAGTTCAGCAGGTCATCCACCATGCGCTGCATGTGCTGAACCGCTTGGCGGATACGCTCCACGTACCCCTGGGCAGTGGGATCGAGGTGAGGTGAGAATTCGTCAAGGAGGAGTTGCGAGAATCCGCCGGCGTGCCGCAGGGGCGCTCGGAGGTCGTGCGAGATGTAGTACGTGAACGCTTCCAGTTCCTTGTTGGTGGCCTCGAGCGCCTCCTCCCGCTGCCGCAGCTCACGGTTCTGGCGCACCGCGCCCTCGAACGTCGAGATCAGGAGATCGAGGATCTGCTCGCGGTCGGAGGTGATCGTGAATTCGCGGCCCAGAAAGAAGACCTTCAGGTCCATGCGCGACCTCGCGTGGCCGCGCGTGGCCCTGGTCGCGAGCAGTGTCTCGAGTCGCTCCAGGAGCTGGTCGGGCTCGTACGGCTTGGTGAGAAAATTGTCGGCGCCGCACTCCAGCCCGCGGATGATGTCCAACGGGTCGGAGAGACTCGTGAGCAGCACTACCGGAGTCTCGCGCCGTTTGGCCGCCTTGATCCGCCGGCACAGCTCGTAGCCGTCCACGGCGCCGGGCATGACGATGTCGCTGATCACCACGTCGCACTCCTGCGCCTCGAAGGCAGCGAGGCCCGCTTCGCCACTCGTCGCCACCGCGGCCTCGTAGCTCGCGCCCTCGAGCAGTGCGCGGAGGGCCTCAGCCTGGGTCGCGCTGTCTTCAACGACGAGGACGCGCGTCGACATGGCTTCCTCCGGCGACCAGCTCCACCAGGCGCGGCGCCACTTCATCGATCCCCAGCACGGCGTCGACGACGCCCGCCGCGACCGCTTCACCCGGCATCCCGTAGACGACGGAGCTCGCCTCGTCCTGGGCCAGCACCCGTCCCCCCGCCGCCTTCACACCCTTGAGCCCTTCGACACCGTCATTCCCCATGCCCGTGAGGATGACGGCGGCCGCTGCAGCTCCGTAGGCCCGCGCCGCCGCTGCGAACAGGTACGTGCCGGAGGGACGAAACCCGTTGACGGACGGCGCATCCGCCACCACCGCCTGGCCGTCCGGGCCCACCCCCAGCTGCCGGTTGTCCGGTGCAAGAAAGACCGTGCGCTGAAGCAGCGGCTCGCCATGCTCGGCCACCTTGACGCGCAGGTTGCAGCTCGCGCTCAACCAGTCCGCGAGTCCAGCCACGAACCCCGTTGCGATGTGCTGGACCACGACGATCGGCGCGGCGAAGTCGCGCGGAAGAGCGGAAAGAATGCGCTGCAGGGCCGCCGGTCCTCCGGTGGAGGCGGCCACGGCGACCAAGCGCACGGGCGCACCGGGCGGCAGCGGGCGAGCCGGCACCGGCTGGACGGCACGCGGCTCAGAGGCCCAGCGGCGCACCACCTTCACCCGCGCCATGGCCTTGGCCATCGCGACGAGCTCCTCCCGGCGCCCGTCGAATCGCGTCGACTGGGGATCGTCCGGCTTCGCGATCACCATCAGCGCCCCCGCCCGCATCGCGTTCAAGGAAAGCTCCACGTCCCGCCCGCTCACGCTCGAGGAGACGATGAGAATCGGCGTGGGGGCCTGGACCATGATCTCCTTCGTAGCCGCGAAGCCATCCATAACGGGCATGTGGACGTCCATCGTGACGAGATCGGGCCTGAGCCGGGTCGCGAGCTCCACCGCCTCGGTGCCGTTCTTTGCCTGGCCCACGACCTTGATCTCCGCGTCGCTCTCCAGGATCTCGACCAGGAGCTCGCGCACGGTGAGCGAATCTTCGGCGACGACGATCCGGATCATGACTCGCCCAGCAACTGGGTGATGGTGTCCAGCAGGTTCTGCTGGTCGAAGCTCGACTTGCCGAGGTAGGCGTCCGCCCCGACCTCGAGCCCCCGCGCCCGGTGCTCCGGCGTCTCGAGGGCAGTGACCAGCACGACCGGCAGCTCCTTGAACCGTTTGGAGGCGCGGATCGCCTCGCACAGCGCGAACCCGTCCATCCGCGGCATCTCGATGTCGGCGACCACGAGGTCGGCACCGTGCTCCTGCAGCACCCGCCACCCGTCGCCACCGTCCACTGCCGTGAGCACGTCGTATCCCGCGGCGTCGAGGATGCTCTGCTCCAAGGTGCGCGTGGTGATCGAGTCGTCCACCACGAGCACCCGCCGCTTCGCAGGCCCCGCGGGCTTGGGCGGCGCGAGCGCGAGCCCCGGCCCGGCGCCCAGGCCGAGCCCGGCGGCGACGATCGCGGCCGGATCGAGCACGAGCGCCACCCGGCCGGTCCCGAGCAGCGTCGCGCCGCTCAGGTAGGGCAACGGCTTCTGTCCCAGGCCCACGGGGCGGAGCACGATTTCTTGCTCGGCGAGAAGTTCGTCCACTGCCACGGCCAGGCGGCGCTGCCCGGCCGCCAGGGTGACGACCGGGACCGCACCTGCCACCGGCCGCTCGACCAGCGGAGGCAGGAGCCGCGCGAGCGGGACGAGCGGGACCGGCCCCTCGGGCGTGGCGATCACCTGGCGGCCCTCGGCGTGCCGGATCGCTTCCGGCGTGATCCGGGCCAGGCGCGCAATGTGGATCGTCGGGACGGCCAGGATCTGCGGGCCGACCGCCACGAGCAGCGCACGGACGGTGGCGAGCGTGGGCGGGCACTCGAGCGTGAACGTCGTGCCGCGGCCAGCCACCCACGTCACGTCCGCCTTTCCGCGGATCCGGCCGACCGCCGCCCGGACGATGTCCAATCCCACCCCGCGACCGGAAATCGCCGTGGTCTCGGCCCGAGTGGACACACCAGCCGCGAGCAGCGCGGGGGCGAGGTCACGCTCCGCGGTGGGCACCGGGACTCCCCGGCGCTCGAGCTGGGCCCGAATGGCCGGCACGTCGAGCCCGGCGCCGTCGTCGGCCACCGTCACGATGATGCGGTCGCCGCGGACCGCCGCCGCGACCGCCACGGTGCCTGTGCGCGACTTGCCGGCCTGCTCCCGCACCACCGGCGGCTCGATCCCGTGGTCCACGGCGTTACGGACCAGATGCAGGATGGCTTCGCGCAACCCGTCCAGCACCGCGCGATCCGCGTGCACGTCCCCGCCCCTGATCTCAAGCTGGACCTCCTTTCCGACAGCGGCGGCGATGTCGCGCACCGCGCGCGGCAGCGCCTCGCAGGCCTCAGCGAAGGGGCGCATACGGAGCCCCCGCACGCGGTCGGCGACCTCGTCGGTCGCCTGGGCGAGCGTTCGAGCGTCCTCCGTCGCGCTCGCGGCCAGCCGGCTCGTGTCGTGGACGAGGCGCCGGAGGTGTTCCTCCACAACATGCACCGCTTGGCGCGTCGCCGCCGACGCCCCCGACCGTTCGAGCGCGAGGCGGAGGCGACGGCCCGCGCGCCGCCACTCGGTCGCCCAGCGGGCGGCGAAGTCGTGGAGGGCGGCGAGCTCCGCCGGACGACTCGCCACGCGGCTGCCGGCGATCAGCAGCTGTTCGGTGGACGCGAGCAGCACATCGAGCTTCTCCCCCGCCACCCGGACCTGGCCGTCGCCGCGGTCCACCGTCGGCGGCACGCTTGCAGCCGGCGACGCGGCGGCGGCAGCCATGGCGAGCCGTGGTTTGGGGCTTCTCAAAGTCTCGCGCAGCCCAGCCAGTGCGGAGTCCGCCAGGTCTCGACCGGTCCTGAGCCGCTGACCCGCGTCCGCCAGCGCATCCGCCGCCGAGAAGAGCAGCGCGAACTCGTCCCGCCCCAAGCGGATCGTGCCGTCGCGGGCCTGCGCAAAGCGCGCCTCCAGCTCGTGACACGCCTGTTCCACGAGCGGCACTGCGGCGGCGCGCGCCGCCCCCTTGAGGGTGTGCGCGACCCGGAACAGCGACTTCAGGCGTCCGGCCTCCTGCGGATTCGACTCCAGCGCGAGCAGGTCGGCGTTCATGGTACGGACTTGCTCTTCGAGCTCGCCGAGAAAGGTGGCCAGCAGCCGCGCTGCCAACTGCTCCTTATTCATCGATGCGCCGCGCGTGCGGGCTCGCGCCGGTTGCCGCCGACCAGCTCGACCAGGCTGGTCCCCAGGGCGTTCAGGTCCTGGGCGGCGCGTTCGGCCTGCTTGGTCGACGCCAGGTTCTGCTGCACCGCCTCGTGGATGTTCGTCATGGCCTGGCGGATCTGCGTCATCCCCAGCGCCTGCTGGCCCGCCGAGGCCACGATTTGCGCCGCAGCCTGCGCCGCTTGCCCCACCGCCTCCCCTAGCGCCTGAATCGTCTGTCCCGCCTCCGTCACCTGCTTCGCGGTGACCGTCACCTGTTTGGTCCCCTGCTCCGTGGTCATGACTGCGGCGCTCGTGGCCCGCTGGATCTCGCCAAGGATTTGCCGCACCTGCACCGTCGCCTTCTTCGACTGTTCGGCCAGACTCTTCACCTCCCCGGCGACGACCGCGAACCCGCGGCCCTGCTCCCCCGCGCGTGCCGCCTCGACCGCGGCGTTGAGCGCCAAAAGGTTCGTCTGCTCCGCGATGTCGTTCACCGTGGCGATGATCTCGCCGATCGCCTGCGCCTGCTCGGCCAACGCCAGAATGCTCTCGGCGATGGACTCGACCTGCTCCTTTACGGCCGCCATGGCCACCGTCGATTCCTCCACCGCCTTGCGACCCGCCTTGCCGATCTCCGCCGCCCGCTGGGCCGATTCCGACATCGACTTGGCCCGCTGCGCCGCCTGCTCGGCCGTCTGGGCCACCTCATCCACCGTCGCGACCGTCTCCGTCACCGCCGCCGACGACTCACTCGCGCCCGAGGCCTGCTGAGTCGTCGCCGCGAGAATCTCCGCCGCGCTCGAGGCGAGCACGCTGCTCGTTTCCTGGAGCGGGGCGGTCACGGCGCGGAAGAGGAACACCGCCGCTCCGGCGCCGAGGACGAGCGCCAACACCGCTGACACGAGCAGCAGCTGCCCCGCCCGCGCCGTCCCCTCCACGGCGTCGCGGGACCGCGCTGCAATCACGCCCCGGGCAGCGGCGATCTCCGCGTCGAGGTGCTCACGGAAGACCTCGAACACCCCGGGAGGAACGCGCTCGAGGCGGAAGCGCTGCGCCGCCGCCAGGCCTTGGCGCTGGGCGACCGCAATCACATCGTCCGTCAGCTTTCTCCACCTCTCGATTTCGGCGACGACGCTGTCCACGCCCGCCTCGCGTCCTTGCAGCACCGGCATCGCGCGCAAGTCGCTCAAAGAGCGCGAGGCCTGCTCCAAGTACTGCTGCCGTCCCGCCAGCTGGTTCGCGTCGCCCGACAGCAAGTAGGCCAGCAAGGCCCGCTCCGCATCGCGGCTTCCCGCGCGCGCCTGGCTGGAAGCGGCCAGGAGCAGCGCTCCCTGCTCATCGTTTTGGCTGAGCCTCAATGCCGTCCGCTGGAGCGCGAAGTAGCCGACGGCAGCGATCACCACGAGGAGGGCCAGTGGCAGTGCGAAGCCGACCACGACGCGACGACCGACGGTCAAAGTCATGTGCCGCCTCCCATGCTCAGGTAGGGTGAGGTCCGGCGAGCCGCAACAGCGTCCTGGCTTCGAGGACAAGCACCGCCTCGCCGGTCATGCCACGGAGGTACGTCCCCTGCGCCGCGACTCCCTCCGGCGGTTGCTGCACCTCCGATGCCGGCAGCGTGACCACGTCCCGGACCGCGTCGGCGAGGATGCCAAACGTCGCTCGCTCGTCGCCCACCACGATCACCCTGCTCAAGTCGTTGAGCGCGACCACCGAGAGGCCCAGCACAGGGCGCAGGTCCAGGATCGTCAGCAGCGCCCCCCGCCATGCGGTCACCCCGCGCACCGGCGGCTCGGCCCCGGGGAGCGGGGACAGCTCTGCCAGCCGGAACACCTCGAGCACGTAGTGCGACTCGACGGCATAGGTCTCGTTCGCGAGCGCAAACGTGACCACCTCGAGCGTGTCGCCAGCCACCGGCGGCACTGCCGGTCGGGCCACGAGTCGCGCCCGCTCCTCCAGCACGGCCCGGATACGCTCCGGGGATGCGTCCCGCTGTCCCGCCACAGCGCGTCCCGCGGCCTCCACGCGGCGCCGGATCTCGGCCCAGTCCACCGGTCCACCGGGTCCCCTCGGACGAGCGGCCATCAGGCCGCCACCTCGCTCAGGAGCCGCAGCTGGACCCGCGCCATCTCCACGAGCCGCCCCGCAGGCTCTCCGTCGGAGGCCGGCACCACTGCCTCGGGTGGCATGGCCGCGAGTAACCGCTCCGCGTTGCGGAACGCCCGCCGCGCGGTTCCGTATCACCCAAGCGCGCCAGCGCGCCGCCGAGCGCCAGATGCGCCACTACGAAACCCCGGTCGAGGTAGAGTGCGCGCCGCGCCGCCGCTGCGGCCTCGGCATGGAACTCCGCTTCGCTCAGGAGCACCGCGTGGAGATAGACCAACTCGACCGCGCTCTGGTGACGCTCGAGCGCCGCTGCACAGGCCGTCCCCGCCGCTACAAGGTCCCCACGGTTCGCGTGCGCCCGCACCAGCACGACCCACGGTGTGACGTCGCTGCCATCGCGTCGCACCACTCCGCCCGCCAGTTCGACCGCTCGTTCGTAATCCCGCGCCGCATAACACCGAACGGCCGCCTCCGCATCGTCGGACGCTCGGGTTTCCTGCCCCGCGGTTTCGACCGCCGCCGGAAGCTCCGCCGGCTGCTCCACGGCATGGGGCTCGGGGAGGGGCTGAGGGGCTGCCGGGGGAACGAATCTCCCGACGGCGGCCCGCTGGTACGCGAGGCCGGCGCTGGTCACCACCACCTCGCAGGGGACCAGGTCCGCGAGTGCGGGGTCGGAGGCACCGAGCAGAAGCCAGCCGTCATGGCTCAGAGAATCGATTAGCCGGCGCGCCACCCGGGCCACCGTTTCGGCGTCAAAGTAGATCAGCACGTTCCGGCAAAGGATGAGGTCCATCCCCCAGACGCCGGTGCTGAGGGATGGATAGGTGTCTTCCGCGAGGTTCAGGTAGCGGAATTCGACCGCGGCACGCACGGCAGGCGCCAGTTCGAACCGACTGCCCACCCGCGTGAAGTACGCCTGCACCACGTCCTCCGGCACTCCCCGGAGCGACCAGCGGGCGTAGCAGCCGTGCCTCGCCTTGGCCAGCGCCGCGCGTGAGAGATCGGTGGCGACAATGTGGGCTTCACGGTCCGGTGCCAGTTCCCGCAGCAGGATGGCAAGGGAGTAGGGCTCCTCTCCTGAGGCGCACCCGGCGCTCCAGACGCGCAAGGGGTGGTCGCGCGACTGTGCGGAGAGCAATGCCGGAACGATCTCTGCTCGGATCACGGCGAACTGACGGGGCTCGCGAAAGAAGTACGTCTCGCCGACGGTGATCTCACCGACCAGGTCGTCGAGCAGGACGGGCTGGGCGTCGAGATGGGCGAGATAACCATCCGGCTCAGTCAGCTTAGCCCGACGCATCGCCCTCAAGAGCCCGGCTTCGAACGCGGGACGGCGGGCCTCGCGGAAAACCAGCCCGGTGCGCTGGCGCACGAAGCCTTCCGCCGCCTCGACGAAGTGCCGCGAGAGGGTCGCGCCCCGGTTCATCGCTTTCCCTTCCGCGGGGCTGGCGGATCTCCGGGCGCCGTCGCGCCGAACACCGCGGCGTCCACCTGCCCGGCCTCGTCGAGCGACAGGAAGCGTTCGAGATCGTTGATGACGAGCAGGCCGTCTGCCAACTTGGCGATGCCCGCAACGTACTCCGCGCCCGGGGCCACGGCGGCCGTCGACTCGATGGTGGTCTCATCCACGCCCAACAGGTCGAGCGCGCGGTCCACGCGGAGCGCCACGAGCCTGCTGCCGGCTTGGGCGATCAGGAGATGCTGCTCGAGTGTGACGGGAGTTGGCGGCAGCCCGAACCGCTGCCGGATGTCCAGCACGGGGACCAGGGTGCCCCGCAGATTGATGACCCCTTCGACGATCGGCGGCGCCTTGGGAAGCGCGGCGATCGCCACCGCGCGCAGGACCTCCCGGAGGACTCCGGCAGGGAGCCCGAGACGCCGACCACCGACTTCGAATGCCAGGAACTGGTGCATGCACGCCCCTCACGACATGAGGCGAACAGCAACCCTGCTCCACCCGGGCACCCCCCCCCAACAATAACGCCTGTCAACGGTTTCCCCAACGAAGATCAGACGCAAGGGCGTTTTTGCGGCACAACAGGGGGGGTGCGACACTAGGGATCCGCTAGGGGCGGGGCTCCCGGATTTAGGACCACGAGGACGTACAGCCGAGCAGGCGATTGGGGCCAGGGATGAAAGAACCTCCTCGGTGATGTTCGGCTGGTGGGCGATTGGCTAAGCTGCGATGGGGCCGCTCGGTGTTGTAGTCTGCCCGCCAGTGGTCGAGAATCTGCTGAGCCTCGGCGATCGAGGCAAACCAATGTTGCGAGAGACACTCGCGTCGCAGCGAGCCATTGAAGGCTTCGATCAAGCAGTTGTCCCCCGGTTTCCCAGGTCGACTGGAGTCGAGCTGGACATGATTCCAGTACGCCCAGGCATCGAGGGCCCGCGAAGTGAACTCCGTCCCGTTGTCCACGGTGATCCAGCGCGGCAGCCCGCGCTGCGCGCCGACCGCCCGCAGCACCAGGGCGACGTCCTCCCCGCGGAAGCGGGGCTGGGCCACGAGCGCCAGACTCTCGCGCGTATAGCTGTCGATCAGCGTCAGCACGCGGACGAGCCGCCCGTCGGCCAAGGTGTCGTGCATGAAATCCATCGCCCAGACCTCGTTCGGCCGGGTCGCGATGCGGCGCGGGCCCCGCGGCACGACGCTCCGACGCCGGCGCGGCCGCTTGCGCCGCAACTGCAGCTCTTCCGCACAGTACAGCCGGTAGATCCGCTTGGGATTCACCGGCCAGCCCTCGCGGCGCAGCACCGTGTGGAGCCGGCGGTACCCATAGCTCACCCGGACCGCCGCGAGCTCGTGGAGGCGCCGCCGCAGCGCGTCCTGGGGCGCCGGGTACTCTGGTACGTGACCAACGAGCGCCACACCCCGGTCGCCCGGCACGCGCAGCGCGTCGAGACCTGAAAGGCCTCCCGCACCCACGTGACCCAGCTCCGCCGCTGCGCCGGGGTCAGAATTTTTTTCGCAGCGACTCCTCCAGGATCTGCTTGTCCGGCGTCCAAGCCAACGGCGCGCCTAGTGATCACCACGCCTCCGGAGAGACGAGCTCCCTGCCCCGAGACCATCCGTTCACCGGGATCTCCACGTCGTGAACCAGTTCTCCACACTGCGCTGATTTCCGGAGTGTTTTCGGGTGTGCAAGCTAGTGGGGGAGATATCGGTGCACGCGCCGGTGCGCGTGCCCCGATTCTCCCCCGACTGCGCCCATTCGCGCGCTGACGCGCGCTCAAGGCCAGAACCCTCCCCGACACCCACCGCTCGCATCACCCCCCACCCGCCCGCCCGCCCGGACGCCCAGTCGGGCACGCTCGGCCCCATGCGGGCCTATTTCCTAGTAGAGGGGACTCATCTGGACGACTCCCCGCTGTGACACGCTCGCACCCATGCGGGGCGACTCATGACTGAGAGGACCAAGGATCCGAACGTCCCATGCCACGTACTGCGTCCCGCACCCCCGCCCAGTTCAGCCTTTTCCACGCGAAGCAGCTCGTCACCGCCCCAGAGCACGCCCAGGTCCCCGGCGGCTTGCCGCCGTGGCTTGGGGGTTTCGTCCGCGAGGCGGTCCAGGAAACGGAGACCCTGCGCCAAAATGGGGCGGAACAGGCCGCCGCAGCCCGCACCGCCTTAATGACAAAGCTGGTCGCGGCCGCCCGAGCGTGGCTCGATGCCGAACTCGACCCGCGCGCCGCCGCCGGGGAGACCGGCGTGTGCGAAGAGACCATCCGCCGCGCCGTGCGCGCCGGCCGCCTCCCCGATCGTCGCGCGCACCGGCGGGGCCGGATCCGCGTCCGGCGCAGCGACCTCCGGCGCATTGCCCATAGCACCCTCCAGCCGTATGATCCCACTGCCGATGCCCAGAGCATCGCCCAACTCCGGAGGAAGCTATGAGCCGGAACTCGAGGCGGTGCTGGTCGAAATCCATCGGCGAGCGGGGCCACCGCGTGCGGCTCTATGAGGCGCGACCCGGTAGCCCGATCATGCGGTCGGTGTTCGTCAACGGAAAGGAGGTGCGGAAGAGTCTCGGGCATCGTGACGAAGAGTCTCGGGCATCGTGACAAGGAGAAGGCGGTTCGGCAGGGCTATGAGTTGCTGATGGCCCTGCTTGCAAACGAACAGGCGCTGGACGAGCGGAGTCTCACGCTCGGGTTGCTCGCGGACGCGGACCTGTATCTCGAGAGCCCCGCGCACCAGAGCAAGAAGCCGCGCACTCAGCGGGCCGAGGGCCAGATCCTCAGCCGGGTGGTGGAGTTCTTCGGCCGCACGCGCCGCGTGGACACCCTCTCTGAGTCGGATGTCAAGCGGTACACGATGGCCCGGCCGCGAGGCGACGTGGGCCGCCCGGTGGGCGATCGAACAATCGGGGCAGACCTGGAAATGCTGCTGCAGGCGATTCGGTGGGCAGTCCGCGAGCGCAAGCCGAACGGGGGACGCCTGTTGAAAGAGAACCCGCTCCTCGGGGTGCGGCTGCCGAGTGAGAAGAACCCGCAGCGGCCGGTGATGAAGCACGGCGAGTATCTCCGGCTACTGGAAGTTGCCCAGCGGGTGCACCCGCTGCTGAAGCTTGCCCTGATCGTCGCGGAAGGCACGGGTCGGCGGCTGTCGGCGTGGCGGAATTTGTACTGGCATGACCTCGACTTCGAAGCGGGG
>WNGG01001602.1_pt1 | contig 27489 bp, 25 predicted proteins | sample 5400661 | NCBI WGS metagenome assembly WNGG01 (sample SAMN13153372, study PRJNA577476) | soil metagenome | isolation source: 100 cm soil or saprolite under Garry oak tree replicate 1 | place: USA:California | collected 2016-06-15
ACCTACCTCAACATTCAGGCCGATGCCAGAGAGGGGGTCAAGGAGGCAGAAAGGGGCTCGACCAGCATGCGACGCACACGCAGGGGACGCAAGACCCCCTGTCGGCAGCCGCGTCAGAATCGCAAGCAGAGTCAGAAGAAGCTGCCGCCCTCCACCAGAGCACGTTGGCAGTGGAAACTGCGACTGGCGGCCTGGCTCTCCCACCTCTTCCCGGTCAGCGTCTTCGTGGTCGAGGACATCAAGGCCACCACCCGTGGCCAGAAGCGCTGGGATCAGTCCTTTTCCCCGTTAGAAGTGGGCAAGCACTGGTTCTATGGGGAACTGGGTAAGCTCGCTCCTGTCCAGACCAAACCGGGCTACGAAACCAAGGAACTGCGTGAGCAGTTGGGACTCAAGAAAACGAGCAAGAAGTTGGCCGAGGTGTGGGAAGCGCACTGCCTCGATGCCTGGGTCCTGGCCTACAGTGTCGTGGGAGGAAAGCCTCAGCCAGATCAGACCAGGCTGGTCTGTCTGAGCCCGCTCAACTGGCATCACCGCCAACTGCATCGCCTGGAGCCAGAGAAGGGAGGCAAGCGCAAGCCCTACGGCGGCACGCTCTCCATGGGCATCAAGCGGGGCACGCTGGTCAAGCATCCCAGGTGGGGAAAAGCCTATGTGGGCGGTACCATGGATGGGCAACTGAGTCTGCACGATCCACAGACGGGCAAGCGGCTCACTCAATCGGCCAATGTTGCGGATTGTCGGCTCATCAAGCTGTTACGGTGGAAGACCCGGCTTGTGCCCCTCTTCCCCACTAAATAAGGAATGCCTGCTTCCTCCCCTCCCTGGAAGGGATGGGATATCCGCAGGCAGAGGTTTTATGAGCAAACAAGGAGCAGAGCTTCATGAATAACCCGAATCGTGATGGACAGAGACCGAGGAAGTCTCCTATTTTGGGACAAAGCCATGGACTTTCGGATGAAGAGGGGGAGATGATCCAACGCATGATTCGCGAGGAGCAGCACTCTTCACGTGAGTTGTACATTCCCAAAGAAGACCTGGCTGAAGAGGCCACGACCCAGATGTCTCCCGAAGCAGCACAGGTGATTGCAGAGAGCAGAATAGATCAGATTTTGCACCTGTTCAATCGTGACTACCTCTACGGCCAGGGACGCTTTGATGAATACAAAGATGGGCTGCTTCTCAAGTGGGGTGATGGCTATTCCCGGATGCATATCTGGGCCAGTGTTGAAGATGGCAACCTGCTGCTTGAGACCAGCCATTTCAAAAAGTGTAGTAAGCCCTACTGCACTGGAACCCACCATGTCCTGACACGCGAGTTGTACACCAACCTGGATGTGGTGAATCAGGAACTGGCCGAGCTTTTCCGTCGGCCTGTCCATGAAGATACAAACGATTAGAATTGTCCAGAATAGGAAGGAGCCATGACCAAACATATTCTTGCCCTGGAAAAGGATCTCTTCTTCTCTGTGAAGATACGCGATACGCTGCGGCATCACGATATGGAGGTCACGATAGCTCGTACACTTCCAGCCTTTCAGCAAGGTCTGGCAGCGACCGGAGATATGGCACCCGCGCTGGTGATTGTGGATACGGCCACGACGGGAGTTGATTGGGAAGCCGCGATTCGTGAGGCACGGGCACGCGGCTTCCCTGTGCTGGCCTTTGGTTCGCACATGGATTTGGAAGCACGCGCGAAGGCTCTTGCAGCAGGAGCACAACGGGTCGTGGCAAATTCCAAGTTCACAAGCGATATGCCAGGGTTGGTGCAAAGGATGCTGAGTGAGCCATCGGCGATACCTTCTGATCACCAGGCAGAGGATGAGTAATCGTATCAACATATACGATCTTCTCTCCGTCATTACCGATTCTGGTCCTTAGAGTGAGAAGCTCGGAGGCTAGATCATAACCATACCGTGCACAAAGTCTGGCTGCCTCCTCGATTGTCACCCTGAGCGAAGCGAAGGGTCTTGTATGGGTTACTCACATCGTCACCCTGGGTGTTTCCCGACATCGTAGCCATCGGGAGAAATTGGCACTCCCACGGGAAGCGCATTCACTGCTCGCTGAGTCGTCTACGATGTCGGGAAACAGGAGAGGTGACGATGTTGGTAACCTCTTAGATCATAACCATACTGCGCACAAGGCGATAGCCTAGATTGAGAAACAGAAGTCCCTGGCCCAGGGGGTGTTTTTGGTAAGGAATCGTCAAACGGCGATATGTCCAGTGATTACGGAGATAGTCTTTATGGGAATTTCGAGGTAGTGGGGGGAGTTGGTGTGCGTTGCGATAGCGGGGACGATAGGCAATTCGTCTTCTCATGTATACTCCTTCAGTAAGTACTAAAGAATAGACATAACAAAAAGAGGTCTCCTGATAGATATACGTTCAAAGAGACCTCTTTGTTCTCACTGAATTGATTGAGTTGAGTCGAATGCTATGGGTTTAGTGGCCGCAACCGCAGCTTTGCGCTTCGCCGCCACCGCTGGCAGTTTTGAAGGAGTGCCCGCAACCACAGCTCGACACGGCATTGGGATTATTGACAGCAAAGCCTGCGCCCATCAGGCTGTCAACATAGTCAACTTCGCTGCCGCTGATGTAGCCAAGGCTCATCTCATCTATCAACACGCTGAAGTCGCCATATGGGATGACGGTATCGCCTTCTTGCTCCTCGTCCAGGGTCATGCCATACTGGAGACCGGAGCAACCACCACCAGCGACGAAGATGCGAAGGGCAAGGCTGGGATCATTTTCCTGCTTTAATAGTTCGCGAATCTTGTCTGCTGCCGCAGGCGTCATGGTAACAACGGTTGTCTCAACTGGTGATTGCTGGTTCTGCTCTATCATGTTTTCGTTTGCCTCTCTGAAAGGGAATGAATATCCAATCCAACCCTTATAGTTAGATATCGGAGTTTCTTTATCTGGCTGTAATTATATACTACAGAAAATGAAGCGTCAAGGTGGGTGTTCCTCTGACATCCCCTCAGAACTGGCCGCCTGCGGCGGCGAAGAAAGAAAAAAGGATTTTCTGGGGACACCCCAGACCCCGGCAGGGTGGCTTCGCCCCCTGCACCCCCGCTCGTCACTGGCGGTGAGCAAAGTGAATGAAAGTTTCTGGGGACACCCCTATTACCTGCCCCAGGCAGGGTGCCCGGCAAGGTGGCTTCGCCCCCTGCACCCCCCGCTCACTCAAAGCGTTGCTGCACTCGCACCACGTTGGCAAGCAGGCTGGGAACCTGGGGGCTGGGGCCGAATAGATTATCGGTACGGCGTTCCTGTCCTGCGGCAATACGGGTCATGGCATCGGAAGTTGGCCATTGCTGGGCCATAAGGTGTGCTCCAAGGGCGCTAATGATTGGTGTGGAGAATGATGTCCCACACCAGTCGGCCCAGCCAGATAGGTTTTGCTCACCGCTGGGAAATGTTGGCGAAATATAGACGCCTCGTACTGCGTCCGGCAATCCATTCTGATCTATCGATCCATAAACGTCACCACCAAAGGTAGCAACACCATTGTCCAATGGTAGCATTCTGGCAGCGTTTGCAAAGACGGATGGTTCAAAGCGGCTGTTGACTGAGGTTACACTCAAGATAGTTTCATAGCGAGCTGGAGCACGGGGCGGGCGCGGTCGCAGATTCTGTTTGTTGGCACTTATTGAGTCATTGCCTGCCGCCGCCACAATAAGCGCTCTGTGCGCATACAGACTTTCACAGAGCTTCTGTATCCCATCTTCAATGTGAGCAAGGAAACGCCTCACACTTGCCATTTCTGAGGGAGGCCATTGACGATCATGAAGCCAGACGTAGGGAAGTCGTCGAATATCAGGCGTAACCGTCAGGCTGAGATTAATTACCAGGCGGCGAATAGCTCCTGACTTCAGCTCCTGCTCCAGGTCGGTCAGAGCGGCAAAGAGATTGTACAGATCACCCCCACCATAATCATTGAGGATACGAATCAGGCGAATCCGTGCTCGTGGAGCAATATCCCGAATAAGTCCAGCCACAAAGATACCATGGTCGGGCATCAAGTAGTAACGCGGTCCATCCTGGAAGTCACGGCCAGAACGCACATCGTCCCATAAAGGATAATGATCATATTCTATCTCGAAAGAACCATTTTCGTTTCGCAGGTCAGCAGCAAGACGTTGTAATAGGGCGTTCCGTCGAAATTCGGGACGTATTGCGGCACTGAGTACACGGTCAGGACGATGAGCAGTATCCAATATGGCTACCATCACCTCCTCAGCTCCATTGGGATCAAGCGGCATCCCTGGATCGAGAAATGAGATATGCCAGCCCGGGAGAGAGTTAGCCGCCGCTGGTAGATCGAGAGAGGGAGCAGGCCGGGGCGGAAGAGCTGGTCCTCCATCACCATAGAACATTGGTGCAGCAGTCACGATCCAGTTAGGCATTGCGGAGACAAGATACAATCCGGCCTGGGCCAGTTGTTCAAGGCGAAGTTGCAGATGTGAAAGCGCCATAGGCACGCAGTCGGGTGCCGATGGGTCTACTGGCTCTGTATAGCGTACATGAAAGAAAATGGCAGCAAAAGGTTGCTGCCTGTCCAGACCAAAAATAAATGTACGACGACGGATTGATGGCATCGTGGATTCTTCAAGCCAGCGACCATGAGTACCATATGGCTCCAGAGCGAGATTATGGGGCGCGAGCATTACATTCAGGTGGCTGCGTACCTGTTCAGCCAGCACCTCCAGTGCATCTTCAGCAGGGCGTCGGGAAAGTTGAACAACCACTACCAGTTCGCCCGGTATCCAATAAAATAAATCTTCGGGTGTTCCCGTTCCTCTGGCTCCTGTGGAACTAAGAGACATAGATATGATCCCCCCTCGACTGTTTGGCTACTAGCACCCTGGCCCTCTCCAGGGGATACCCTCACCATGGACGACCGCCCGAGTATGGGTACCAGGAAAGTGCGATGCTGCCTGCCCGTTTGCTTGGATGCAGAATAGGCTGAAGGAAAAAATACTGATATGAGGGATTATAGCTGAATAAAGAGCAAGAGGCAATCGGCAACCGAGAATTGCAGTCGCCCTGGGTTCTTGCTTTGACATCGAACTCAGGTATGTGATAGCATGCAACCGTCTTCGTTTTTAATAGCATGTTCTCGACCAACAACAGACACCCCAGGGTAGTGCATAGCCTTTAGTCACGAACCCCCGGATGCAATCCGGGGGCTTGCAGGCAGACCTCACGAGTGAAAGAAGGGAAAATGACTGCATTCCCGTTGAGTGCGATAGTTGGACAGCAGCAGATGCAACTTGCCCTCATACTCAACGCCATCGATCCGATGATTGGTGGAGTGCTGATCTGTGGGCGACGTGGCACAGGCAAATCAACGGCAGTCCGTGCCCTCACAAATCTCCTTCCACCAATAGTGGGTGTGGCTGATTGCCCCTATTTCTGTGATCCCCACGACCAACACGAGATGTGCAGCAGATGCCAGGCTCGTGCTGCAGGCTGCGAGAAACTTCCGCTCACTTCCCGTCCAGTGCAGCTGGTGACATTGCCACTTAATGCCAGCGAGGATCGTGTGGCTGGCAGCTTCGACCTGGCTACTACACTGGAAAGTGGGATGCGCCACTTCGCACCAGGACTGCTTGCCAGCGCCAATCGCGGCTTCCTCTACATCGATGAGCTTAACCTGCTTAATGACCACATTTCTGATCTGCTGCTGGATGCCGCCGCTTCAGGTGTAAACCGGGTGGAGCGAGATGGTATCTCAGTTGTGCATCCCTCGCGTTTTGTACTGATCGGTACCATGAATCCAGAGGAGGGCACACTGCGGCCACAGCTTCTTGATCGCATCGGTTTATACGTTGAAGCAGAAGATGTCCACGATCCGCTAGCTCGCGCACTGATAGTTGAGCGAAGGTTGGCCTATGATGCGGCTCCCTCCGATTTCGTTGCACGATGGATCGAGCATGAACAGGCATTACAGGCCCGTATTCAACAGGCCAGACAGTTATTGCCCTCGGTGAGTATCTCGCAGTATTTTCGCCAGGTGGTAGCTTACCTCGTCTCCCGCAAGTTGAAAGCAGAGGGGCATCGTGGCGATATCGTGGTGATACGTACAGCGCGTGCCCTGGCAGCCTGGGAGCAGCGCTCTGAGGTCGAACGGGCTGATGTGGAACGGGCAGTAGCGCTGGCAATGCCACACCGATCTCGCTCCGGTATGGGAGTCGTGCAGCAATTCGCACGGATGCTCGATCAGCTTCCTGTCGGAGGACAAGACCCCGAACGCCCGGAAGAACTGGCGACAATAGATGAGGCTCCTGAGCAGCGTCGAGACGAGCGCGAAGGTGCAGCAGGTCTCACCCATCAACTGCTGGGCGAGCAGGATGTAGTACAGGTGCAGAGCCTGATCACCCTTTTACGTGACAGGCTGACTCGCCAGGAAGCAGGTCGCAGATTTACCTCGTTGACGGCAAGGCATAGCGGTCGCTTTACCCGCAGCCGCCAGGCACATCCAGTTACCGATCTCGCTTTTGCCCCCACCATTCGGGCAGCCGCACCATATCAGCAGGCTCGTGGTCGTACTCACGGGGGCAAATTGAGGCTGCAAGCGGAGGATCTACGCCAGAAGGTGCGAGAGCGAAAAACACGCGCTCTGCTGATTTTTGTTGTTGACGGCAGCGATTCGGTGATGGCCCGGCAGTTGATGCCAGGGATGAAGCGTATTTTACTGGCATTGCTGCAAAATGCCTACGAGAAACGAGATCGTGTCGCCATGCTCGTTTTTCGCTTCGCCCAGGGACGGGTGGTACTGCCACCAACACGCAACTTTACCCGTGCACGCCAATCTATTGATGCGCTCTACGTTGGTGGCTGCACACCACTGGCAACAGGCTTACTCGAAGGATTGCGCCTGGCAGAAACCGAACGTTTACGCGATCCAGGAGTCAAGCCGGTCTTGATTGTCCTGACTGATGGACTGGCGAATATCGACCTCTCTGGTAATATGCGCCATGCCACGGCACGCCGTGATGCACTTGACGTGGCCCAGGAGATTGCAGCGCGCCAACTCATCACGGTCATGATAGATACAAACCCGTATTCCTCGTCAACTGTGCAGCGCAGGTACAGGGTGGACGAAGCAGAGACACCAGCCAACTCTGGTCGAGAACTGGCCCAGGCGCTGGCTGCCGACTATTACCGGCTTTGCCCACTACACGCTACAAATCTTTTAGAAAGGGGGTAAGAGACTTACAAAATTCTTGTTGTCCGTCACTATCTAATGTCGGCTATCTTGAAGAGAGTTGTATTTGCTACAGTCCCAGGTGTATCACCTGGGAAAAGGTCACACTCAGGAGGATCGTTCAATGAAGACACGAACCGCAGTCCTGTATGCACCCGGAGAACCCATCCGCGTCGAAGAGGTCGAACTTGATCCACCCAAGGAGCACGAGGTACAGGTACGCATCGTTGCCGCTGGTATCTGCCACTCTGACTACCATGTCGTGACAGGCGAACTGCCAGCCTATTTACCAATGGCACTTGGTCATGAAGGGGCGGGCATCGTCGAGGAAGTTGGCCCCAACGTGACGAACTGCAAACCTGGCGACCATGTCGTTCTTAGCTTCATTCCCTCGTGTGGCAAATGCTACTACTGCACCTCGGGACATAGCAACCTTTGTAACCTGGGTGCAGCTATTCTGGCAGGGCCACAACTCGATGGCACCTTCCGTATGCACGGTGCAAAAGGCGATATTGGTCAGTTGTGTGTGATCTCCACCTTCAGCGAGCACACCGTCGTCCCTGATATGTCGGTGGTCGTGGTAGAGGATCACTATCCTCTCAATCGTGCCGTGCTGGTTGGTTGTGGTGTACCAACTGGCGTTGGTGCTGTGATCCATCGTGCAAAGGTTGTGCCGGGAAGTACGGTGATGGTGATTGGGTGTGGTGGCATTGGTTCTAACGTCGTTCAGGGTGCAGCTCTGGCAGGGGCGCGTATGATTATCGCGGTGGATATCAACGACTTCAAGCTGGAGAAGGCACGGGAATTAGGTGCAACCCATACCGTCAACTCAAAGCGTGAAGACCCGGTGCAGGTTGCAAAGGACCTGACATGGGGCATCGGCGTGGATTATGCATTTGAGGCCATTGCCACACCCGCAACTATCGGTCAGGCCTATGCCGCTACTGCCAAGAATGGCACCGTGGTAATTATTGGATTGACACCGGCCACCGCCGAGTCAATTCCTATACCGCCATTGGACATTGTGCTCTTCCAGAAGACCCTGATGGGCACACTCTATGGCGACTCACAACCACGCAACGATATTCCCAACCTGCTTGCCCTGTACAAGGCTGGCAAGATCAAGCTCGACGAGTTGGTGACACGCACTTACACGCTCGACCAGATCAATGAAGCTTATGCGGACATGCTGGAAGGGAAAAACATTCGCGGCGTAATCGAATTTGCCTAGCGTAGGGCACCCCGAAGGGTGCCCTGGTAAACGAGTAAACATGTACGTCTATCCGTTCAGTGCCCTTGTGGGCCAAGAGCAAATGAAACTGGCCTTGATACTCAACGCCATTCAGCCAGCAATTGGTGGCGTGCTTATTCGTGGCGAGAAGGGCACCGCAAAATCAACAGCAGTACGTGCACTGGCGGCAGTTCTCCCCGAACTGACAGCAGTGAGTGATTGCCTGTTCTCATGTCCACCAGATCAACCAGCAGCCATGTGTGACTCCTGTCGGACTCGATGGCAACAAGGCGAATCCTTGCCGACCATACAACGCCAGATGCGCGTCGTTGATCTACCCGTCAACGCTTCAGAGGATCGTGTGGTGGGAACACTCGATCTCGAACATGCGCTACGCGAGGGAAGACGCCGCTTTGAGCCAGGAGTGCTGGCGGATGCCAACCGGGGGATACTCTATGTCGACGAGGTCAACCTGCTGGATGATTATGTAGTTGATATACTGCTCGATGCTGCTGCTATGGGAGTCAACATTGTAGAACGTGAGGGAGTTTCATTCAGCCATCCAGCCCGTTTTCTGCTGGTGGGCACGATGAATCCCGAAGAAGGTGAGTTGCGTCCACAGCTTACCGACCGCTTTGGTCTCTGCGTTGACATCACCTCAATTCATGACATTCGTCAGCGTGTCGAGATTGTTGAGCGGCGGGAGCGCTACGAGGCTTCCCCCTCAGCATTTCTTGCTGAGTACGCGATAGCCGAACAAGAACTGAGGGAACGGATTGTGCGGGCAGCTCAGATCGAACCGAAGGTGAGCGTTCCACCGGCCGTAGCAGAACTGATTGCCCTGATTAACATTGAACTCAGTGTGGACGGGCATCGGGGCGATATCGTGATGCGTCGAGCGGCAGCAACTCACGCCGCCTATCTTGGAGACCAGGAGGTTACCCCAGAACATGTCTACACCGTTGCACCTATGGCCCTGGCGCACCGGCTGAAACGCCTACCCTTACAGCAAGTTCCTCGCAGCGTGGATGAGGCGCTGGCAGCCATACGGAAAAAACAGGTCCATCTTTAAGGCAATTTCAGCCGCTTTAGAAAGGTCTTTGATGCCACAACCAATTGATCCATTTCCCTGGTATCGCAGTATGCGAGAATCAGCACCAATTGCCTACACACCAGGACGCAATACCTGGCAGGTGTTTCGCTATGCAGACGTGCAAAGGGTGCTTACAGATTACACATCATTCTCTTCACAATATATAGGCTCAGACGAACCATTAGATATGAGCTTGATTAACACTGACCCACCACGCCATCGACAACTCCGCTCTCTTGCCACACAGGCATTCACACCGCGCACGGTGGCACAGCTGACAACGCGCATTACAGAGATCGTTCGTGATCTGCTGGATAAAGTAGGCGCAAAAGGTGAGATGGATGTCATTCAAGACCTGGCCTATCCGCTACCTGTGACGGTTATTGCCGAGTTACTCGGCATCCCGATAGAAGATCGCGAACGCTTCAAACGCTGGTCCGATGAGGTCGTTGGAGCAGCAACGCCAATCACCGGTGGCAACCCACAGGCAGAGATGAGCGAGTACTTCCTGTGGATGATCAAGCAGCGTCGCGAGAAGCCAAAGGATGACCTCATCAGTGCATTGCTGGCGGCACAAATTGATGGTCAGCACCTTAGCCTGCCAGAACTTCTGGGATTCTGCATCCTGCTGCTGGTCGCTGGCAATGAAACAACGACGCACCTGATCAGCAACGCCATCCTCTGCCTTGATGAGCATCCCCAGGAGATAGAACACCTGCGAACCAGGCCATCCCTGGTACCGGATGCTGTCGAGGAGGTCCTGCGCTACTACTCTCCCGTCAAGCTCATGTTTCGTAGGGCCGCAACCGACACAGTGCTTGGAGATCAGGAGATCAAAGCAGGCCAGATGGTGATTGCCTGGATTGGTTCAGCCAACCGCGATGAGTTGCAGTTCCCCGACCCTGATACCTTCAATGTTCACCGGTCTCCCAACCGGCATATCGCCTTTGGGCACGGTATCCACTTTTGTCTTGGGGCACCACTGGCACGCCTGGAAGCTCGCATTGCACTGGAGGTGATGCTTGAGAGACTACCAGGAATGAGGCGGGTGCGGGATGTGCCATTAGAGGCGGTGGAGAGTTTTGTGTTGTATGGCGTGAAGAATTTGCCGATTACATTCCAGCGAGGTTAGAGGATGAAATGGAGGCATAATAGCTCATCATTACAGACTCTAGAGAGGAGAGACCGGATGAAACGTGTGCTTGAAGATACGTTTATGGGCCAGATGGCCTCGCCCTCATTCAGTGAGGGATTTCGTTGGGAAGATAGCCGCCGACGCGTGCGTGTGGTCTTCGCAGACACCACAATCGCCGACAGCAAGCGCGTCATGTTGTTGCACGAATTTGGACGGTTGCCCGTCTTCTACTTCCCGATGGAAGATGTGCGCATGGATCTGATGGAGGCGACTGAACATCATACCCATTCACCGCTGAAAGGGGAAGCCTCGTACTGGACCATACAGGTTGGCAGTCGAGTGGCCAAGAACGCTGCATGGAGTTATCCCAATCCGCTGCCCGAAGGGCCGAAGATTCAAGGTTACCTGGCCTTTTACTGGGACCAAATGGACGCCTGGTATGAAGAGGAGGAGCAGGTCTTTGCGCACGCGCGCGATCCCTACAAGCGGGTGGACGTTTTGCCCAGTTCCCGTCATGTGCGGGTGGTGCTCGGTGGTGTGACCATAGCCGACACCCAGCATCCCCAGATCTTGCTCGAAACGGGACTCCCGATCCGCTATTACATCCCTGAGCAGGATGTCCGTATGGAGCTACTGGAGCCGACTGAGACCACGACTCGTTGTCCCTACAAGGGCAAGGCAACGTATTGGTCCGCCAAGATTGGCGAGCGGATCTTCAAGGACATCGTTTGGAGCTACCGCGAACCACTCCCAGCATGCTTACCGATCGCCAAACTCCTATGCCTTTTCAACGAGCGCGTAGAGGCGATCTACGTGGACGATGAACTGATGCCAAGACCCAAAACGGTCTGGTCCGAATAATCCAACCCGCGTTCGAAGAGACATCTTGACGCAAAGGGTCACCCCTACCATACTACGGATCGTCTCATCGAAGGCGTCTATGGTAGGGGCGACCTTTACGGTCGCCCTGCGGCGGCGCGGAGGCAGGATTTATCAATATTACCTTCCAGATGTAGGACTGACGCTGACTTCGACCTGCTCTGCCCTCGACGGTCTACTCAATCGGATGACATAGGTGACTATAGCAACTAAGATGCTCAACCCCATGATAGGTGTAAACACCCGCTCTAAGATGCGCTGATCCAGAAGGAGACTGACGACGAAGCCGACCATGCCAAAGTTCATCCCCCAGAAGAGGACATCATCGGCCCACGGCCAGAATGCGCGTCGCTCTGCTGATGCCTCCTGAATCAGACCGAAGAGGGCATTGGACATTATCCCTATGAAGACTGCGTGATCCAGGGCAAAGACAAGCCAGACCGGCACAGACTGGAAATCCTTATAGATACCGCCGATGACAGATCCAAGGATGTAAACGAGGAGAAGAATGTCCACTACGATGAAGATGCCGCTGAATGCAAAGAAGCGCTGTGGACTGCGCTTCAACCAGTTAATTCGTAGAATCCTGGGAGCGAAGCGCACGATATAGATCACGACGCCTATGAGTTCGAAGAGCAGATTCAGACTGAGCAGAGGCGTCAGGTTATACAGTAAGCCAACGCTCAATACAAGGCCAGCGACGAAGGGAAAGGCAATCTGGATTACTCCCAGGCGGGGCAATCTGCCTGTATCTGGCATTAAACGCCATTCGCTGATTGCCATGCCGATCAGAAGCAGATAGCCGACGACCTGTGTGCCTGGATGTGCGCCAAAGGCACCATTGGGGAGAATGGCTGAGCCATGCTGCTCCAGTATGGCGGATTGCACCTGAATGAGCACGCCAAGGGTACTGCCAACAATGAGGGTGAACATTGCTCCAAGAATGGCGAGATGGGCTACACCAAGCCGAATTTGCCGACTCCTCATGACAATCCAGACGAAGAAGCCGATGATGATGGCGAGAACTACAGAGCCAAAAATCGAACGGGCAATGAAATTGCCACTGAGGAAAGCCCCTACGTACAACGGGATAGAGATAGCCGAGAACAGGCTGATGTAGAAGCTTCTCTCCGTAAGTACCTGTCCCTCACCAAAGAGCCAGAGGCAGCTCGCCAGAACACTCAGCGTGATCCAGCCGAGCGTGCCAGCATGGACATGTGTGAGCAGGACATCCTGGCTGAGGGTTGTGATATGCAAACCATTGAAGATGCCGATGCCGACCGTGATGGTAAAGACGGTCATGGCTGAGAGGAAGAGTAACCGAATATTAGTGCGCCAGGGGTGTGTCTGTAGATTCCAGCGTTGTTCTGTGGAAGATACAGCTTCGGAAACCATTGTGTTTTGCTCCTTTCTGCTGATGATATGGTTGATGTGTCCAGTATATACGTCGGATCAAGGCGAGTAGATCACTACTAAAACAAACGCTCAGGCAGGGATTATTTAACATGAAGGCAGCGAACCCCAACCTGTCCAGGGAGACCCCAAGCCACCCTCCATGGCGACCGCAAGGGATCGCCCAATAGGCATCAACTTAACGAAAAGTGCCTCAGAGCCCGTAGGGGCGAGGGAGGATGAAGGGTGGCGGGGAGGGCCTTTATGGTCGCCCGCTGCTGGGGTTGCTTTGATGGACCCATGAGCGGACAGCTACTGGCTACGCGGGCGACCATAAAGGCCCTCTCCTACGGAGCATGCGACCTCCGACCGTTCTCCGGGGCTTCGGTTGATGCCTATTGGCGACCGCACGTGGTCGCCCCTACCCAACTACGATGGTGCTGCCCTCGGATCACAGATCGGCATTTGAACGAGCAACCTCCTGTTCAATGGTCGAAACGAGCGCTTCGAGGTGCTTGAGGTCCTCTCTGAGCAGGAAGTGCCTGCCATCTGTGAGATGGATGGTATAGAGAGGCGATGATCTAAACTGCGCGGAGACATGGCTGATCTGATCCCAGGAGATCACAGTGAACGTTTGCGGCCCCCAGAGGCTGCCTGCACGAATGACCATGCCTCTCTCGTGAACAGACACCACCATCCTTGTTGCCAGGAGCCGCGACAGACCGATGCGACCCAGAAACCAGGCCAGCCACAGGAAGAGGATGGTGAAAAGAAGAAGCAGGACATGGAACTCGAACCAACTCCTGCCTCCCAAGTAGAACAGCCTGTAACCCACGAGGAAGGACAGCAGCAGGAACACAGGGACAAAGATGAGAAAGCGGCCTCCGGCGAGAAGAGGATTTGTCGTCGAATAGCGAGCCTTACGCGTCCCTAAAGCGTCTTGTTGTATTTGATCGAATATATTGTCTGACCTTTGTTGGGTCATGGTACACCTCTTTTCTCTCCACTCTCATACTGGAGACATACTGGAGAGCGTACTACAGGAAGCATGCAGGAAGCATATAGGCAAGCACATTGCGAAGCCCTTATAGAGATAGACGTTTTTCTCCGGTTATTTTCCCATACGCCATCCAGCACCTTCGGGGGAGCCCGCAAAGATCCCACCCGGCCTCCCAAGGGCGACAGCAAGGGATCGCTCCTACCCAACTACGGGGATGCCGACCCTCGATCTGTGGTGGAATCTGCGAAATTGGATAACTTGAAACATAACTAAAAACACGATATACTCATGCTAACGTTCGCAGGTACTGATGCCCACTCTCTGAGGAACAAAGCTATGTCTTTGACAGCACAACCGATAGAAAGCGTTAAAATCTTCTATTCCTATGCACATGAAGACGAGGCATTGCGGGACGAGCTCGAGAAGCACCTGAGTAACCTGGAGCGACAGGGACATATCGTACTCTGGCATGATCGCAAGATTGATGCAGGGAAAGAGTGGGCACACGAGATAGCCGCCAACATACAAGAAGCTCAGATTATCCTGCTGCTTATTAGCCCGGACTTCATGGCCTCTCAATTTTGCAATGAAAGCGAAGTGCCTCTGGCCATGGAAAGGCACGAGACCGAGGGAGTTCGGGTCATCCCTGTTATCCTGCGCCCGGTCGATTGGCAAGATACTCTCTTCCATAAACTTCAAGCCCTACCTACCAATAGCAAACCTATCACCAAGTGGCCTGATCGTGACGAAGCCTTTTTGGACGTTGCGAAAGGCATCCGAAAAGTCGTTGAAGAACTGGCCTCAAAACTCTCACTTGCTCCTGCGCCTCCCGGCGGCATCCAGAAGAAATTCTCCCCTGCCTCACAAGTTTGGAACGTCCCCTACCGCCGCAACCCATTCTTCACCGGTCGCGAGACCTTGCTCAAGGAACTGCATGACAGGCTCACCTCCACGAAAGCTGCTGCCTTGACACAGGCGATCAGCGGCCTTGGTGGCATTGGCAAGACACAGACGGCCCTGGAGTACGCCTATCGCTATCGGGAGGAGTATCGTTTCGTTTTGTGGGTCAGCGCTGCCAGTCGCGATAGCCTTATCTCTGATTTTGTGAAAGTGGCAACGCTTTTGAAGCTGCCAGAGAAGGATGAGCAAGATCAGAACATGGTTGTACTTGCTGTCAAACGCTGGTTGACCGAGCATGGAGACTGGCTGTTGGTTCTGGATAATGCTGATGACCTGGAAATGGTCGCTGAGTTCCTGCCGATGGAGAACCAGGGGCACATTATCCTGACCACTCGCGCACAATATACGGGCAAGGTCGCCAGGAGTCTTGAGCTTGAGAAGATGGATCTGGAAGAAGGAATCTTGCTCTTACTGCGTTGTGCCAACATGCTCAGACCCGATGCCCCACTTGCCCAGGCATCCCGGGAAGACCGGGCCAACGCCGAAGCGATTGTCCGAGAGATGGATGGGCTACCCCTCGCGCTTGACCAGGCAGGAGCCTATATTGAGGCGACAGGATGTGGACTTTCAGGATATTTCAAGCTATATAAGAGGCACCGGGCGGAGCTGCTGAAAAGGAAAGATAGATTGTCATCTGAGTATCCCTATACAGTCGCTACCACCTGGGCACTCTCTTTTCAACAGGTGGAGCAGGCCAATCCTGCAGCCGCCGAGCTATTGCGCTTGTGTGCTTTTCTTGCCCCTGATGCCATTGCCGAAGAGATCATCACCGAAGGGGCATCTCACCTTGGCCCTGTCCTCAGTCCTGTTGCTGCTGATCCACTCGCCCTCAACGATACAGTCGAGGTATTACGTCGCTACTCGCTTGTACGACGCAATCCCACGACGAAAATCCTCACTATCCATCGCCTGGTGCAGGTTGTGCTCAAAGATGGAATGGATAACAAGACCCAGCGCCACTGGGCAAAGAGAGCTGTGCGAGCCGTCAACGAGGTCTTCCCCGACAGTGAAAAAGTGGAAACATGGCAACAATGTGAACGGTATTTGCTTCACGCATTTGCGTGTGCCACATTCATTGAGCAATGGAGCTTTGTTTTTCCACAAGCCAGACGGTTGCTCAATAATGTGGGGAGCTACCTGGAAAAGCAAGCAAGATACGATGAGGCTCTGCCGCTCCTCCAGCAGGCCTTAGCGATTGATGAAAAGATGCTGGGAACAGACGACGCCTCTATGGCAACCAGTCTCAATAATCTGGCAGTACTCTATACGAAACAGGGCAAGTATATTCAGGCTGCCCACCTCCACCAGCAGGCTCTGATGATCCGACAAAATGTGCTGGGAACAGATCACCCCGATACCACAAGTAGTCTCAATAATCTGGCAACACTCTTTATGAAACAGGGCGAGTACGATGATGCCGAGCCACTGTTGAAGCAGGCTCTGACGAACTGTGAGAAGGTGTTAGGACCAGACCACCCCAACACAGCAACCAGTCTGAGTAATCTGGGAGGTCTTTATCAAAGCCAGGAGAAGTACGACCAAGCCGAGCCCCTCTACCAGCGGGCCCTGGCAATTGACATGAAGCTATTTGGATCAGATGGCCCCGCAATAGCTACAGATCTCAATAATCTGGCAACACTCTTTATGAAACAGGGCAAGTACGATGATGCCGAGCCACTGTTGAAGCAGGCTCTGACAATCTTTGAGAAGGTGTTAGGACCAGACCACCCCGACACGGCAACCAGTCTGAGTAATCTGGGAGGTCTTTATCAGAGCCAGGAGAAGTACGACCAAGCCGAGCCTCTCTACCAGCTGGCCCTGGCAATTCACATGAAGCTATTTGGATCAGATGGCCTCGCAGTAGCTGCTGATCTTTATAGCTTAGCTGAGCTTTACTATCATCAGGAGAAATACGACCAAGCCGAGTCACTGTTGAAGCAGACTCTGACAATCTTTGAGAAGGTGCGGGGAGCAGATCACTCTGAAACAATGACCTGTCTAGATAACCTAGCAGTACTCTATGAGAAACAGGGTAAGTACGATCAAGTCGAGTCCATCTACCAACGGTCACTAAGGATCCGGGAAAAGGTACTTGGACTGGACCATCCTGAGCTAGCAACTAATCTCAATAATTTGGCATCACTCTACCACCGTCAGGGCAAATACGATCAAGCTGTGCTCCTCTATCAGCGGGCCCTGGCAATTGACATAAAGGTATTTGGGCCGGATCACCTCGAAGTAGTGACTCAGCTTAATAATCTAGCAGCGGTCTACACTGACCAGGGCAAGTACGATGATGCCGAGCTTCTCTGGCAGCGGGCTCTAGCAGTCTGTGAAAAGGTATTAGGCGTAGACCATCCCAACACCGTAATAGTGCGAGAGAACTACACCTCCCTCAGGCAGATGAACCAAAGGGGAAAAAGGCAAGGCTAAAAGCACGTGCTAAAGCCAGTGGATGCCTCGGCCCTTGCACTCTCTCCAATTGTTCACGTACAATACAGGTACTAAACGAAGCGATGTCCCCTTATTGCCATCACCAGGTCACCACAACTAGACTATATGAAAAAAGGAGCCTATCTATATGGCACAGCGCGAAGCGGTAATTGTTGAAGCAGTTCGCACTGCGGTTGGACGCAGGGGCGGACGATTGAAGGACTGGCACCCGGTGGATTTGATGGCCCAGGTGCTTTCTGCCCTGGTGCAGCGCACGGGCGTTGATCCTGGTACGATAGATGATGTGATTGTCGGGTGTGTGAGCCAGGTGGGAGAGCAGAGCATCAACGTGGGAAGAAATGCGGTGCTGGCGGCGGGTTTTCCTGAGACGGTGCCGGGAACGACGGTTGATCGCCAGTGTGGGTCGAGCCAGCAGGCCATTCACTTTGCAGCCCAGGGTGTGTTGAGCGGAGCATACGATATTGTGATCGCTGGTGGAGTCGAGTCGATGACTCGAGTACCCCTGGGGTCATCGTATATGCAAGGGCCAGGTGCGCCCTTTGGACCCTTGATGTTGCAGCGCTATGATAATGGGCTGGTACACCAGGGGATCAGCGCCGATTTAGTGGCGCAAAAGTGGGAGCTGAGCAGGCAAGAACTTGATGCGTTCAGCCTGGAGAGTCATCGGCGGGCTGCACAGGCCACGGCTGAGGGGCGTTTCAGCAGCCAGGTTGTGCCCATTCCGGTGAAGAATGAGGATGGCACGACAGGTATCTTCGATAAGGATGAGGGCATCCGCACGGATACCAGCCTTGAGAAGCTGGCGAGCCTCAAGCCTGCCTTCAAACCAGATGGACTGATCACGGCGGGCAACTCTTCGCAGATCAGCGATGGGGCGGCTGCTGTGCTTATCATGGAACGTGGAACAGCAGAGCGACTGGGACTTAAGCCCCGTGCTCGCTTCGTTTCGTTTGCCCTGGCCGGTGATAATCCGATCATCATGCTGACTGCACCGATTCCGGCGACGTTTAAGGTGCTCGACCGTGCTGGCCTGACATTGGATCAGGTGGACCTGGTGGAGATCAATGAGGCGTTCGCCAGCGTTGTACTGGCCTGGCAGCGTGAGACCGGGGCAGATCTGAGGAAGGTGAATGTGAACGGTGGAGCGGTTGCGGTGGGCCACCCACTTGGAATGTCTGGAGCACGCCTGACGACGGTTCTCTTGCATGAACTGGAGCGCACTGGTGGTCGCTATGGGCTACAGACCATCTGTGAGGGCGGCGGGATGGCGAATGCCATGATTATTGAAAGGATTTAGTAATCACCAGGGCGGGGGCAAGCCCCGCCTTTCAAGGAGAGGTATTTGGAAGCTATGTCAGGGGCGGTCGAGGATCGTAGGGGCGGGGGAGGCGCGGGTGTGGGGAGGGGGCCCTTGTGGCCGCCCGCCTCGGGGAGAGCACCGCGGGCGGCCACAAGGGCCCCCTCCCAGCCCCGCACCACTCCCGCCCCTACGGCAACCACCTCCCTCTAATAATCCCTCCCCTTGAAAGGCAAGCCCTGCCTCTACCACACCTATGGGCGTAGGCTTGATTATTGAAAGGATATAGTTTGATGCTCAATTTTGCTCCGACTGAAGAGCAGGAGGAGATTCGCAGGCTCGCGCATAGTGTCGCCACCGAGCAGTTGCGGCCACAGGGACGGAGTGCCGAGGCACGGAGCGATATCTCAGCGGAACTGATGCAGACGTTGGCACAGACCGGCCTGACGACCCCGTTTCCTGAAGCATACGGCGGCTCAGGTGCAATCGAAGCAGTGACCTATACGCTGATTGCTGAAGAATTGGGTTTCGGTGATGGTGGCCTGGCGATGAATATTATCGGGTCGCTGATGGGGCCGTTGACGGTTGCATTGGCAGGCGATGAGAGTCAGCAGGAGCGACATATCCGCCCCTTCTGTAATGAGCGCGAGGGATATCTACGGCGCGGCAGCCTGGCATTTGCGGAGCGTACTGGCGGCTATAGACTTGCGGAGATCGCTACAACGGTGCGCCGGGAAGGTGATACCTGTATCGTCAATGGCAGCAAGCGCGATGTGATTCATGGGGATCAGTCCAATCCACGGGTTGTGCTGGCACGACTTGAGGGGACATCGGGTAGTGATGGATTGTGCGCCTTGATGGTTCCAGCGCCTCTCGATGGACTGCACATCTCTGCTGACATCCAAAAATTGGGGTTGATTGCTGCACCGAGTGCTTCATTTGTCTTCGAGGATGCTGCTGTTCAAGCGACATGTATGTTGGGCGAGCCTGAAAATCGCGGGGTGATGCGGGCGGCAACGCTCTACAACATCCTGCGAGCGGCTGTGGCCTGCGGGATGGCTCGTGCAGCGCTCGAATATGCGAGCGACTATGCGAAACAGCGCATTGCTTTTGGACGACCTATTGTTTCCTATCAGGGGATCGCCTTCATGATCTCGGAGATGGCGATGAAGCTTGACGCCGCGCGATTGCTGGTCTGGCGAGCAGCCACAAATTGGGATGCGGGCGATGTTGATGAAACATTGTGGTGCAATGCGGAGGCCGCACAGCACCAGGCAATGAAGATAGCGCAGTCCGCAACGACGGATGCTATCCAGATCATGGGCGGTGCAGGCTTTATGCAGGATCATCCTGCCGAGATGTGGATGCGCAATGCCGCAGCTATGGAGTGATGCACGATGATAGATTTTACACTCAGCAAATTTCAGCAGGAAGCCCGCGACTATGCTCACCAGGTTGCTGCGGAGGAGATGCGTCTCATTTCGCTGGAATGCGACCGCAGCGAGGAAATTCCAGAGTCGTTCTGCTGGCATATGCAGCAACGTTTCTGGGCTGGAGCAGCCGGTCAGGCTCGTGCGCAGGCGCAGCAAGAGGAAGCGCAGCAGAGTAATATCCTCACAGTGATCTCGCAGGAGGAGATGGGCTGGGGTGATGCCGCCCTCTCGACAGCCATTCCTGGGCCAGGGCTGGCTGCATCACCTATTCTTTCCCAGGGAACGCCGGAACAGCAGATGCGCTTCCTGGCTCCCTATATGGATGGTCAACTGCACTGGGGCGCATTGGCACTGACAGAGCCGGGGATTGGCTCCGACGTGGCAGGTATGTCCACGACTGCTGTCCTGGACGGGGATGAGTGGGTGCTCAACGGCCACAAACACTATATAACGAATGGGGCACGCGCCGACCTGGTAGTAACCTTTGCCACTATCGATAAGAGCCTGGGACGCGAAGGCATTCGTCCGTTTGTCGTTCCCAAGGGTACGCCGGGCTTTATCGTCGGGCGTATCGAGCAGAAGATGGGCCTACGTGCCTCGCAGACGGCAGAGTTGATCTTTGAGAACTGTCGCATCCCCAAAGACAACCTGCTCGCTGGACGAGACCGCTCTGGTTCAAAGAAGGCTGGTTTTAAGGCAGCAATGGGCACGCTTGATGCCACACGTCCGATGGTAGGTGCTCTGGCGGTAGGTATTGCACGGGCAGCTTACGAAACCGCCTGCGAGTGGGTATGCGAGGAACTGCCGAAGGGATTCCCTATGCAGAAACGCCGCGAAATCGAGGCCGAGCTGGAAGAGATCCGGCAGGAGTTGGAGATGGCTCGCTTCCTGGTCTGGCGAGCAGCCTGGATGGCTGATCAACGCATACCGAACTCGAAAGAGGCCTCTATGTGCAAGGCTTATGCAGGTGGATTGGTGATGAAGGCCACTGCAACGGCCGTGCGTATCGCAGCGCCTGGTGAGAACTCCGAGCGTAAGCAGTTTCTCAACAAGTGGTTCCGCGACGCAAAAGTCTTTGACATTTTTGAAGGCACCGCGCAGATCCAGCGCCTTGTGATCGCACGGCGGTTGTTCCCGGAGGTGGATATACCGTGACGCCCATTGGTAGCCGCGCCCCTGCCCCCACGGCACCCCGTAGAGTGCCGATTTATCTAGCACGTGGGTGCCGCTACATTTCGCCTTTCCCCATCCCGCCCCACGACCTCCCTCGCGGCTCCGCAGGAGCCGCGAGCACGTGGGGGCGGGAGGGCGGGGCAACCCAAATGTAGCGGCACCCCTTGTGGGTGCCGTGGGGGCGGGTGCCGTGGGGCAGGGCGGCTGGGAGCGGCTTATACCGCAATGTCCAAAAGAGGCAGGGCACAATGAATTGCGCCCCTACTTCTTGGTTGGCTCCTCCAGTAGTTTTTCTTCTTCCTCCAACGGGTAGTCTTCTTCGTTCAATTGTTGGATCAGCCAGATTGCATTGCGATTCTCGCGCTTCGTAGGGCGATGGCGCTCAATCAGTTCCCGCCTGGCCTTGTCCCGCTTGGTATCTGCACGTTTATCACGTAGCTTGCCGCGCACGCATTCACCTCCTCTCCATTGAGTATGGTGCTCAGGGCAGCCAGATGGATCAAGCTAAGCAAATGTGTTACCTCTCTTTTGCATAAACATGCCTGGATTGGGGTCGGTAATTCCAGCCTTAAAAGGCACAAATCGACATTTCATTTTGTCTTCTCTGTTGTGTGAAGTTTACTTATGGTGAGGAAGTGCAGCGCACTGTGAGGGAAATTTGGGGCAAAAGAAAGGCCCGGAAGTAGAACTAACCGAGCAACAAGACCTTTTCGCATAGATGAAGCTTTCGCTACGCTCCTGGGTTGTCTGACGGATGAGTTCCACTATTTCGCAGACACGGCGCTGTATCCAATAGTATGCTCTTCTTCATAGAACTCATCCTCCTTACTATCGCTGTATAGCTGTACTAACGTCAAATTTGGTATGAGTGTACCGTATAGAAAAGCAAAAAGTCAAGAGCTTTTTGGCTGTTTTTTGTTGAGATTTCTCCACCAAGTAACCTCACTACGTATTTTTCTCTAGATGGACAGGGCGATGTAAAAGTCGTCACAAAGCAGGAGTGCAGAGGGCGGCAGCCCTTTGCCGGAGCGCGAGGTGTCCTCGCAAAACTCCTCCTTCCGCGCCGCCTGTAGAGTGCGGATTTATCCAGCACGTGCGGCAAAAGAGCACTTGTAAATCGCCCTGCTAGATGGACAAGAGCGATTGCAAGGGTCGCACCTACCCAGGTACAATGGATTCTGTTAATTTTATGCGACGATATGAGACAAAGCAACATCCCAGAGGGAAGACAAAAGATGCAAAGGAATACACATACCTCAAGGTACATAGGCGCACGGTTCTTTCTACTTGCGTTGGCGGCCCTTCTCCTGCTTGCCGCCTGCGGTAGCAACTCAACCAGCACAGGATCAGGGACAACAACGACACCTACGGCTTCAGGCAGTGGATCAGGTAACAACGGCGGATATGGGGGAGGCAAATATGGTAATGGGGGAGGGACCACAACGCCTACAGCCAGCAGCTCTAAAAATCTCATCCAGACCGCAACGGTGACGGTGAGTGGCAAGTCGGAGACTGTTCTGACGAATGGACAGGGTCTGACGCTTTACTATCGAACCTCTGATAGTCCACCATCAACCGTTTGTAGTGGCGGTTGCGCCAGTTCCTGGCCTCCACTCGTCTTTACCGGGTCAGGCACACCTACCAGCGCCAGTGCTCTGCCAGGGAAGTTGAGTGTACAGGCAACTGCAAACGGTAACCAGGTGGAGTACAATGGGCACCCGCTGTATACTTTCTCAGGTGACACTGCTCCTGGACAGGCCAATGGTGAGGGTATTGCAAACGTGTGGTTTGTGGTCACACCTGATTTGAAATAAGATCAGGCCATTACATCCACGATGTTCCTGCCCCTCCCAGGGCGACCGCAAGGCACCCTGTCTGGGGGACAGGTAATAGCCCCTACCCAGGCGCGGCTTCGCACATCCATCCGTGGTCTGGTAGGGGCGATCCCCATAAGCGCGAACTTAGGATGAATTTCCAGGGCGGGGGCAAGCCCCGACCCTACTATACACGGGCCTGGCGGGCTGATCCGTGGTCTGGTAGGGGCGATCCCTTGCGGTCGCCCTGGGTGCCAAGCTCTCCTCGCAAAAAAACGAGGGGCACCCGGCTGGGTTTATGGCTCTTGCAATTCTGCTGGGGCTCATGGTACACTTCTCGCTACGAACATACGTACAAAACAGGGGAGAGAACCATGGTTGCAACCTCGGCACTTAAAACACAAACGCTCTATTGGAGTAGTATCCTCAGTCCACACGGAACCTGCATCGTTACGGCAACAGAAAATGGAGTCTGCTGGCTGGGTCTGCCTGGAACAACCGTAGATGATGGGCTTAGCTGGCTTCGACAACGGATACAGCTCGAGCAGGTGGTTGAGGGAGAAGCAGTGGCTCCATTGCAACAGGCAGTGGCTGAGTTGAGACGTTATCTAGCAGGTGAGCGTGTACAATTTACCTGTCCATTAGACCTTCACGGAACCCCTTTCCAGCTTGCGGTATGGAAAGAACTGTTGCATATCCCCTATGGTGAGACACGCTCTTATGGAGAGATTGCTAATGCCATTGGTCGTCCTGGCGCGGCACGAGCGGTCGGTGCGGCGAATGGGGCCAATCCGGTTGCTATTATTGTCCCCTGCCACCGGGTGATCGGTAGCGATGGGACATTGACGGGCTATGGCGGCGGGTTGCCGATGAAAGAGTGGTTGCTGGCGCTGGAGAAAGCGAATGTGTTTGGGAGATGACAGCGAGAGAACACGGCTCTCCATAGCTATAGTATCGTCATGCGGAGGCACTATAGCTATGGAGAACCTTCCCGCCTTGTTACATATACTATCAATAGTTACCCGCCTGGGTCATGAATATCTTGAGTAACCCCCGGATGGCCACCACCGCCAGAACCACCTCAATCACAATCATCACAAGCCAGATCCAGGTGAGGGAAACACCCATTTTGTTTGCAGCCGCATCGGGTGCCAGCGAACCGATCAGTAGTGGTATCAAGATGATCAGAGGGATTGCAAGCAAGGCCACAGAACCGAGCACGACAACTGTTGGAAGTAAGATACGCCATAACCCGCTGTCGCGCAGGTTCTCAGTCTTGGCTGTGCCATAGACCTGCCTATGTTCAGAACCTGCTACCTCTGTCGATTCAGTCCGAGGGTTCTGTATCAGTGCATCAGGAGTTGCGATGGTATCAACTTTTTCTTCTTCCATAAGAAACTCTCCCGAAGAATTTTTATGAATGCTGACCTCAGTATATCACATATATTTATTGCCCCTCCTGGCCGCTGATCTCCACCTCCGCCTCAATTTCAACCGGGATGTTAAATGGTAACTCTGCCATTCCTACGGCTGAACGGGCATGCTGTCCAACTTCGGGACCAAACAGTTCAAGGACCAGGTCAGAGAAGCCATTGATCACTGCTGGTTGCTGGTTGAAGCCGGGGGCTGAGTTCACCATACCATGAACCCTTAGCCAAGCTGTCACCTGGTCAAGATCGCCAAGAGCACGCTTGAGGCTACCTAACATAGCGAGAGTGACGAGACGGGCAGATTGGTAGGCTTCTTCCGGTGAAACATCTGCTCCTACTTTGCCAAATGGCCCGGCAAGCGAACCATCAGGGTTTTGAGGGGCATGCCCGGAGATGTAGGCCCGATTGCCACGTACTCGCACCCACATAAAGGGCAGTCGCGCTCCGGCTGGCAATTTGAGGGGTTCTGGGAGCACGAGTCCAAGCGATTTCAGTTTGGATTCAATCTGCATCAACTTCCTCCTTGCTAACATTCTGGTCTAATTCGGGGAGAAGCACCACGCTCTCCTGTTCATTGGGGTCGGTGCGTGCGATCAGCGCAATGCAGGGCTCGGCCTGGCTGCGGTTGCCAGGTAAGTGAGGCATGCCCGCAGGGATATACAGAAAATCACCAGCATCAGCGACTAAATAATCCCGCAATCCCTCGCCATACCACATCTCGGCCTCACCACTGAGAATGTAAATAGCCGTTTCATGATTTTCATGCAGGTGTGCACGCGCCCGACCGCCGGGTGGAAACGTTAGCAGATGCAGGCAGATTCTCTGGGCACTAGCACTCTGGGCGGAGATGCCAGCAAAATAGGTGAGGCCCTGCTTGCCCTCGTAGGTCTCTTTAGAGCGAATGACGGTACACGTTGGTGTGATGGATGCTGACATGAGCGTGTTCCTCCTTGTTGTTGGAAGCAATGGTTTTCCCGGCCTCAAGTATACCATAAACAGCCGTCTCAAGATGAGGGACATCTACTCCAGATTTATCATAATACTGGAGCTTGAAGGAATAGCCAGGCAGGTTAATTTCTAGCAAGAGTCCGGCTTGCTCATAGCCAATGCAACAAATCATATCAAAGGAACGTCTCCTTGATAGACAATATTTTTATAGAGTGAGAACTGAGAAAGAGGTGGCCATATGAAATGGAAAGTATTACTTCTGATGCCTGTCCTTTTGTTAGTACTCGGTTGTGGTACAAGATCCGACACCTCAACGTCTTTCAGACCAACGACGCTCCAAGTTGTTCGGGCCAGTACTCTTCCAGATAACCATTTCCCTTCTCTGTCGCGTACCATCACGAATGCTAACGCTGTACAAAAGCTGTACGATGCGGCTCTGGCTCTCCCACAAACATCAACCACAGGGACCAGGTCCTGTCCAGCTGCTATCGGTTTGATCTATCATCTCCGTTTTCTCCAAAATGGCTCTTCTGTTCAGCAAATGGATATGGGTCCTACAGGGTGCCCGTGGATCACTGTGAACAAGGGTGATATGCGTATACCCACCCAGACGTTTTTTTCATTATTTGCTCAAACCTTGGGAATATCACCTTCTCAGGTGATACCAGCTCCAACAGGCGGAACGAAGCCTTTCTCTTGATGATCTACAACTAGAAGCCCGAGGAGTATATGATTACTCTTCAGATACCAGCATCTAGATGGGTTTACGGGCAAAAAACAGTTGCAATTCCGCCAGCTTTAAGTTATGCTACCCCCGTTGAAAACACATCCATCTACGGGGGAAGTATCGTGCCGCATGAAATAGTGCAACAGGTCCTGGATATCCTCTTCCCACCGCACTGCGCAGGTTGTCAGAAGAGCGGCTCCATCCTCTGTCCCACTTGTATTGCAAAGGTTCGGCCCTTTGCACCGCCGTTCTGCTCCCATTGTGGTACGGCATTACCCACCACGTACGCCGTATGCAGGCAATGCCAGTATCATCGCCTGTACCTGAGCGGACTGCGTGCGACAGGCAGCTACGAGGAACCGTTGCGCTCATACATCCATGCATTAAAATATGATGGCAACAGGCGCCTTGCGAAACCACTCGGACAGCTACTGGCACAAACATGTGTCAACTATGGGCTTCGGGCTGATGCAATCGTTCCTGTTCCCCTGCATAGGAATCGTCAGAGAGCGCGCGGTTATAATCACGCTCATCTGCTGGCGGAGGTATGTGCTGCGCAAGTAAGTATGCCATTACGCAGCGATATCGTGATACGGCATCGCGATACCTCTCCACAGGTGGGCTTGACTGCGAGCCAGCGTCAGCAGAATGTTGCAGGTGCGTTCAGTTGCATACCAGCATTCACAGGGGGTGCTCTCTATGGGCGTACCATTTTGATCGTAGACGATGTATGTACAACAGGTGCCACTGTGGAAGCGTGTGCGGCTCCGTTCTTTGCGGCCGGTGCGAAGGCAGTGTGGGGGCTGGTGCTGGCACGGCCTGTGTGACAGTCACTTCTTTCGGATAACAGCCCCACGGCGAGAAGCTCCAGGCTTCTCGCCGCTCATATCTAACCATGTTCTGGTGCCAGGCATCAGGCTTGCTTCAGCAACTCATCATGTTTCGTATCATACGGGATGATACGGCCCTCCGGCATGAGCAACAGCGTATCGGGCTGCAAATCACGCACAAATTCAATATCGTGCGTTACTGCAATGATGGTCCCGTTGTAGTTGCCCAGTGCCTCACCAATAATATTTTTAGAGAGGACATCAAGGTGCGTGGTTGGCTCGTCCAGAATGAGCAAGTTGGGTCCGGCAAGCACCATTTTTGCTAATGCCAGGCGCGTCTTCTCACCACCGCTCAGGGTTCCTACCTTCTGAAAGACGCGGTCGCCACTGAACAGGAAGCGACCCAGCACACCCCGGACTCGCTTGGGATCTTCCGGTAGCACCGCACCTGCTTCGTTTATGGCAGTGTTGTCATA
>WNGG01001921.1_pt1 | contig 27489 bp, 34 predicted proteins | sample 5400661 | NCBI WGS metagenome assembly WNGG01 (sample SAMN13153372, study PRJNA577476) | soil metagenome | isolation source: 100 cm soil or saprolite under Garry oak tree replicate 1 | place: USA:California | collected 2016-06-15
AAGTGGCGGAACTGGCAGACGCGCACGTTTGAGGGGCGTGTGGGGCAACCCGTGGGGGTTCGAGTCCCCCCTTCGGCACCAAAGAAGTTATCCCGCAAGATAGAACGCTGAGGCTACTCTCCACCTCGTGAGGGCCTTCGCCCTGTCTCGAGTGGCGGCGGGCGTGGGTAATCCCTCAGAAAAAGACGAAGCTCCTCGGACCGTGCCCTCAGTTTACTCGGGTTGTCTGAGCGCGAAAGGACCGAAGACTCGCATGAAGGAAGCACTCATCGCGGACGAAGTGCGGCTGCCCATCGATTGCGACACGCACATCGTCGCGGCCCGCCGGAATGGGCAGGACCTGGCGGGGTACTGCGGTTTTCCCTCCACCGACCAAGTGGTCGTTTCCACCGCGATCTCGGAGCTGGCGCGGAACATCGTCCGCTACGCGGCGCGCGGCGAGATCACCCTCCGGCTGGTTGAGGACAGCGGGAGGCGCGGGGTCGAGGTCTTGGCCGCCGATGCCGGGCCCGGGATCCTCGACGTGGCGCTGGCCATGCATGACGGGTTCTCCACGTCCGGCAGCCTCGGGCTGGGCCTGCCGGGCGTGCGGCGGCTCATGGACGAGTTCGAGATCAGCTCCGAGTTCGGCAAGGGCACGACGGTGACCGCCCGAAAATGGATCTGGGTCAGCTGGGAGCCGCCCGAGCTTGATGATTGGCTGGTCCGATTCGCCCAGGCACGGGCTGGGCGGATGACACCAGGCGCGTCCCCGTCCGTGCTTGACGGCGGGTGAAACGCGCGCCACCATGCGGCCGCACCGACCGAACCGTCGGGAGAGGACGCGATGCCCCAGGATCCGGTCGCCCGACCGCCATTCGTCAGGGTCGCTGACCTCGCCGAGATCCGGCCGGGGACCTCCAAGCTCGTCGTGGGCCCCTTCGACAAGCCGATGGCCCTCTTCAACGTCGACGGCGAGATCTTCGCGATCAACGCCGTCTGCCCGCACAGGGGCGGGCCCCTCGCCGACGGAACGCTCACCGGCTCGATCGTCGCGTGCCCATGGCACGGCTGGACCTTCGACGTCACGACCGGCCAACCCGACCATCCCGGTGGCCATTCGGTGGCCGCGTACCGCGTGAAGATCGAAGCCGGCGCCGTCTATGTGGGATGGCTCACGCGATGACCCGGAGCCCGTGGGCCCGCGAGTACGTGCGAAAGCCGAACGAGTACATCTGGGGTCTGGCGCCTTCGCAGTTCGCCCGCGAGGTGCGCGCGCTCCTCCCGCCGGGCGCTCGCGTCCTCGAGCTCGGCTGCGGCGAAGGACGCGACAGCGTGTACTTCGCGAGCTGCGGCTGCGATGTGACGGGCGTGGACGTCTCGGCGGCCGGGCTCCACAAGGCGGAGCGCCTCGCGCGCGCCCACGGCGTCAAGGTCCGTTGGCTGCGCGGCGACGCGGCCCACGACGTCCCCGCCGGCCCGTTCGACCTCGTCTACTCGTGCGGCGCGATCCACTACATCCCTCGGCGCCCGCGTGCCCGCCTCTTCCCCCGACTGAAGGCGCGCACGCGCCCTGGTGGGTGGCACGCCCATGTCGTCTTCACCGACCGCGCCGTCTATGTCGAGAAGGGCGAGCGGATCGATTACTTTACCGAGGGCGAGCTGACCCGCGCCTACGGCGACTGGCTGCTTCTCCGGTGCGAGCCGATGCTGATCGCCTGTGCCCAGGACGGCATCCCGCATCGTCACAGCGTGGAGCAGTTCATCGCCAGGGCGGTCGGCTCGTCCCGGCGCTGATCCCGTCCGGTCGCCTCGCCGGTCCGCGTGGAAGAGCCGTATGGCATAATGATTTGGTTCGAGTGAACGGAATAACTGCTCATGACATACGCACTTCCCGTGATCCAGCCCTCGAGCCGCATCCCGGAGGGGCGCAAGCCGGCGTGGCTCAAGGTCCGCGCCCCCGGCGGCCCCAACTACATGCGCCTCAAGAGCCGGCTGCGCGAGTGGAACCTCCACTCGGTCTGCGAGGAGGCGCACTGTCCCAACATCGGCGAATGCTGGGAGGACGCGACCGCGACGTTCATGATCCTGGGCGACATCTGCACGCGAAACTGCGGCTACTGCGCGATCGCGCACGGCACGCCCGTCTGGGAGGACCGCGAGGAGCCCGAGCGGATCGGCCGGGCGGTGGGCGAGCTCGGGCTCGAGTACGTCGTGATCACGTCCGTCAATCGTGACGACCTCGCGGACGGCGGCGCCGCGCACTGGGCCGCGACGGTCCGCGCGGTGGGCCGGCACGCGCCACGCTGCCGCGTGGAGGTGCTGATCCCTGACTTCCAGGGGCGCGCCGCGTCGCTCGAGACGGTGCTGGACGCGCGACCGGACATCCTCAACCACAACACCGAGACGGTGGAGCGCCTCTACAAGGTCGCGCGGCACGGCGGCCGCTACGCGCGCGCGCTCGGCCTCTTCCGCCACGCGCGCGCGGTCGCGCCCGAGATCCCGACCAAGTCGGGCATCATCCTCGGCCTCGGCGAGGAGCGGGAGGAGCTGATCGCGGCGATGCGCGACCTGCGCGAGGTCGGCGTGTCGATCCTGACGCTCGGCCAGTACCTGCGGCCGTCACCGCAGCACCTGCCCGTCGCGCGCTACTACCATCCCGACGAGTTCGCGGGGCTCGCGGCGGTCGGCCGGGAGCTCGGGTTCGCGCACGTCGAGGCGGGGCCGCTCGTCCGCAGCTCGTACCACGCCAAGCGCCAGACAGATCGTGCGCAGCGACACGAAGCGAACAGCGCCATGTCGGACGGAGCCGGGTCGCACCGTGTCTCAGGCCACCCGCCGAGCGCGCCGGCCTCGCGCACCCCGTTACAATGACCTACGCGCCCATGCTCATGACGTTCGCCTTCGCGGCGCTCGTCGCCGGCGCGCTGCTCGGCATCCCCAAGCTCATCGCGCCGCGGCGGCTGACGCCCGTGAAGGCCGAGCCGTTCGAGTGCGGCAAGGACCCGATCGCCGTGTCCGAGGGCCACTTCGCGATCAAGTTTTCCACGATCGCCATCTTCTTCATCCTGATCGACATCGAGCTCATGTTCGTCTGGCCGTGGGCGGTGGTCTATCGCCGGCTCGGATGGTTCGGGTTCGTGGAGATGATGGTGTTCCTCGGGATCCTCATGCTCGGGTTCCTCTACATCTGGCGCAAGGGAGGACTCGAGTGGGACTAGGGGCCTTCTTCACGTCCAAGCTCGATGAGGCCATCGGCTGGGCGCGGAAATACTCGATCTTCCAGTACCCGTTCGTGACGGCGTGCTGCGGCATGGAGTACATGGCCACGGCGTGCTCGCACTACGACATCGACCGGTTCGGCGCGGGGCTGCCGCGCTTCTCACCCCGGCAGGCGGACGTCCTCTTCGTCGTCGGGACGATCAGCCACAAGATGGCGCCCGTGCTCAAGCGGGTGTACGACCAGATGACCGAGCCGAAGTGGGTCGTCGCCTTTGGCGTCTGCACGTGCACCGGCGGCTTCTACAACAACTACGCCACCGTGCAGGGCATCGACACGATCATCCCGGTGGACGTCTACATCCCCGGCTGTCCGCCCCGGCCCGAGTCCGTCATCGACGGGCTCATGAAGCTCCAGGACAGGATCGCCGCCCAGGCCCAGAGGTACTGATCGCGTGGAGGTGGAGAGCCGCCGCACGAAACGCGAGGCGAGCCTGTGATGAGGGCGCGCGGCCGCAGCGCGGAGCGCGAGGCGAGCCGCTGATGGACGGGGCGGCGATGCTCGCCGAGCTGCGGGCACGGTTCGGGTCCGACGTCGTCGAGACGCACGAGCACCGCGGGGACCACACGGCGGTGGTCACACGCGAGGCGCTCCGGCGCGTCCTCGCCTGGTGCCGCGACGAGCCGTCGCTCGCGTTCGAGATGCTGACGGACCTGACCGCGGTCGATTACGTGAAGTATCCCGGGCGCCAGGACGGCCCGCGCTTCGAGGTCGTCTATCACCTCTACTCGCTCACGCACAACCACCGGCTGCGACTGAAAGTGCGGGTCGACGAGGACGACGCCCTGGTACCGACCGCCGTCGACCTCTGGCCCATCGCCGACTGGTTCGAGCGCGAGGTCTGGGACATGTTCGGCGTGCGCTTCGCGGGCCATCCCGACCTGCGGCGTCTGCTCATGTACGAGGAGTTCGTCGGTCACCCGCTGCGGAAGGACTACCCGATCGACCGGCGCCAGCCGTTGATCGGTCCGGCGAGCTAGGACGGTGATGGCGCAGACGACGCAGCGCGAGTTCATGCTGGGCGAGGGGAGCGGCACCGGCAGCGGGAGCCAGAACCTGCGCGTCGGCGTCGGTCCGGCGCACCCGGCCATGCACGGGATCATCCGGATCACGACCGAGCTCGACGGCGAGGTCATCGTCAAGGCCGACGTCGAGATCGGATACCTCCACCGGGCGTTCGAGAAGGACTGCGAGGAGGGCGGCTACAACAACGCGATCCCGTTCACCGACCGGCTGAACTATGTGTCGCCGCTCATCAACAACTTCGGCTACTGCGCCGCGGTCGAGAAGCTCCTCGGCATCGGCGTCACCGAGCGGTGCAAGTACATCCGGGTCATCATGTCGGAGATCTCGCGGATCTGCGACCATCTCACGTGCATCGGCGCTTCGGCGATGGAGCTGGGCGCCTTCACCGTGTTCCTCTACATGATCAAGGCGCGCGAGTTCCTCTGGGAGCTGGTCGAGGACGTCACGGGGGCGCGGCTCACGATCTCGTACGGGCGCGTGGGCGGCGTCAAGGCCGACCTGCCCGATGGCTTCGCCGAGCGGACGGCCAAGGCCTTCAAGGAGACGCGCGAGGTCCTGGACGAGGTCCACCGTCTCCTGACCGGCAACCGCATCTTCATGGACCGCATGATCGGCGTCGGCGCGCTCAGCCGGGAGGAGACGATCGCGTACGCGATCACGGGCCCGCTGCTTCGCGCCGCCGGCGTGCCGTACGACGTGCGCCGGGCGCAGCCCTACGACGTGTACGACCGGCTCGAGTTCGAGATCCCCACGCAGAAGGACGGCGACAACTACTCCCGGTACCTGGTCCGCATGGCCGAGATGGAGCAGTCCATGCGCATCGTGGAGCAGGCGCTGGCCATGGTCCCGGGCGGCCCCATCAACGTGGACTTCGAGGGGCGGCCGGTCGACCCCGCGTGGTACGTGGACCGCGGCAAGCAGGGCAAGACGGAGGGGCTGCTCCTCGTGCCGATCACGCTGTCGCCCAACCTCCTGGGCTCGGAGCGGCCCGCCCACGAGCGGATCAACGCGCACGACAAGCGGGTCGTCCTGCCGCCGAAGGAGACGACGTACGGGTCGATCGAGGGGCTGATGAACCACTTCATGCTGATCATGGAAGGCAACGGCATCCGGCCGCCGCGGGGGGAGGCGTACGTCGCGGTGGAGGGGGCAAACGGCGAGCTCGGCTTCTACGTCGTGTCCGACGGTACCGACCGGCCGTACCGGGTGCGCTGCCGGCCGCCGTGTTTGCCGCCGATGGCCGCGCTCCACCGGATGATCGAGGGCCAGATGGTCGCGGACCTCATCCCGACGTTCGGCTCGGTGAACATGATCGGCGGTGAGCTCGACCGGTGAGTGCCGGCACCGTCGCGTTCTCCGACGCGCAGCTCGCCGAGGTCCGTCGCCTCCAGGCGCTCTATCCGGACGCGCGGGCCGCGCTCCTGCCGGTGCTCCACATGGCGCAGGAGACGTTCGGCCACATCTCGCTCGAGGCCGAGGAGTACGTCGCCGGGCTCTTCGACGTGACGCCGGCCCACGTGCACGAGGTCGTGACGTTCTACACGCTGTTCTTCCGCCAGCCGAAGGGCCGCCATGTCGTCGCCGTCTGCCACAACCTCTCCTGCCATCTCGCGGGCGCGCCCGAGATCATCGCGCACGTGATGCGCCGGCTCGGCATCGGCGTGGGCGCGACGACCGACGACGGCCGGGTGACTCTCCAGGCGGTCGAGTGCCTCTGCGCGTGCGAGCACGCGCCGATGATGCAGGTGGACGACCGCTACGAGTTCGGCCTGACCCCCGAGAAGGTCGATCAGATCCTCGAGGGCCTCCGGTGACCGCCGAGAAGCTCCTGACGCGCAACTTCGACCGCGCCGACTCGCACACGCTCCGGGCGTACCTCGAGACCGGCGGCTACACCGCCTGGCAGAAGGCCCAGACGCTTGAGCCCGCGGCGATCACCGAGGAGGTCAAGCAGTCCAACCTTCGCGGGCTCGGCGGCGCGGGCTTCCCGACGGGGACGAAGTGGTCGTTCGTCCCGAAGAACCACACCGGCCCGGTCTACCTCGTCATCAACGCCGACGAAGGCGAGCCCGGGACGTTCAAGGACCGCTACCTGCTCGAGCGCGATCCGCACGCGCTCATCGAGGGCATGCTCATCGCCGCGCGGGCGATCCGCTCGCCGACCGGCTTCGTCTACATCCGCGGCGAGTACGTCGAGCCGTGGCGGCGCTTCTCCGCTGCCGTCGGCGAGGCGTACGACGCGGGGTATCTCGGCAGGGGCTTCGACGTTGTCGTCCACCGTGGCGCAGGCGCGTACATCTGCGGCGAGGAGACCGGCCTCATCTCCTCGCTCGAAGGCAAGAAGGGGTGGCCGAAGCTCAAGCCGCCGTTTCCGGCGATCAAGGGCGCCTTCGGCGCGCCCACGATCGTGAACAACGTGGAGACGATCGCCCACGTGCCGCACATCATCAACCGGGGCGCCGCGTGGTTCGCGTCGCTTGGCACCAAGACCCAGGGCGGCACGCGGATGTACTCGGTCTCCGGGCGCGTGACACGGCCGGGCGTCTACGAGGCCTCGGTGGCGATCACGCTGCGCCGGATCATCGAGGACCTCGGGGGCGGCGTCACGGGCAACGGGCGACTCAAGGCGGTCGTCCCCGGCGGCTCGTCGGCGGCGATCCTCCGCGCCGACGAGATCGACGTCACCGCGGACGTGGACGGGCTCCGCAACGCCGGCACGATGGCCGGCTCGGCGGGCGTGATCGTGATGGACGAGACGGTGTCGATCCCCGAGGCGCTGATGGTCGTCGCGCGGTTCTACGCCCACGAGAGCTGCGGGCAGTGTACGCCCTGCCGCGAGTCGACCGGCTGGATCTACAAGATGGTCCGCCGGATCGTGGAGGGGCGTGGGCAGAAGGACGACCTCGACACGATCCTGGACGTCGCGCGCCGCGGCGCCGGCACGACGATCTGCGCCTTCTACGATGGCGCCGTCGGGCCCTATATCTCCTACATCGAGAAGTTCCGCGCGGAGTTCGAGGCGCTGATCCCGAAATAGTCATATGCCCAAGCTGACGATCAACGGCCAAGCCGTCGAGGTCCCCGCGGGGACGAACCTCATCGAGGCGGCGCGGAAGGTCGGCGTCGAGGTCCCGCACTACTGCTACCACCCGGCCCTCTCGATCGCCGGGCAGTGCCGCCTCTGCATGGTGGACATCGAGAAGACGCCGCGGCCCACGATCGCCTGCAACACGCCGGCGTCCGACGGGATGGTCGTGTGGACCGAGACCGACCGCGTCAAAGAGACGCGCAAGTCCATCATGGAGTTCCACCTGATCAACCACCCGCTCGATTGCCCGGTGTGCGACCAGGCGGGCGAGTGCTGGCTGCAGATCTACTACATGCGATACGGCCTCTACGACCCGCGCATGCGGGACGAGAAGGTGCACAAGCCGAAGGCCGTGCCGCTGGGCCCGCACGTCATGCTGGACGCCGAGCGCTGCATCCTCTGCTCGCGCTGCGTGCGGTTCTGCGACGAGGTCACCGGGACGGGCGAGCTCGGGATCTTCCACCGCGGCGACGACTCGGAGATCGGGCTCTTCCCGGGCAAGGAGCTCGTCAACAAGTACTCCGGCAACGTGGTGGACATCTGCCCGGTGGGCGCCCTGACCGACCGCGACTTTCGCTTCGCGGTGCGCGTCTGGTATCTCGACAGCACGGCGTCGATCTGCCCGGGGTGCGCGCGCGGCTGCAACATCGAGGTGCACGTGAACCGCCGGCGCCCGCACCACAACGAGGGGCGCCGCGTGGCGCGTCTCAAGCCGCGCTTCAACGCCGACGTCAACCGCTGGTGGATCTGCGACGACGGGCGCTACGGGTTTACGTTCGTGGACGACAAGACGCGGCTCGTGGCCCCGAGCTCTCGTGAGGACGGCGCGGTGAGCGACGCCACGTGGGAGGAGGCGATCGCCGCGATCGTCGGCGCCCTGGGGCGCTTCGCCCCCGCGGAGATCGGCGTCTTCGCCTCCCCGAAGATGGCGAACGAGGATCTCTGGGCCCTGCGGCGCGTCCTCGAGCAGTGCGGGATCCGGCGCGTCGCCTTCCGCGTGCCGCCGCCGGTACCCGGCGACGAGGACACCCTGCTGATCCGCAGCGACAAGAACCCGAACTCCCGCGGCGCCGAGCTGCTCGGGCTGGACGGCGACGGGGCGGCCATCCTCAGGGCGGCCTGCGTTCGACAGGTGAAGTGCCTCTGGGTGTTCGGCCATGACCTCCTCGCGAGCGCCTGGGACCCGGCCGAGACCGACGCCGCGCTGCGGGCGCTCTCGCTCCTGATCTTCATCGGGACCAATTCCAACGCGACGAGCGAGCGCGCCCAGTGGGTCTTGCCGGCCGCCGCGTGGGTGGAGCGCGAGGGGACGTACACGAACTTCGAAGGCCGGGTGCAGCGCTTCCGCCAGGCGGTCGAGCCCCTCGGCCAGGCGCTCCCGGAGTGGGACATCCTGGGCCGCGTGCTGCAGGCACTCGGCGCGGAGGTCGGCGCGCCGCGGGCCGAGCGGTGGTTCCGCGAGCTCACCAGCGGTGTCCCCGCCTTCGGCGGGATGAGCTACCAAGCCATCGGTGACACGGGAGCGGTGCTGAACGCACCAAGCGCAGGCCAGCCACGGTCGGAGCCGGCCTCGCGGACCCCGCTCCAATGAGCGCCGCGGACCTCGGCATCGCCTTCGGGCGCGTCGCCTTCGTCATGCTCTTCGTCCTCAACCTTGGCGGGCTCCTCACGTGGGTCGAGCGCAAGCAGTCGGCGATCATGCAGGACCGCATCGGCGCCAACCGCGCGTCGATCTTCGGGTTCCGCCTGCTGGGCCTGTTCCACCCGCTCGCCGACGCGATCAAGATGCTCACGAAGGAGGACTTCCGTCCGGCGCGCGCCGACCCATTCCTGTTCGGCCTGGCACCGTTCGTCTCGGTCTTCTGCGCGCTCGTCGCCTTCGCGTCGATTCCCTTTGGCGACGTGCTCCGCGTGGCGGGACGCGAGATCCCGTTGCAGGCGGTGACGCTGAACGTCGGAATCCTCTACGTGTTCGCGATGCTCTCGCTCGGTGTCTACGGCGTGATGATGGCCGGCTGGTCGTCGGCCAACAACTTCGCGCTCCTGGGCGGCCAGCGCGCCGCGGCCCTCATGATCTCCGCGGAGATCGCGATCGGCGCCTCGATCATGGGCGTGGTGATGATCTATGGCTCGCTCAACATGATGGACATCGTGCGCGCGCAGGGGCGCCTGTTCTGGGGGTGGCTCCCGGCGTGGGGGATCGTGACGCAGCCGCTCGCCTTCGTCCTGTTCCTCACGGCGGGCATCGCCGCCACCAAGCGGATCCCCTTCGACACGCCGGAGGGCGAGTCCGAGATCATCGGCTACTTCATCGAGTACAGCGGGATGAAGTTCGGGATGTTCGCGATGGCCGACTTCCTCGAGACCGTGGTGATCGCGGGGATGACGACCGCGCTCTTCCTCGGCGGCTGGCAGGTGCCCTACCTCGTCCCGGACGGCTTCCGGTTTCCGTGGGGCGGCGCGGTCGCGCTGCCTCACCTGCTCGTCACCCTGCTCCAGGTGGGCGCGTTCGTCGTCAAGGTCTGCGCGATGATCTTCGTCATGATGCTCATCCGCTGGACGCTGCCCCGCTTCCGCTACGACCAGGCGATGCGTCTGGGCTGGCTCGGGCTCTTCCCGCTGTCGATCCTGAACATCGTCGTCACCGGGATCGGGCTCCTGCTCTGGGGGGGGCGCGCGTGAGGCTGCTCCAGCGCTTCTATCTCGTGGAGGTGCTCTCGGGGCTTGCGCTCACGGCCGCCCACTTCTTTCGCAACATGGGCCTCCACCTCGCGCACGCGCTCGGACGGAAGACCGCGCGGGGCGCGGTCACGATCCAGTATCCCGAGGAGCGGCGGCCGTACTCGCCGCGTCTGCGATCGCTTCACAGGCTCGTGAGGCGCGAGGACGGCTCGCCGCGCTGCGTGGCGTGCATGATGTGCGAGACCGTGTGCCCGGCGCGCTGCATCTACATCGTCGCGGCCGAGCACCCGAACCCGGAGATCGAGAAGGTTCCCGCGCGCTTCGACATCGATCTGGGCAAGTGCGTCTTCTGCGGCTACTGTGTGGAGGCGTGCCCGGAGGACGCGATCCGGATGGACACGGGGATCCTCGAGTTCTCGTCCTACAGCCGGGACGGGATGATCTACACGAAGGAGATGCTGTTGGCACTCGAGCCCGCCGGCCGCGACGGCCGTCCGACCTCGCCCGTGCCGATCCCCGCGGACCGGAGGCCGTGATGGCGCACGCGGCCTTCTTCGTCGTCGCCGCGATCGCCGTCGTCGCCGCGCTGGGGCTCGTCCTCAGGCGCAATGCGATCCACGGGGCGCTCTTCCTCGTCGTGAACCTCGGCGCGATCGCCGTGCTCTACCAGACCCTCGGCGCCGAGTTCCTGGCCTGGGCGCAGGTGATCGTCTATGCCGGCGCGATCATGGTCCTCTTCGTCTTTGCGATCATGGTCCTCATCCCCGGCAAGGAGGAGACGGGCCCCGACCCGCGGCGCGCCTGGCGGCTTCTGGCGCTCCCCGCGGGCGCGCTCCTCTTCCTCCAACTGATCTTCGTGGTGCGTGGCGCGCGTGGCGGAGCCGGGAGCGGCGCCCCGTCCGTCGGCGGCGGCGTCGAGTCGATCGCCGGTCTCCTGTTCACCAGGTATCTCTTCCCCTTCGAGCTGACCTCGGTCCTGCTGCTCGCCGCGATGGTCGGGGTGCTCCTCCTGGCGCGGCGGAGGGTGTAAGGTATGGTGCCCGAGTCGTACTACGTCGGGCTGTCGGCGATCCTCTTCACGATCGGGGTGGTCGGGGTCGTCATCCGGCGCAACCCGCTCGTGATGTTCATGTCGATCGAGCTCATGCTGAACGCCGCGAACCTCGCGCTCGTGGCGTTCGGCCGCCGTGTCGGTACCGCCGACGGCCAGGCGGTCGTGTTCTTCGTCATGGCGGTCGCCGCGGCGGAGGTGGCCGTGGGGCTCGCGATCATCGTCGCGATCTTCCGTCTCCGCCGACGGCTGTCGGTGGACGACCTCAGCCTGATGCGCTGGTAGCAGGAGGGACGCATGGCCAAGACGATGCCGGAGCGGAAAGGGCCTTCGGCCCTCGGCCTGGACGCCGAGCTGGCCCGGAGGCTCCTGTACACCATGCTCCTGATCCGCCGCTTCGAGGAGAAGGCGGCGGAGGCCTACACCCTGGGCAAGGTCGGCGGGTTCCTCCATCTCTACATCGGCCAGGAGGCGGTCGCGGTCGGGGCCAGCTCGGTCCTCCGCGCCGACGACTACGCGATCTCCGCGTACCGCGAGCACGGCCACTGCCTCGCCAAGGGCGCCGACCCGAGGCGCGTGATGGCCGAGCTCTTTGGCCGTCGCGACGGCCTCTCGAAGGGCAAGGGCGGATCGATGCACCTGTTCGACCGGAGCGTCAACTTCCTCGGCGGCCACGCGATCGTGGGCTCGCACCTGCCGCTCGCCGCGGGCGCGGCCTTCGCGATCAAGTACGAGGGGCGCGATGCGGTCGTCGTCTGCTACTTCGGCGACGGCGCCGTGGCCCAGGGGGAGTTCCACGAATCGCTGAACATCGCGGCGCTCTGGAAGCTCCCCGTGATCTATCTCTGCGAGAACAACCGCTACGCGATGGGCACCTCCACCGACCGCGCCCTTGCGCAGACGGAGATCTGGAAGTTCGGCCAGACCTACGGGATTCCGTCGGAGAAGGTCGACGGCATGGACGTGCTCGCGGTGCGGGCTGTCGTGGGGCGGGCCGTGGCCCGGGCGCGCCAGGACAAGACGCCGTCCCTGATCGAGGCGGACACCTACCGATTCCGCGGCCACTCGATGCGCGACCCGGCGGGCGCGGTGTACCGAACGAAGGAGGAGGTCGAGCATGAGAAGGAGCGCGACCCCATCGTGATGTTCCGGGAGCGAGTGCTCACGGCCGGGATCCTCACGGAGGCCGACGTGCGGGCGCTGGAGAAGGACGTCAACGACCGGATCGACGAGGCCGTGGCGTTCGCCGACGCCTCGCCGGAGCCGCCGGACGAGTGGCTGTTCACCGACATCTACAAGGAGGACTGAGATGGCGGTGATGACCTATCGCGAGGCCCTGAACCTGGCGCTGCGCGAGGAGATGCGCCGCGACCCGAGCGTGTTCGTGATGGGCGAGGAGGTCGGGCTCTACGAGGGCGCCTACAAGGTCACGCAGGGGCTCCTGAAGGAGTTCGGGCCCAAGCGCGTCGTGGACACGCCGATCGCCGAGTCGGCGTTCACCGGCATCGGCATCGGGGCCGCGGTGCTCGGGCTCCGGCCCGTCGTCGAGATGATGACGTTCAACTTCGCGCTGCTCGCCCTCGACCAGATCGTGAACTCGGCCGCGAAGATGTTCTACATGTCCGGCGGGCAGTACAGCGTGCCGATCGTCATCCGCGGGCCGGGCGGGCCGGCGGCGCAGCTCGCGGCTCAGCACTCGCAGTCGATGGAGGTGTACTTCTACCACGTGCCGGGGCTCAAGGTCGTCCGCCCCACGACGCCGATGGACGCAAAGGGTCTCCTGAAGTCCGCGATCCGGGACGACAACCCCGTCATCTTCATCGAGGCCGAGACGCTCTACCCCGTCAAGGGCGAGGTGCCGGAGGACCCCGACTTCGTCATCCCGCTCGGCCAGGCGATCGTTCGCCGCGAGGGCACCGATGTCACCGTGATCGCCTACATGGGGATGATGTACCGGGCGATGGAGGCGGCGGACGAGCTGGCGAAGGAGGGCATCTCCGTCGAGCTGGTCGATCCGCGCACGCTCCGCCCGATGGACGTCGAGACGATCATCGGGTCGGTGCGGAAGACCCACCGCGCCGTCGTTGTCGAGGCGGGCGCGGGGTTCGCCGGCATGGGCTCGGAGATCGCGGCGTTCGTCACCGAGCACGCGTTCGACGACCTCGACGCGCCGGTCGAGCGCGTGACGGGTGCCAACGCCCCGATGCCGTACGCCAGGAACCTCGAGAAGCTCAAGACACCCTCGAAGGACAAGATCGCAGCCGCGATCCGCCGCGTCTGCAACGCGAACGGGAGCTGACGATGGCCATCACCAAGGTCGTCATGCCGAAACTCTCCGAGGCGATGGAGACGGGGAAGATCATCAAGTGGCTCAAGAAGGAGGGTGACCGGGTCCAGGGCGGCGACATCCTCGCCGAGATCGAGACCGACAAGGCGGACGTCGAGATGGAGGCGTTCGGCGCGGGTGTGCTGCGCAAGATCCTTGTGTCCGCCGGCGAGAAGGCGCCCGTCGGCACGCTGATCGGGGTCATCGCGGAGCCGGCCGAAGACATCGCCGCGGCGCTCGCGTCTGCACCCATTCCTGCCGGTGCGGGGGCCGGGGCAGCGGGGGGCGCTTCCGCTCGGAACGACACTCGCTCAGCACCCCCCGCTGCCCCGGCCCCCGCGCCATCCGCCCCGGCGCCTGCAGCGCCCGCGACGGTCCCGTCCGTCTCGCGCCCTGCCGCCGTCAGCGCGGGGGCCGTGGGCATCCCCGCCCCTGCCCTGACCGCTTCGACGGCGGTGGCGACCGGGCGCGTCAAAGCGTCGCCCCTCGCGAAGAAGATCGCGGCGCAGACGGGTGTCGATCTCCGGCTGATCCGAGGCACCGGTCCCGGTGGTCGCATCATCCGGCGTGACGTCGAGGCGGCCACGCCGGCCACGGTGACCGTGGCGACCGCGCCCGTCACCGTGGCGGCCGCGCCTGTCACCGCTCCGATCGTCCCCGGCGTCGAATACGAGGACCGGCCGCTCTCCCAGATCCGCGCGGCGATCGCCAGGCGCATGCCGCTCTCGAAGGCACCCGTCCCGCACTTCTACGTCACGAGCGAGGTCGCGATGGACCGCGCGTGGGAGCTCCGCGAGGAGCTGAATGCGCTCGAGGGCCAGCCGAAGATCTCGGTGAACGACTTCGTCGTGCGCGCGTGCGCCCTGGCGCTCCTCAAGCACCCAGGCGTGAACGCCTCCTTCCAGGGCGAGTCGATCCGCGTCTGGCACCGCGCGCACATCGGCATCGCGGTCGCGCTCGAGGACGGGCTCATCACGCCTGTGCTCCGCGACTCCCACGCGAAGTCGCTCGCCCAGATCGCCGTCGAAGCGCGTGATCTCGCCGAACGCGCCAGAGCGCGGAAGCTGCGCGCCACGGAGCTCTCCGGCGCCACGTTTTCCATCTCGAACCTCGGGATGTACGACGTCACCGAGTTCTCGGCGATCATCAACCCGCCCGAGGGCGCGATCCTCGCCGTGGGGTCCGTGCGGCGCGTGGCGGTGGTGGACGACGCCGGGCTCGGCGTCGGGCGGCGGATGGCGCTGACGCTCTCCTGCGACCACCGGGTGATGGACGGCGCGATGGGTGCGCGGTTCCTCCAGGACGTCAAGCGCCTGCTGGAGGAGCCGCTGCGGCTCCTGGTGTAGACCGATGGCCACGCGCAACGTCGACGTCGCCGTCGTCGGCACGGGACCGGGGGGCTACGTCGCCGCGATCCGCTGCGCCCAGCTCGGTCTTTCGGTGGCGGCCGTCGAGGACGACCGGCCCGGCGGCGTCTGCCTGAACTGGGGCTGCATCCCGACCAAGGCGCTCTTGCGCAACGCCGAGGTCGTGAACCTCTTCGAGCGCGCCGCGGAGTTCGGCATCCGGCTCGCAGGCTTCGAGGCGAACTACGCCGAGGCGATCCAGCGGAGCCGCCGCGTCGCCGACCGCATGTCGAAGGGCGTCGAGTTCCTGTTCAGGAAGAACAAGATCACGCTCGTCCCGGGTCGCGGCGTCCTCAAGTCGCGCGACACTGTGGAGGTCGCGGGGACGGGCGGGAACGAGACGATCCAGGCCAAGGCGGTGATCCTCGCCACGGGCTCCGAGCCGAAGTCGCTGCCCGGCGTCCCGATCGACGAGAAGACGGTGATGTCCTCCAACGGCGCCGTGCGGAGCGAGCGGTCGCCCAAGTCCATCGTCGTGATCGGCGCCGGCGCGGTCGGCGTCGAGTTCGCCGATGTCTACGCCGCCTACGGTGCCCAGGTGACGATCCTCGAGGCGCTGCCCCGCCTGGTGCCCATCGAGGACGAGGAGGTCTCGAAGGAGCTCGCGCGGGCGTTCCGGCGCCGGTCCATCGAGATGAAGACCGGCGTGAAAGTGGCCTCTGTGACGCCCGGGGGCCCGGGCGTGATCGTCGAAACCGACGCCGGCAAGGTCGAAGCCGAGCAGGCGCTCATGGCCGTCGGCCGCGGAGCGAAGGTGACGGGGCTCGGGCTGGAGGCGCTCAGCGTTCGGCTCGACCGGGGATTCGTCAGGGTCTCGCCGCGCATGGAGACGTCGGTCCCGGGCGTCTACGCGATCGGCGACATGGTGGGGCCGCCGCTCCTCGCCCACAAGGCGATGGCGGAGGGCGTGGTGGCCGCCGAGGCGATCGCGGGGCGCAGTCCCCGCCCGCTCGATTACGGCAACGTGCCCGCGTGCACCTACTGCCGTCCCCAGATCGCCTCCGTCGGTCTGACCGAAGCGAAGGCGCGCGAGGCCGGGCGAGAGGTGAGCATCGGCAAGTTTCCGTTTACGGCGAACGGCAAGGCCGTCGCCCTCGGCGACACGGAGGGCTTCGTGAAGGTCGTGGCTGACAAGGCGTCGGGAGAGATCCTGGGTGTGCACATCGTCGGCCCGGAGGCGACGGAGATCATCCACGAGTTCGCGGTGGGACGCACGCTCGAGGCGACGCTGGAGGAGATCATCCACACGATCCACGCTCACCCGACCCTGTCCGAAGCGGCGCTCGAGGCGACGCTCGGCGCGCTCGGCCAAGCGATCCACATCTGACCATATCCGATGCTTCTTGAGCTGAGTGCGGCCGTCCCGCGACGCCGGGCAGGGTTCGTGACCGTCTTCGTGGCGCTCGTGGTCTTGGCGCCCGTGATCGCCGCCGCCGACGTGCCCGATCCGACATGGATCGGCGGGTTCTACGACGGCGCGGACGGCGACGAGCTCGGCGCGCTCGTCTGGGACCAGTCGCCGGCGCTTCCGTTCGACATCGTCACGCTGGCCCTGCCGTCCCCGGCGCCGGCTTTGCCGCTCCATCAGGATTCGTCTCCCACGCGCGAGCGCTCGCTGCCGCGTCCGCCGCGTGCGCCGCCCCTCGCGTAACGTCCGCCGGAGTTCGGCGCTCGGACACACGAATCAATTTCGCGAGGAGGAGGTTGGCCATGTTTGGACTGGGGAGTCAGGAACTCATCGTCATTCTCATCATCGGACTCGTGCTCTTCGGCGGGAGCAAGCTGCCCGAGCTGGCGCGCTCGCTCGGACGCTCCATCAACGAGTTCAAGAAGGGCATCAACGAGGGCCTGCAGGCCACCGGCGAGAAGGACGAGGACGCGAAGGCGAAGGGGGAAAAGAAGTAGCGCGGCGGGCGCCACACGGGGGGGGAGCATGATGAGCCTGTTCGTTCCTGAGATCGCGATCTTGGAGAAAGTGCTGCGGTCGGTCGTCGTCTACCTCTTCATGCTCCTCGCGTTCCGGTTCACGGGCAAGCGCCAGGTCGGTCAGCTCACGCCCTTCGACCTCGTCGTGCTGCTGGTCATCTCGAACGTGGTCCAGAACGCGGTCATCGGGCCCGACAACTCGCTCGGGGGCGGGCTCCTCGGCGCGGCGGTGATCCTCGGCCTCAACTACCTGGTCGTCGAGCTGACATTCCGCTCGAAGCCGCTACGCCGACTCCTCGAGGCGACGCCGACGCTGCTGATCCACAACGGCCACATCCTGTACCAGAACCTCCGGAAGGAGCGGATCACGCTCGACGATCTCCACGCCGCGCTCCGCCGGAGCGGCATCGTGGACCCCGAGCAGGTGCGCGCGGCCGTGCTCGAGGAGAACGGCGGGATCAGCGTGATCCCGCGCCAGGCCGGCGGGCCGGCCTGAGATTCGAACCGTTTCTCTCGGCTCTGACCTCAGGGCAAGAGAGAGGCGACGCGGATGCGGGCCCTTGGCGCGGCGAGCGGCGTGACGACCGCGTTGCGCCGCAACAGACGGACCGAGTCGTACTTCCATTCGGCGTGCCCCGGCGGCCCGCACACCGGCTCGCGGTAAACCTCGAGCACCTCGTCGAGCAGGTTGACAACCCAGTAGTCGGTGACTCCCGCCCGCGCGTACAGGCCGCCCTTCCGCAGTCGATCCAGGGTGAGCGACGTCTCGGCGACCTCGACGACCAGCACGGGCCGAGAGGGATGGGCGTCCAGGTAGTCCCGCGGCCGGCCTGGCACGACGACGATGTCGGGTTCGGGCTCCGATTGCTCGTCGAGCGCGATCGGTTTCTCCTCGCGCACGTGGTAGGAGCGGCCGAACGCCTTCTCGAGCACGGCACGCGCCAACGCGACGACCGTAGCGTGGCGCGCGCCTTGCGGCTCTCGGGCGACGAGCAAGCCGTCGAGCAGCTCGACCCGGTCGTCCGGGCCGAAGACGCCGGCCTCGACGAGGCGGTCATATCGCGCCCGCGGCATTCGCCACAGCGGGAGAGGCGGCGCCTTCATGGCGCTTGCCACGATACGGGAATCGCGATCAGCGCTCAACGTCTCAGTTCGGGTGCCCTAGTGCCCGGTGGCGTGGTGCAGGAAGGGCAGCGCGAAGAGCTGGGTGAAGCCGTTTGCGGTGAGGATCGCGCCGATCACGGCCAGGACGAGCGAGAACCAGAACATCGGCCGCGACGTCGACAGGATGGCCACGGATGAGGTCACGATGGCGATCTGGAGGAAGACCTCGGCGAAGTCGAAGTACGGGTCGCGGTTCCGGTGGCGGTCCCGCAGGTGCTCGAGCTTCTTCGCGTCCTGCTCGATGTCCTTCTTCTCCGCGTTGTAGCGCTTCTCCTCCTCGGCGAACCGCGTCGCGAGCGCCTCGAACTTGGCGCGCTCGGCGCCCTTGAGGCTCGAGGGCTCGGCGAGCTGCGCCTCGAGCTGGAGCTTCAGGCCACGGTACTGGTGCTCGCGGATCACCTTCGCCTGGTAGAAGGCCCACTGGTCAGAGGACTGCTGCTGCGCGAGGAGCATCTCCTTCATCGCGTTGTTGCCCCCGAGCGCGGCGATCGCCAGGACCACGGCGTAGATCGCCGTCGTGAGGGCGACGCGACGGCTGAAGTGCTGCTCGCGCCGCTCCCCAAGCTCCTCGGGGTTCGGCAGCTCGAGCTCAGGCACGCGGCGGCGTCGAGCCCTTGCGGATTTCCTCGCGCATCGCGTCCTTGCCGGCCTCGAAGGCGTTCAGGAGGCGCTGCGTCTGCTCCTCGAAGAGCTCGCGGCTCTTGTCGAGCCACTCGCCGGCGCGCCCCTGCGCCTCGGCCGCGAGCCCCTGCGCCTTCTTCGCGACCTCGCCGCTCCGCTGGGTGAGGAGCTCGCGCGTCTCCTCGCCGGTCTTGGGCGCCAGCAAGAGGGCCGCCGCAGCGCCGAGCGCTGCCCCGAAGAGAAACCAGCCCATGTATGCCCCGCCGTCGCCACTGTGGTCACTCATGGTCATCTCCTTGTTCCTTTCGGAAGCGCTGAACGAACACCCCCAGGCCCTTCTTGAGCCCCACCGCCATGCCGACCAGCTGCCCGGCGCGCGTCAGGCCGCCCAGCATCCCCACGAACCGCGCGAGCCCATCGGCCACGCTCTCGACCTTGTCGGTCACCGCGCCGATGCGCTCGAGCTCGCGGCTCGTCTCGCGGATGAGCCCGCGGACGTCCTCGGTCAGCGCGTGGGCCTGGCCCACGAGGGGCCGGAGCTCCTGTGCGACGATCGTCAGCACGCTCTCGGCGCGCTGAGCGACCCGCCGGAGGGCGAGGGCGGCCGCCACGGCCGCCACGAGCGCCAGCATCAGCGCGACGGCGGCGAGGATCAGGAGCGTCTGGGCCCAGAAGGGCATGGGGTGCTGAATTATTGGTGGAAAACGGAGCGAAAGTCAATGAAACTAGAGGCTTGATGTCGCTCGAGGAACGGTTCGACGAGCTTCGTCGGCGCCAGGCTCAGGCCGAGCTCGCCGGGGGCGAGGAGCGCGTCCGTCGCCAGCACAAGGCCGGGAAGAAGACCGCGCGCGAGCGGCTCGAGCTCTTGCTCGACCCGGGCTCCTTCACCGAGATCGACAAGTTCGTCGTGCACCAAAGCCACGACTTCGGCATGGCCGAGCAGCGAGTCCTCGGTGACGGCGTCCTCACCGGCTCCGGGCGCATCCACGGCCGGGCGGCCTTCGTCTACGCCCAGGACTTCACCGTCTTCGGCGGCTCTCTCTCGGAGGCGTACGCGCGCAAGATCTGCAAGGTGATGGACCTCGCCATGAAGACGGGCGTGCCGATCATCGGGCTCAACGACTCCGGGGGGGCCCGGATCCAGGAGGGCGTGGTCTCGCTCGCGGGGTACGCGGACATCTTCCTCCGCAACACCCTCGCCTCCGGCGTCGTGCCGCAGATCGCCGCGGTCATGGGACCGTGCGCGGGCGGCGCGGTGTACTCGCCGGCGATCATGGACTTCGTCTTCATGGTGAGGAACACGTCCTACATGTTCGTCACGGGCCCCGACGTGATCCGGGCGGTGACGCACGAGGCCGTGTCCGCCGAGGAGCTCGGCGGCGCCACCACGCACTCCACCACGTCGGGCGTCGCCCATTTCGCCGCCGACAGCGAGGAGGAGTGCCTCGCGCTGATCCGGGAGCTCACGACCTTCCTGCCGCAGAACAACCTCGAGGACCCGCCCCTCCGGCCCACGCAGGATCCCGTCGATCGCCGCGACGAGTCGCTGCAGACGATCGTTCCGGACCAGCCGAACAAGCCCTACGACATGCACGCGATCATCCGGACAGTGCTGGATGATTGCTATTTCTTCGAGGTCCAAGCGGCGTTCGCGCCGAACATCATCGTCGGGTTCGGGCGGCTCGGCGGCCGGCCCGTCGGGATCGTGGCGAACCAGCCCGCCCACCTCGCCGGGTGCCTCGACATCAACGCGTCGTTGAAGGCGGCGCGCTTCGTGCGGTTCTGTGACTGCTTCAACATCCCGCTCGTGACGTTCGAGGACGTGCCGGGGTTCCTCCCGGGCACCGCGCAGGAGTTCGGCGGCATCATCAAGCACGGCGCGAAGCTCCTCTATGCCTTCTGCGAGGCGACGGTGCCCAAGCTGACCGTGATCACGCGGAAGGCGTACGGCGGCGCCTACTGCGTCATGTCCTCGAAGCACGTCCGCGGCGACGCCAACTTCGCGTACCCGACGGCCGAAATCGCGGTCATGGGACCCGACGGCGCGGTGAACATCCTCTACCGGCGCGAGACGGAGCAGGCCACCGACGCCGCGGCGTTCAAGGAGGAGAAAACGCGGGAGTACCGCGAGAAGTTCGCGAACCCGTACGTGGCCGCCGAGCGCGGCTACATCGACGAGGTCATCGAGCCCAAGGACACGCGCGCGCGCCTCTGCGCGGCCCTGGAGATTCTCCGGACGAAGCGCGACTCGAACCCGCCCCGGAAGCACGGGAACATCCCGCTATGACGCCGGAGAAGGACCCCGAGACGTCCCGGTCCACGCCGCGCAAGCCCGTCGACGGCCCGGAGGACGCTCCAGCCGAGCGCATCGCGGAGCGGCTGGGCACGCCCGGCCAGTTTCCGTTCACTCGCGGGGTCCACCCCGAAATGTATCGGGCGCGACTGTGGACCATGCGGCAGTACGCCGGTTTCGGCGCGGCCGCCGAGACGAACAAGCGCTACCGCTTCCTGCTCGAGCAAGGCCAGACGGGGCTGTCGGTCGCCTTCGACCTGCCGACGCAGATGGGCTACGACCCGGACGCGCCGATCGCACGCGGCGAAGTGGGGAAGGTCGGCGTCTCGATCGCGTCGATCGAGGACATGGAGGATCTCTTCGAGGGAATCCCGCTCGAGCGCGTGTCGACGTCGATGACGATCAACGCCACGGCCTCGATCCTGCTCGCCCTCTACGTGGCCACGGCGAAGCGGCGCGGGATCGCCCCCACGGCGCTCGCGGGAACCGTGCAGAACGACATCCTCAAGGAGTACATCGCGCGGGGCACCTACATCTTCCCGCCGGGCCCCTCGATGCGACTGGTTACCGACACCTTCGCCTACTGCAAGGACCACGTGCCGCGCTGGAACACGATCTCGATCTCGGGCTACCACATGCGCGAGGCGGGGTGCACCGCGGTCCAGGAGGTCGCGTTCACGCTCGCCAACGGCATGGCCTATGTGCGCGCGGCGCTCGGCGCGGGCCTCGGGGTCGACGAGTTCGCGCCGCAGGTCTCGTTCTTCTTCAACGCCCACAACAACCTCATCGAGGAAGTCGCGAAGTTCCGGGCGGCCCGGCGGCTCTGGGCCCGGATCATGCGGGACGAGTTCGGCGCGCGCGATCCGCGATCGCAGGCCCTGCGCTTCCACGCCCAGACCGCGGGCAGCATGCTCACGGCGCAGCAGCCCGAGAACAACATCGTCCGGGTGGCCGTGCAGGCGCTCGCGGCGGTGCTGGGCGGCTGCCAGTCGCTCCACACCAACTCGATGGACGAGGCGCTCGCGCTCCCGACCGAGCGCGCCGTGCGCATCGCGCTCCGGACCCAGCAGATCCTCGCCCACGAGTCGGGCGTGGCGGACGTCGTCGATCCTCTCGGCGGAGCGTTCGCCCTCGAGCGGCTGACGGACGAGATCGAGGAGGCGGCGCGCGCCTACATCCGGAAGATCGACGAGCTCGGGGGTGCGATCGCCGCGATCCCGTTCATGCAGCGCGAGATCCAGGACGCGGCGTACCGGTACCAGCGCGAGGTGGAGGAGCGGGCCCGCATCGTCGTGGGCGTCAACGAGTACCTCACGGACGAGCCGTCGCCCACCAACCTCTTCCAGGTCGACCCCGCCGTGGGGGACGCGCTCGCCGAGAAGGTCGCGCGCGTTCGGGCGAAACGCGATCGCGGTGGGGCTCTGCGCGCGCTCGACGCGCTCGAGGCCGCCGCGCGCGGGCATGAGAACCTCGTCGCCCGCATCGTGCAGGCGGTCGAGGCGCACGTCACGCTCGGCGAGATCTGCGACCGGCTCCGCGGGGTGTTCGGGGTCCACCAGCCGTCGGTGACGTTTTGATTCGCGGTCCCGGCCGGGCCCTCGGCGCGCTCGTGGCGCTCGGCCTCCTCCTGAGCGCCGCGCCGGCGCGCGCCGGGCTCGCCGACCGCGTGGGCGCGACCTTCGTGCTGATCGCCGAGGAGTTCGTGCGCGCGTTCCAACCGCTCGAAGGGCTCATCGTGGGTGTGGAGGGCGACGCGCTCTACCTCGACCTCGGGGAGAGCCGCGGCGCGCAGGCGGGCCAGGAGCTGCTGATCTTCCGCAAGGGAGAGGAGTTCTACCACCCGCTCACCGGCAAGCCGCTCGGGCGCTACGAGGAGACGGTCGGCTGGGCTCAGATCCGGCGCGTCCAGCCGCGGTTCTCCGAGGCCCTGTACGTGCCCCTCGACGGCAAACCGCGCCCGCGGGCGGACGACGGCGTGCGCATCACGCGGGGACGTATCAAGATCGCGATCGCGCCCGTCCTCGACCTCACCCAGTCAAAAGCGGACCTGCGTCGCGTGCCCTACCTGCTCGCGACCGTGCTCGAGCGTTCGAAGCGGTTCCAGGTGGCGGACCCGCTCGCGGTCGCCGAGATCTTCGCGCCTGGTGGGGCGCGCGTCGAGGAGGTGCTCGGCCTGCCGAACCGGGCGACGCGGCTGGCGAGGACGCTCGAGGTCACCGGCTGGCTCGTGCCCGTCGTGCTCGAGCGCCGCGGCGTCACCTACCTCGACACGACGTGGATCTCCGCGGTCACCGGGACTGCCCTCTTCTCGCGCCGCCAGCCTCTGGTGGCCCCGGCGGCGGCCGAGGAGCAGCGCTTCCCGTGGGAGCCGCCCGTCGAGGACTGACGCGAGGTGTGTGCTATCTTATGGGCCGTTATGGGCCGGGGCACGAAGCACCGCCTCACGCTGTGGCTCGCGCTGGTCCTGGCGCTCTCCAGCTGCTCCTCCGTGCGCCAGGCGCTCGGCGTTCCGTCGCCCGGCGATCCGTCCGTCACGATCAAACCCGCCGAGACACGCTGGCTCTTGATCAAGAACCCGCGCTTCGGCGACGTGCCGAGCGAGCCGGAGTACATCTGGGTGGAGGAGGACAAGATCCCCTTCACGTTCACGGGGCTCATCAACAAGAACGCGCTCATCGCCCCGGCAAGATCAGCCCGCGTCAGGGCGTGCCAACACAGACCTCGGCGCCGTCGCCGGAGCCGCCACGCGCCGCGAGCACGGCGCCCGCACCAGCCCGCGCGGCGCCGCCTGCCGCGGGCGGGCGGGACGGCGCTGCCGCCGTGCCCGAGATGCCCCGGCGCGGCATGGTGGTCTACGTGGACACCAACCGGATCGTGATCGACCTCACCGCCGCCGACGGCATCCGGCCGGGGACGCTCGTGAGCCTGCGGCGCGACAAGGTCCCGATCGTCCACCCGCTGACGGGCGAGGTGCTCGGCGAGCTCGACGAGGAGATCGGCACCGCCCGCGTCACCGAGACCCGCGAGAGATTCTCCGTCGCTCATCTTGAGGTGGTTGCGTCGGGCGAGCAGATCCAGATCAAGGATCGCGTTGTCCCGAAGTAGCGCCGGCGCGTGCCCACCCCGACGCTCGAGCAGGTCCTGAGAGAACGTGTCGCCGGCCTGGTCGGCGACGACCTCGAGGCGGTCGAGGCGGAGATCCATCGGGAGCTGTACTCGCCAGTCGCGCTGATCCAGGAGATGGGCGGGTACATCGCGAGCGCCGGCGGCAAGCGGCTGCGCCCGATCCTCCTGCTGCTCGCCGCGCGCGTGGCCGGCTATCGCGGTCCGCGGGGCGTGCGGCTCGCGTGCGTGGTCGAGCTGCTTCACACCGCGACCCTCATCCACGACGACGTCGTGGACCAGGCGCCCCTCCGGCGCGGGAGGCCGTCGGCGAACGCGCAGTGGGGCGACGACGCCTCGCTCCTGGTCGGCGACCACCTCTACTCGAAGTCGTTCGCGATGCTCGTGCGCGACAACGACCGTGCGGTGATGGAGACGCTCGCGCGGTCGACGGTGTCGATGACGGAGGCCGAGGTCTTTCAGCTCGAGTTGAAGCGGAGTGGCTTCACGTCGGAGGCCGACTACCTCCGTATCATCACGCTGAAGACGGCCTCGTTCATGTCCGCGTGCTGCCGGATCGGCGGGCTGCTCGGTGGCCTCCCGCCCGAACAGGTCGAGGCGCTCGCCCACTACGGCCTCGACATCGGGGTCGCGTTCCAGATCTCGGACGACTCGCTCGATTTTGTCGCGGACCCGGAGCGTCTCGGCAAGGCGATTGGCTCGGACCTGCGCGAGGGAAAGCGGACGCTCCCGCTGATCGCGATGCTCGACCAGCTCTCGCCGCCCGAGGCGGAGCGCGTCCGGGCGCTCCTCCGGCGTCCGAGCCTGATACCGGCGGAGCTCGAGGAGATCCGCCGGCTGGTCCTCGAGCACGACGGTGTCGAGTACGCCCGGGCGCAGGCCCACGCCTACGCGCAGGCCGCGAAGGCTGACCTCGAGGTCTTCCCGCCGTCAGAGGAGCGCGAGACGCTCGCGCTCGTGGCGGACTTCGTCGTGGATCGGGACCGCTGATGGACGGCGACCGGACGGATTGGACATCATCATCACGCTGACGACCGATTTCGGCGTCCGCGACCCGTACGTCGCGGAGATGAAAGGGGCGATCCTCGGAATCGCGCGCGCGGCGGGAGCGACGGTGCAGCTCGTCGACGTGACCCACGAGGTCGCGCGCCACGATGTCGTCGAGGGCGCGCTCGCGCTCGAGGCGGCGGCGCCGTTCTTCCCCCGGGGCACGGTCCACGTCGCCGTGATCGACCCAGGCGTCGGGACCGCGCGTCGCGGGATCGCCGTCGCCGCGCGCGATCAGGTCTTCATCGGTCCCGACAACGGCGTGTTCACGCCGTTCCTGTCCGGGAGGGACTGGCGAGCGTTCGAGTTGGCCGTCCCCGCGTACCGGCTGCCAGCCGTCAGCCGCACGTTCCACGGCCGCGACCTGTTTGCGCCGGCCGCGGCCCACGTCGCGGTCGGCGTCGACGTCGCGCGGCTCGGCCCCGCGCTGACCGATCCCGTGCGCCTCGCGTGGGACCGGGGCCGCGAGCGGGCGGGGACGATCGAGGGCGCCGTCATCCACGTCGACCGCTTCGGCAACCTCGTCACGTCACTCTTCGCCGACGCCCTGCGTCCGGGCTCCGTGGTCCGTGTCGCGGGCCGCACGATCCCGGTGGTCGGTACGTACGGCGATCTGCCGCGAGGCGGCCTGGGCGCACTCGCGGGCTCGAGTGGGCGTCTGGAGATCGCAGTCCGTGAGGGGAGCGCGGCGGCGGTGCTCCGGGCGCGTCGCGGGACGCGGGTGATCGTCAGTCGGACTTCGTCGAGTCGGACTTCGTCGAGCGGGACTTCGCCGAGCCAGACTTCGCCGAGCCAGATTTCGTCGAGTCGGATTTCGTCGAGCCGGACGACGACGCGGGCGCGGAGGCGGTCGTAGTGTCGCTCGGGGTCGCGTCGGTCTTCTTCTCGCCAGCGCCCGCCGACGATTTCTCCGTCGCGACGGCCTTCTTCCTCGCCTCGGAGGGATAGTCGGTGACGTACCAGCCGCCGCCCTTGAGGATGAACGGCGCTGGAGAGAGCAGGCGATGGACCTCGCCCCCGCACGCCTCGCACGTCGTCAGCGGCGGAGCTGAGATGCGCTGGCGGATCTCGAAGACCCGACGACATTTGGTGCACTCGTATTCGTACGTCGGCACATCATGAAGGCTACAGGCGGAGGGACGAAGGTGTCAAGAAGACGCGGGTGGTGGCTCCATCTGATCGTCGCTATCGTGATGACGTCCGGCTGCGCGACGTCCACTGCCCAGGTGGAGAAGATCCGGGCGCAGGCCGCCCACGAGCGCGGGCTCGCCTACCTCAACGAGAGGCAGCCGGCGTCTGCGCTCGTTGCGCTGCGGGAGGCCGTCACGATCAATCCCGCGGAGCCGCTCTATCGCGACAGCCTCGCGCTCCTGCTCCTGGATCTCGGGCAGATCGAGCCGGCCCTCGCCGAGCTGAGAAAAGCGATCGAGCTCGATCCGCGATTCGCCGTCGGACACTTCCACCTCGGCGTGGCGCTGGCCGAGAGCCGGCGCTGGGAGGACGCGATCAAGAGCTACCAGACGGCGATCGGGCTGCCCACGCTGACCGTGCCCGACCTGGCGCACAACAGCCTCGGCATGGCTCTCTATAACCTCAAGCGCTACCGGGAAGCCGAGACGGCGCTCCGGTACGCGATCAGCCTCAATCCCGAGCTCCAGGCCGCGTACTATCACCTCGGCCTCGTGCTGATCGGCGAGGACAGGAAGGAGGAGGCGAAAGCAGTCTTCCGCGAGGCGCGCAAGCTCGGGCCGGATTCTCCCTTCGGCCAGGCGGCGGCGGCGCACCTGAGGGACCTCGGAGAGGGTGGCTAGAAGCCCGAGGAGCTTAGTTTTCACTTGACCTTAGATCGTGTGCTGGGGTACAAACTCCCCGCTGCCCGCGGTGCGCTTGTAGCTGTTGGTGATGTCGGTGATGGCGTGGACAGCAACAGTTCGAAACGGCTGCTCACCACATTTGAGGAGGCGGTAATGAGGAAATTCCTCGTCACTGCAGTCTTCGCCTTCGTCACCGTCGCGATGCTGGCTCCACCTGTCCTGGCGCAGGCGCCGGCGCCGAAGGTGACGATCACCGGACTCTTCGACCAGGTCACGTCGTTCGGGCGGAACTACCAAGACGCTGACTTCTCGCGTGCCAGGGACAATGATTGGTACGCCAGGACCCGGTTCCGTCCTGACTTTACGTTCGAGGTAGGACGGACCAAGGCCGTGATGGGACTCGAGTTGGACCTGAGCTGGGGTCAGACTGGTGCTAAATCTAACGGTGCAGGTAAGAGTACCGCTGCCGACTCCGCCGGACAAATCGCGGGGGTGACCTCTGGCTCCAGTCTCAACACGGACGTCACCGGCGTCATCGAGATCAAGTGGCTCTACACGGAGTTCGATCTCACCGGCAGGGATAGCGTCCTGCCGTTCATCCCGGTGCCGAGCGTCGCGCGGGCGGGCCTCCAGTCCTTCGCTAACCTCGCCACCGCCACCAAG
>WNGG01005121.1_pt1 | contig 27479 bp, 12 predicted proteins | sample 5400661 | NCBI WGS metagenome assembly WNGG01 (sample SAMN13153372, study PRJNA577476) | soil metagenome | isolation source: 100 cm soil or saprolite under Garry oak tree replicate 1 | place: USA:California | collected 2016-06-15
CACCGATTCAAGACGGGTTGTGCGGGTATAGTCTTTCTCGTTCGGATACGGCGGCGAGGTGATTACGGCATCGACAGAATTGGGTTGCAGAACCTCAAGAAGCTGCCGGGCATCAGCAAGATGAACTTCTGCTGGCGTGCCCTGCATCCTCTGCATTTTGTATAGATCGTCAGCCATTCCCCGAACACTTGCAAGCCAGGTGGAGACGACTGGCATGTCGGGCTTAGCAGGACCAACCCCAACCTCCGGGCCAAAGTGCAGGTTGCTGATAGAGTAGACTAGAACTTTGGCAAGTGCCAGCTGTTCATGACGGTAGTACCGCTCATCACGAAGCTGTTCCAGGCAATTCAGCAGGGTGAGTGTTTTGTGCAAGGGCAGAGGACTGATTGAGTCAGTCAAGAGCAGCTTCAGGCTCTCAGGGGGCAGCGTTCGGAGGGGGCGGTCATTCAGGACAACCGGGAAGAAGGGATTATCCTCAATCCCTTCCAATGCAAGTTGCGCTATTGCAGCCTCAGCGACTTGATGGGCATGTTCTACCAGACCATCGGGGTCAAGATTCCAATCTACTTTTACCTGGCTGGCAAAGTGAGCCATTGGGTTTGCCTCAACCCCTACGCTGGGGATACCCAGTTTCTTACACTCAACGAGCACCGTTCCTGTCCCACAGAACGGGTCCAGGACACGTTGACCATTGCCCACTCCAAACCGCTCAAGATAGTCGCGCACCAGGTGTGGAGGGAAAGAGAGCACAAAACGGTACCACTCATGAACAGCACGATCTTCTGGATACAGTTTATTTATTTCACCATTAGCGCCGCGCTGACGCGCAGTAGCATAACTCATTGTAACTACCCCATAAACCCCAATTGTCTTGCCCTCTCATACGCCTGTTGAGCCTCCCTCGTCCTCCCAAGCTGCTGAAGAGCATCCCCGCGATTGTTCCAGGCAAAGGCATAGTTCGAGTCCAGGCGAATAGCCTGGTCATAGGCAGCAAGGGCCTCATCAAAGCGACGGAGAGCCTCCAGAGCCATACCCCGATCATTGTGAAACACTGCCATCCCCGGCTCAATGCGAATGGCCCGATCGTAGGCCATAAGAGCTTCATCAAAGCGCCGGAGAGCATACAAAGCCTCCCCTTTGTTCCGCCAGGCAGCCGCATAGTTCGGATCAAGCCTCAACGCCTGTTCGTAGGCGGCCAGCCCCTCTTGAAAACGCTTAAGCCTCAGCAGCACATCTCCCTTATTCCGCCAGGCAAAGGTATAGTTGGAATCAAGGAGAAGGGCCTGCTCATACGCCAGCAGTGCTTCTGGGTAACGTTGCATCGCCTCCAGCACCAGCCCTTTCCCATTGTAGGCATAATGGTTCACCGGATCAATTTGAATAGCCCGATCATAGGCAACGATTGCTTCATCGTAGCGCTTAAGCTTTTGGAGCGCATCCCCCTTGTTGCGCCAGGCAGCTCCATTCATCGAATCAAGCCGCAGCGCCTGCTCATACGCCTGCAATGCCTCAGAGTAGCGCTGTATCGCTTCCAGCACCAACCCCTTACCATTGTAGGCATCACTATTGGACGGGTCAACTCGCACAGCCCGGTCATAAGCGGCCAAAGCCTCGTCATAGCGATCAAGCATACTGAGCGCAACCCCTTTACTGATCAGGGCATCCACATGCGAGGGGTCGATGCGAATAACCCGATCATAAGCCACGATTGCTTCATCGTATCGGTCGAGCGTACTGAGTACAGATCCTTTCCCATTATAGGCGTTGGCATCGGTCGGGTTCAATTGTATCGCTCGCTCATAGGCAGCCAGGGCCTCGGTGGGACGGTTGAGCTTCTGAAGTGCATCTCCTTTATTCCGCCAGGCAAAGGCGTAGTTGGCATCGAGTTGAATAGCTCGTTCGTAGGCGAACAAGGCTTCCTGGTAACGCCTCAATCCCTCCAGGGCAATTCCCCTATCGTTGTGAAAGACCGCATTCCCCGGCTCAAGCTTCACTGCCTGCTCGTAACCGGAGAGCGCTTCTGGATAGCGCCGAAGTCTCAGAAGCATATCCCCTTTTTTATCCCAGGCAGAGGCACTGCTGGGATCAAGTCGAATGGCCTGATCATAGGCAGTCAAAGCATCCTGGTAGCGCTTCAACCCCTCCAGAGCCATCCCTTTTCCCACATAGGCATCAGCGTAGTTGGAATCAATTTGAATGGCTTGCTCATAGGCGGTGAGCGCTTCGCCATACCGCTTGAGCATCCTGAGCACAATCCCCTTACTGTTGTAGCCTTGAGCATAATTTGGATCAAGCTCAATCACTCGCTCATGAACAGCAAGAGCCTCCTCGTAGCGATCCAGGCTCCGCAGTGCCAGGCCCTTGCCAATATGTGCATCAACATAGCCAGCATCAAGTCGAATAGCATTATCATAGGCGGTCAGGGCCTCTTCATAGCGCTTGAGCATTCTGAGGGCAACTCCCTGCCCGTTATAGACTTGAGGATTGTTCGGATTCAGCTGGACAGCCTGCTCATAAGCCGCCAGTGCCTCTGGATATCGCTTAAGCTTCAGAAGGGCATCCCCCTTGTTGCGCCAGGCAAAGGCGTAGGTTGGGTCAAGCCGGGCGGCCTGCTCATAGGCTGCCAGCGCTTCCTGGTAGCGCTTTAATCCTTCCAGGGCCATCCCCTTACCGTTATGAGCATTGGCATAGTTGGCATCCAATTGCAGAGCCGCTTCATAAGCCGCCAGCGCCTCTGCATAATGTCTCGCCCGGTAGTGGGCAATACCTTTATCCCGCCACTGCTCCTTCGTCTTCCCCTGTGGATCAGTAATTGGTAAGGGAGAAGGTGCTGGTGTCGGTAGCTCCCCATGTATATACGATTGGCTGGTGCTCAACCTGCTCTCAGGTTCAGAGGTTCTGATGACTGGAGGCGGGGCCGATGGTGATGAAGATGCAGGCGGGAATGCAGCGAGTGCCTTAATAAAGGCAGTGACATCAGGATAGCGAGCAATACGTTCTTTCGCCATCGCTTTGAGGATGGCCTGTTCAATATGAGGAGGGACAGCCGGATTATGCTGTGTTGGTGGAAGCGGGTTCTCCATCAAGTGGCAATACATGATGGAGGCTAGATCCGTGGCAGCAAAAGGCATACGGCCTGTCACAAGTTCATAGGCAATACAGCCAAGAGCATACTGGTCGCTCTCCTTACTAATCTGACCGCGAAACTGCTCTGGAGCCATGTAAGGAGGAGTGCCGATAATCGTGGCGGCCCTGACACTCGCTGTGGCAATTACCGTTGCAATGCCAAAATCGGCCAGCAGTGCTTCACCTTTGGCATTGAACAGGATATTTTCAGGTTTAAGGTCTCGGTGCACAATATTCTGGTTATGCGCCTGTTGCAGTGCCTCTCCGATTTGCGTCAGAATGGTCACAGCCTCCTGCATAGGCAAACGGTGGTCAGGACGACTCAATAGCAGCTTCCGAAGCGAGCCTCTGGCAGCATACTCAGCCACCAGGTAGGGGAAGCCATCATCTATCCCAACATCCAGGATGGGTAGGATGTGCAGGTGCTTGAGCATTTCGAGAAACTGAGCTTCCTGGAGAAAACTCTCCCGCTCCTGCGGCGAGCCCAGGTGCACAAGGTGCAGGAGTTTGATCGCAACCACCCGATTTGTCAGATACACATGCACACCTCGATAGACACGGCCAAACGCGCCACTGGCCAGTTCTTCTTCTATTCGATAGTTGCCAATTTGTTTCCCAATGTAGCTGTTTCCGCTTACCATACCGCTCACCTCGAATGGGATAGGAGATTATCAGATCTTATAGTAGCAAGTATTCGCCCCCTGGCATAATAGCTGATGAATTGCCAGTTCTATGATAACATACCCGCAGAGTGCGAACAAGAAAACCTGTAAGAAGGGTTCTCCCCCAAGACCTACCCGCGATACCCCAGTTGCCTGGCTTTGTGGTAGCATTGCTCAGCCTCAGCCTGCCGTCTCATACTTTTAAGCGCATCCCCCTTGCCGTGCCAGGCAGCAGCATTGGTGGAATCAACTTGAAGCGCCCGCTCATACATTTGAAGTGCCTGCGGATAGTTCTTGAGGTGATAGAGAGCATTCCCTTTGCCAACGTAGGCATTCGCATAGTTGGGATCCAGTTGAATAGCTCGTTCATAAGCAGTTAACGCCTCTCTATAACGCCGGAGGCCATAGAGCTCGTTCCCCCTGTTATTGTGATACATCGCTACATGGGGATTGAGTTGGATAGCTCGATCATGGGCCTCTAGCGCTTCCTGGTATCGTTTGAGGCCATACAGAGCATTCCCTTTACCATTGTACGCATCGGCATAAGTTGGATCAAGTTGAATGGCTTTCTCATAGGCGCTAAGTGCTTCCTCATCACGCCTGAGTCGGCGCAACGTCCTGCCCTTGTTCCTATGAAAGAGTGCCACATCGGCTTTCAGCTGGATAGCCTGGTCATGAGCCGCCAGGGACTCACTAAAGCTCTTCAGCTGATAGAGCACTTCTCCCTTACTATTATAAGCATGGGCATTTTTCGGATTGAGTTGGATGGCTTGCTCATAGGCTTCTAGCGCTTCATCGTATTGACCACGACGGTGGAGGATGCTCCCCTTGCCAGCATGGGCCTGGGCATTCTTCGCATCCAGTTGAATGGCTCGCTCGTAGGCTTCCAGCGCTTCCTCATATTGGCTGAGACGCTGAAACATATTCCCTTTGCCGACATAGGCCTGGGCATTCTTCGCATCCAGTTGAATGGCTCGCTCGTAGGCTTCCAGCGCCTCCTCGTCGCGCTTCAACTCATAGAGTGCATCTCCCTTATCGGCATAGAAGCTGGCATTTTTCGGCTCGAGTCGCAGCGCCTGTTCGTATACCTCAAGAGCTTTCTCGTGCTCTCCAAGAGCATGATAAGCAATTCCTCGACCCTGGTGCGGTTTGCTGTCGTCAGGAGCAAGCTCAATCGCTCGCCTATAGGCTGATAGCGCTTCTCTATCACGCCCAAGCTCATGGAGCGCATCTCCCTTGTTCCTATGAACAAGAGCCATATTCGCATCCTGCCGGATAGCCTGCTCATAAGCTGCCAGGGCCTCCATATACTCTTTGCGCCGGGAGAGCACCTCACCCTTACGATTATGAGCATGAGCCATAGCAGGATCGATTTGAATCACTCGCTCAAAAGCTTCCAGAGCTTCCTCATAGCTTCCGAGAGCAAACAGAGCATTTCCATGATTGAAGTGAATAGTCGCATTGTCAGGAGCAAGCTCAATTGCCCGCTTGTAGGCTGCCAGCGCCACCTCATAGCTCTTGAGCATAAAGAGGATATTTCCTCTGTTGTTGTGAGCACCAGCAGAGTTGGGATCAAGCAGAATAGCCTGCTCATAAGCTCCAAGCGCTTCCTGGTAGCGCCCAAGTGCATACAGGTTATTCCCTCCGCTACGCCAGGCGGCAGCATCATTACGGTCGAGTTGCAGAGCTACTTCAACGGCAGCAAGTGCCTCCTTGTAGCGCTTGCCAGCACGGAGCGCAAGTGCCTTGTTCTTATAAAAGAGCGGTTCAGTTCCGTCAAGAACGATGGCATGTTCATACACGCTTAGCGCCTCGTCATAACGCTCAAGCCCTGTCAGTACTACTCCCTTGCTAGTGTGAATATAAGGCGTAGCAGGGTTGTTCGGTGCAAGCCGCACTGCCTGCTCAAGAGCCGCCAGCGCCTCTGGATAGCGTTTAAGGTTGAAGAGGATACTGCCCCTGTTTTTATAAAAGATGGCCTCGCCTGGGTTGAGTCGAAGTGCTTCTTCAATGGCAGCAAGCGCTTCCTGATAGCGTTTGAGATCACACAAAGTGCTCCCTTTGCCATTGTAGGCATAGGCATTGTTAGGATCCAATTGGAGCCCCAGTTCATAAGCAGCCAGGGCTTCCTCATAGCGCTTGAGATCACGAAGGACGTTCCCTTTGTTGACGTGAAAAACAGCCCCATTCGGATCCAGGGCAATCGCTTGTTCATATGCTGCCAGGGCCTCCTCATACCGTTTAAGGTCACGAAGGGCACTTCCCTTGTTGACATGGAACAAGGCATTGCGCGGGTCAATGTCAATGGCTTCCTGGTAGGCCATCAGCGCTGCATCGTACAACTTCAATATATGGAGGATACTTCCCTTACAGCAGTAGGCGTCAGCATAAGTAGGCCTGATTTGAATAATTTCGTCATAAACTTTCAGGGCATCGACTCCATATCCCCGACTATAGAGGGCACTTCCCTGATTCATGCGAAAACGCAACACCCTGGGGTTCAAAGCCACAGCTTGCTTGTAGGCTTCCAGGGCACCGCCATAGTCCTTCAGACTGGAGAGCACATCCCCCTTGCCATTCCGATAACTGGCATTCTTGCGGTCGAGTCGAATGGCCCGCTCAAAGGCGGCCAGAGCCTCAACATACTCACCCAGTTCTCCATGCGCAAGCCCTTTCCGGTACCAGGCATCCGCATAATTGCTATCCTGCCTGGTAGCCTGTTCATATGCCTCACGCGCCTTCTCATAGCGCCCGGCCCGGTAATGACCATTGCCCTCTGTCAGCCACTGCTCTTTCGTTTTCGGCGATGGCGTATCACTTTTGACGTTGATCCCCCCTGCCATACTGTTTACCTCAAGTCTAGATTATCCTTCCATGCACAACGAGGAACTCAAGACGAATCATACATTATATCCAAGTCGTTGAGCTACTTGCTGAGCCTGCCGCGATTCTGGTATCCTCTCAAGGCGTTTGAGCACTCGACTCTTGTTGAAGTAAAAGAGTCCCTGGCCTGGATCAAGCTCAATTGCACGCTCGTAGGCTGCCAGGGCTTCCTCATAGCGCTTGAGCTCTTGTAGAACAACTCCTTTACTATTGAACGCATTCGCATAACTGGGAAGAAGCCCAATGGCCCGATCAAATGCGAGGAGCGCTTCTTCAGCATACTTCAGCTTCCAGAGAATGTTCCCCCTGTTTCTATGGTAGATCGGCTCGTTGGGGCTGAGTTGAATGGCCTGCTCACATGCTTCGAGTGCTTCACTATAGCGATCGAGATCATAGAGAGCATTCCCCTTCCCTGTGTAGGAATGAGCATCGTCGGGATCAAGCTCTATAGCTCGTTCATATGCTTCGAGCGCCTTCTCATAATACCTGAGAGCATAGAGCACATCCCCTTGACCACTATAGACACGAGCATTCGTAGGATCAAGCTCTATAGCTTGTTCATACGCTGTCAGGGCCTCTTCATAGCGTCTATGCACCCGCAGAACTGTCCCTTTCCCGATGTGGGCACCAACATAGCCGGAATCGCACTGAAGGGCCTGCTTATAGGTGGCCAATGCCTCCTCATAGCGCTTGAGAACGGCCAGAGTGTTTCCCTTCCCCGTATAGACAGCAGCACTGCTTGCATCATGCTTTATCGCCAGGTCATAAGCATCAGACGCTTCGTGGTAGCGTTTGAGACGGCGAAGTGCTTCTGCCTTCCCGGCGTATGCCTCTGCACTGTTAGGATCAGACTGAATAGCTTGCTCATATGCTCTGAGAGCCTCATCATATCGCTTCAACTCACGGAGCACATCCCCCTGGCCCACATACGCATCAGCGTTGGCAGATTCAAGCTGAATGGCCCGCTCATATAGCGACAATGCATCTTCGTAGCGCTTCAACTGGCGAAGCACATCCCCTTTGCCTATATAGGCTTGAGCATTGGCAGCATCGTGTTGGAGAACCGCCTCATAGGTCGAGAGTGCCTCTCTATAGCGCTTGAGTGCAAGAAGCACCTTTCCCTTCTTGTTCTGCAAACTGAGATCATGAGGCGCAAGTTCAATCGCCTGCTCATAAGAGACCAGGGCCTCTTCATAGCGCTTGAGACGATAATGCATATCCCCCATGCCACTGCGCGGATCTGCCTCATCATGAACGAGTTGAGCTGTTCGTTGATAGACCTGTAACGCCTCATCATATCGCTTGAGTTCAGCAAGAACACTTGCCTGGCCTGTACGGGCCTCGGCGTTATCAGGATTAAGTGCGAGAGCCTGCTCAAAAGCGCTGAGCGCCTCCTCATTGCGCCTCAAATGAGACAAAACAGCCCCCTTGCCAACATAGGCATCGACATACCTGGGAGCGAATGAAAGGGCTTGCTCATAGGCCGCCAGGGCATCCTCATAGCGCTTCAAATGGGAGAGAGCTACTCCCTTAGCAACGTAGGCATCAGCATTCTCTGGATCGAGTGCAAGGGCTTGCTCACTGGCCTCAAAAGTCTTGTCATAGCGTTTGAGATAAGCGAGTGCAAGAGCTTTCCCCGCACAGGCTCTTGCATTCCTGGAATCGAGTTGAAGTGCCCGCTCATAGACGATCAGAGCTTCTTCATAGCGCTTGAGTTGGGAGAGGACTTCTCCCTTACCAAGGTAAGCTGCAATGAAGGTAGCATCGAGTTGAATAGCTCGCTCGTACATGGCGAGCGCCTCATCGTAGCGCTTGAGATCACGAAAGATATCACCTTTATTATTGGGGGCCTGAGCGTTTTTGGGATCAATTTTCATCGCATGGTCATAGGCTACTAACGCCTCCTCAGTTTGAGTGAGACGGTAGAGTATACTTCCTTTGCCTACATGAGCATCAGCAGTATCAATCTCGAACTCAATGGCCTGCTCGTAGGCTTCTAACGCCTCCTGGTTTTGACCAAGCGTGCGGAACACATTCCCCTTGCCCGTATAGGCATCAGCATTCTCTGGCTCGAGGCCAATGGCCTGATCATACTCTACCAGAGCATCATCATACCGTGCGAGGGAATACAGTGCATCTCCCCTTCCTACATGGGCCATAGCATGGCCGGGTTCAATTTGAATGGCTGCTTCAAAGACCTGTAATGCCTGCCGATAGCGCTTAAGGCGACAGAGCACACGTCCTATGTTTATAGAGAGCTGAATATCATCGGAAGCACCCCTTTGCATAGCCTGTTCATAGGCTGCCAATGCCTCCTCGTAGCGTCTGAGAGCTTGAAGCACATCCCCCCTCCCAATATATATCTGAGCAGAAGTTGAATCATACTGAAGAGCCAGTTCATATGCCTTCAGAGCTTCATCATACTTCTGCAGGCAGCGCAGAGCATCTCCTCTACCAACATACGCATGAGCATTGTTGCCTTCGATGCGAATAGCTTGCCCATACACTGCCAGAGCATCCTCATAGCGCTTCTGGTCAAAGAATATATCTCCTTTGCCATTATAGGCCGGGACATAAGCAGAATTGAGCTGGGTCGCTCGCTCAAAGGCCGCTAACGCCTCCTCACTCCGCTCAAGTTGAGAGAGGACAGTCCCTTTGTCACACCACAGAGTGGCATTGTTCGGATCATGCTGGAGAAGACGATCGTAAGCTTCTAATGCCTCCTCGCACCGCCCAAGGTCACGTAGTACATTCCCCTTCCCTGCCCAGGCATATTCATTCTCAGGGCTGAGTTGAATGGCCCGCCGATAGGCTTCTAGCGCCTCATCATCACGTCCGAGCTGATGGAGTACCGTTCCTCTTCCCGCGTGAGCAAAGTCATTCTCAGGATCAAGTTGAAGAGCCTGATCATAGGCGGCCAGAGCCTCGGGATAGCTTTTGAGATTAAAGAGGACATTCCCCTTGCCAGTATAGGCAGAAGCACATTTGAGATCGAAGCGGATCGCCTGGTCATACGCGCTGAGCGCCTCCTCATACTGCTTGAGTTCAGCAAGGACGTTCCCTTTGTCACACCAGGGAGAAGGTTCCTGGGGAGTCAGCTGGATCGCTCGCTCATAGGCCGCCAGAGCACCCGGATATCGCTTGAGTGCAGCGAGCACCTTCCCCTTATGAGTGTATAAACTGGCATCGTTGGAATTGAGTGAAATAGCCTGATCATAGGCTGTCAGCGCATCCTTGTAGCGCTCCATCGCTTCCAGTACACGCCCTTTATGCTTGTAGGCAGGTACATAGCCGGGGTCGAGACGGATGGCCTGCTCATACATGCTCAGGGCCTCCGCATAGCGGTGAAGTTCAAAGAGCACCCTTCCCTTTGTGGTAGAAAATGAGGATCTGGCCTCCAATTGCATCGCTTTTTCGCACGCTTCCAGGGCTTTCTCGTAATCTCGCAGGCCAAGAAGGGCGAGCGCTTGCGCATCATAGGCAGCAGCAGAGGTCGGATCGGCTTTGATTGCCAGGTCACAGCACGTGAAAGCTTCGGCATACTGCTCAAGCTCACACAGCAGGTGGCTCTTGCTGACAAGCAAGACCACACTGTTGGGGGCACGTTGCAGTGCGGTTTCATAAACGGCCAGCGCCTCATCATATCGCTTGAGGCGACGGAGGACCAGCGCCTTCCCGTTGTAGGCTAACACAAAATTCTGGACCCGTTGAAGTGCTTGCTCGTAGACCGCCAGAGCTTCCTCGTCACGTCCAAGCTCACGCAGGACATCGCCTTTGAAGTTATAGGCAAAAGCAAACGCCGGGGCGAGCTGGATCGCCTGGTCATAGGCTGCCAGAGCTTCCCCATAGCGCTTGAGGGTACTGAGCACGTTTCCCTTGATACACCAGGTATAGGGATCATTCGGGTTGAGTTGGATGGCCTGCTCATACTCTGCCAGAGCTTCCCCGTAGCGTTTGAGGGCATTGAGCATATTTCCCCTGGCACTGTGCGCATTCGCATTCTCAGGAGCAAGTTGGATCACTCGTTCATAAGCATCCAGAGCCGCTTCGTGCTGTTTGAGCGCATGGAGCACATTTCCTCTCCCGTGGTAGGCTCTCGCATAACCAGAATCGACCTGAATGGCCTGGTCATAGACTTCCAATGCCTTCCCATACCGCTGCGCTTTGTAGTGGGCATCGGCCTCCTCCACCAATTGCTCAGCAGATAAATACAACGCTTTGATGAAGGTGGCAACATCGACATAGCGATCTTCACGCTGTTTGGCCAGCGCCTTGAGGATAGCAGCTTCAATGTGTGCAGGCAGTTGTGGGTTGCGCTCTCTCAAAGACTTCGGTTGTTCGTTTGCATGCTTGACTACCCAGGAGAGGAGATCGGTGCCAGAGAAAGGGACACGACCGGTGAAGAGTTCGTAGGCAATGCAGCCCAGGGCATATTGATCACTCCTTCTACTCGCCATCCCATCGAACTGTTCTGGGGCCATGTAAGGAAAGGTACCCGCAACCGTCCCGATATACTTGCTACTCCCCGCTGTTGGGAGCGTTGTCGCCACCCCGAAGTCAGCGAGCAGCACCTCTCCCTTCGCGTTGAACAGAATATTCTCTGGTTTGAGGTCTCGATGAATGACTCCATACGTGTGAGCGTGTGTAAGTGCCTCCCCAATCTGGGAAAGGATGCTCAGTACCTCTTCCATTGGGAGCAGATCGGGTTTCTGACTGTCGAGGCGGTCACGCAGAGAATGGGAGGCGATTTGCGTGACAATGTAAGGAACTTCCTCTCGATAGATGCCGAAGTCATAGATGGGCAAAATGTAGCGGTGTTCAAGCGTTGCCAGAAATTGCGCTTCTTTGAGGAACTGCTCACGGTCTTCTTGAGTATCGAACTGAGCATGCAACATTTTGATCGCTGCGATCCGCGTCAGATACGTATGCCTGGCCCGGTAAACATTCCCAAAGGCGCCTCTCCTCAGAAAGCCTTCTATCTTATAGTTCCCAATCTCTTTGCCAATCATACTGTTCACCTCGAAGATCATACCATACTCCCCTGCATAGAATATCCTAAACATGTAGACATAGTATAACAAGGATGGGGTAGAGGTCGTCAATACAAAACCTAACATTTATAGCCTAGTTGCTTGGCTTTCTCCCATGCTTGTTTCGCTTCTTCTGATCGTTCCAGCCATTCAAGCGCACGGCTCCTATTGTAGTGAAAAAGGCCATTATTGGGATGAAGCTGAATGGCTTGCTCATACGCTCTCAGAGCTTCAGATGGCCGTTTAAGTGCAAGTAGAGCATTTCCTTTCCCATTGTAGGCGGAGGTACGATTGACATCGAGCCGAATAGCCTGATCATATGCCACCACGGCCTCTCCATAACGTTTGAGGTCACACAGAACATTCCCCTTGTTCACATAAAAGCTGGCGACACCAGGTTGAATCTGGATTGCACGCTCATGAGCTATGAGTGCGTCCTGGTACCGCTTGAGATTCCGTAAGGCACTGCCTTTATTGTCGTACACATGAGCATGATTGGGATCAAGCTCAATGGCTCGCTCATATGCCCTCAATGCCTCATCGTAGCGCTGCAGGTTATCCAGGGCCAACCCCAGCCTGTTGTATGCCGAGGCATCATTAGGAGCAAGTTCAACCGCTCGCTTAAAAGCCACAAGTGCCTCCTGGTATTGCTTCAGACCCAGGTGTGCTGTCCCCTTGCCAGTATAGACAAGCACATTTTTAGGAGCCAGCCGTAAAGCCTGCTCATACACGGCTAGTGCATATCCATAGTTCTTGAGGCTGAGCAAGGTCTTTCCTTTGCTTATATACAGATGAGCATCATGAGAAGCCAATCGTATAGCCTGGTCGTAGGCAACAAGAGCCTCTTCGTACCGCTTCAGTAGGCCAAGTGTATCCGCCTTTCCCTTGTATGCTGCCGCCAGGGTCGGATCGAACTGAATAGCATGCTCATAGGCCGCAAGTGCTTCCTGATACTGTTTCAGTTCGTAGAGTGCACTCCCTTTCCCGCTGTAAGCTGAAGCATTCTTAGAATCGAGTTGAATAGCCTTCTCATAGGCTTCAATTGCCTTGCCAAAGCGTTGCCACTGGTGGTCAGCATTCCCTTTCTCTACCCATTGCTCAGCAGTCTCTTGTAATGCTGCAATGAAGGCTGCAACATCACTGTGACGATGCTCGCGCTCCTTTGTCATCGCTTTGAGAATCGCCCACTCAATATGAGCTGGCAGGGCTGGATTATATTGTCTTGGGGGAATGGGTTGCTGATTCAGATGTTTTAAGCCCATTAAGATAGGATCATCGGCACTGAACGGTAAGCATCCCGTAAAGAGTTCGTAGGCGATACACCCCAGAGCATACTGATCACTCTTTTTACTGACTTCACTGGTGAATTGCTCCGGTGCCATATAAAGAGGCGTTCCCCTGGCATCGACAAGCTCGGTCTTTTTGAGAACAACAGCGATCCCAAAATCGGCTATCATCGCCTCCCACCTGGCATTGAACAAGATGTTTTCCGGTTTGAGGTCACGATGCACAATGTCCTTCGTGTGAGCATACGTGAGTGCTTGCCCTATTTGCGAGATGATCATCAGGGCCTCTTCTATCGGCAAGGAGTCTGGAAGGTGACGATTAAGACGATCACGCAAGGACTTATTCGGAGCATACTCAGCGACCATAAACGGAATGCCATCTGGATCGAGGGTGAAATCTATATCGACATCATGAACGGGCAGGATGTGGGGATGCTTGAGAGCCGAGAGAAACTGAGCTTCTCTGATAAAACGATCACGTTCTTCCTGGGAATCGAGAAAGAGGGTATTGAGCAGTTTGATGGCAGCCTGACGATCAGGCAGAAAACAATGTTGAGCAAGGTAGACTGTCCCAAATGTACCGCGACCAAGGATAGCGATCAAATCGTAGTTGCGAATCCGTTTGCCCACATACATACTGCTCACCTCGAAGACAATAATATCCCCTATCTGCATATGATTGCAAGGGTATGCACTGATAGTATAACAAGAAAGGGGTAGTTATTGTCAATAGAATTGCCTACATGTCTACTCTTTCATCAACCTCCGCAGCACCGTCAGCAGAATGCCCCCATTTTCATAGTAGGTCACATCTATCGGGCTATCCAGCCGCGCCATCGTCTGGAACGAGAATGTGCTCCCATCTTCACGAGTAGCCTTCACCGTCACCACCTGGTGTGGCTTCAGACCCTTCTCAATGCCCTCGATATCATAGACCTCGCGGCCAGTCAGTCCAAGTGACTCCTTGTTCTCACCCTGGCGGAACTGCAACGGCAGAATACCCATACCCACCAGATTGCTGCGGTGAATACGCTCAAAGCTCTCAGCAATCACGGCACGCACTCCTAACAGCAATGGTCCCTTCGCAGCCCAGTCACGCGAACTACCTGAACCATACTCCTTGCCAGCAATCACTAAGAGAGGTACACTCTCCTGCTGATAGCGCATCGCAGCCTCGTAGATGGTAGTCTGCTCTCCATCGGGGAGGTGAACGGTATAGTACCCCTCCTTTTCGGGAGTCAGGCGATTACGCAGGCGAATGTTGCCAAAGGTACCACGCACCATTACTTCATGGTTGCCACGCCGCGCCCCATAGGTATTGAAGTCGCGCCTCTCGACGCCATGCTCAAGCAGGTAGCGACCGGCAGGGCTGTTGGGCGAGAAGTTGCCAGCAGGCGAGATATGGTCAGTCGTGATGGAGTCATCAAGCATGACTAACACCCGCGCATTATGGACATCCTTGACCGGCTCAGGCTCTAATGGCATTCCCTGGAAGAAGGGCGGTTCCTGGATGTAGGTAGAGTTGGGATCCCACTCGAACAGCGCTCCTGTAGAATTTGTCAGTGACTGCCAGTGCTCATCGCCCTCGAACACATGGGCATAGTTCTTCTCAAACACCTCGGGCGTGATCGACTTTGCAACGACCTCGCGTAGGTCCTTGGTCAGGTCGATATCCACTGTACCAGCCAGGGCATAGGCCACCACCAGGGGAGGAGAGGCCAGGAAGCTGGCTCGTACCTGCGGATGGATGCGTCCTTCAAAGTTTCGGTTGCCACTCAACACAGCAGCCACCACCAGGTCATTGTCCTGCACCGCGTTGGCAACTGGCTCCGGCAATGGACCGCTGTTGCCAATGCAATTGTGGACCGCTACTGTACCTGCCACGAAGGCATGTTGATCGTTCACCGCCAGGTCGAACACCGCCCGTCTGCCTGCTGGCCGTCGTTCCACCACCTGGAGCGCCAGTGTCGGCAGCGTGCGTGCTTCCTTCTCGATGCAGTAGCGCTTCGAAGTCTCTGCATCCGCACGCGAGCGCAACGGCGCAAACCACTCGCGTGCGCCGATCTTGCTGAACAGTTCAACAGGTGACGGGAAATCGCAAGAATCTCTATGCAGTGGCTGGAATTTGCGTGCCGTCGGTTGTGGCAACCGCGAAAAGCGGTCGTGGCCCTCCAATAGTGCGTAGTGGGGGGAGACTACTGCTTCGCGCTCCATCAGCTCCACCGCCGCTATCTTGCGTGCATGGGAGAACGATAGCTCGTAGTCTGCCTCGTGCAACTCCTCCAGACGGGCCGACATCCAGAGGCGTTGCCGATGAATCTGGTCCACCAAACGCCAGTACACCGCCGCCGCGCTGGCTCGCAGGGCCTTGTCCATACAATAGCGGAATCCCACGCGCTCCACGAACGAGAGGCCGTCTGGAAGCTCCAGGCGAACCTCCACGCGAGGGATACCGTCCTGTGCTGCCGGGTACGAGGAAGTTGCGCGGCGCGTGGAATACTCGTAGACGTTGGCTCCATTGGTCTTCACCCCACAGCATGCCAGCAGGCGGGTCACGTCGCCCATCACCTGCTTGAGAGCCTCCACATGCCCTGGTATGGTGCTTTGGGAATAGGAAGGCGGCTCAAGCGTTGCCTCCTCCTCGCACTCGCCCCAATGGTGCAAGCCAGGTGCGTGCCCGTCCGCCCCGAAGAGCCCGCCCAGGAACTCGCGCACCACTGCGACAGGGCAGCTTTCATCCAAGACGAATGCCGGGAGCGAGGGCACCTGCTGAATGCGCCGCCCGGTGCGCACGCCGGGCAATGTGCGGATGGCACCCATGAGAGGCATCGGCAGCATGATGGTCCACGTCCTCTCATTATAACGCGTTGCCGCAGGACGATAGCCGGTAAGCAGCTCAACGTCGTCGAGAACCGCCTCGCGGTCCATGGCCTGCCCAACATGCATCTGACCCTGCCCCGAGAGGCTGATCGAGCCGTCGCTGAGCAGATGGCCGAGCAGACGCGCAAACGCCAGTGTGCGCTGACGTTCATGCGCTGTGCCCATCGTGAACGTCAGGTTGCCCACATGCAGTGCGTAACCGGCTTCGTCGTCACCAGGCTCGTCCAACGGAGCCTCAAGGCCAACCACGACGCGGTCCTGGCCCAGTATGAGATGATCGGCACGCACCCAGCGTCCGTCCGTGCAGAGGATCTCATGGTCCGGGGTGCAGACCAACGTGCGCCCGTCTTGCAGGATGAGTGAGACACACTCGCGCTCGCCCTGAACCATCATCTCGGCGTGCGTCGCTGTGCCCAGCCTGCCATCTGCGGTGGGAGCGAGCAGTGCGGCTCCTCCAGTGCTCGCCATCTGCTCGATGCGCCGTGCGGTGCCGTCGGCAAGCAATACCGGCGTTCCCCTGGCAAGGCAGGTGGTACAGCCATAGCCAACCAGGTGGAAGCGCAACGCCTCCAGGTAGGGCAATAGATCCGCGTTCTCCAGGTAATCGATGACAGCACGAGAACCAGGAGCCAGGCTGGTTTTAACGGTTGGACTGACGGAGAGACCGCGCTCAACAGCATGCCTTGCCAGCAAACCAGCAGCTATCATCACAGAGGGATTCGAAGTATTGGTGCAGCTTGTAATCGCAGCAATCGCAACAGAACCATCTGTCATATGTGTCTGCACATTGCCTGTGGTAACAAGAACATCTTTAAGTCCATTACTCCGACTATCACCATTGCCCTCACCCTGAGCAAGCTGGGCAGCTTTCTTGTCCTGCACTTCTTTCTGAACAACCGGGTCTGGCTCAGGTTGCCCAGCACCCTCGCCTACAAGGCGTATCAGTGCTTCTTCTGTCGTCTTGTTCACCTGTATGGCCTTAAAGCGGTCCGCAAAAGCATCGCGGAATGCCTTCCCCAGGTTCTGCATAGCCACTCGATCCTGGGGACGACGTGGCCCGGCCAGACTTGGTTCGACGGTCGCGAGGTCAAGTTCAAGTAGATCATCGAACTGTGGTTCTGGAGCCTCATCTGTGCGGAACAGTCCCTGCGACTTCGTATAGCGTTCCACCAGGTCAACCAGCTCTGGTGAACGTCCAGTGCTACGCAGGTAACGTAGCGTCTCAGGATCAACCGGGAAGAGCGTGGCAGTTGCACCAAATTCAGGGGACATATTAGAAATCGTGGCACGATCAGCCAGTGTAAGGTAGCTGAGACCGGGACCAGTAAACTCGACGAACTTGCCGACCACACCACGCTTGCGCAGCATCTGTGTCACCGTCAACACCAGGTCAGTCGCAGTGGAACCCTCTGGCAATGCACCGGTGATACGCATGCCAACAACCTCTGGCGTGAGCAGATAGAGTGGTTGTCCAAGCAGTACAGCCTCGGCTTCGATGCCGCCAACACCCCAACCAAGGACACCCAGACCATTAATCATCGTAGTGTGTGAGTCAGTCCCAACCAGCGTATCGGGGAAAGCAATCGTTTCGCCATTCTCCTCTTTCGTCATCACGACAGAGGCCAGGTATTCCAGGTTTACCTGGTGAACTATACCTGTGCCTGGCGGGACGACGCGGAAATTATTGAAGGCTTGCTGAGCCCAACGCAGCAGGGCATAGCGTTCGCTGTTACGTTCGTATTCGCGCTCCACATTCCGTGCGAACGCAAGTGTTGAGCCAAACAAATCTACCTGTACGGAGTGGTCAATGACGAGATCGGCAGGCACCAGGGGATTGATCTTTTGCGCATCTCCACCCATGCGAGCGACGGCGGAGCGCATCGCTGCCAGATCCGCTACTGCTGGCACGCCTGTAAAGTCCTGCAGCAGGACACGCGCTGGCAGGAATGGGTACTCTGCCTCCGATTGTGCCGCCGAACCTGGAACCCACTGAGCCAGCGATACCACATCTTCTTCAGTAACATGTTCGCCACCTGTGGCCTGGCGTAGCAGGTTCTCCAACAGAATCTTGACAGTATGTGGGAGTCGGTCAAGTCCTGGCACACCATGCCTGGTGAGGGCCTCTAACTGATAGTAGGTGGCAGTACCGTACATACTCTCCAATGTTGTACGAGCACCAAATACATCTTTGTGCGTAGTCATGGAAGCATCCTTTTGTGTTATGATATCAAATCCGGCTGAAGAGTGATGAAAATCAGCAGGAGTGCAGAGGGCGGCCAGCCATCTGCCGGGGTTTGGGGGGTCCCCAAATCATCCCTCTTTAAACGGATTTGATATAATTTGGGATATGGACGTAGGTTATTGCGCCTCTACATTATATGAGAACTTGGATAAAGGCGGCAAGGAGGGAGGAGATAAATGAGGGCAGACTTCTTGCCAGCAAGCCTCGATGTCGAGAGAAAAGAAGAGTGAACACCGCACGGAGAGACAAAGATGCTATGCTCTTCTTAACATATGCTGAAGCTTATCCCGAAGCTTATCTCACAGTCCGGTCCCGGTACCATCCTGTGAGTCCTAATTCCCACCCAGCCCAAAGGCTGAATGGCAATTACTATGAAGTCTGCCCCATGTATACTATGCACTAATTGGAGTAGAGAATGCATCAGTAATTATGCCTAAAATGGCATTTTCCAAAGACCATTCCAGGGCAACCACCAGGCAAAATTTCCGGTGCCTTGTGTGAAGGAGCAATTACTCTATGGTTCTGGCCAGGTCACCTACTTCTCCGACAACGGCAGAGACAACAATACTGTACATCCCTCCCCAGGTGATGAATTAATTGTCAGCGTTGCCCCGATAAGCGTGGCACGTTCACGCATCCCCAGTAAACCCAGACCACTTTGCGAACTGTGAGGCGCATCAGGGTCCTGCTGGTCAAGGGCAAATCCCTCTCCGTTGTCATGGACGATGATTTGCAAGAGCTTTGGCAGATACCTCAAATCTATCCCGGCATGGGTTGCATGGGCATGCCGCCAGATATTTGATAACGCCTCCTGAACGATGCGAAAAATAGCAATCTCCGCCTCAGGAGTCGTAAATTGAGGAACTCCCGTGCAAGTAAAGGTGCAGGGAACCCCACGCTCGGCGGAGCTATCAGCGAGCCACTCGATTGCGGCACGCAGACCAAGGTCATCCAGGACCGATGGACGCAGGTCCCGGCAAGCACGGCGCACTCCTTCCAGGGTAGCATCTGCCAGGTTTTGCAGGTTGGCGAGCCAGTGTACATCTTTTTCAGGAAGATTTACCTCTTCATCGCACGTCCAAGGCCATCCAAACCAAGAGAGAGGGCAATCAGCGCTTGTGCCGTATCATCGTGCAATTCTCGTGCCAGGCGACGACGTTCTTCTTCCTGTACACGAGTAATCAGAGAGGCATAACCCCGCAGCTCATCCTGGCGGCGGCGGGCACTTCTCAGGTCTTGCAAGGTACGTTGCACCTCATCCGTGCGAATGCTCAAGCGTGTACTGATCAGAGCCAGGTAGTAGATCGCAAAGAGCGGTACCAGGAAGAAGAGCCAGGCAAGTTCACCAGCAATGTTATCAAAGATATCCACTACGGGCAAAAGTGGTCCCACGCTCAACACCAATGCCTGGAAGCGCAGCACTGGTGAGCGGAAATATTCTGTAGCGGTTCTCCTTAAACTTGCGTATTCTGCTGGAGCCTGGGAAGTCCCAGTTCGCGTCTGTGCGATAATCGGAAGTGACACGAGCATCAGCAGCAGCATCATTATGATCGCGGCCAGGACCGAGCCAAGAAACTCCTTGGACTCAAGGAAGTGATAGACAGCGGGGTTAGACGTAAAATAACTATGTGAGGACCCAGCAACCCAGACATACACAAAACCAGCAACTAGCGCCACCAGGGCCGCGGTTGCGATGCGATAGCAGGCTTCCACCCACGAGACAAAGCTGCGGAAGAGTGTATAGCCCTGGAGCAAGGTCTGTGTGATGAGTGCGGTCAAGACTGCCGCCGGAACTCCAATCAGCACGCCAGCAGCCAGGTAGAGTGGAGCCGTGATATCAAAAAAGAAGAGCGGTCGCCAGGCCCCTATGAGAGGCTGGTGCAGGGACCCTCTCTCTGCTGTCTCTAGCTTCAGCAGACGCAAAAGCAAGATGCGACCCAACAAAGCAAGCACTACCGAAAGCACGACCAGGCTATAGATCGCACGCGGACCGTACAGAGTAGGGACCGGAGCTGGCTGATAACTTTCGAGTGCCCAGGCGAGTAAGGCCAGTGCAATAGCCGATAAAAATAGAGCTACAAATGGTTTCAGACGTGGAAGTACCACCAGCCTGAATGAGTTACTAGGAATCATAGGTGTCCTGCAGTGAAATCATTCCCTGGCGCAAAGCCAGCAACACGGCCTCAGTGCGTGAACCGACCTTCATCTTCGTGAAAATATTCGCGAGGTGACTATGGATAGTCCGAATACTGAGGCCCATCCGGCGAGCAATCTCCTTGTTGGGCAACCCTCGTGCAGCCAGGCGTAACACATCAAATTCACGGTCACTCAGAAGATCGGTAGAACGCTGGGCAGGCGAGGCCCGGAAGGACATTCGCCGCATTACCTTTTCCGCCAGCGATGGTTGCAAGACTGATTCACCCCGCGAGACTGCATGAATGGCATTGATCAATTCCTGTCCATGGACGTTCTTCAGCAAGAAACCTGCTGCTCCTGCCTCAAGCAGTGCCATCAAGTAAGGTTCATCGTCATAGGCCGACAGGATCACGACAGCAGTTTCAGGACAAAGTGCCTTGATCTTGCGTGTTGCCTCGATACCGCCCATACCGGGCATGGCAATATCCACAATAGCAATGTCGGGATGAAGATGTTCAGCAGCAGCTACCGCCTCCTCACCACTTGCGGCTTCCGCCACAACTACTACATCGCTCTCGGCCTCCAGCAAGCGGCGCGTACCTTCACGTACCAGGGCGTGATCATCCGCAAGCAATACACGTATCAAATGGCTATCCTCTTGCTCTCCATTACCGGTAGTCTGTGCAGCATTTGTGCTCATCGTTCCTGTGTCTTTCGGCTCTGGTGACTCGTTTAGCATGTTACACTCTCTTCTGTTCTTTAGTTTTATTTTGTGAGGCTGTTCTTAACTATAAACAAGCCTAATATAGTCCACCTGAGCTAGGAGTGCTACCGCAATTCTGCCTATCATTATGTCATGCTGAGATTGTGAGGGCAAGAAATGGCTGGGTAGGCTCTCTATCATCTTCGGGGGAGTTTTTGCGGTGGTGTACCCGTGGGTACACCACCGCAAAAACTCCCTCCGAAAGCATTTGCATGCGCACACCATCGAAACACAGTATGTTGACAAACTGTCGCTCTTTTCGTACAGTAGAGACTACTAACAGTCTGTTACATCCGTTACACTAGTATATCAAGATATTCGGAACGGCAGGAAGGGAAGAGGACGATTTATGGCGAAGTGTTTGGATATAGAAGGATGCAACTCTCAAAACAGAGATAAAGCTCGCTTTTGCGCACGTTGCGGTATCCCGTTACAGGGAGCACTGGTACAAGGACGCTACGAAATACAAGGACTCGTGGGCAGAGATCGCAGCACAGCAACATTACGTGCCATTGATCGCCATAAGGGATCACCCGTGACTGTACGTGCTCTTCTCCCCAATCAGAATACCCCCCAGGAGCGTGAGGAGTTTTTACAGAATGCTGACCTGGCAATGTCACTTTCCAGGAGCGTCCAGGAGCCTGGCAGTATCCGTGTCACCGACTATGGCCAGGATGGCCCAATCGCCTTCCTGGTGAAATCTGAATTCGACAATGCCAATGTCGATAAAAACCTACCTCGCCCACGTATGACAGTGCGCGTAGGCAGTGATGTACTCTCGCCATCCGAATTACCGCCTGCCGGGTCAATTGAAGATGATGACATGAGCACTCAAGTCAGGCCAGCTATTCCAAAGGGGATCAAGCCGCCTCAGCCTCAACAACAAACTCAGACGTGGCAACCACCACCTCCTCCCTACCAGCCTCACCGCGATTGGTTAGCAGAAGCTAACCATGCCTATGAACTCGGACGTTATGAAGATGCGCTCTCAGCCTATGAAGCGGCCCTGGCTGGCAATCGTCACTCGGCAGAGGCATGGAGCGGCAAAGGAACTGCCTTGCTCCACCTCGAACGTCACGAAGAGGCCCTGCAAGCCTATGACCAGGCACTTTCCCTGCGCCCAAATGACCCTGAACTGTGGACTTCACGAGCACAAGTATTGCACGACCTGCAGCGCTATGAGGAAGAGATGCGCTGCTACGATTCGGCCCTGGCGTATGATCCAAACTACGTCTTCGCCTGGAGTGGACGTGGTATGACTCTGGCCGAGATGAACCAACCCGAAGAGGCTCTCCTGGCTTTCGATCGTGCCCTCGTACTCGATCCAACACAGAGTATCATCTGGCAAGCAATGAGTGACACACTCTTTAGTTTGCAACGGTATGAAGAGGCCCTTCTTGCCATTGATCGTGCACTGAAACTCGACGAGCGGAACGCTGCTTTGTGGGATATCAAGGGAAATATCTTACGCCGCATGAAAAAATCTGACCAGGCTCTCCCTCTCCATGAACGTGCTACCCTGCTGGATCCACAAAACGCCTTAATCTGGTTCGATAAAGCAAATGACTTACGCGATCTGAGGCGCTATGCGGAAGCTCTGGCTGACTATGACCAGGCACTGTCCCTTGACCCAACATTGGCAGGCGCATGGTATAATCGAGGGAATGTGTTAGCAGCATTGCGCATGTTTGAAGACGCATTGCAATCTTATGACCAGGCGCTTGAGTACGATGAGGGATTAAGCTCCGCCTGGTATAATAAGGGGAGCCTTCTGCACGAACGGGGACGCTATCAAGAGGCGCTTCAAGCTTTTGATAAAGCCTTAGCTATAGATGCGCACTATACTGCCGCCTGGAACAATAAAGGGCTTTCGCTCTTCGCATTGGGCCGCCTGGATGATGCACTGATTGCCCTGGATCAGGCAACAGCATCCTCTCCCGATGAAGCTGATGCCTGGTATAACAAGGCAATCGTGCTCGAAAAGCTGGGGAGAGTGCAGGAGGCACAGGCGTGCCATGAGTGGGCGCGTTCACTTGAGCGATGAACAACATTAATGGAGGTGGGTGCAACCAATTGCGCCCACGTGCTCGATAAATCGGCACTCTACAACAGGAGGAGGGCATGCGACGCTGCGCCGACCTGGCGGACTGCGGATATGACAATCGGGACAGCGAACTGTTTTGCCGCGCATGTGCGCTCCCATTACTAAACACTGCACTGGCTGGGCGCTATATCATTGATGCCCTTATTAGTAAGGGTGGATATGCAGCAGTATTTCGTGGTATAGACAAGAACCTCTCTCGCTATGTTGCCGTTAAAGTGCTCTTACCCAGTAAGACCACTCCAACTGAGCACGAGCATTTTCTGCGCGAGGCACAGATTGCCGCCACATTGGATCATCCCAATATCGCTCCCATCCTCGACTTCGGTAGAGATGGCCCAAGCGTTTTCCTGGTCATGCCACTCTATACGGCAAGCTCCCTGCGCACCCGCTTGGCCAACGCCAATGGTCCACTCCCATTGGCAGAGACGGTGAGGAACTTCCATCAACTGGTGAATGCGCTCCACTATGCACATACACGACCACGTCCCGTTGTCCATCGTGATATCAAACCTGAGAATATCCTCATTCACCAGGATGATCACCGACTGGTTATCACCGATTTTGGTATTGCCCGCTCACTGGAACCAGGAACACAGGTCGGGAAGACAATCACTGTGCGTGGGACAATAGGGTATATGGCACCTGAGCAGACCAGCGGGGTTGTCGATCCACGCAGCGACCAATTTGGCACTGCCGTTGTGTTGTACGAGATGTTGACAGGCTATCATCCACTCGATCCACTCAGTGGTACTATCTCTCCACCTTCAGCATTCAATCCTGATTTGCCGACAGCGCTTCATCTTCCCCCGGAAGCGCGACTCGATGCAGTGGTAATGCGGGGTCTCGCTACTCGACCGGAAGATCGCTTCGTCGATATGTTGGAGTTTAAGCATTTCTTCGACCAGGCAATTCGTTCAGGTTCCGCTGGGAGCCCTTCTGACTCTCAGTTGCGAGGCCGTGCTACCAATCCCTCAGCGGGCGCGAGGGCCGATCAATCGGCGGTGGGCGGCGATCAATCGGCCCCTACACCAGCGGGAGATACAGGACGAAACAGAGGGCGGATGATTCGTCAATCTGCTGCGCCATCGACTCCAAGCTACAATAGCGGCAGTGCCCGTGAGAAATGCCAGGAAGGCGACCGCCTGCTGAAGCAGCAGCATTATTCCCAGGCATTGCATGCCTATGAAGAGGCATTACGCATGGACCCCCGTAACTTCCACGCCTGGAATGGCAAGGGAACAGCGCTCTACAATCAGGGAAACTACAAGCGCGCCTTCGATGCCTATCAACGGGCAACCGAAATCGAGCCGGAGAATGCCATCGTCTGGGTAAGTGCAGGACTGGTGCTGAACCGCCTGCAGCGTTACCAGCAAGCCCTGGTGCATTTCGAACGCGCCCTCTCGATCGATCCTGAATATGTCGCAGCCTGGACCGGCAAGGCCGATGCGCAGCTGGACCTGAACATGTCCAAAGAGGCAATTGCCTCCTACCAGCAGGCATTGACCTATGATCCAAATAACTTTCAAGGATGGAATGGGTTAGGCAATGCCTATTCTTTCCTGCGGGATTATACCAATGCCGTCCAGGCCTACACCCGTGCCCTCCTGACAAATCCACGTAGCGCAGTGGCATGGTGTAACAAAGCAGAAGCACTCATGCGCCTGGGACATAACCGTGCAGCACTGGATGCACTTAGCGAAGCAACTGAACTGGATCGCGGTTATACCCGCGCGTGGACGTTGAAAGCAGATGTCTATGAACTGCTGGGCAATCCCCAGGAGGCCCAGAAGGCTCGCCGCCGGGCCAAACCCTGGGGATTGATGAACTGATGGGCGCAATGATGCCCATTGACAAACTCCTGCGGCCCGACCGTCTGTAGAGCACCCTCTCTGGGGGAGAGGTAATAGATGTATCCAGCACGTGGGCCGATTGATCGCCGCCCACCGCCGATTGATCGGCTAGTGGGTGCCCAATTCTTTTGTCAATGGGCATCATTGGCCCACGTGCTCGATAAATCGGCACTCTACAGGTCGTTAAGCCTTGATCAAAACCTTCACCATCACCACTCCAGCAATGGCCCCGTCCGCCTCACTGTAGCGATAGAAGGCCAGGACACCCTCCTGGGCCCCACCATGGAAGCTGGCCGTGTAGGGCACCGACGCGGTAAAGGTGGTCTTGCCATTGTTGGCCGGAACGCCTTTGGCATGGCCGATATCGTTATAGAGGTGATCGAGCACAAACATCGTGCCAACATCGCGCCCAAACGGGAAGCGGAGAGATCGAGCTGACAAGCACGGGCACAGTCGCGCACATGATACAATACAAAGGCTGCGTTCTGCACCCAGGAGCTCGCAGAGGCGGCTATCACTGACGCGATTAAGGAGGTACCTATGCGGTATGGAGCCTACGTCCCCAATTTTGGGCCCTATGGAGATGCCCGCATCCTTGCCGACCTGGCGTACGAGGCGGAAGAAGCAGGCTGGGATGGCTTCTTTCTCTGGGACCAGGTGTCGAAGACGACCCTGACACCGACCTTCGATCCCATGGTTGACCCGTGGGTGGCGCTGACCGCGATCGCGCTGCGCACGCGCACGATTCGCCTGGGTACGCTCGTCACACCCCTGCCACGTCGCCGCCCATGGATGGTCGCGCGAGAAACCGTGTCACTGGATCACCTGTCCGCGGGTCGGCTGATCTTCGGGGTCGGATCAGGGGGCGGCTATTTCGACTTCGAGGCGCTGGGCGAAGCCTGGGACCCCAAAACGTTGGCGGCGCTGCTCGACGAGAGCCTTGAGGTGCTCACCGGGCTCTGGAGCGGCGAGCCGTACCGCCACGAAGGGACGCATTATCAGATCAAGGAAGCGCAGTTCCTGCCCCGTCCAGTCCAGTCTCCGCGCATCCCCATCTGGGTGGCGGGAATGTGGCCTGCGAAAGCGCCTTTGCGCCGCGCGGCAGGCTTCGACGGCGTCATCCCCATCGGGCGCGACCTGCCCCTCACCGCGATGCTCACCACGGCAGAAATGCAGGACATCGTCCGCTATGTCACCTCCCAGCCCGGATACACCACCCCGTTCGAGGTCGTCCACTCGGGTCTCACCGCAGGCACGGATGCAGCCCACGATCGCGAGGTCGTGGCCGCCTACCAACAGGTAGGAGTCACCTGGTGGGTGGAAAAGATCCTGCCCGAACGCTGGGGCAGCTGGACCGCCTGGCCCCTCGAGGCGATGCGTGTGCGGATACGGCAGGGGCCACCGAGGGAGCTGTGAGTACATCCCCTTCACGCGGCGCTTCATCATCCCCCGGATGCGCGGCTTGCGTCACCTTGCTCCATGTATCGGTGGCTGGATCGTAGCGCCAGATCTCCTCTATTGAGCCTGACGGAGTCCCCTGAGCGTAAAAGCACCCTTGAGGATCAATCACTCTCCTAATATATCGCATAAGCAAGCTGGCTGAGAGCCGTAATCGTTCTCCAGCTCTTCCCCTCGTCACTGCTCATGCACAGACTGAAGCGGCCTCCCCCAAGCGGTCGGACCAGTGGCCCACCGCCTCATGGCCATTCTTGGACAAGAGCCAACTTACCTGACACCGGGCCAATATCTGAGGGGGAGCAACACTCACTCGATATGCTAAAGTTCGTAGGAAGATATCCTCCCGAGCAGATACCCACTTCTTTCAAGCAATTGGCTGAAATCGTGACCTCTTTGTAGTAGCGAGCGTCATGGTTGTGATAGTATAGTGAGGGCAATACTCTACACTTTTATCTAATAAATGAATTGCTCCGGTTGAGAGAGTTGGTAACTGTAGAGAAACGCATGCACATCTGATTATCTAGCTGTACCTTCACCTCATTAGGGAGGTGTCCAATGACTCCTACATTTACACCGCGCTGCGATTGCTGTGGTCTGCCCGTCGATCCACTGACTATGGAAGATTGTCCACGCTGCCATTATCCAGTGAGTCCGGCCAAAGAAGAACGTTTCCTGCAGTCGGCTATTGTTGATCTTCAACGTGTCGCCTACCATGGCGGGGCCAATCTGAGAGTCGTTGACCTGATCCATCGTTATCAGTCTCGCCTGAACAGCTTGCAACAGCTCAAAGTCACACCCACGCCTGTTGTTCCTGTTCTTACAGGGCAGAAACCAGCAGCTCCTCCGCATGTGCCGGAGCAAGTGGAAGTGCCACCTGCGCCGATTATCCCACCGATGGAGGAAGTGCCTGTTGGCGCTACTCCTGTGCCAGAGAGAGAGCCTCCTCCTCATCGCGTTTTCTCCTGGAGATCGTTCTTTGCTGACCAGGCGATCAATATTGTGGCTTCTCTCGGCGCGTTTCTCATCCTGGTTGGCGCTCTTAGCTTCACAGCCACTACG
>WNGG01001786.1_pt1 | contig 27478 bp, 29 predicted proteins | sample 5400661 | NCBI WGS metagenome assembly WNGG01 (sample SAMN13153372, study PRJNA577476) | soil metagenome | isolation source: 100 cm soil or saprolite under Garry oak tree replicate 1 | place: USA:California | collected 2016-06-15
CCAGGAACGTCAGCATGGTCACCGCATCCTCGGTGTACGTTGCATCGGGCAGGTGTTCGGCCAGTGGCAACAGGCGCCTAAGGAGTGGTTCGGCTTCGACCGAGAGCCCCCGCTGCAGAGAGAACATGGCGAGCGTGCTCAGCTGCCTTGCCACCTTGGCCTGATCTGCTCCCTGCTCCGCCGAGAGCAAGGCGCGATGGTAGTATTCTTCAGCTTCCCCGTCTAGCCCTTGTGTCTCGTAGGCCTGCCCAAGACGATCAAGGAGGTTCGCCATCAGCGGGTGCTCCTGCCCAAGCACCTGCTCAAAAAACGCGACACTGCGCTCCAGCAGCGGGAGCATGTCAGCATCCTTGCCCAGGAGCGTGTAGAGCTGGATCAGGGCGTTTACGCTAGCAAACAGTGCCGGATGGTTCGGTCCGAATTGCTGTTCAGCGAGCGCCATCTGCTTCTTGAGCAGGGCTTCGGCCTCGGCATAGCGCTGCTGTTTGAGCAGGAGTTGGGCGAGCGTCACCTGGAGTTGCAGGTGCTCGGCTGACGGTCCCTCTGGCTCCTGCCCACGAACCTCCAGCACACGGCGCACACAGGCTTCCGCTTCGGCGAATCGTTCCTGGTACGTGTACACCGTCACCAGGTGTGTCAACACGGCAACGAGGAGGGCACGAGAGAGATCAGGTCGCCGTTCTGCTGTTGTAAGAGCCTCGTTGAGCAGCGCCTCCGCCTCCAAGTAGCGCTGTTGCTGCAGGTAGATCGCGGCGAGGTTGTTGCGTGCGACTGCGCCTTCATAGACCCCGACATAGCGCCACTGGTCATAGCGCGTGATGGCTTCCTGGTAGAGCAGTGCCGCCTCGGTGTGCTTCCCCTGGCCGAATGCCTCACCAGCCCGTGCGAGGAGATGGTCGGCGTAGCGATACTGCCGCTCGAGTGGCGCATCGAGTCCGAGGTAGCCCTCCAGGGAATCGCGCGAGACGAGCCAGTGCGTTCCAGCGCGTCGACCGGCAAGCTTGCCCTGCCGCAGTAACGAGGTAATGTAGCCTGTACTGAGACCAGAAAGGCGGCTTGCTTCAGCTGTGGAGATCTCTCGTTTTGCTTGTACCTGCTCACCGTTCATCGTGTATCACCTGGTTCTCTTCTTCTCTTGTTCACCACAAAGCAACGCGCAAGAGCGAGGTCATACTGCCTCCTGCATTCAACAGAATCATTTGGATGAGTCCTGATGCAATGCAACTGGCTGTCTGCTCCCGGTCTTGGAGCAAAAGCCGCTCGCCCGCATGACCGAATCTATGCAATCAAGGTGAAAGTAACCGAGACTATTTGCCCAAATCATGGAGGCGGAAGAGGAAGGATCCGCAAACATCTTGCCTTGTTCGTCGGATGGATAGAACATGAGGCGGTATATACGGGCTTTGCGGGTCCTTCCTCTCCAGTGTCATCTCTAACTACCATTCTTTTCATGGGTGAACATGGCGGTTCTTACTTGTTCAGTTGTCATCCTTTTTAAGCCCTGTCACCACTCATCTAGTTTGGCACTTAAGTTTCCTGCTGGAGGAGTTTTCTTATCGCTATAGATGGTTCACCAACAATAACTCTGTCGGATGGACTACGCATATCTGCCTTCTCATTGGGCCTCAGTTATAGCATAATTGGCTGGATTGTGATAGAAGGATGGCCTGGCTTTCACTCCAAACAGGTACTTGAGTCCAGGCTCCAATCCTTGTTCCCACGTTGCCCAATTATGTCCGCTAGGCCACTCCCTATAGTCGTGCACATACCCTTTATCGACCAGCATCGCGGCAAAGCGCCGATTGGGGGCTAACAACCACTCGATTTGACCGGTACCCAGGTAAAAACGTACTGACCGGCGCTCTGTTGCCGCGAATTGCTCAGTGAGCCATTCGGGATCGTGATATTCGTCTCCTCCCTCTGGATCAGCCGTAAAGCATCCAGATTGGCTTCCTACCTTCGTGAACAAGTGCGAATTTCTCCAGGCCAACCAGGCGGAGACCATTCCCCCAAGCGAGGCTCCCCATAACCCCCGTTCCTCGGTCGCACCGTAGCGCTGCTCCACCGCTGGTAGTATTTCCCCGAGGAGAAACGCCTCATAGCGCTCATTAAACCAGTACTCTTTCTCACGATCTTGGGGTTCGATCATCACGAGCCGGACTGGTTGAATCTCTCCCCGTTCCAGCAAAGCCTCAGCGACCTCATGAAAGCACAGTTTCTGGTAATATGCCTCTCCATCATGGACGTAAAGCGTCGCCAGAGGCGGAAGAGGCGGCTCGTAGACATAATAGAGGCGCTGGCAACCAAAAACCTGGGAGTACATCTGGTGATCGCTAACATGCCCTCGAAATATTTGTGGACGGGGCGGCTCTTTGAACTTATTACCCAGGAGCGTCACGGCGCGATCAAAATCATGCCAGGGATGCTTTGGCTTTCTCGGATTGGTGGGATCAGCGATTGGCTGTTTGTTGGAATCGAAATAAGCATACTCGACGTATGCCCCTTGGGGAAATTCGAGTATTACAGCTCCAGTAAGTGGCTTCAGCTTATCATCCCAGTCCGTAAAGTCACCAACGAGATAGGTCGCTCCTTCAGGGGGATGAAAGGTTACCCATCGATCCTGAACCTCTACCATGCTTGATACCTCCACAATTATCTTTTTTCCTTTTTTGGCGTTCACTTCTTCAATTATATCACTACATCATCCCTTTGCTTGATACAGTAAGCGCCTTGCTTCGTCCAGAGCTACTTGATAACAAAAGGAATGACCATCACAAGAGGCATCGAGGAGGGCTGCTTCTGCATGGCGTGTCGCTTCTTTCCTGTTACCATCCTCAAACTCAAGCAACGCAAGAAAATTGTGAACATCGGCTCGCAGTACGCGAAAATCCGAGCGATTTGAGATGGCCAACGCTTCCATTGCAGATGCTCGCGCTAGTTGTTTCTCACCTTTCGCATCATGCAAATGCGCCCATGAGAGGAGCAGGTCGGCCTCGTAATCGACCATATCGATTTGACGACAACGCTTGAGCGCTTCTTTCAAGTGCCATTCTGCTTGCTGGAGGTGTTCTTCGGTTCGTTTGGCGTCGACGCGAGCCAAACGAGTAGATATCGACCCAAGCAGCCACTCGGCCCGGATGATATCTCTTTCGTAATGACGCACCTCTGCCAATTCTCTTGCGAGTTGCGCTGCTACAAGCGCATCAGGAAATTTCCCAGCAAGCAGCGAACAAAGCCCTTGATACGCCCATACTGCACCTTCTTGGGGCACCGCGCCGATTCCTTTGAACAAGGACAAGGCACATTGCAGGTGCTGTGATGCCTCCTCAAACAAACCTTGATATGAGCGTAACAGAGCAAAATACTGATGCGCCTTTGCTTCATCAAAAGTGTCGGCGCTATCCTGGCAAGTTGCAATGCACTCTTGCAAACTCCTTTCAGACGCCGTGAGCTCTCCCAACACTTGCTGCTGCACTGCCAGATTCCATAAAGCCGCTGCTAGACGCTCTTTCTCTCCAAGTGCTCGATCAATCTGAATTGAGTCATTCAGAAGTTGCACGGCGCGCTCTGGATAGCCAGAGGCACTGTAGGCATTCGCGAGGGCGTCTAGGACCCAGGATTGTTTCTCACCTTCGAGTCTAGAAAGAGCTTTTTTATGGTCGAGGAATGCTTGCAGCAACTCGATGATGATCGGATACGCACCCAGGTAATGGTGTAGCAGATAAGCGAGATGCTGATAGTAGATTTCAAACGCCCGATCGTACTGCTCCGCCTGCATGCAATGATAGTAACATTCGATGACCGGGGTAAGCGATTCTATGCTGTCTATAGAAGCAATGCCATTCGCTAGCGATACAGCTCGGAGCATCCCGATTCTCTTTGGCGCTTCGATACCTTTCTTTGGAAGAGCGATGACGCTTCCCGACTGAAAAAAGTTGGCCAAGGCGGCATGGATCTCTTGCTTATGATGGAGTCTTGTGTACGCAAATTGGCGCACGACGGGGTGGAGATCAAATACCGCCTGCTCCCGATCAAAGAAGAGGAGTCCTCGTTCTATGAGTTCCCGTAGCGCCCTCTTCAGTTCGCCCCCGTTCTTAAAGGGGCTGATAACACTGATCATCTTGTAATCGGCCTTCGAGCGGAAAGCCGCCAATCGGCTCAAGAGCTGCTGAAGTTGCGGATGTAATGCATCAAAAGCCAGCGCCAGAATATGATGTTCCCGCTGTAGCATTTCGGGTAATGGGTTGTATTCAGCGGCTACGGCGATATCCCCGGGTTGGGCTGGGGGATAGAAGACATACCTACAAGAACGCTTTTCCGCAACGGAGTGTACACAAGATAGGTAAAACTTTCAACTTTTATAAGTTTAAACCAGGAGGATGACCAGTAGGGTGATATTAACGCTCTTGATCCTGTTTTTTACCGTGCTGCTTATTTCTTTTGATAAATTCCTCGACATCCTTCCGCTCAAAACGCCACAGATCCCCCACACGGAAGTAGGGTAATTCGCCTCTTTCAGCCAAACGCAATACCGTGCGATAGCTGACCTTCAACATCCGTGCTACGTCATTCGCGTCTAAAGCTTCGTTGGGTTCTAATGTATCATCTTCAGCCAAGGACTACACCTCACATTATCTTTCATAGCCTTTCAACGGCTTATAAATGTCCTCTAGATGATCTCTGAACGGCCTTAATGTACCATGTTTGATTTCTATTGTCAACAGTGTCCCTATTGACAAATATAAGATTGTCGTGTATGATGTCAATACAATACAATTCAGTTATATATGGGTCAAATAAATCCACCAATGGCAAAAGTGGTAAGAAAGGTGCAAGTAGTAGTCAAGTAGTAGTAGAGTAGTCGTGTACTCGTTCCAAGAGACCAGGTAAAATCACAATCAAGAACCGCTTAGAGCGGCAACTCCAAGCGGTTCGGTAATAGCTCAGTCGTTTCAGGTGGGTCGGGCACGTTTTCCAGGCGAGGCCGATCCACCCGTTCCAGTCTGAGCCTGTTTCAGTATATCATGACAGGCTCGGACGTTGCACTCTTGCGTGCAAGGAGAGCTTGCTATGGTACAACGTGCCTTCTTTGATCGCTTTGGGCACCAGGGCATCATCGTCCTGCCCGACGAAGTTCTCTCGGATGATCCTCTTTTCGACCCCGAAACGGGCGAAGAGCTTGCAAGCCTACGCGAACAGGTCAGCCTGGTTGATGGAATCTCTCACCGCCTGCTCTGCTACGCTTGTGTGCTTCGCGCCTGTGGAGACGGCCTGTATTGGGCCAATGTGGCGGCCAATTCCGACCTGGTGAACACGCACCGGGTCATTCTCACGGAAGAAGACCTGTACTTTGCCCTCCCCTGTGATATCCGCCTGCAAGACAAAAGTCCCGCGCATATCCTCACGATGATGCAGGCCCATGCTCGTGAAGTGCAGCCATTGCCACGAATTGCGTCAGCAGCAGCATCTCAGCTTGCCCCTGCACCAGTTCTGCCCCTTGAACCGCTTGCCGTGGTGGAAGTGAGTAGCGACGAGCTGCAAGAAGCTCTCGGGCCGACACAGATGGACACCCTTACAGATACCAACCAGCAGAAGGTCTCCAGGCCCCTTGGCTCTTTTCGCATGCAGCAGGCGTTCTTGCGGGTCATTCTCGACACCCTCATGACCCGGCTCTACCAGGCATTGGATCAGGCAATCGCACTTTCCCTCAAAGCGCGCTGTGGGTTGCTTGCCCTGTTGCAACACTGGCATCGATTGACCCGTCAGCGCGTCGTCAATGTTGTTCCTGCCTGGAGCGAGGAGAGGCAAAGGGTCGTATGGAAGCTCACGGTCGGCGTTCCTGTTGGTCTGAGCGTATAAGCCCAGAGGAAGGTGACGTTTCTAAGCAGTCGAACACCATTCATTCCGACCTGAAAAACCGTCTCTCCTTTGCAGAAACCCACCCCATTTTTGAGGGGGAGGTAGTTTTACCCATCCGCCATCATCGACCCCCTCTCAGCAAAAAGTAGAGGGGTCTGGGAACTATCTGAGAGGAAACTTCTATGGGAAGGAATTTCTGCGGGGCGTGTGGACTCACGTTTGGCAATATGAAATCGTTTGACGCACATCGAACCGGCTCATTTGGAGAGCCGATCTACAAGCTCAGTCGCACTGGCAAATCTCGCTACGTCATTGGGCACACCCCGCATACCCGACGGTGCATGATCCTGGCAGAAATCCAGGCGTTCGGTCTGATCCTGAACGAGCGCGGCTGGTGGACACTTCCCAAGACGGATGAAAGTCCATCTCAAGAAGACGTGCTCGAAAAGGCCACACCGTGAGGAATGGCGGCAACATAAACAAAAGGAGCAAGCGAAATGGCTACGAGACGAGTGAGTTGGGAACTGATTGCCGGGAGCCTGTACCTGTACTTCAATGTGCGCAAACAGGCTCTAGCGCGCGCGATTGAAGAGAGGGCGCAAGGGCATCCCGTCGAGATGAACCGTTGGGAGATGGTAGGGGATGCTGAGCCAACAACAACGCCAGTAGACCTTGATAGTCTGATTGCGCAAGCTGAAGAAGCTGAGGAAAAGGTGCGGAAACTTTTAGACGCTCCAACGCCACCGCTTTCTAAACGAGCATGGCGCGAGGTCTTGTGGGTGCTCTCAGTCGAGTAGGAGCAAGATCATGAATGACCCTTGGATGCAGCACCTAGAGAAGTACGGCCTGCTTGATCTCCACAACGAGGCACAGCAGGTTGGCTACCGCATCAGAGTTGCCAATGGCTGGACGTTTGATCTGGAGTATGAGGGCGGGTTGGCAAAATATTACCAGCGTGGTCTCTCGCTCAAGACCTTTGAGGATACCGACCAGGGTAGAGCAGAAGCAAGAGCATTCCTGAAATCAGTCCCGGAATCCTAATAGCCAAAAGAGCAAGCCTTACTCAAACCGCAAACAGCGTCCATTGTTCCGTAGCGCGTTTCTCCGTAGACCTGGTGCGGTTCCCTGATAGCCTGCAAAACTCACAGGGAGCCGCTCGACAGGAAGCACCCGTCTGGTGACAGTATACCGCAACACGAATGCTTCCTGCAAGAAAGGAAGCACTCATGAAGAAGCTGGTGCTCTTCGTTTCCCTGTTGATCGTGATGGTCTACCTGGCATGGAACATCCCCTCTGTCAGGAGCGCTCTGCAAGCAGGACAAGCCATTCTTCAACCTACCCAACATTCCTCCCTGGTTGATATCAGCGTCCAGGGCAAGCCGACCATCTCTGCCTCGTTCATTGAGACCATTTTTACCAAAGCGCATTCCCCTGCACACGGAACCGGGCAGGCCCTCTACAACCTGGGAGTGAAGTATGGAATCGATCCGGTGTTCGCTCTGGCGATTTTCCGGGAAGAAAGCGTGTTTGGTACCCTTGGTGAGGCGCGGGCCTCCCTCTCGCTCGGCAATCTGCGCTGCATCCCCGACTATCCTTGTCCTGATGGGTATGCCTGGTTTCCCAACTGGAGAACAGGCTATGACGCCTTTTATCGGCTCATCAAGGTGGAATACGTGGGCAGGCGTGGCCTGACAACCCTCTCTCAAATCATTCCGGTCTACGCGCCAGCCAGCGATGGAAACGACCCTGCGTCCTATCTTGCCATCATTGAGCGCTCTATTGCTGCCTGGCGACAGGGGGAGGTGGTCCTATGAACCGAATGCTCCGCCGTCGCTACCCCAGGAACTGGGAAGAGCTGGCACGAGCCTGTAAGGAGCGTGCGGGGTGGAAGTGTGAGGACTGTGGGATCGAGCAATACACCATTGTTATCTCCGCCAAAGGTACCCCCTACTTCATTTATCTGCATGCGGCCCACGTTCATCATGACCCGGCCAACCCACAGCCGGAACTCGTCGCCCTCTGTGTGGCCTGCCATGCCAGGATGGACTCGGCTCACCGGGAAAGAGAGGCGCGAGTCCACCTGGACATGCTCAAGCATCTGCGGTTGCTCCTTGAACAGGGAGTTGTCATGGTGCGAAGAGAGGGGGTCTAGATGAAGAAAGACGAGATCCGCCATTTTCCTCTGCCGGGTCTGCTGCCAGAGGGACAGGTGTTTGCCTTGAACATGCACCTGGGCACACTCAGTCAGCTGGGAGTCAGTCCAGACCAGCAGCCAAGGATCATCAGGGAGCAGCGCTTCACCGAGAGTGAAGTCTGCATCCTGGTTCCTCTCCTCTCGTCTTATCCCCACTTCTGTCCCTATGAGCTGCTCCATGCCAGCTTTAACAGCCATGATGTGACCAAGGAACAGATTGTCCGCAGTCGGGAGCGGCTCCACCAGACGCAAGAGGAGGGCCTCTGGGAGTACGAGATGCTACCCATCCGCAATATGCTCTCGCGGGTGCGACTGAAATTGCGAGACTTTGGCCTGGATATCACCTCGATCCATGAAGTGGGCTACATCCTGCTAGGAGACCTGAGAATCCTCCGTGGGGAGAACAGCACCCCCGCCAGATGAATGAGCTATTCGAGAGAAGGAAAGAAAAAGACCCATGTATAGATATCTTACGCAAGGGCAAGCAGATCAGCTGCTTGAGGCCCTGCGAGGGCATCCTCTTGAGGCGATCATCACCTTGGCTCTTGTCACCGGTCTACGGCGTGATGAGCTTCTGAGTTTGAAGTGGCAGGAGATCGATCTGGAGAGATGCGAGGTGCGAGTCCGTCACCCGAAAACGAAGAGCAGGGATCGGATCATCCACTTTCATCAGGAGGTGAGCGAGGTGCTCAAACAGCACCGCTTGCGCCAGATGGAAACTCGATTGGAGGTCGGCACTGCGAGGCCTGATCTTGATCTTGTCTTCCCCGACGGTGCTGGTGGGTTTCTCAGACCAGTTCAGCTTGTGAAGGGATTTTATGACATCCTCGAACAGGCAAAGTTGCCACGGATGCGGTTTCATGATCTGCGTGTTGCCTGGTGGCGGGCGTTCTTCGCTCGGTTACGCACTGGCAAAGATGGGGATTCCAGGTGATTGCTCGAATTGCTGATGAATGGAGTTTGTTCGTCCACATTGCAGACACTCGACGCTTCGTGTGTCCAGAGGGAGGTTTCCATGATCCCAAGTCCCTATCAAGAGGCCATTTATGACTGGATTGAACATGGAGCAGGGAACGCCCTGGTCGATGCAGTGGCCGGCGCAGGAAAAACGACTGTCTTGATGGAAGGAGCCAGACAGCTCAAGACCAGCAACGCCTGCTTTGTGGCGTTCAACAAAGTGATTGCCGAAGAGATTGCCAGCCGACTGCAAGCAATGGGCTCACCTATGCAGGCCAGCACGATTCACAGCCTTGGCAAGCGTTGTTTGGGCAAAGTACGTATCGAGGGCAACAAGTACCTCAAGTTATGCCGCAAGTACATGAGCAATGTTCCCGATCTGGAAACGGTCCTCAAGGACACGCCTCTCGCCACAGCAGTCAGGCACTTGCACGCCCTGGTCAATTTCGCACAACTGACCATGACCGACCCCGACGAAGGTCATTTGCTCGATCTGGTGCTGCACTATGCCCTTGATGATCTGATGCGCATTATCGCATGCAGTCCTGCACTCTGGGAGCCCATCTGGCGAGGTGTCCGTGTGGTGATCGAAGATGGTAAAGCGCAGTACCGACGGGAGCGCATCATCGATTTCAATGATATGGTGTGTCTGCCAACCGTCCTTGGCACGTCCATGCCCCAGTTTGACTTCCTGCTGGTAGATGAAGCGCAGGACTTGAACCGGGCTCAACTGGAGCTTGTCTTGGGGTGCCAAAGCTCAAACGGGCGCTTGCTGTTCGTGGGGGATAAAAGGCAATGCCAACCACCAGGTACCATGATCCGCTTGTCGAACGGCGATGAATCTCCTATCGAGGAACTTCACCCTGGTGAGAGTGTTGTTACCTTTGATCGCCGATCAGCATTCTTTGTGAAAAAAGGGACAGTGACTGATATCGCAGAGAGGTATTATGAAGGAACCCTCTACACTGTAGAGGCTGGTGAAAAGCGTTCACAGTGTACTGACTCTCATAAATGGCTCGTGCGTTGGACGAATAACATCTATGACAAATGGGTCACCTATATTATGCGTCAAGGCACTCGCTATCGGGTAGGGAAGATGCGCCTGTTCCTGAAAGAAAACAAGAACAAGAGTGGTGACCTCGATTTTGGCCTGGCATCTCTTGCTCGTGTAGAAAGAGCAGATGCTGCATGGATACTGGCGGTTCACAATACCCACGAAGAAGCGCTCATCCATGAAGCTGTTGTATCAGCAAAATATGGTCTTCCGCAGACTATGTTTTCGTCCCCTTCAAATGTTACCTGTTTCACCCCGCAAGTTATTGAGCGCATCTATACTGATCCAGGGGCGTTAGAGGAGAAGGCAAACAAGTGCTTAGAAGATCACGGGCGAAAACTTGAATACCCACTCTACAAGAGAAATAGTATAAATGGGGTAAGAAGCAGTGAACAGCAAAGACAGGGACGTACTACCATCTTCGAGACCCAGGCCTGTAATCTTATCCCTGGCTTCATGGCTATCCCAGTGGCACCGGAGAGAGTTCATTACACAGACCGGGTTGCACGATGGGAGCCGATACAAGTGAGAACTGAGCGGTACACTGGCCTCGTTTACTCGCTCAATGTTGACAATCATCATAAGTATATAGCAGATGGACTCGTTACCTGCAATAGCATCTACGGTTTCGCCGGGGCCGATACCTTGTCAATTGACAACATTATCACACGCACCCATGCCACCGTTCTGCCGCTCTCCATCTGCTACCGATGTCCATCACTGCCGATCCAGTTAGCCCAACAAATCTACCCGAATATCCAACCGTCGCCGACCGCTGAGCACGGGACGGTGGAGATTATCTCCCAGGCTGACTTTCTCAGAAAGGTGCAACCCGACACCGGCGGATGTGCAGTGATTGGACGCTGTACGGCTCCCCTGGTGAGTCTTTGCTTAAAACTCTTGCAGCAAGGAAAACGAGCGAAGGTCCGGGGCCGCGATATTGGGGCTGGCATCCTGGATATCGTTGAGCGTTTGAAAAAGTCGAAGCAGTTCCGCTTTACGGCGTTCCTGGACTTGCTCGATGACTATCGAGACGCGCAACTGGAGGTGCTTGGAGACAAGCCAGAGAACGAGATGGCGATTGAGGCCTTTCTCGATAAGGTGGAGACGGTTGTGGCGTTTTATCAAGCCTATCGCGATGAGATGATTCGAGCGGAAACAGCAGCGACCATCGACGGATTCGCGTCGTATATCACTGATTTTTTCAGCGATGAAGACGAACGCCAGTGCATTCTCTTCTCCACGATCCACAAGGCCAAAGGCCTGGAATTCAACGTGGTCTATGCCTTGCCGGAAAAAGTACCGCATCCGATGGCGAAGAACGCCTGGCAGTACGAGCAGGAACTCAATGCAGAGTACGTCCTGCTCACCCGTGCAAAGAAGGCTCTGTACTTCATTGGGAAGCTGATCAGCAACCTCAAACTCCCCCCTGATGAGCCAACTGAACCAGCCCCGGACGGGATTGCTGTACCCACTGCTGATACAGCTATCCTCACAGCTCCTTCAGTTATTGCCGAAGCCGAGGCGATTGTGGCCTCTCACGAGGCACAGGAAGCAAAGAAGGCTGGCGGCAGGCCGAAGAAGCAGAAAGAGCGGCTGCAAATCAAGGTGAGTCACGAGGTCGCTACTTATCTACGGTCATTGAAGGGTGGTGATGACGGCTATAGCGGCTATCTGGAGGCGCTGGTACGGAGCGATCCGCAGTTTGCCGTGTTTTGTGAACAATCGATATCGTGTGTATGAAAACCCATTTGATCATACACACAAAAACTATTATGCAGACCGGAGCGCAGGTATTGCACTTGTGCTCTTGTATTGCTTGGGAAAGAGAGGCAAACCAGCCATGATCGATGAAGAAATGGACGGCACTGGTCAGTACCTGAGCGATATCGGCTCCAAACGACTGCTCACTGCCGACGAGGAACAATGTATGGCGCTACGGATCAAAGCTGGCGATGAACACATCAGGCAGCAGTTCATCGAGGCCAACCTGAAGCTGGTGGTCAGCATTGCCAAACGTTATCAAGGTCGCGGCCTGGCCCTTGACGACCTCATTCAAGAGGGCAATCTCGGCCTCATGCGGGCCGTCGAAGCCTTTGATGCTACGAAGAAATATAGATTTAGCACCTATGCCTTCTGGTGGATTCGCCAGGCCATCACTCGCGCTCTTGCCGACCAGGGGCGGACGATTCGCCTGCCGGTTCACGTCGGGGAGAAGATCACCCGGCTTAAGCGGATCAGCCTCCGTTTGCAGCAAGACCTGGGGCATGAACCGACCACAGAAGAGCTGGCCGAGCAGATGGGTATGAGCCCGGAGAAGGTCCAAGAAATCATCCAGGTGAACCAGGAGCCAGTGAGCCTGGATCTCTCGCTTCATGAGGACCTTGACCTGAGTAGTGTGATCGAAGGCCATACCACGATCCCTCCTGCCGATGAGGCCCTTCATCACTTGCTCAAAGAGCAGGTCGAAAACCTGCTTGACCGCCTGACCGAGCGAGAGCGTGCTGTGTTGTCTCTGCGCTTTGGCTTCGTCGATGGGTCCAGCCGGACACTGGAGGAGGTGGGAAAGGAGTTCCAGGTGACGCGAGAACGGATTCGGCAAATAGAGGCCAGGGCCCTGCGCAAACTACGCGATCACTGCCAGGGCGCGCGGTTGCAAGAGTATCTGGAATAAGGGGTAGAGTTAAGGTTGCTGTCACCAGGGGCAAAGTAACTGCTCAGGTTTTACTGAACAGGAAAGTGTTTCATCGCTTGCTCGTACACCTCTTGAGCGGAAGCAAGAGACAAGCGAGAATAGATTTCGAGCGACTGGCGACTTTCATGATCAGAGTAGGGCTGGACCAGGGCATCATCAATGCCTTGCTTCTTGAGCCAGGTGAACAGAAAGTGCTGCCACTTGTGCGGCGAGAGGGAACGGGTAATGCCCGCGGCTGTTGCATAGCGGGCCAGCATTTTTCGTACTCCTCGATCACTGTACTTGCGTCGGCGAGAGGATTCAAAGAGGTAGGTAGCCTTCTTCTCGCGCATCTGGGACAGGTGCAACCCAAGCAGTTCACGGAATGCAAAGGGAAAAGGCGTGAGGCGGTCTTTCTCGCCTTTTCCCGATGAATACGGATCTGACATCGTTCCAGATCGACATCTTCGAGACGGATATTGACCAATTCGCTCACCCGAACTCCAGTATAGAAGAGAGTTTTGATAAGCACCAGGTCAGAGAATTTCCGGCAGTGCCACACCTCTTGGTAAAAGGCCCGCAGTTCCTCTTCTGTCGGAACGTCAGGGAGCCGCTTAGGCGTGCGTGGAACATCCACTTCTAGCTCACGGCGCAGTTCCCGGAAGACGCTCTTGAGATAGTGATAGTCGGGGTGCTCTGCGCGGAGCAGCTTCGCCAGTTCCTTCGCCTTCTTTTTGGCAGGGGTTCGCTTGATTTCCATTATGCCTCCAGACAGATACGCTCATTCATATCAAGACCGAACATGCCATACGGATTCACATGACTGTAGAACAATGGAGAGAGGCCCCGCTAATCAGCAACGGTCAATTTTCCAGCCCACGTGGGCTGACTGAGCACCTGTTGGACCATGAGGGTATTGATATCTTATCTCGTGATTGTGTGGCTCATTCTCACTTTGCGTGAAGAGAGTCCTGGGAGTAGAAGCTGACTCCATCGGAAGATCTTTCTCCCCGGCCTGAGAAAGAACCGGTCTGCTTCCTCCCTTCTCGTCACCCACCAAGCGTGCCCATGAACGCTCCTGATCTGGCACAGGATGCTCTTTACCGTCCCCCTTCAAAGTGTGTTTGAATCCCCCCGCGCCATCAGGAGTCTCCGATGGCATGCGCGTGCGTGGCTGGATTGGCGAGCTTATGGTGTGCCTGCGGATGAGGAACGGGCTGGGGAAGTCAACAGCGTCTGGTAGAGCTGGACCAGCTTCGTTCCGATGATGGGCCAGGCATAGCGCGTGTGTACTTCCGCATGAGCTGCCATGCCACGGCGGCGGCGTTCGGTCGGGTCGTTGACGGCCATGACGAGCGCGGAGGCGAGGGCCTGCTCATCATCGGGGGCAACGAGCCAGCCCGTCTGTCCATCGGTGACCAGCTCCCGCGGTCCACCAGCAGCCACGGCAATAGCTGGCAGCCCGCAAGCCATCCCTTCGACGAGGGCCTGCCCGAACATCTCCTGCACTGAGGGCAGGACAATGACATCGGAGGCTGCCAGGATGTCCGGCAACTCGTGGTGCTCATGCCAACCGGCCAGAAACACGTCGCGTGCTCCTAGCCGCCTGATCGTCTCAACGGGGTGCTCTCCCTCCCACTCGCCAGGAAAGCCTCCCACGAGAACAAGAGGAGCGGGAACGGCGAAAGAGGCACGGGCCCGCATATAGGCGCAGATGAGCAGGTCGACCCGCTTGACGGCAGTGAAGCGCCCGACATAGAGCAAAACCGGACCGGCCCCGAAGGGATGGAGCTGCTCGGCCGTGTAGGCGATGGATCCGGGTGCCCCGCCGGGAGACCAGCCGCGCGGATGCTCGACTAATAAGCGCCGCCATAGCGCCAGCCGCGGGACGGCATGGCGCTCAAAGCGCTCTGGATCGAAGCCATTGGGCAGCAGGGCACAGCGCTGCGGGTCGAGGCCCAGCAGGTTTTGAGCGCGGCTGAGCTGTGTGGGAGACGACACCACCAGCCGCTGGCAGGCCTGGGCCCAGCGGCGCATCCGCTGGGCCCAGGCCTGCGCATGAATCCAGCTGGCCGGAGGCCCCTGTGCGATGGCCTCAAGCATGAGTAACTCCGTCCCGTGCAGGTGCCCAAGGATCGGAACGCTGGGGACGAGGCGTGCAGCCGCTTCGTTCAGGGGGGTGAGGTGATGCAGATGAAGCAGATCGGCCTGCTCTACCCCAGCCTGGCGCAGGACCTGAGTCCAGGCCGTGACCAGGTGCTCGTAGGTGGCCTCATCGATGGCAGCAAAGATGCGATCGGGGGCACCGGGGCGATCTTCATAGGAGGGGTGCAGGGGTGGGTCAGCCAGTAGCGGGTCGGGGGCATCCAAGGCTGGGGTATAGTCAACAGGATGCAGGTCAAGCCCGCTAAAAAACGTGCGGGCATCCCCTGGCAGACGAGGACGGGAGAGGGAACCAGAGACGACGCTCACATCCCAGCCCCGAGAGGTCAGCTCGCAGGCCAGTGAGCGAACCACGTGCGCGGAGCCGCCGCGAGGGAAAAACAGGAGGCCGATCATGACACGCGGTCGAGGGGTGAGAAGGTGTGGCAAGGGGGCAGATACATTGCACATACGGTTTCGTTCCCGGCAGGGTGAACAGTGAGTGCAGAACGTGCTGCGGACAGGGTGTCCCTTCCTGCTGTCACGGGCAACTGGCGTCCTGCCTCCGAAAAACAACATCTCGGCAATGGTGACCACATGAGAGGCTTCGTGGCTTGGCCTGAAGGCACAAACGAAGAGCGAGTCACATTCCTCAACACGGGGGTAGCCGCTGAGCAGCCGGAGACAGCCAGGGTAGCCGGACATCATCACTTAAAGGCCTGAAGGTGCTGCGTGGACGGAAAGGGAAAGACGAGGGATTTCGCCGGATACGGTCACTGCCACTCTTCACCGGGCTGGTCCTGCTCAGCTCGGCTCCACCTGCTACTATACACCAAGCAAGTGCTTTTGACAAGCAGACATGGCCCGATTGTGTTGGCCATATGCTCGCTCTACATCCCCTTCTTCGCCGCTGTGTTGATTACTGGTGCTCGCACCCTGTTCTTTGCACAGATAGGACGCTTGTCGTACAATTGTTCTACAAGCCTTGTCTAGCTGGAAGGAGATCGTGGTGGCAGCCTTTACCCTCACGCAATCAGAAGACGATCCCAGTGCCTTTTTGGTGGGACTGGACCAGCGTCACGAAGCACGGCGCATGCAACACCGCTTCCGTGCATCTCCGAAATCTATCTTGCCGCCCTTGATGAAAAGCTCATCAAGGAAAGATTACCGACGTAGGTAGTTCTCTCAGCGCTCGTGTTCCGTTACTTTGCCCCTGGTGACAGCAACCTTAACTCTACCCCAATGAGGAGAGAAAGTCAATTTCTACCCACTTGACACCCTCTGGTATACAGGAGTGAGCCTTGTTTTACGCTCGAATTTTCAGAAAAGGAGAAAACGTGTATGGCATTCAAACCCGACGAAATCACGCGGCTGGAACAAATGGCGAACGAGATGGCGAAACTCATTGAGGATGCAGACAACACCTCGAGTGAGGCTTCAGTCATCTATGGGAGAATCGGACGCGCCTGCGCACGTGCCCTGGCGAATGTTGCTGCCGCCTCGGCCAAACAGGCCAAACGCGAGGAACACGTGCTAAAGTTCCAGTCAGCACGCGAAACCCGCAAGCAAAAGAAGGGTGGTACCCAGGGGCAAACGCCTCGAAGCACCGCTCATTCTGGTGCATCTTCGTCAAAAACGGCCTGACGCCAGAGTCAAAAAATCAGCAGAAAAAAAGCGAGCGGGAAATCAGACAAAAATCGTGGCCGAGTCGTCCACCCGGCATGTCGTCTTCCCTTGTCTGACGCTCGCTTTTTTATCCGATTAAACCCCGACTATTAGGCGATTAAACCCCTGGCAAACACGTCAATTTGAAAGCAAATTTCAGCGCACATCTTGAGGAGTGTTTTATGCATATTCGGAACCCCTTCAGAGGCCGTCAACCTGGTAACGCTGTCACCGCAGCACCGCCGCAACAGCAGGCAGGACCCAACACCGGCCCGTTACCAGGGTCAACCGGGCTACAGCAGGTCCAGAGTGGCAATGTGAGTCTGATCACCTACTCGCCTGAAGAATTGCTCCAGCAGGTAGAAAACAGACGGGCGAGCGTTTCCTTTGGGTTGACCGGCACTGCCAGGTTCATGGACAACTATAACCAGATGTGGAGTTGGGCCGGACCTATCCTCTTCGCATTTGGCACCATCGGCGAAATTTTCATCGTGCTGTGGGAGCGACAACGAGTACAGAACTGGTTCACCGGCTTTACCATTGTTGCCGTGTCCATGATTGCAGAGGGGACTCTGCTTGCCGTCTCGTTCGCCTCCAAGCGCCTACGCAACCGGGCGGAGAGACGCTCAACCGGGTGGACCGACCAGGAGAAGCACAAGCTGGACACTTTCAAAAAGTTCTGGGTTGCCCTTGCTATAGGAGTAGCCCTCACACAGATCGCATTCGTTGTCGCTCAGACTGACCCCAAAGACATCGGCACAGGCGGAGTATGGGCCATTGCGATCATCCGCTCTCTGGTAGCACTGGTAGCCGACTGCTACACCGCATTTGCAAGCGAAGAGAAGCCCACATCAGGAGAGGTGGCGCTCGAGGTCGCAGACCAGGAAATCCAGTTCACCAGGAAACTCCTCGATCAGAAGGCCCTCGAAGTGACCACGCTCAACGCCGGAGCCATCGCAGTTCAAGAAGTCGGCATCAAGGCGGAGATGGCACAAGACAAGATGAATACGCAAAAGGAGATTGAACAGCTACAGAACCAGGCACAGATTGAGACGATGAAGACGCAGCACGAACAAATGGTCTTGTTTGATCGCATGCGGAACAGCGCCATGAGAGCCATCTTTGACCCTGAAATGCCAGATCATGAACGGCAAAAGGTGATTAGCACCCTCTCCGCTCTCATGCACACGACACACCAGCTGCCACCGGCAGGCGGCACCACAGTGACCGAGGAGGATGACTAATGGCCGAGCGTCCCTACAGCCGCTACACCCGCGAAAAGACCTGGGCCGCGTTGTATAGCCAGCACATCAACGCTGGCTATGCCCTGGTACCCTACAGCGCGACGAACAACAGCATTGCAGTGATCCGGTGCAAGGATGCCAAAGAAACCCAGGTCACAATGCGCACGCTTTTAGAACATGCCAGCGCATGTGAAGCCTTCTACACGACCAGGCAAACACCGGAGAAAGCCCCAGCCATCATTCAAAAGGCACGGCACGCTGTGGTGTTGGCCCGCAGCAGTGACTATTACCACTACCACCTGGCAGATCACACGGAATTCAGTTTGGTCATCTGCGGACTGCACGACAGCTACCTGCATCTGCCCGTGTGGGAGATGCGTACCAACCACCGCTACGGCCCCCGCGAACCAGCCGTTTCCATCACCTCACCAGACTTTGACTGCCTCCGCCGCACCCAGTTCGGCCACAATATCCTGATCGGGGCACTCGTGAGTGGCGACCTGGAGGCGAAAGCGTTCAAAAAGCAATTGCCACCCAGGACACAAAGCCGGATTGACCGAGAGATTGACGAAATACAGGCGAAGCGCTACCGCGGTCGTCCGCTGGCCTTCCTGACGGAGGCCGAACGGCGGGAGATCGGCAGCAAGATCAGTGAGGGACTCCGACGCCATCACGAACAGAAGCGTCTGAAAGCCAGCTAAAACCACCCTTTGCCGAATAACCGACGAAAAGAGGCCAGGGATAGTGCTCCCTGGTCTCTTTATCTGTCTCGCATGCACAAGAATATTGCCTGAAGAGAAAAAGGAAAGAACCGAGATGACTATGACTGATGTTCTACCAGCAACCCTCCCGAATGGGATGGCGTTGGTAGAAACCTTTGACGGGCGCTGGTTTCCTGCCTTTGCCCCGGACGTAACAACCTCCCGTTGGCTCCTCTTACTAGGGGATGCTACGACTACTCTCATCCCCCCTGCACTCGATCCGCTCATTGATCCCTATCATGGCTACGACTGCCCTGAACAGGCGATTGAAGCGTACCTGGCATGGCATGAAGCAGCAGTTTTGTCGGTGGACTGGCAAGAGCTGGCGGCGCACACCGAGGTCTATCCTGAACGCAATGCCTGGTACCTCGATGAAATTACATTGCTGACAGAGAACGATACTCCTCTACGGGTCTATGGTACCTATGCCTTCGCAACCGTAACCACGACACATCATGGAGCGCATGAGGTCATCACGGCGAGAGGGGCAACGCCCGATGAGACGATAGAGGCCCTCTACCAGCATGTGTACGAATGGTGTTGCCAGCAGCATACCCTCTACCAGCACGTAAGTTAGCAGAGAGACCCATCAGAACAGACCCGGCGGTGCAGATACAATCCTGCGCTCTCGGGCCTGTTTGCATCTCAACAACGTATCGAAGTGAAGGAAACAATCATGAGAAGCAAAGCAAACATGCAGCAGTCGGTTGAAGCCAGTCCATCCACCGGAGTGAAGAAATTACTCAAGGTGGATGATGTCGCCGACATTCTTGGCATCAGCAGAGTCAAGGTGTATGCCCTGTTGAAAACTGGGCTCCCCTCGATCAAGATTGACGGTGCGCGCCGTGTTCAACCGGACAAGTTGCAGGCCTGGATTGAGCAACATAGCGCTTGACCAGTTCTGCCACATTCTCAATTCTGGAAGAAAGGCCCGAGGCAAGATGCAACCACATCGAGATGTTTCGTACACACAAAAGCTTCCCGCTTTGGAAGAACTCCAGGCGCGTCCGCAGTGGGTGTGCTGGCGCAAAGAACAGCGCCAGGGCAAACCCACCAAAGTTCCCTATAGCGCCACAACAGGGAGAAGAGCGGAATCGGATAACTCCGCAACGTGGGCAAGTTATGCTCAGGCAGTTCAGGCGCTGCGTGCCAGAAACTATCACGGTCTCGGCTATGTGTTCCATCGGGACTACACCGGGGTAGATCTGGATCACTGTGTCAATCCAGATGGCAGCATTGATCCCTGGGCACGGGCCTATCTTGAGCGGCTCCACAGCTACGCGGAGTACTCTCCGAGCAAAACCGGCATCCACATCCTGGTGCGTGGAACGATACCGAGCGGGATACGCCGGTGCGTGCCGAACGCTCCACACCCCGAAGCCGCCATTGAGATGTACTGTGAGCGGCGCTACTTTACGGTGACTGGGAATCACCTGGATGGGACACCTGAAACCATTGAGGGGGGTGCCGCCTTACAAACCATCCACCAGGAATTGACCGTGCCAAAACAGCAGCAAAGAACACACCCGCCTGAGCCACAACGCTCCGCCAGGAATGCTACGGATTCTGATGAGGCGCTGCTCGATAAAGCGATGCATGCCAGAAACGGCGTAACCTTCCAGACCTTGTGGCAAGGTGATACCTCTGGATACGCCTCACAGTCGGAGGCAGAACTGGCCTTCTGCAATTTGCTGGCCTTCTGGACAGGGAATGACCCCCACCGGATAGATCGGCTGTTTCGGCGCTCCGCGCTCTACCGCCGGGAGAAATGGGATCGTCCGGCACGTACAGGGGAAACCTATGGCGAAGGCACAATCGCCCGTGCGATTGCTGGGTGTACTGAGACGTACAGCCCCCATCCTCCAGGCAAGATTCTTCAATTCCGGCGCAAGCCAGATGGTGCTCTCGAAAGCATCGCTGCCCCACTGCCTGAAACACGCCTTGATTTTGTACTGGACTGCTTGCATGACGAAGAAGAAGGAGATGCTCGGCTCTATGCCCATCTTTTTCAGGGGAAATGTGTCTATGACCACACGGAAGGCGGATGGTACGAATGGCACGAACATCATTGGGAACGTGATGAGTGTAAACATGCTCTACTGCTTGCGAGTGGCCCGCTCGCCTCGGTCTACCTGGATGCGAGCGCACAGCTTGCAGAAGAAGCAGCCCAGGCCGAAAGGCATCTTGATCCCGACCTGCTGAAGAGCATGAAAGCCGATGACCCCCACTTGAGACGGTACGAGCGGCTCAAGGCCATGACGGGCGTGCTCATCGGACGTGCGAAAGCCCTCAAGAAGCTGAAACGTGCGCAGGCGATCCTGACCTATGCCCAGGCGTATCTCTGCATCACCTCCAGGGAGTGGGATACCAACCCCTGGTTACTGGCTTGCACCAATGGCGTGCTTCATCTGCAAACTGGCAATTTACAGCCTGGGAAGCCAGAAGATTACATCAGAACCGCGATTCCGACGGCATGGGAGGGGCTGGATACCCCGGCTCCGCGTTGGGAACAATTCCTGCAGGAGATTTTCCAGGAGAAGCCAGAACAGGAACGGGACGCCTTGATTGCGTTCTTCCAGCGTCTGCTTGGCTATGGCATCACCGGCTCTACCGTCCATCATATCTTTTCCATCCTGTATGGAGAAGAAGGGCGCAACGGCAAGGATACCTTGCTTGATACGCTCAAGGACGTGTTGGGGCCGCTTGTGGGAGCCGTGAGTAATGACCTTTTTGTGGCGCAGGAGAAATTTCGCGCGAGCGGCGCTCCCACCCCTCACCTGTGCGATCTCCAAGGCAAGCGCCTGGTCTGGGGCAGTGAAACCAGGCAAGGCGATAAGCTCAATATCGCCCAAATCAAACTACTCACCGGCGGGGGTGAAATTTCCGCAAGACAGCTGCATGGCAGACAATTCAGTTTTGCGCCAACGCATAAACTCTTGCTCATGACCAACTACAAACCGCATGCCGATGCACGCGATCAAGCCTTCTGGTCGCGTGCGTGCCTCATCGAATTTGGGATTCGGTTCGTAGAACATCCCCAGGCCCCCAACGAGCACCAGGCCGACACGAAGCTCAAGGAGAAGCTCAAGCAGGAACGGAGCAGTATCCTGGCCTGGTTAGTGCGGGGATGTCTGGCCTGGCAACAGCACGGGCTAGCAATCCCATCCTTCATCTTGCTGGCGACAGAGAGGTACCGTGACGAAGAGGATAAAATCTTGCAATTTCTCAACGAGTGCTGTGTTATTCGCCCGGAGGCATCGGTCAAGGCTAGTGCCTTGTATGAGGCTTACAAAAACTGGTGTGAAGAGAACCAGTTTGGCCGGGGCATGAACGCAACCCTGTTTGGCAATGAAATGAGCAAGCGCTTTGAGAAGAAGTCAACCAAAATCGGCAGGGTCTACCAGGGGATTGGATTATTCTCTGCTCGCGACGACCGTGAAGGGTTGGTGAAGGGTTTCGATCCCAACTCAATCACTTCTGAAAGCCCGTCAGAAGCTGATACAGGCATTCCTGAGAGCGGGGCAGGTGAAGGGTGTGAAGGGTTTCGCCAAGTTTTTCCCCCTGTTACAGTTGAAAGCCACTATAGAGGCCAAAACATGGAAAAACCCTTCACACCCTTCACCAACTCATCCATTGTGAATACAACTGAATCGGCACTAGAAGGCGATGTAGCGCAAAATAAGATAGATTCGCAACCCTTCACCAACCCTTCACCCAACCGCAAGTATGTCGAAACCGTTGATGGTCTCGGCTACCTAACAGGCAATCGACAAGAGCAGGATGTCACATTCATCGCCTCCGATGAACGCAAAAAGCGACTACGGTATAAGATTGGCGTGGTCATCCTCAAAGACGGGATTGAGCGTTTCTACTATCCACAGAACACCTGGGAAGGTCAGCCAGGGGCCATACAAGCCTATGAGCAATTGGGTGAGGTGGCACCATGAGTACAGCGATGAAAATAGCCTCTTATGGATATGGCGCTCAGCGAGTCCTGACGACTGCACAACTGGCAGAAGCCCTTGACACAACGGAGAATATCATTCAGGTGAATTTCTCGCGCAATAAAGAGCGGTACGTTGCGGGAAAACACTACTTCTGCCTGGAAGGGGCAGAACTCAAGGGCTTTCTGACGACTTTGCAAAATGTAAGGTCGTCAAATAGTAGAATTAATAAACTCTACCTGTGGACTGAGAAGGGCGCATTGCTGCATGCTAAGTCCCTCAACACCGGCAAAGCCTGGGAAGTCTACGAGCAATTAGTTGACGACTACTACCGGCTGGTCAAATCTCCTGCCACACCTCCATTGCCCCTTCATCGTGCATCTTGCCGGAGCAATCGATTGCGCAGTGCTTTGCGCGGTATGCCAAAGAGGAGTTGCACTTGCCGGACGAGCACCGGTGCAGGTACACTCATGTGCTTCCCAACGGGCGCATGGTGCAAGCCTGGGCGTATGATTTGCGGTACCTCACCACCTTTGAGAAATGGCTATGGGGCGTCTACTTCCCGCAACGCCTCCCCGACTACGAGCGCTACCGGGTCAGGTATAGTGGACTGCCAGCCCCGGGGAAACCAAAAAGCAACTCTCAAGTCCTAAGAACCGCTCACAGGTCATGCAACCACCATTTATGGGAGTGATTGTACCTGACTGAAAGAAAGCAGTAGTTTTATACACACGAAATAGACCCCGCATACCTGAGCAAAGCGGGGCGTTCTTTTTTGCCCGTTGACAGAAAGTGAGAGAACTAGCATGACAGACAAACAGCAGCCAGCAGAAAATCGCGAGCGTGGGCAGAGGCGCAAAGAACGAAAGCGCAGTGTTCACGGGGGAGGCTCTGTCTACCTGCGCCGAGGTGAGGGCAAGGAGCGCTGGGTTGCGGCGATTAAGGATCCGGAAACGGGGAGACGCCTGGAGCGCTACGCAAAATCGCAAAAAGAAGCAAATGAGTTGTTGGAGCAGATGAAGAGTGAAATAAGACAAGGAACCCTGGTTGCAGGATCGCGCCAGACCGTAGGAAAATATCTCCAGGATTGGTTTGAGAACGTTCAGAAACAGGCGGTTCGTAAAACAACCTACCTAAAACAAGAACCCATCCTTCACAACGTGATCTTGCCTGCCATAGGGCATATCCAGCTCCAGAAGCTGACCCCCCCGCATATACAGAAGCTGTATTCGGCTAAAGTCGACGAGGGATGGAAGCCGAGCAGCATCCGCAACATCCATAAGATACTTCATAAAGCATTAGGAAATGCAGTGCGCTGGAAGCTGGTCCCACGAAATGTGTGCGATCTGATTTCTTTACCGCGTCAAGTAAAGCATAAACCGCGAACTTTAACCAAAGAGCAAGCTGTACAACTATTAAAAGCTTCACAAGGCCATCCATTGGAGCCGTTGATTGTGCTTGCTTTGACTACCGGTATGCGGCATGGTGAAATTGCTGCTCTGAGATGGCATGATATCGACTTTGAAGCGAGGACCCTGGAAGTCGAGCGCACTGTTAGCTTTATTAGCGGACATGGATACATTGAAGGTGAGCCAAAGACTGAGAAGAGTAAGCGTACGATTGTTCTTCCCCGTTTTGTTATACGATCTCTGGAGAGGTGCCGACTCCGCCAATTAGAGATGCGTTTACGGGCGGGCAGCCTGTGGCAGGATCGAGATTTAGTTTTTTGTAACGCCATTGGTGATTATCGCAATCCCGCCACAACGAGCCAGGCATTTCATAGGCTGCTGGCGAGGACCGGAATACCACCCATGCGTATCCACGATTTGCGGCATAGTGCAGCTACGCTGTTGATTGTGGTGATGAAAATGCCCCCTAACCTCGTTCAGGAGCTTTTAGGGCATGACGACAACGTTGCAGTCAAACCGAACTGGAGGTAGCAACGTTGACAGCATGAACCCCCTTTTATGGCCGCTTCGCTTCAAGCGGTTGTTGCTCAAAAGAAAGTCCTGGATGGCCGCTCGTCGGGATTGAGCTGGTAGAGGATCGTATCACGAAAGAACCAACCGATGCACTGGGAATAGCTGTTAGTGACGAATGCCTTCAACGCGGTTTATCCATGAACATCGTGCACTCTACAGGTGGGATGCTCAATTGCTTCCGCATGGCACCGCCACTATCGATTCCTGAGGGTGAGATCGATACCGCTATATCCATCATCGACGAGCCCCTGACAGCGGTACTCGCTCCCCGCTCACACTGAAAACCAACGACCGCCTAGAAGAATCCAGGACACGATAATGCAATCGTGATGAAAGGGGGGGGTGAGGACAACCTGAGGGGATTTTCGTGTCAAAACCAGAGAGGCGAGAGCAGCAATGATTTTTAGGGGCGGCTTTTACTGAACGGATGTACCAAGTAGTCAGCACAGGACTTGCTCGACTGATGGGTGAGTGCTATACTTGCTTTATCAGCGAGTAAGTGCGTATGTTCTGTCAAAGTAAGAGTCAACCATACTATGCCGGGATGTTTCGTACCTGGTGACGACTCCCTACGGCTCCAAGCCGAGGGCTTCTGGAATGACACTGGTATGTCGTCCCATACCGTTCGTTCGGTTCATGCACAGCAGCGAGGCACGCTCAAGCAACTGCTGTATCGCATGGCACGACTTTGAACATGGTCGTGTTTTTACCCACAGCCCTGCGCTGTGGAACCCGGCGAAACGCGATTTGGTTGACAACGTGCAGAAGAACTACTGAGGTCTTCTTTTCGTCGGACGAAAAGCGGAAGTGCCTGTTCGGCCTTCAAGCAGCGCGGCTTTCATCCCCGTGCATGAATGTGGGGGCGAATCTCCGCGATTTGGTAAGCCACGATTCGGTGATGGTAGAACTCTGTGCATCCCGTGGTATTGCGTAGACAAAAGGCATGCCTATGTCCCAGGTTACCTTCGGAGAGGGCCAATGTGAATCCGAAAGGAATATGCTTTCTACTATCCCCGCGTTTTCAAGGGGGAAAATCATGCCTGTACTCGATCTTTTACCAGATGAATTGCTCATGACGACGCGCTCTGTGCGTAAGCGGCTTGATTTGTCACATCCTGTGGAGCCGGAGGTGATCCGGCAATGCCTGGAGATCGCTCTTCAGGCACCGACAGGCGGAAACAGGCAGGGCTGGCACTTCGTGGTGGTGACCGAAGCCGAAAAGCGCCAGGCCCTCGGCGATATCTATAGGCGGGGGTTCGCCATCTACCGGGACCTCCCCTCTGCTGCTGGAAAACTCTTCGCGGACGATCCCCACAGGGCTCCGATCCAGCAGAGGGTGATGGACTCGGCAGAGTATCTCGCCGCTCATATGCATGAGATTCCTGTGCTTGTGATCCCCTGCATCAACGGTCGCTTCGAGGGGCTACCCCTTATGCAGCAGGCAGGGCTATGGGGCTCGATCCTCCCGGCCACGTGGAGCTTCATGCTTGCGGCTCGCGCTCGTGGCCTGGGCACCTCGTGGACGACGATACATCTCTTCTTCGAGCAGGAAGCAGCCGAATTGCTCGGTATCCCCTACACCGAAGTCACTCAGGCAGCGCTCATTCCGGTCGCCTACGCGAAGGGCTTCAACTTCACTCCTGCACCCCGAGAGCCGCTTCAGTCCAAGTTGCATTGGAACGGCTGGTAATCTAAGGCAGTTATTTTGCGTCGCTGTCCCGAGACCACGCGGTCCCGGATCTCTCAACGATTGAGGAGGAGCCAATGCGGTTCAGTATCTTTTCCGTCGCGGATCACTATCCAGAGGAGCCGCGGACAATCCGCGAGTTGTATGCCCAAATTCTGGACGAGATCGAACTGGCTGATGAGCTCGGCTTTTCGGCGGTCTTTCTGGCCGAACACCACTTCCATGAGTATGGGCTTGTGCCTTCACCCCCTACGCTTCTAGGAGCTGCAGCCGAGCGAACGAAGCGGATCGGACTGGGCGTCGCAGTCTCCGTACTACCGTTCCACCACCCTCTTGTGGTTGCCGAAGAGTATGCTATGCTCGATCAGATGACCGGTGGCCGACTCGTCCTTGGGGTTGGTTCCGGCTACCTGAAGCACGAATTCGAGGGGTTCTACCTTGCACCCTGGGAGAAGCGGGCCCGCTTTGATGAAGCGCTGAAGATCCTGGTGCAGGCCTGGGAGGGCAAATCTTTTTCTTACCACGGCCTCTACCACCACGTCGAGAACACCAGGATTGGGGTGACCCCTCTCCAGAAGCCGCACCCACCGCTTTGGATCGCAATCCTTCGTCAGGAGGCCGCCTACCGCGTGGGTAAGCAAGGCCAGAACATCATGCTCATCCCCTATGCAACATGCGAGACGAGAGATGATCTTAAGGGCATCATCGACGAGTACTATCAAGGCTATACCGAAGCGGCCTGCACGGAACGGCCTGACATAGCCGTAGCTCTCCACACCTACGTGTCAGAAAGCCCCGGCAGCGCCCGGGCAGAGGCTGAGGAAGCGCTCAACCGGTACGTGAGTAGCCGACTCTACGCGAAGCGGCGCAGCTATGACGAACTGGAGACAGCAGGACTCATCCTGTTTGGTGACGCCGAGCAGGTGAGCAGCCGTATCCGGGAGCTTGAAGCTGCTGGCATGAATCACCTCATGATCCTGGTAGACTTTGGAGCACTCCAGGCCGAGCGCGTGCGTGCCTCGCTTAAACGCTTCGCTGTCGAGGTGATGCCGAATTTTGTCGAGTCCGGGTCCATCAGTGCTTCGTAGATCATTCCCGGACGAAAAAGAAGCAATTGTGATGCTCATGGACTAACAACCGAGGGAGGTGCGGGGCTTCAAGCAGACAAGTGAAATCCCGAGCATGGCGGAGTCTCGCCAGCTCCGCCAGCCATTCAGCCTGGTTATAGAGAAACATCTAACGGCAAGTGCCGCATAACGATGTGCGAGCACACATACCTGCCAAAGAGGAGGAAAGTACCATGTCTCTGACTATT
>WNGG01003005.1_pt1 | contig 27477 bp, 25 predicted proteins | sample 5400661 | NCBI WGS metagenome assembly WNGG01 (sample SAMN13153372, study PRJNA577476) | soil metagenome | isolation source: 100 cm soil or saprolite under Garry oak tree replicate 1 | place: USA:California | collected 2016-06-15
TGTTGCTCTGCACCCTTGTTGTGTCTTCAACCCAGGCTAAACACAACAGAGAACGAGAGGGAACGGTCTCCCCGTTCCCTCTCGTTTTTTATGTAAACTCACCCTTCCCGAGAGTCCAGTGGGTGCGTTTCATTTTTTTGCGGTGTGCGGCCGCCCCCATGACGCCCGCAAGGGGCGTCACTACTCTACTCCGGCTTCGCAAGACGAGGCATGCGTCTAGAGTAGTGACGCCCCTTGCGGGCGTCATGGGGGGCCGGGCGGCACTGTGCAAAAAAGTGACGCCCACCCGAGTCCAGTGGCCAATTTGACAAACACGACATTTACTGTTAGACTGTTCCCACTACTAGAAGGAGATTTGTTATGTCGGAGAACAAGGCGAAATTAGATGACTTACTCGACATTCCTGTAGTTGCAGAGCTATTAAATGTCAGCCCAAGAACAGTCAACCGTCTGATAAACAGTAGAAAGGGCGAACTTCCCGCTGTCAAAATAGGGGGACGTTGGAAAATTCGAGCTGAAGATATTGAAAAGTACCTCTTAAAAAAGAGCGCGAATGCTGATGCTTATATAAGTAAAGCGGACGCTCTTCATAGCTTGCGACGCTATGAAGAAGCTCTTGCCACCTATGAGCAAGCCATTCGCCTCAACCCGGATACCATTCATGCCTACAAAGGGAAGGCAGATGCTCTTCATAGCTTGCGACGCTATGAAGAAGCTCTTGCCGTCTATGAGCAAGCCATTCGCCTCGATCCAGACAACATTCATACCTACAAGAGCAAGGGGGACGCTCTCCATAGCCTGCAACGCTACGAAGAAGCTCTTGTTGCCTACGAACAAGTCATTGACCTCGACTCCCATTATGCTTATGCTTATAAGAGTAAGGGAGATACGCTTAATAGCATGGGATATCACGAAGAAGCTCTTGTTGCCTACGAACACGCCATTGACCTCGACTCTCATTATGCTTACGCTTATAAGAGTAAGGGAGATACGCTTAATAGCATGGGATACTATGAAGAAGCTCTTGTTGCCTATGAACAGGCCCGTCAACTCAGCAATAGAGCCTAGAGACTATTTCAACGAAGAAAAATAGCCAGACGGACGCGAATGCCCATCTGGCTATTTTTCTTCGTTGAGATTACTCTTCGTCGTCATCTTCTTCCGCCACAATCTGCACGATTTCATGATGTCCATTCTGCTTTACACAGGCATGAGGGCCACTATCAAGCGGTGTGTGACAGAAAGGACAGACAGGTCGTCCACCTGCCACCAAGAGGGCAATCGTCCTCGCCAGTTCTCGTGCCTGTCTCTGGCTGAAGAGGAAAGACACGGCATCTTCTTCATGCACCAATACCCGTGGCTCTTCCTGCTCCTCAGCCATCACAACATCCACCGGTGCGACAATGAAGGTGAACATCTCGTCCTGCTCATCGTAGGTTAGTCCCATTTGTGCCGCTCGAAAATCATATTCAGGCAGTCGGGGAAAATCGGCAGGCAAACTAGGAGGCACAGGAAGACTCCCTGCCTGCGCCTCGGTACGCAGCATCTGACCCTCTGTCAATTGAGCCAGGGCCTGATCTAATGTCAGTGAGAGACGATTGAGCTGTTCTTTCTCCATCCACATCAGAGCAGAGCCGCGCCAGCTACGTGCAAACAAACAGAAACGACGCTGGCCCGGTTGACCGATGGCGTCAGCTCCTAGCACGTCTATACGACCAAGTTCTATACTCATCTTTGTACCCCTTACATTTTTGCATTCTCTAATGGAATAAATGGCCAAATAGATATCGTATGTGCCTCCTACATGTAGTCTATCCGAATTGCAGGCATCGTGACAAGCCTCCTATAACAAGCATAGCCCCTACAAAACTACACGCTTTTGCCGATAGTACATTATGCATACTCTCTATTACAATTAAAGAGTTTAGGAGTACCATGCTTAAAGAAAGAACGGTTATCGGGGGAAAGCAATGTATATAGACAAGCCATATGTCCCATTGAGCGACCGATCAGTGTCACTAATACGTTTTACGGGATAGACTATTCTCACTAAAATTGATAAACATAAGCATAGGACCAGGAAAATACCGCATGTTAGCCAGTAACAATATGAACCAAAAAAATCTCAACAGCGAAAGACAAGCTGCACCAGCCGTGGGCTGGCGTGAGCTTAGTGTACAGGGCAACGCTCCCACTCAGCAAAAGCGTCGTCGCATTCTTGGTATACTGAGCATCCTCTTGCTCACTCTCACCATCTTTGCAGGAGTACGCCTGGTAGCAGCAGCTAGCACTATGAATGACCAGCTTCTCGTTCATGTTGGCAATCAGCAGCCTATCACTCTTGACTTACGCCAGCAGTTCTCCATCAGTCCTGATATCTTGGGAACCAATGTCTTCCCACAGATCGGCACAACCTCAACGGACGGAGCTAATGGCTTTATGAACTATAGTCCAGCCCTCACTACGGGCCTCCAGGATGCTCATATCAAACTCTTGCGCTTCCCTGGCAGCCGTTGGGGCGAAGACCACTACCTTTCTTTAAGTCAGCTCAGTGCTTTCGCGGCACTCCTGCAACAGGTTCAAGCAGAGGGTATGGTGCAGGTTCGCCTCTCAGGACCCATTAAAGATGGCTTTACCCAATTGAAAGATCTTAACACCCGCGCCAATATTGCTGGTAACTGGGTCGATTTTCTCAATAATCCCCACAGTGCCCTGCGTATCGGTGCCTACGCCCATGCACCCTTCTACCCGGTCAAATATTGGACAGTCGGAGATGCGCCAGATACACTGATCAATCCGGTCACAGGTAAAAAATATCTCGTCAGCGATTATGTGCATGACTTTATTGAATTCTCGACTGTGATGCACAAAATGGACCCGACGATCAAAGTTTTCGGTCCTGATATCAGTGAATACTATGGCCCTGGTGCTGGCCCACGTGATACCAACGGTGAGCTATGGATGGAAGGCTTCCTGAAAGGTGTGGGCGCATACGAAAAGCTTCACAATGTCGTCCTGCTTGATGGCGTCTCTTTTCATCGTTATCAGTTTCCAGACGCCACCCAGGACCCTTATACATTCCTGAGCACCATCGGCGAATGGAACTACTTGGTACCAGTCCTGCACCAGTCGATCGATCAGAATCTAAAGCGTGATGTTCCCCTTGCCATCACTGAGATCAACACCAATATACCTGATCATCATGCGCCTTCACGTGGACTCGCTGCTCTATGGTGGGCCGATACCCTGGCCACGCTCATGAATCAACAGGTTAGCTATGTCTCGTTCGCCTCAGCATCAGACACAGCTATACCCTACCCACTCTTCACAACGAATAATCAACAACCTACACCTATGTTCCGGGTGATGGAGCTTTTCTCGCACCTTCAACGCCACCTTATCCCTTTGGAGGTACAGCGCGATCCAGTCAGCGTCTATGCAACACAAAATAGCAATCACCAGATTGTAAGTATCTTGTTCATCAATAAATCTGCCACATCACAACTAGTGCAGATCGATGGACAGCCAAACGGCTTTGGTTTCACCCCTTGGAACAGCATGAATGTCAGCTTGAGCGGTTACAGCATGGTTGTGATTACCTTACATGTCAATAGCAATGCTGAAGCTTATAGCTTCATTGCACCAAACAACAACGCTGCAAGTACCTCGCCGTTGCTGCATACCGTTTGTGGCCATAAAACCGATGACTTGAACTATACTATCCCTTGTTAGGAGAGCATACATCGTGTCTTTAACCATTCTCAGCACATCTTTGCATATACTCTACTTTCTGATTATATTGCTTATGACGGTACAAGCCATCTTCAATATTCGCTTGCGCCTCTTTATCTGGGAAGAACCAGAGCATGCATGGTTGAATCATGCACCGACGATCTATCTCGACCCATGCCTGTCTTTTAGTGTTCTGCTGCCAGCTCGGCATGAGGAAGGCGTCTATCGCGAGACTATTCAGAAAGTCTATAATCTCAACTATCCTAAAGAACTTATACAAATCATAGCGATCTGCCGCGAGGACGACCCCGGCACGATTGCTGAGGCTCAGGCGAAAATTGACGAACTCGGAGATCCCAACATCCAGTTGCTTATCTTCAATGACCAACCCATTAATAAGCCCCATGGCCTCAACTTAGCCCTGCAAGTCTCACGAGGAGATATCGTCACCATCTTCGATGCCGAGGATGAACCACATCCTGATATTCTCAATATCATCAATACGACTATGTTAAATGAGGATGTTGATGTTGTACAGAGTGGCGTGCAACTCATGAACTATAACACCAAGTGGTTCTGCTTCCTGAACGTCCTGGAGTACTTCTTCTGGTTTAAATCATCCTTGCACTTCTTTTCGCGCATCGGCATAACACCTCTGGGTGGTAATACCGTTTTCGTCCGTCGCGAACTCGTAGAGCAGCTGGGCGGCTGGGATGAGACCTGTCTGACCGAAGATGCTGATCTGGGTATTCGTCTCAGCCTCTCTCATGCACGCCTACGCATCATCTATGACGACGAATTTGTCACTCGTGAAGAGACACCACCAACCATTGAACAATTCGTCAAGCAGCGTACACGCTGGAATCAGGGTTTCATTCAAATTCTCTTCAAAGGAGAATGGCTCAAACTCGAAAAGTTCTCACAACGTCTGCTAGCTTGCTATGTTCTGCTCCTGCCAGAGCTACAAGCATTTTTTGCACTGATGATACCCATCTCAGTGCTGATGTTCTTTTTTGTCAAGCTACCCCTATGGTTCGCTATATTCACGTTCACGCCTCTCTACTGCCTGGTGTTAGCCTCCTTTATCGATCTGGCGGGTCTGCACGAGTTTCTCAAGGCCCATAAACGTAAATGGAGTTGGCGAGAGGCACTGATTATGATGCTAGCCTTTTTCCCATACCAGTGTATGCTGAGTATAGGAGCTATGCGTGCTGTCTTACGCTACATGCGAGGCACAGCCAACTGGGAAAAAACTGCTCATATCGGTCAACACCGCACTTCAGCAGTATAAAAATCGAGGAGAAAATAAGATCATATGACAACATCGCGCAAACCACCCTATGGTTCACCAGAGCCTGAACAAGCGGCGTCTGAGATCGACTCCTCACCCATGCTTCGCCCTGAGAGACCACCAGCCGAGCAAGCAGGAGGAAACCCAGCATTACACCCAGTACGCCCAGTTTTAGGAGGGAATGCAGCCTCACCTGCACTTCCCCCGCCAGAGAACAATGGCAAATTAAATCTACGCTCGTTCTCAGTCCATGGCGTTGAGCATCTTCCTACCGCCGCCGTTCCCACCCCTAATGAACAACAACAGAGCTATGCTGGGCGCGTTCCTGCCGCGGTGTCCTCTGCTCCTGGAGAAATGCAGGCCAGCAGACACAACCAAGAGCACATACCAGCCCAACCAGCCCATCCACAGCAATTTTCACACGTGCGCAACATAAATAGCGAGCCAACCATCCAGAATGGGCCGGCCATCCTCTATCAGAGCTCTAATTTCTATGTGCGTACCACCAATCGACGGGGACCACGTCCCAATCCGCTCCGTCTGCGTACAGGTCATACCACGCATCTTCCTAAAGTGGCACCTGGACAGGAACAACGCATCTCCGCGAGCGAAACTCGCGTGATGCCCAATATCACGCTCGCCAATCCTACCCAAACCAAATTAGCCATTCCAGTGTGGCTGGAGGCATTCTTGATCACGATAGGACTGCTGGGCGCACTGATTGCTCACATCTTCAATCTCGCCTATTTCCCTACCTATGAATTGGATGAAGGCACATACATGTCAAGTGCCTGGGCTATCTTGCACGGTATGCTCATGCCCTACCCCTACGGCTATGGTCATCCTCCCGCAGGCTGGATACAGATTGCCTTATGGGCACAACTCACCGGCGGCCTCTTCACCTTTGGTAATGCTATCACCAGTGGTCGCGTACTCATGGTGTTGTATGCTCTCGGCTCAGCTCTCCTTGTCTACCTGGCTACACGCCGTCTCACGGGTAGCCGTGCTTCTGCTATGCTGGCTATGATCATCTTCTCTCTCTCCCCATTGAGCATTATCTACCAACGGCAGGTGTTCCTGGATAATATCGGTACTTTCTGGCTGGTACTCGCACTCTACCTGATTATCAGCTGCAACAGTCGCCTACTGTTTATCATCCTATCTGGCGTCTCTTTTGGACTTGCAATGCTTTCTAAAGAGATTTTCGTCATCTTCATACCCGTAATGGTCTACGCAGTCTGGATACATACTACCAAATTTCAGCGCAAATTTGCTCTCGTCGCCTTCGCCTACACAGTCATCTCTTTTGGCTCAACCTTCGTGCTGATGGCGATATTAAAGGGTGAACTACTACCTACTGGCGTGCTGCCTTGGGATCATCATCCTCACTTAAGTATGTTTGATACCTTCTCCCAACAGGCACAGCGCGGTCAGGATGAAGGCAGTCTCGGCAACAGCTGGATCGCATGGACGAGTAACGATTTCCCTATGGTGGCCTTTAGTATCATTCCTACTCTCTTTAACCTGCTCATTGGCTGGTGGAAGCGGAAACAACTTCTTCTCGCGCTCTGTGCTGTCACCTTCTGGATATTGCTGATACGCGGCGGGGTTGTCTTTGGCTTCTACTTCATTCCTATGATTCCGCTCGCCGCCTTCAACGCAGCCACGGCTATTCATTATGTGCTTCGGTACTTGAGCAAGCTCATCCGTCTTGACGCAGTTCGTCTCGTTCTGCTCGCCCTTGTGCTTGCTAGCATCATCTTCTTTGATGTCAAACAAGCTCTTACCTATTCTACAGAACGTCCGGCCACCGCAGAAATCAATGCATTGCTATGGATACGCAACTATATACCACAAAATTCATTTCTTGTTATCAACAGCTACTTCTATACTGATCTCCACGAGCCAGGAGGTGAGGGTACCGGTAATGGCGTCATCTACCCCTATGCCAACATCTACTGGAACGTCGCCTATGACCCAGAACTCCACGATCAACTCCTGCAGAACAATTGGGATCGCATCGATTACATTATTACCGACGACCTCATGCTGCGTGATATCACAACTCGTGGTGAGCAAATGTCCATCATTACCGATGCCCTCAATCATTCTGTACTCCGTGCTGAATTTCAATCGAAAAGCGGTGAGCAGACAATTGATATTCGCGTTTATCAGGTTGTTCATAAACTCAATCCCCAGGTAATCGGTCTGACCTCTTCCATACATCAGGCCGATTATCCTCTTTCACCTGCATCGTTATCCCTTGCAGGGTCACTGTTTCCTATCTCTAATAGAAAGAATACATAACTTATGTTAGCAACTCGACCAGATAGCGATAGTATCGCTATTGAACGCACTTTCGACGGCATCGAGCAAGCCGCACATCGTGTGATTGCACAGGTAGGCGGCATGGCATCCGTGCTTAAGGGAGCCAAAATGGCTATTCTCAAGCCCAACTTTGTGGCAGGCCGCAACGCTGAAACTGGCTCAACCACCAGCTTTGCCTTGCTCAAAGCCGTAGCTGAAGAGGTTCGCGCCTATGGGGCCGAACCTGTACTCTGTGAAACCCCTGGCACTGAGTTTGACCGCGAGGCCACCTACACCATTTTGGGCGTTGAACAATTTTGTGCGGATAACGGCATTGCCATCTTGCGCGTTGATCCAGAGGGTGGTGACGATTGGGTCGAACTCCAACCAGAGGGAGCAAAAAAACTGCGTCGCTTTCACATACCACGCATCCTCTCTGAAGCGTGCCTGATCAACCTGCCCGTTCTCAAGACACACGTTGTCTCTACGATGACTCTCGGTATGAAGAACGTGATGGGTATTCTGCCGCGTCCCGACCGCCGCTCCATGCATACCTTCGGCATCGACCAGAGTATCGTCGATATGAATCGCGGTATCAAACCTGACCTGACCATTGTAGATGGTAGCGTTGGTCAGGATGGCGAAGGTCCCCTCTATGGGGACAAGGCCGATCTCGAGGTACTTGTCGCCGGTCGCGACAGCCTTGCTGTTGACCTTGTTTGCTGCCAGCTTGTTGGTGTCAAACCCCGCGACATTCCACACCTCAAGCTTGCACTGGAGCAACTCGGCAAACCTTCCTGGACAGTAGTTGGTGAAGATGTTGGCGTCATTAAAAAGTTCCGTTTGCCAGCCCAGAAACCCTTGTATCGCTTCATTTTCTGGATGATGTATCCTCTGGACTATCCTTACACTTGGATAGCCGAACGTGGCAAGCACTTCTGCACCACGCTCTACAGCACTGGCCTGGTCGGTACCCGTCCACAAATTCAAGCAGAGCTTTGCACTCATTGCGGCAAGTGTGTCGAGGCCTGCCCGCTTCCCAACGTCATCGACCTCACCACCCTCAAGGTCAACTACGCCACCTGCCAGCGCTGCCTCCTCTGCTACGAAGCCTGTCCCGAACACGCTATAAGCGTAAAGGGCTACTCAGGAGCACGCCAATAAGCACACCGACAATCCATCATGTAGAGGCGACCCTTGTGGTCGCCCTAGACTCAGGAGTACGCCAATGACCGCATCAACAACACATCATGGGGCGACCCTTGGGGTCGCTCTGGACAACACCTTTACCATGATCAAGGGAGAACGATCATGACCATCCTTGTGACCGGAGCCACCGGTTTTCTCGGTTCTGCCCTCACCAGGGGACTGCTCCAACAAAAACAAGAGGTGCGTATTCTGGCACGCGACGTAGACAAAGCACGCACACAATTTGGGAAAGCTGTCACGATCATCCCTGGCGAGATTACCGACGTCGCACAGGTACAACAAGCTGTGGATGGTGCAAGTACCGTCTATCACCTCGTGGGTCGCCTATACCATCCCAGCGTTCCCACTGAACTGTACCGCATGACGCACGTCGAAGGCACACGTATTCTACTCACGGCCTGCCAGAAGCAGCCTCAATTGCAGCGCATTGTTCATTGCAGCACTACTGGTGTCCACGGTGTCACCGGCCCCACTCCGGCTGCCGAGGATGCTCCTTACGCCCCTACCAATCCCTACGAGGCTACCAAACTGGAAAGCGAGATGCTCGCCCTTCAAGCACATCGTACACAGGGCTTACCGGTCAGCGTCGTGCGCCCAGGACTGGTCTACGGCCCGGGCGACTTACACCTGCTAGGCTTTTTTGCCTCCATCAAAAAAGGTCTCTTCCGCGTCATCGATGGTGGTAAGGCCCTTCTCCACCCCATCTATATCGATGACATGACTCAGGCCTTTCTCCTCTGCGCTGAACAACCACAAGCCATTGGGCATAGCTACAATATCGCTGGAAGTTCCCCAGTCACCATTCACCAACTCGCCACAGCCATCGCTCATGCTCTCGGCAAAGAATTGCCTCGGGAGAGCATTCCACTCTGGCTTGCTAATCTGGCTTCTGACATCTTTGCTGTCATCCCCGGCTTTGCGGGTGAACGCGCTCCACTCACCCGTAGCCGCGTACAATTTCTCACCAACAGCCGCGTTTATAACACCAGTCGTGCAGAAACTGAACTTGGCTTCCAGCCACAAGTAGACCTGGACACGGGTATGCAACACACGGCCCAATGGTACACTAAGCATGGCTACTTATAACCTTCACGGGACATAGCGTATCTCTCTATGTCCCCTACATCGTTAACTTTGACTCTATCAAATCATTCGCAGATTTATACAACAACATGATAACAAGCCTATGGATGGGAATAATTCTAAAGAGTTATAAGAGGTTTATATGCAAGAAGAGCAAGATTCACCATCACAACCATATCACAATAGCTTCCTATTGCCAGACGACGATTATGACACCGACGATCTTAGTGTTCAGAGTAATCAGCACGTGATGCGGCTCAGTGGGATGATGCGGGCGGTACGTCTTCCCGCGCCCGCGCCTCACGAATTCTCACCAAATAGTCACGATGCCGACATGATTGAAGAGTATTGGCCGAAGGGCATTCAACAAACCGGTCCTTTGCCCGTCGTCAACCTCTACGGCAGCGAACCCTTTGGACGCACACAACCTCATCCAGCGGTGAGAGTAGCAGGCATAGCAGCATCACAGGCAAGTAGACAACCAGCCTGGAAGACCTTTCTCAGCACACCTGCCGTCAAAGTCACCATAGGTCTGTTGATCGGCATTGGTCTCCTGTACCTCGTCTCACGCTTTGTGGATATTCCTACAACTATGCAGGTATTACGCCAGAACCTGACCACGCCACGCGGCATCACTCTTGGTTTGCTCTCAGGCGTCGCCTTCCTGGCCGCCTTCAGCATTCGTGGCGTGCGCTGGAAGCTCTTCCTTAACCCCATAGGCAAAGTCAGCACCCTCAAAGCCATCCAACTCTTCCTGGTGGGCATTTTCCTCAACTTCCTCTTGCCAGTACGAGGTGGTGAGGTAGCCAAAAGTCTTATGCTTAAACGCATCGCCGGTATCCCTGTGAGCCAATCCTTGCCTACTGTAGCGATGGACAAAGCCCTTGACCTCATGCCATCCCTCTTCATCATGGCCATCGTCCCCTTCCTGGGCATGCAAATGGACGCTACCCTCTGGCTTGTTCTGGGTACAGTCGGTGGTCTTCTCATCAGCCTCATCTTCTTTGTGGGTCTCGCCGCCTGGAAACGGAGTGCCGCCATCCATCTCTTGCAAAAAATGACCGGCCTTCTCCCCCAAGTCATTCGCGGCAAAATCGAGGGTTTCGCTACTGGCTTCGTGGACTCTCTGCTTATGGGAGCCAGTCGTCCCAGAATCTTCATCCCGGCTGTTCTGCTCACATGTGTTGCCGTACTCTTTGATGGTCTCTTCGCCATGCTCGCCTTCTGGACTATTGGCTTCGCCATTCCCTTTAGTACTGCCATCTTTGGATACACCGTGTATAATATGTTTTATATTTTGCCCACCCCTCCTGGACAGGTGGGCAGTAATGAATTTGCCGGACTGCTTGTCTTCCATGTCCTGCTGGGTCTACCAGCCGACAAAGTGACGGCCATGTTTGTCTTCTCGCATCCATGGGCCGCACTTCTCATGACAGTAACCGGCATGGCTTGCCTGAGCGCACTTGGCCTGACCCTTTCCAGTGCAATGAAGGTACAAACGGAAGGAGAAAAAGCTGAACTGCCGCAGGAAGCAGCGCAACCTGAGGTTGCACAAACATAAAGGAGACCCATGGTAAATATACTCGCAAAACAACTAAAAATAAGTACCTATAGATACGGTTTGACATCCATAATCCTTATAGCCTCCGCCCTCCTCCTCCGTCTCATTCTCACTGCCCTTGGCTGGCCCGATACTAACAGTGATGAAGGCACGATGGGTCTGGAGGCTATGCATATTGCCTACCACCCTCACGAACTTCCCATCTTCTTATATGGTCAGAATTACATGGGCGTGCTGGAGGCATATTTGGGTGCCGTCTTCTTTCGTCTCCTGGGCATCTCGGTATTCTCACTGCGCCTGGGTATGCTCCTCCTCTTTGCCCTCTTTCTGATCAGCATGTATTTCCTGAGCCGCCTCATCTATACAAGAATGGTGGCCTTGTTCACCCTGATCTTGCTAGCCCTGGCAACTAGAGTCTTGTTCCTGACTGAACTAGTAGCAGGCGGTGGTGCCGTTGAAACACTTCTTTTTGGTTCGCTGCTCTTGCTGCTCTCCTCCTGGCTCGCTCTCACCTTCGCACCCAACAGATCACCGCATCAGCAATGGTGGCGTTTTCTGGTCTATGCCGCTTGGGGCTTTACGGCGGGCATTGGCCTTTGGAGCCATCTGCTGGTTGCCCCTTTTATCCTGGTAACTGGCCTGATTCTACTTATCTTCTGCTGGGCTGAAGTACGCAAATGGGCCTTGCTCTTTCTTGTGGCAGGTCTCGTTATTGGCTTGTACCCCCTGATTGTCTACAACCTCCATGCAGCTCCCGGACAAAATTCCTGGGATGTCTTTTTGCAACTACACCAGGGCGATGCCCCTAAAACTCCGGATCATTTTTTATTTGTGAAGCAAATTATAGCTACCCTACTCTATAGCCTACCCATTGCAACCGGGCTGAATACATGCTCATGGCAAAACTTACCACTCTTTGGTCCAGCTAGCTCTCAAGCCCTCTCATGTAGTCTCATTCAGGGAAGTTGGAGCCTCGTTTATCTTACTCTTTTCACCATCAGCACCATTCTGGCCGTCCGGCCCCTCTGGAAACTCTGGCAACTGCACCGGCATCAGCCCGCTTCATGGTCTACTGAGAACAGGCAAGCCGCCATCCTTCACTTTGTCCGCCTCATGCTCCTTGCCAGTACTGCCCTTACCATCGTCCTTTTCGCTCTCAGTCCTGTCGCAACTACTCGACCATGGAGTACGCGCTATCTGATTGGTCTGCTGGTCAGCATACCTGCTATACTCTGGCCTCTCTGGCAAAGCTCTGGTCTATCCAATGGCAAATTCCCCTCGACATCATGGGCGAAGTTCTTCCTCATCTTCAGATGGGCCCTGCTTGTCCTTATAGTTGGCACACTCCTGGTAGAAACGGTCGAAAACGTCAGCCTTGTCCCTGGCATAGAGAGCCTCAATCAGCAACAAGAGGCTCTTGTTCACGATCTCAGCAGCCGTCACATCCAGCATATCTACTCAGACTACTGGACATGTGACCGCCTCATTTTCCAGAGCCAGGAGCATATTATCTGTGGTGTGCTTGATACGGATATGAAGCCCGGTCTCAATCGCTATCAGCCTTACTATACTACTGTCCATGCTGACCATAATTCGGCCTATGTTTTTCTCAGCGGCTCCGATTTTGCGACTGCCTTCATGCAAAAGGTAGCACAGGCAGGCCAGCACTATCAACAGCTCAGCTTCGATGGCTATGTTGTATATCTGCCTCAATAAATGATTGTAACGCGATGAGCTAGATATGCTTGCGCTCGGCATGATGGCCCTTGCGCTCCCCATGATGGCCGCAAGGGCCATCACTACTATATACGCCTGTATCAGCCAACGAAGGCGTAGTATAGTAGTGATGGCCCTTGCGGCCATCATGGGGAGGTGGGGCAGCCATCGCTTCCTTCGCAAAAAGTGACGCTCGTCCCGCTTTGTATCTACTGTTGCAAACTTTCTTTTCTATGTGCTATAATCCCACTGGTATCATTAAAAGAGTTAACGAATGGGGTGAAGCAATGAAAAAGAATGAGCCGCCCTCCGCATGGGCATCGTTGGCCCTTGCGTTTGAGCTAGGCTTTGTCATAGCTATCCCCATTGCTCTAGGGGCTATCGGAGGTGGATACCTGGATAGCCACGTCACTCACACTAAAGATGTATTTTTACTGCTCGGGTTGCTGCTTGGCCTGATTTTGGGAATATATGGTGCATACCGTTTACTAGCACCCTTCTTGAAGAGATAGACGGGAAGGAACCATTGCTAACGAACCAGAACCAGCAGAAGCTCGGCGCACAATGAGGAGGATGCCGAGTGGGACTCTGGCGACTTATCGAAATAAAGATTCAACCGGATGTCATTTTCAACATTGGACCTCTTCCGGTTACAAACACGCTGTTGTGTACCTGGATATCTATTATTGTCTTAGTAGCAGTTTTCTTCGCTGGCACGCGCCGTCGTGATCTGGTTCCCAGAGGGTCGCAGAACTTCTTGGAATGGGCTGTTGAGTCATTGCTAGGGCTGGTCGAGGGCGTCTCCGGCAAGGAGAAAGGCAAAAAGTTTTTCCCACTGGTTGCTACTTTCTTCATCTTCATTCTCGTCTCGAACTTGCTGGACGTCTTCCCTGGTGTGGACACCGTTGGCTCCATCAACACTGACGCTATTCGCGCTGCCCATATCACCGCCCAGCCCGTCTTAGGGTTCCTACTTTTTGGCGACCTTTCTGACAAGCTCATTCCCTGGATTCGTCCCGCCACTAGCGATCTGAACCTGAATTTTTCCATGTCGCTTATTGCGGTCATCACGGCACAGTCCTTTGGCTTCTATACTCTGGGGCCATGGGAGCATCTCGGCAAATATTTCAGCCTGAAAACCTTCTTCAAATCGTTGGCGAAGCTCGATTTCCAGGGTGTTTTCCAGGGTTTTATCGAGTTCTTCGTAGGTATTCTTGAACTCGTCGGTGAAGTAGCCCGCATCATTTCCCTGGCCTTCCGTCTTTTCGGCAATATTTTCGCAGGCAGTGCGGTGCTGGCAGTCTTTGCCTTCATTTTGCCTTTCCTGGCTGATATCGTCTTTATACCGCTTGAACTATTTGTGGCTTTTGTGCAGGCTCTGGTCTTCGCCCTCCTGACTCTGGTCTACCTGGAGATCGCGACAACCGGCCACTCCACCCATGGTGACGAAACTGAGCATGAGGCGTATGCGGAATACGAGCAAAGGGAAAGAGCTGCTGCTGCACATTAATGGAGGTACGCTCAAGCAACCAATATGTAGTGACCTCCCTTGTCGAGGTCAGATCAACAACACTTGCTACTCGCAGATATTTTTGCTGCGATTGCATAAATTTCATATTTACAGGCTTGTCCTTAAAGGAGGATTTCATCATGTTTAACACTCTTGCAGTAGCACTGGCAATCGGACTGGGAGCTATCGGCCCAGGGATCGGCATTGGTATCGCCGCTGGTCAGGCTTTCAATGCCATCGGTCGCAATCCTGAAGCTGAGCCACTTATTCGTATCAACATGCTGATCGGTCTAGCGTTTGCTGAAGCTATCGCTATTTATGCCCTGGTTATCGCCTTCATTCTTCCGAAGTAGATAGTGTCCCTGGCAACCACAAGGGCTGCCACTACTATCGTCCCTATAGATATGTAGTATAAGGAGTATCCGTCGTGGATACTCGTTCTGGCAGCCCTCGAGGCTGCCACTGCATGTTCTTTCTGAAGGTGTAGCGGTATGTATCCTTGTTCGTACCCAGGTGAACTACCTCTGATGAAAGGAGGCGTACAGTGATTTTCGCAGATTTATTAGGTGGCTTCGGTATTAACGCAGTTGCCTTCCTCTCGCAGCTCTTCAGCTTCGCTGTCATTTTCGTGGTGCTATGGCGATGGGGCTTTCCCGTCATTCTCAAGACCCTCAATGAGCGACAGCGTGTCATTCAGGAAGGTGTTGAGAATGCCCAGCGTGCCAAGCGTGAGCTTGACGATGCTACGGCTCGCGCTGAACAGATTTTGCTCGAAGCTCGTCGTCAAGCACAGGAAACCATTGCCAATGCCACTAAAGCTGCCGAGGCAGAGTCTAATCGCATTCAAGAAGAGACCCGCGCTCGTGCCGAGCAGATTGGCAAACAAGAGGTTGCCCGCATTCAGCAAGAGGCAGCTCGCGCTCGTGCTGATCTCATCCGCCTCGTAGTCAATCTTTCCATCAATGCCGCGAGCAAAGTCATTGGAAAATCTGTCGATAGCAACGATAACCGCCGTCTGGTTGAGCAGTTCGTCAGCTCTACCGAGGCAAAGGAGCAGTAATGCTAAAGGGAGCGATAGCACGTCGCTACGCCGGAGCCATGTTCGAGATCGGAAGCAAGCAAAACCAGCTTGATCGTACCCTCAAGGACGTTCAGGAGATAGCCCAGATCTTTGCTCATCGCAAGCTGGCCTACCTGCTCCAAGAACCGAAAGTTCCCGCGCAGCGCAAAGAGACAGCCATACGCCAGGCACTGACGTCTAAGGTGCTGCCGACATCGCTCAACCTTGCGCTGCTCGTTGTCCAGCGAGACCTGGTTGAAATTATGCCGAATATCGCCAGGGAACTCGAACAGCTTGTCATGAACTATAAAAATCAGGCAGTAGCACAGGTTACAACAGCAAAGCAGATTGACGATGCTCAGATGGCCCTGATCAAGCACGCGCTTGAACAACGCACCGGCAAAAATATTATTCTGCAAACGCGGACCGAACCCGCTATTCTTGGAGGTGTGGTCGCCCGTGTCGGTGATCAAGTCATTGATGGCAGCGTTCGTTACCGCTTGAACGCACTCCGCCAGCAATTGTTACATAGTGCCGCAAGTAGTAGTGCGGGTTTTTTATCTGAGGCAGGAAACAACGGCTTGTCCGCCCCTGCCGAACAGCTTGCACAAGATATCTCACAACCAACCGCCCAACCAAGCGGCAAGCAGTAATTGCGGAGGGGCGCAATGAATTGCGCTCAGCAAAACTTCATTTCTGTATATTGTCTCCCTTCCCTAGATTCAAAGGGGAGAGGATTAAATTGAGGAGGAAACAACGATGGCATCTTGGGCTGATGAAATCAGTGCCATCATAGAGAAAAACATCGCCGGCTTTGGTGCGGAAACCGAAACTGCCAGCGTTGGCACAGTCATCGCTGTACAGGACGGTATCACCCGCGTCTATGGTCTGCAAGATGTAAAATATCTCGAACTGGTAGAATTTCCTCGCACAGGGATTATGGGATTGGCCTTCAACCTTGAAGAAGAGACGGTCAGTTGCCCTATCCTGGGCGATTATACGGTTATTAAAGAAGATGACGAGGTTCGTACCACTGGTCGCGTTATCTCTGTCCCTGTCGGTGATGAACTGATCGGTCGCGTCGTCAACCCTCTCGGTGAACCAATTGACGACCGTGGCCCCATCAACACTGATAAGACTCGCGAGGTCGAGCGTATTGCCCCTGGCGTGATCACCCGCAAGAGCGTAGATACGCCGGTACAGACCGGTATCAAGGCCATTGACAGTATGATCCCCATCGGGCGTGGTCAGCGCGAACTAATTATTGGCGACCGCCAGACAGGTAAATCCGCCATTGCCATTGACACCATCATCAACCAGAAGGGCAAAAACCTGATCTGTATCTATGTTGCTATTGGCCAGAAAAACTCGACGGTGGCCCGCACTCGCGAAATTTTAGAGCGGAATGGCGCGATGGAACACACCATCATAGTAGCCGCTGGCGCCTCTGACCCGGCTCCCTTGAAGTATCTGGCACCCTACACCGGTTGCTCGATGGGTGAAGAGTTCATGGAGAACGGTAAAGACGCTCTAGTGATCTACGACGACTTGACCAAGCATGCTGAAGCATATCGTAACATCTCGCTGATCATCCGCCGTCCTCCTGGCCGCGAAGCCTATCCTGGTGACGTCTTCTACCTGCACTCCCGCCTGTTGGAACGTGCGGCACGTCTGAACGAAGATTACGGCGGTGGCTCACTCACAGCTCTGCCGATCATCGAGACTAAGGCCAACGACATCTCGGCCTACATTCCGACAAACGTCATCTCGATCACCGACGGCCAGATCTTCCTTGAGACAGACCTCTTCAACGCTGGTATCCGTCCAGCCATCAACGTCGGCCTCTCCGTCTCGCGCGTGGGTAGTAGCGCACAGACCCGCGCAATGAAGCAGGTCGCAGGCTCTCTGCGTCTTGACCTTGCCCAGTTCCGTGAACTAGCCGCCTTCGCGCAGTTCGCCTCTGACCTTGACAAGGCCACCAAGGCTCGTATTGATCGTGGCCAACGCCTGACCGAAATTCTCAAGCAGCCACAGTACCAGCCAGCATCTGTCGAGAAACAGGTTATGCTCATCTACGCTGCCACCAACGGCTACCTGGACAATACATCCGTTGATCAGGTTGTAGCATGGGAGCAGGCATTCTACCGCTATATGGACGCCAACCATCCTGAGATTGGCCAAGCCATCATGGATAAGTCTGTTGTCGGCAAAGATAAGATGTCTGATGACTTGCTGAAAAAGCTTGGGGCCGCTATCGACGAGTTTAACCAGACGGCTGCACCGGGGAGCAACACGACACAGCAGCGTCAGCAACGCTAGGAGGCGCATCGATGCCATCAACCAGAGAGGTTCGGCGGCGCATACGCTCAGTTAAAAATACAGCACAGATCACCAAAGCCATGCAAATGGTGGCAAGCAGCAAGATGCGACGAGCACAGGAGCGTGTCCAGGAGGCACGCCCCTACTCTGAGCAGCTTCGCGCACTCGTCTCGCGTCTTGCCAACGCCACCGGCGATGACCTTGGTGAAGGGGTCGCCCTGCTCAAACAACGACCGGTACGCACTATTGGTCTGATCGTCATCACGCCAGACCGTGGTCTCTGTGGCGCATTGCCTAGCAACGTCAATCGCAAGGCTCTGTCTGTTGCCCTTGAGCAACAAAATGCTCAGGCGCAGCAGGGCCAACGTCCACAGATAGAATTCGTAGCCGTTGGTCGTAAAGGTCGCGACTTCATTGTGCGTAGCGGACAAAATCTTATTGCCGAGTTTGTTAACTATGGCGATAAACCCACACTGAACGATGCCAGAGCCATTGCACAAGTGGCGGTGGATTCCTTCTTAAAGGGTGAAGCTGATGTTGTGTACCTAGTTTACCCTAAATATGTGAACACCGTGACACAGCAACCAACCGCCATGCAATTACTCCCTGTGCAGCCGCCAACCAGTGAAAAAAACGAACAGAAAACGGTCGAGTATATTTACGAGCCAGATGCACAAAGCATTTTTGAGGCATTACTGCCCCGCTATGTCGATGTACTGGTCTATCAAGCACTGCTTGAGACTATTGCCAGCTTCTACTCTGCTCAAATGGTAGCCATGAAAAACGCTACCGATAACGCACAAGATCTTATTCAGGATCTTACACTTGCCTATAACAAGGCACGTCAAACCAGCATCACCACCCAGATTCTCGAAGTGGTTTCCGGTGCTAATGCCCTGTAAACAGGAGAAATAGAAATATATGGCAACAGAAGTAGGCACGAGAGGTAAGATCGTGCAGGTATTGGGAGCCGTCGTAGACGTCGAGTTTCCCCCAGACCACCTACCCGAAATTTATCACGAAATTCGTACCCGTATAGCCGGTGCTGAGAAAGACCTGATCCTTGAGGTTGAGCAGCACCTGGGCAATAACTGGGTGCGCTGCGTCGCTATGGGATCCACTGACGGTCTTCAGCGTGGCCTGGATGTCTTCGATATGGGACACCCTATCTCAGTTCCTGTCGGTGCCAAAACCCTCGGACGTATCTTCAACGTCCTGGGCCAGGCAGTAGATAACAAGCCGCAAGTTGAGGATGCTCCCATGTATCCCATTCACCGGCCTCCCTTTATGAAAGGCGGTAAGATCGGTGCCTTCGGTGGTGCCGGTGTTGGCAAGACCGTTATCATTCAGGAGCTCATCAATAATATCGCCAAAGGCCATGGTGGCTATAGCGTCTTCGCAGGTGTAGGTGAGCGCACTCGTGAAGGTAACGACCTCTACCATGAAATGATTAGTGCAGGCGTTATCGATCGTCTTGCTATGGTCTTCGGTCAGATGAACGAGCCGCCTGGCGCCCGTTTGCGCGTAGCTCTGACCGGTCTTGCTATCGCGGAATACTTCCGTGATGAAGAGGGTAAAGACGTTCTGCTCTTTATCGACAATATCTTCCGCTTCACCCAGGCCGGTGCCGAGGTATCAGCCCTACTCGGTCGTATGCCCTCAGCCGTAGGATATCAACCTAACCTCGCTGAAGAGATGGGCGAACTACAAGAGCGTATCACCTCCACCAAACGCGGTTCGGTTACCTCCATGCAAGCCGTCTACGTTCCGGCTGACGATTACACTGATCCGGCTCCCGCCGCAACCTTTGCACACCTCGACTCAACACTTGTGTTGGAGCGTGCTATCTTTGAGCAGGGCATCTACCCCGCCATTGACCCGCTAGCCTCCACCAGCCGCTTGCTTGACCCACAAATCGTCGGTCAGGAACACTATGATGTCGCTCGTGGCGTCCAGCGTGTCCTCCAGCGATACAAGGACCTCCAGGACATCATCGCTATTCTCGGCGTTGATGAACTCTCCGACGAGGACAAGTTGACCGTAGCACGTGCGCGTAAGTTGCAACGCTTCTTCTCACAGCCCTTCACCGTGGCGCAGGTTTTCACCGGCAAGGAGGGTCGCTACGTTCCACTGAAAGAAACCATCAGCGGTTTCAAAGATGTTCTGCAAGGGAAGTACGATCACATTGGTGAAAGCTACTTCTATCTCAAGGGCGGCATCGACGAAGTCGTGGGCGACTACGAAGCCGAGCAAAAGAAAGGCTAAGCTATGGCGACACGCAACACTCTGCATGTCGAGGTCGTCACTGCCGAGCGCGAGCTATATAACGGCGAAGCAGATGATGTAAATGCACCAGGGTCAGAGGGGCAGCTCGGTATTTTACCAAGCCATGCCGCTCTGTTAACTATGCTCAAAGCAGGTCCACTTACCATCAAACTAAGTGGTGCTGAAGAGCCATTGTTTGTCTCTGGCGGTTTCCTCGAAGTCTTTGACAACACCGTCACCGTGTTGGCTGATACAGCCGAACATGCTGAGGAGATCGATCAGGCTCGTGCTGAGGAAGCTCGCCGCCGTGCGCAGGATAGTCTAGCACAGGCTCAATCCAATACGGAACGTGCCGATCTACAAGGCGCGCTCGAACGAGCCGTAGCCCGTCTCCACGTAACTGAAATTTCTCGCCGACGCGGTGGTCGTCGCGTCCAAATGCCACGTTCCGAGCAGTAAGCACTCGACCTACGCCAGACAAAAGGGCCGATGCAAGTCATGCATCGACCCTTGTCCTTAGAAGTTTCCACCAGCACCGGCATCGTTACCACTATTCCCAAAGTCACCGCCTCCACCAAAGTCACCGCCTCCACCAAAGTTACCTCCTCCATCACCGCCAAAGCTGCCACCAGCACCACCGCCGAAATCTCCCCCATTGCCAGAGTCTCCACCACCAAAGCTTCCTCCTGCTCCGCCACCAAAGTCTCCACCTCCATAGTTACCACCCTGATCGCGGTTCTCGTCACGCGCCTCATCTTCACCGCGTTCTTTGCCTAACTCATAACCAAGCAAACCGCCTGCAGCTGCACCTATACCCCCGGCAGCCCACGGATTCATACCCTGCCCCTGACCATAACCGGGACCGTAGTTGGGTGGATAGCCCTGATTATATGGTTGATCATATGGCTGCTGATAGATCGGTTGCTGGTAAGGAACATTTCTTCGTCCTCCAAACCTTCGACGGCGCACTACAGCAAAAACAACACCTATGGCAAGCACAATCAAGCCAATGCAACACAATGGAACAAACAGCCCTGGGAAAAGCCCACCGCCCGCACTTTTTGAACCAGACGACGTATTACTACCTGTACCCGTGTTATTCCTCGCCGATAGTGAACTTTCTAAAGAGCGCATAGCGGCTAGGGTTGCCTTGGTATAGTCGCCATTAAAATTGCTCTTGAAAGCAGTATAAGCAGCATTATAATCGCTAGGGGTTAGGGGTACAGTTGAATTGCCCGCAATGTACACGTACCTATCTCCCGTATCAATGGCCATGACAATCAAGCCTGAACTCTCATGGCTCTTTGCCTGCTGTTCAAAAGCTGCTTGCGTGCCATTAAATCTGCTAACCGTATAGATGTTCATGGGGTACGACAGATTGCGCCCCTCATTCTGTATCTGGTTGACATTCAGTACACCAGCTGCATCATTGACATTTACTGTACTGGCAAACGCACTTATCGAGGTAAACAGCACTATACACAGTGCCATAACTGTAGCGAACAAGCCTATGCTTAGTCTTCTCACACGAGACCATCTTTTTGTAATCATAACGAACTTCCTTCCCTCAGAGAACAAAACTCTCTGGCTTGTGTAACACCTACACATAACGATATACGGTTCAGCCTCCCTCTTTGATACAAAATTTCTATGGAGCTAAGCAAAAATACCGACATTGCTATGCAGATTTTTACCTAAAAATCTCCTACCGTTCCACTTCCAAAGTTATCTCGCCATCCAGCGTCACCGTTCCTTTATCTCCATCAACCATCACACGCTGGCCACTCTTCAACCTCTCAGTGGCTACACCGGTCCCCAGCACAGCCGGAATGTGATACTCACGGGCCACAATCGAACTGTGGCTGAGTGGACCGCCCACGTCGGTCACGACCCCCGCGGCCAGGGCGAAGAGCGGCGTCCAGGCAGGCGTTGTGATCCTTGCCACCAGAATATCACCCTGACGCATCTGGTCGAACTCTCCGGGACCGTGAATGACCCGCGCCAGGCCGGTGATACTGCCAGGACTGGCGGCGATTCCTTTCAGCACATTGCCCTCGGCCTGGTCGGTGCGGGCTGGCATCATGTTGGTGAAGTCGATCCCCAAAAAGCGGGCCCCACCTTTGATTGGCAAGACTACCGGCGGCGTGAGAGTACGTTCTTTCTCCCAGGTCGCCCGCCGCTCGGCTACGACTGCTTGATAGTCTGCTAGTGGCTGTGCTGGTTGCCCGGCGTCCAGTGCGCTTGCTGCCTCCTGCAATTGGTCTATCGTCAGCCAGAATACGTCGTCCGGGGTGTCGATCACCTTGCGCGTGACCAGCCGCCGCCCGATCTCTCCTAGCATATGGCGCACAACCGGCCAGCCCAGGCCCACATCCGCCAGTGCATCTTCGCGCAGTGGGGCAAGGCGCTGAGCCCACTCTACAAGTCGCTGGAAGGTTCTCAAGCGGAAGCCATGCAAACGAGCAACCATCGCACGTGTGGCCTGCTTACGTGCAGCCTCTGCAGCAGCCTGACGTTCATAAGGGTTTGGTGCCTGATCGCTCAGGAAGAACTTGAGCGTTTCTAAGATCTGCCCTGGATCATCAAGTAGCACGGCTTTGGCAAAGTCGAGGTCATAGATGGTATGCCCGAAACGGGCCAAGTGATCGGCTAGCCTTCGCCAGAATTCGGACCATCCTCTCTCCTCTCCTTTCTCTGCTGCCCCTCGTGCTGCCTGCTCGCGGTACGCCTCCTTGAATTGCTTGCTCGACATGTTCGCCAATGCGGCGGCCAGTTCCGGTTGTTCGCGTACCAATTGTGCCAGATCGTACAGCGATTTCTCGGCCTGTATCGGTGCGCTGTCGAAGCCCAGCATAAACGTCAGGGCAGCAGGACCATTGCGCCCCTTGAGAAATTTGTTGTATACCTGGGTAAAGAATAATTCGCTCATGTATGCCGCTGGCAGGATGCCGCTCTGTACAGAGAGATAGTACTGAGCAGCTTCGTCCGTGATGACACGCACTCCATTGAGCAGTTCTTCGGCTGACGTGCTGGCCAGGTCCTTTGTTTGCCATCTCTTGACAAGCTTGGCATACCTGGAACGCTCCTCCTGCCAACGCGCCTGCGCGCTGTGCAGCAGGCCCGGTAGTTTTACCGCAAAGATGTACGGTGTCACGAGGGCTATCTTTACTGTCTGTGCAGCCGTCCAGGCGAGGCCATAGTAGCCGTACCCGTTGATGATCGGCATGCTCATAGGAAACACGTCTGCTATTCCCGCGCTCTTCATGAGTTCATTCATGGCTCTGTCCCACGCGGGGAGTCCGAGCGTGGCGAACAGGGGCGAGATCGGATCAGGGAGCAGTTCAAACACACTACTACGATAGTAGCTCCCCTTCGGATTGGGCAGTTTCCACTCTGCTGCTTGTGTCGCCTGCTTCCCGGCGGCTGACTCCGGCAAGGCGGTGATGGGACGTGCCTGCACGACGAAAACCTGCCCATTCTTCATCGCCCACTCTATGTCCATTGGCCGACCATACAGCTTCTCGATCTGCTCTCCGATGCGCGCCAGTTCAGCCGCTTGTTCAGCAGTGAGCACCGCTTTCTTGCGCTTCTCGGCTGGCACCGGCTCCTCATGCGTGCCTTCTGGCGTACGCACAGTCATCACGTTTTTCTCGTTGATCTCCTGTTCAATAATCTTGCCGCTCACCTTATCAACTACTATCGTGTCGGGCGTGACCTGTCCTCCGACAATCGCTTCACCTAGCCCCCACGCTGCGTTGATCATGATCTGGTCGCGTGCGCCGGTCAGAGGATTCGCGGTGAAGAGGATGCCTGCTGCATCGGCTGGCACCAGTTCCTGCACGACCACGGCCAGACTGACATCTTCCGATGCAATACCCTGACGAGCGCGATAGCCAATAGCTCGCGCCGTCCACAGCGAGGCCCAGCAACGCTTCACTGCATCCAGCACTCTTATCTGGCCTCGTATGTTCAGGTACGTCTCCTGCTGACCCGCAAATGACATCCCAGGCAAATCTTCAGCCGTAGCCGAGGAGCGCACGGCCACCGCCAGTTCATCTCCGCCAAGCTCGGCATAGGCTTTGTGAATTGCCCCAGCAATATCATCAGGAATCTCCCCCTCGGCAAAGAGCGTGCCAATACGTGCCGAGGCATTTTCCAACGTAGCAGGCTCACGAGGATTGACAGCAGCTACAGCCGTGAGAATGGCTTCCTGTAAGCCATGAGCCGCCACAAAACGCCGATACGCTTCCGTAGTGATATAAAAACCTGGAGGTACAGGCAAACCAGCTAAAGCCATCCGCGCCAGCGAAGCTCCCTTGCCTCCCACTTGCTCTAATGTAACACCGGCAGTATTCAATGGCAGAACCACTGCTATATCAGAAACCTGTTGATCGATACTCATTTGCTTCTCTCCTTAAAAATTGGAAATGACAAAATGACTACTTGATGTTATCTGGTCATATTATATCATCAACAACGTTAGGAAAACGCTACGAAGGGTACGGTTCATTCGCTCTTTTGGAGTGATTCTTCTCTCTTTCTCCTATTCTACCATCTTCCTTCTTCCACTCCTCTTCCCTTTCGCCAACAGGGTCTTCTATAGACCCACTGTTAAAGAAAACATACCTGGAGCGTGCTAAGTGTAGCACCGTATTTTCTTCTTTCGAGAAAGGACACACATCTATGCGCATTGCTTCTTCTGCACACAGTGGCATGGCAAACATGCCTGAGCAGGCCGCGACGCAGGCTACCTCGGTCACCTTGAGCGAGGGCAGCCTCTTCGTGCTTGCAGTGGTCCGTCTGTTCGTCGGCCTTCTCTGGTTCCAACAACTCTTTTGGAAGTTACCTCCCAGCTTTGGCGGACTCCATCGGTATGTCGTGGAGGAAGGCCAGTACACATTCTTGCCCGCCTATGCCTTCGTTATCCAGCACCTCCTTCTCCCCAACTTTTTCCTGTTGGGGACTTTCACCTGGATGGCTGAACTGGTGGTGGCTCTTTGCTTGCTCTTTGGCATCTTTTCCCGCTTTGGTGCGTTGCTTGCCACGTTGCTCTCGCTGCAACTGTACGTAGGGCTGGCCTACGCGCCGGGCGAATGGTATTGGACCTATGGCATGCTCGTCTTGCTAGGGATCACGCTCGCTGCTATCCCTGCGGGACGACGCCTGGGCGTGGATCAATGGCTTGCTCCACGATTAGCGCAGGCGAGCGAGAATAGCCGCATTGCGCGGGTCGTGCGATGGTTTGTGTAGTAGGATGAAATGGAAGGAAAACCGACGATGATGAAGACGATTCGTCAAGGACTCTTGGCAGGGTTGTGTGCTGGGTTCCTAGCCGCACTGCTCTTTGTCGTGGACTACGGCCCAGCCAACAGTCTGCATGCAGTCGCACGCTGGCTGGCACTGGATAGTCCAGGAGCGGGAAAGTTTGTGGGCTTCCTGCTGATGCTGATTCTCGGCGCAGTATTTGGGGTGCTCTTTGGTGTATTGGGGGGAAGAGGGCAAGCCACACTGGGACGTGCGCTGGGCATGGGCTTGCTTATGGGCATCATCTGGTGGGTTGTGGTTGTCTTTGCGCTGGGGACAGTGGTCAATCACCAGAGGTTGGATCTCGGGTCCTGGCTCCTTTCATTCATCCCCCTATTGGTCTATGGACTACTTCTGGGGAGTATCTCGTTCCAATGGAGGCAGCAGCATACATGAACGTCCGCGCTCATGACTTTGGAGAGGTGCCCATTCTGGCACAGAAACACTATGAAGCCCCTTCGGTCTTTACGCCGGAGAACTTGCTGCGCGAGGCACGGCGACAAAAAGGACTCCCCGTCGGTACCGTTCCAGCGATCTGCGTGTTTGACCCTGATGGGGATCTGGTTGATTATCTGCATGCTACCAAGCGCGCTCACCGCCATCCAACCTGGGCGTGCTATCACACAGTGCTTGAGACGTTCGTGCAGGACGAGATCGAGTACGGGATCCTTGGTCGCGTGGTGGGTGCCCCCTTTGCGGTGCTGGTGGCCGAGGAACTGTTCGCCTCCGGATGCCAGTTGCTTATTAGTATCACCTCAGCAGGGCAAATTATCTCGATGGGCCATCCGCCTTATGTCGTGCTGATCGAGCAAGCACTGCGTGATGAAGGAACAAGTTATCATTATCTGCCACCTTCGCCCTACAGCTATCTCGCCCCGGCACTCAGAGAGATGCTCTGTTCGACCTGGGATCACAGTTGCGTGCCCCTCTCTGTCGGAGCCAGTTGGACGACGGATGCACCATTCCGAGAAACAGAGGCGGCCATCGCGGCGTGTCGAGCGAGGGGCATTGTGGCAGTGGAAATGGAGGCAGCAGCTTTGTACGCCATGGCGAGTGCCAAGCAGAAAGCCGTCATTTGTTTTGCGCATGTGACCAATCAAATGGGACAGGCCGAGAGGGACTTTGAAAAGGGGCAGGCGCAGGGAAGCATGACCGCTCTACAGGTGCTCCGTCAGACGGTAAGGAGTTGGCAAGAGGGGAATGTTTTATGAGTCTCATGAGTCGTTTTTTGGAACACACCGACTTCTTCGCTTGCCTGTGTGATGTGGCCCCTTCTGGCAAGTCGATCAACATCACGAGTGCTCTGGTGCGGGTCTGGCCTGATCATCCCACACGGGAGTCCGACGGCTGTCTGCGGGTCTGCATCGATCTGTGGCCGACGGCCTACCGCTTCCGTCGTGGACACTGCATCCGGCTCCAGGTCTCTAGTGGGGCTCATCCCCATTTCGCACGCAACCTGGGAAAAGGGGAGCCGCTTGGGATTGCAACGACGTTCCATGTGGCAGAACAGCAGATTTATCACGATCCAGCTCATCCATCCGCAGTCACCCTCCCTGCCGACTAAGGATGTGCAGAAGGTAGGATGGACGTCACGGCACCAATGGAAGAGATCGGCTAGTTCTATCCTAGAATGAATAAGTGGGCAAGGAGTGAGATAGGAAAAGCTCCCCTCAATTCACATTGACAAATAGAACATAAGTTCTGTATACTATAAGATATGTTAGTGCAGACGCTTCCTGACACAATGACAAAACTTGCCCAGATGGGCGATGTGACTAGCTTCGAGCCTGCCGGTGATAAACCGCAGCAGGAATCTCGTCATGTAGTGTACCAGTCACGTAGCCTTGCCGAATGTATCACGCATGTATCGACCCCAAAGGGGAAACTTCCTATCCTCAAGGCTATGGCGACGACAGCCTGCGAAAAAAACTGCTTCTACTGTCCCTTTCGTGCCGGGCGCAGTATGATGAAGCGTCTCACGTTCACGCCAGATGAGTTGGCTGGTGGCTTTGATACACTCCAACGTGCTGGCAAGGTAGAGGGCATGTTCCTGTCGTCTGGTATTATCAAAGGCGGCGTGACGACACAGGATAAGATCATCGAGACGGCTGAAATTGTTC
>WNGG01001429.1_pt1 | contig 27472 bp, 25 predicted proteins | sample 5400661 | NCBI WGS metagenome assembly WNGG01 (sample SAMN13153372, study PRJNA577476) | soil metagenome | isolation source: 100 cm soil or saprolite under Garry oak tree replicate 1 | place: USA:California | collected 2016-06-15
GCCACGAACCCGACGTGCGAGTGGACAGGGTCGATGTCCCAGGTGCCCGCGATGTAACCGGGGATCTCGACAGTTTCGGCCGTCATGGTGTCTCCTTAGATTCTGGCGTGATTAGATGATCGGCGAGCGGGTCGCGCACGGGGGCACTGGTCATCGGAGCGGCACCCTCTCGTAGCAGGACTAGGTGCGCCCGAGGTTAGAGGCCATCAAGGTGAGCGGCGGTCACCTGATCCTGGTGATCTGCGTTGCGGTGCGAGCTTTCGGATCTCGAGCAGGTCTAGGCCGAGCGCCTCGACCTCGGCCAGACACCGAGCTCAGTCTGGTTCGATGGTTTCCGATGGGAGATCCCCACCCCCGGGAACGCCGACCTGTTCGTCGATCGCCTGGTCCGCCAAGGCCTGCTCGTGCGCGATCCGGTCGTCGCCGAGTCCTTTCAGGCCGACGTCGACAGCCCCTCCAAGCGGACGCTCCAGCGCCGTGTGGCTCGGGCGACGGGGCTCACCCGCAGCACGATCAGGCAGATCGCGCGGGCCGAGAAGGCCGTCGAGGCGCTCGGACAGGGCCTGTCGCCTCAAGGCGCGGCCACGCTGCTCGGCTACGCCGATCAGTCCCACCTCACCCGGTCATTGAAGCGATTCATCGGACAGACACCCGCCCAGGTCAACCATGGTGGCCACTGGTCAATCGATTCCCCCGTCGCCCCTCGCTCGTCTCGTGATCGGTAGTTGTCGTTTTCCTTCAAGACACACGATTCGGTCCCCGTGTAGCTTCGCCGCCATGCGAAGGATCGTGAACTGATGCGACTGACGGTGATGTCCCATCTCACCCTTGACGGGGTCATGCAGAGCAACGGGAAGCCCGAGCCGCAGCTGCACGACGGGTTCGAGCAGGGTGGCTGGCAGGTGCCGTACCTCGACGAAGACTTGGCCCGGCTGGTCGCGGACTGGATCGCCACCGCCGACGGGTTCCTGTTCGGACGCGGCACTTACGAGCTGTTCGCGGGGCATTGGCCGCTCGTTACAGACCCGAACGACGCCATCGCCACCAGGCTGAATAGCGCGCCAAAGTACGTGGTGTCGACCACTTTGGAGCGAGCGGAGTGGAACAACTCGACCTTGGTCCAGGGGGATGTGGTCGAGGAGGTGACGAGGCTGAAGGAGCAGCCCGGCAACGAACTCCAGGTCCACGGCAGCGGGACACTCATCCGGACCCTCATGCAACACAACCTGATCGACGCATACCGCCTTTTCATCCACCCCGTCGTCTTGGGCAACGGCAAGCGCCTCTTCACGAGCGGGACAACCCCGACCGCCCTCAAGCTCGTCGACACCAAGACCACCAGCCGTGGGGTCGTAGTTCACGCCTACGAGCCGTCAGGCAAGCCCGAGTACGGAGCGGTCGCCCGCGGAGCAAGTGTGTGACGCCGGCACCAAGTTCCGCGGTTCGCCTGACCGACCGCCGCCCATCACGACGCTTCGCGAGTGCCCGGGACACACGGCCATAACATCCCAATCCCGAAGGCTCCTGCAACCGATGGTTGCGAGCGAGTCGCTGGTAGACGATCGGCGGGCTCGGTGTCAGCCACGTCTCCCAGTTGTGCGCAGCCAAGGGTTGCGCACAACTGGGAGGGCAGCCGGCCGGCAGACATTGCGCAACCCATGGTTGCGAGAATGGCGCGGGCTAGCGCGCGCGGGTCCCGGCGCTGGCCGGTGGCCTGGCGGATGGGACTGGTTGCAGGACCGGCAGTGGCCTGCGGTCCGGGGTGATGATCAGCGCCCGGGCGAGCCAGGCTGGCAGCCACCAGTTCCAGCGGCCGAACAGGGACATGAGGGCTGGCACGAGCATTGCGCGGACGACGGTGGCGTCGATCAGGATTCCAGCGCCGAGACCCGTCGCGAACACTTTGATATCCGTCTGCGGTCCCGCCGCGAGTGCGGCGAAGGCGAGGAAGAGGATCAGCGCCGCGCTCGTGATGAGCCGCCCGGTCCGCCCGAGCCCCTCGGTGATCGCGTCGTTGGTGCTGCCGTGATGGTCGTAGGCCTCCCTGATCCGGGACAGGAGAAAGACCTCATAGTCCATGGACAGGCCGAACAGGAAGGCGAACGTCATCAGCGGCACGAAGTCGGTGATCGCGGCGGTCGCCGATATCCCCCAGATCGCCCGGGACCCATAGCCGTCCTGCCAGACCAGGACGAGCACGCCGTAGATGGCACCGACCGACAGGAGGTTCAGCAAGATGGCCTTGAGCGGCAAGAGCACGGACCGGAAAGCGCGGGCAAGGAGGACCCATGTCGTCAGCGCTATCACGGCCAGCATCAGGGGGAAGCTGCCGTAGACAGCACGAACGAAGTCGAGAGTTTCCGCCCCCGGGCCCCCCGTCCATGAGCGCGGGCTGGAGCCGGCCAGCGTGCGCCGGAGCCCATCGATCGTCTGCTGGCCCGCTGGTGTGCTGGTCTCCGCGGCGGGCAGCACGACGGTCAGCGCCATCCCCGGCCGCTGCCACGCCGGAACGGTGGCGTCGTACACACCGGGCATGGTTGCCACCCGGTGCAGCGACTCGGCCGGCCGCGGCCCGCCGGGTGTTAGGACCTCGATGGGCGTGAGGACACCGCTAGGGATCCCGGCTCGCTCCAGCGTGACCAGCCCCTGATGCGCGGGCCCGCTGCTGGCCAGCGAGGCGGCGGCCGGGTCACCCACGTGGATGCCCAGGGCCGCCACCCCAAGCGCGCCCAGCGCGGCCACGGCCGCGAGGGCCGCCAGGGCCCGGTGCCGGATGACGAAGCCTGCCCAGGCGGCCCACGGCCGGCTGATCCGCTCGCCGCGGCGTATCCGCGGCCAGTCCGCCCGCGGGCCGATGGCGGCCAGGATCGCGGGAAGCAGAGTGAGCGACACGAGGACGGACACGAGCGGGATGAGGATCCCGCCATACCCGAGGCTGCGCAGGAACGGAACCGGAAGGACGATCAGCGCGACCAGGCCCACGGCCACTGTAACGCCGCTGAACGCGACCGCCCGGCCCGCCGTCGACACGGCGGCGATCACCGCGCTGCCGTTGTCGGCGCCCCGTGCCCGCTCCTCCCGCCACCGGGTCACCAGCAACAACGAGTAGTCCACGGCGACGCCGAGGCCAATGAGCGCGATCAGGTACTGCGTGAGGAAACTGACGCTCGTGACCTCGGTCATGCCCAGCACCAGCAGGAAGGTGGTCAGTATCGAGGCGGCGGCGCAGACCAGCGGCACCAGCGCGAGCAACGACCCGAACACGAACGCGAGCACGACCAGCGCTCCCAGGGCGCCCAGCAGGGTCTCGGCGAGCACGCCCGGGCCTTTGCCGCCACCGCCCGCCTGAGGGCGGGCAGCCCGGTCACCGACACCGTGGCGCCGGGCAGGGCGGCACGGAGCGTGGCGGTGACGAGCGCGGCCGTGTGCGTCTGACCGTCCTGGAGCCCGGGCGCGGGCGGTGTGAAAACCAGCCCGAATGTGGTCCTGCCGCCAGCGGCGACGAGCCGGCGGTCACCGGTGGACGCGAACGACACCACACGCAGCCGGGGATCTCGCCGGACCACGGCCGCGAAGCCGTGTGCCAGCTCACCGCGGATGGCTGGGTCGCTGGCCTTCTGCCCCGCCGGAAAGGTTACGACCGGCACCAGCGGTGCGTTCGGCCCGCCGCTGCCATAGGCGCGCAGGATCTGCTGGTTGGCCTCGTATCCAGGCTGTCCAGGCAGTGAGAACTGCTGCGACAACCGCCCGGCAACGTGGCCGACCCCAGCGAGGGAGCCTGCCAGGACGATCAGCCAGGCCAGCAGGACCAGCCGCCGGTACCGGACGACGAGCGTTGCAAGGGCCCTCATGGGGGTTCACCTCCGGAGTTCGGGGAGTTTTTCATCACTGATGACTTATACCATAGAACTCATCAGTGATGAAATACTTGGCCGGTCGCGGCACTGACCCACCCGGCCCGGGGTAGAATTCATCGCAGATGAGTTCTTGGAGACGGCATGCCTCGCACCGGACGCCGACCTGGTAAGCACGACACCCGCGCCGACATCGTCGCGGCGGCGCGCTCGGTGTTCGCCGAAACTGGCTACGCGCAGGCCAGCCTGCGCAGCATCGCCCATCGGGCCGAGGTTGACCCAGCCCTGGTCCACCACTACTTCGACGGGAAGGTCCCGTTGTTCGTCGAGGTCATGGGCCTGCCTGCAGACCTGCCGGGCAAGGCCGCCGACCTCTCCGCACGCCAGCCGCCCAGTGGCCGCGAGATCGTGCTGGCCTTCCTGCAGCTGTGGGACGCGCAACCGGCCTGGCCTAACCCCTTTCTCTCGCTGATCCAGGCCATGGCCTCGTCGCCGGCCGCGGCTGAGAGCCTTGCCGAGTTCGCTGCCGAGCGCTTCTCGCCGTTGGCAGCCGCCGACGGCAGTCAGGAGGGCCCGCTCCGCCAGGCCCTCGTCGGCTCGCAGCTCCTGGGTCTGGGTTTCCAGCGCTACGTGCTGCGGTCGCGGCCGCTGGCAACCGCCGCACCTGAACAGATCGCCGCCTGGGCCGGGCCGACGGTCGAGCACTACCTGCGCGACCCGCTCCCACGGCGCCCAGCCACGAGCGCAGCGCCCTGACTTCGGAGGCCGTCATACGCATGCCAGCTCAGCAGCTACCCGGCCGTCCGCCATCGCCGTAGGGATGAGCCCGGCCCGGTTCCGCGAGATGTTCCCCGCCCTCGCGCGGCAGGCCTGGCTGGACACCCCGTCCAGCCCGCCGGGCGCGACGCCGGTGACTTCGGTACTGCTGTCGGCCATCACCGGCTGGCAGGAGGGCTCGCTTGATGCGGCAGCCTGGGAAGCTGCCGCGCCGCGGGCACGGGCGGGCTTGCCCGTTACCTCGGCGTGCCGCAGGCACATGTCGCCCTGATGGGTTCCGTTGCCGAGGCGGCCGCCACCGTTGCGGCACCCCTGCCAAGCCGGGGCGGCACTGTTGTCGTCGGTGACCGGGAGTTCCGCAGCAACCTTTTTCCTGGCTCACCCTGGCGGCGAGGGGGTACCGGATGGCCAGTTGGAAGAATAGCCTTCGCCTCGCTGGCCGGCCAGCGAGCCATCTCGCCGAAAGGGCCGAATTAGCTGCTGGACCTTGATCGCCTGCCATGGTTTAGGTTGTGAAGAATTCCAGGAGTTCGGGGGCGAGTGCTTTAGGGGACACGTTGTGCTTCTGGCCTTCAAGGATGCGGTGGGCCGCGGCAGGGATGGTTCCGGCGACTGCCTTGCCCGCGTTGGTGATCCATGCCGGGCTGTTCCCGCCTGTGAGCACGAGCGTGGGCTGGGTAATGGCAGCCAGCCGGTCGGCGGGCAGCGCGTTCCCTGGCCCCATCACGGCAGCCTCGTAGGCCAGGGTGTGCGCGACAGCCTGGGCTTGTGGCCAGGACGGCTGAAGCCGCATCGCGGCGAGCGCCTCGGCGGTGGCCTCGGCAGCTTCTGTCATAAACAGCTCGACTGCGGCCGCGCGGCGGCCTTTCCTGACCAGGGCGCCCAGCCGTGCCGCGAAATCGTGCGGCAGTCTGGGTGCGCTGTCGTCGACGTGATAGGGCGGCTCCCATACCGCCAGCTTCGATATGGCCCGGTTCCGCGGCGCGGCCTGCAGTGCTAGGCCAGCGCCTGAGGAACCGCCAAACACCATGGCCGGTCCGTCGGCTATCGCGAGGAGCGCGGTCAGGTCCTCCAACTCGCGCTCGACGGCGTAGGGCTGGGTGTCGCCGCTGTCGCCCCGGCCCCGGCGGTCGTAGTTGATCACGGTGAACCACGGCGCCAGGGCCGCCGCCACGTCAGACATGAGGGCGTGCGCCCTGCCGGTGAACGCGCCGTGCACGAGAATGATCGCTGGCCCGGCGCCGTACCGGTCGAAGACGATCGAGGTGCCATCGGCCGAGGTCACCTGGCCCGTTGACGCCCCGCTCATGGCATGCCTCCCATCATGTCGGCCCCAGGGTCTTTCATTCGCCGGCCACCGGATCAGCCGGCCTCCTCCACCAGGCACAGCGCCTCCCAGTGGTGGCCATCGAGATCGGTGAACCCGCGCTGATACCTGCCGTGGCCCTGCTGCGGGGTACCTGCCGGGCTGGCGCCGGCTGCCAGGGCCTTCTCGACGAGGTCATCCACCTGGCCAGTGCGCTCCACCCCAAGAACCAGGATCACCTCCGTGCTCGCGGTCGCGTCAGCGACGCGCTTGGCCGTGTAGGCGGCGAACGTCGGCTCGGCAAGCAGCATGACCTGCGTGTGCTCACTGATGATCACCGACGCCATGTCATCGGTCATGCCGAAGAACTCAAAGCCCAGCCCGGTGAAGAACGCCTCGGATCGCTTAAGGTCCTTGACCGGAAGATTGACGAACAGCTTGGTTGGCATCTGTGGTTTCCCTTCCCTGTTTTGCCGCCCTCACCTGGACCGGTGCGGGCGCCTACAGTCTGCAAAAAAGAAACCAGCCCGTCTTGGACGTCGGCGCCAGTCAGTTGACCGTCCGTGCCCGGACTCAGGCCGCCGAGGGTGGCCCATCCGCAGCTTGCTGACATGCGGCAGGGGAGCGCGGCGAGACCTCAGGCCACGGGGGTGAGGTAGTTGCGGCGGTACTCGGCGGGCGGCAGCCCGTACGCACGCCGGAACACCCGGCTGAAGTGCGCCGGGTCTGGAAGGCCCCACCTGGCCGCCACGGTGCTGACCGGTACCGCACCAAGAGCCGGATCGGCCAGATCCCGGCGGCAGCGTTCAAGGCGCCGCCGGCGGATCCATGCGGCCACCGTCGTATCCTCAGCCTCGAACAGCCGGTGCAGATAACGCACCGAGACGTGATGCGCCGCCGCAACCAGACCGGGTGACAGCTCCGCCTCGCCAAGGTGCTGCTCGATGAATGCATGGACGCGCAGGAGCAAGGTTCGCTCCCGCGACTCGATCTGCAGCGAATCGGCCTGGCCGGCACGCTCAGCGACGGCGGTGATCACCAGGTCCATCACCACCGTGCACAACCGGGCCGCGCTGGCCGGCCCGTAGGTCTCCAGATCCAGCACCACCCGGCGGAGCAAAGGCGACGCCAACGCGCCGGTACCCTGGTCCGCCGCGATCGGAACCGCGGTAAGCCGGCCAGCTGTATCAGGCGGGAGGGCCAGCAGATCGCGCGGGAAACCAAACACCGCCAACTGGACCGCCGAATCATAAGCCAGCTCATAGGGCCGGGCGAAGTCGTATATCGCGAACTCGCCAGGCCGCAACTGCGCCGCCCGGCCGTCTTGCCCGAGGCGAGGGTTTCCCGACATCGCCAGCACAACCCGGTAGAGCTCCGCGCTGCCACGGCGGATCAGGCCAGGCGTGCGGTGCACGCTATGTGGCGTGGAGGTCTGCACCCTGCCAACATTCACCGGCCCAAGATGCCCAGCCTCGATCTCGCCCGACAGCGGGACATCCGGATCGCTCCGAAAATCCAGCGGGCCGAGCGTGTCGCAGACGATACTCCGCCAGGCGTCATAACGGTACGCAGGAGGGACGTCGCTCGTGCGGATCAAAACGGCCATCCATACGCCCCTATCGCTGCCTGGGCCATGGTACCGAGCAACAGGCCACGTGCCAGCCAGCGCTAAGCCGCCGCGAGCGGGCCCGGAGGCTCGATCATCATGGCGCATGGTGTGCGACTTCGTGGACACGTGCAGCTGTGCCACCCTGGATCGATGTCTGCGCAACCGCTGCCGGGGCTGCTGGCGCACCTGGCGCCGGTACTCGACCACTACGGTTACCTGGCTGTTGGTGGCTTCATCACGCTGGAGGACTTCGGTATCCCGGTGCCGGGGGAGACCATCCTGATCGCCGCTGCCGTCTATGCGGGTGCAGGCAGGCTCAACATCGTCGCTGTCGGCCTGGTCGCCGTGATGGCTGCGGTGGCCGGTGACAACATCGGCTATGCGGCCGGCTTCTTCGGCGGCCGCGCGCTGGTGCTGCGGTTCGGAAAGTACGCAGGGCTTACCAGTCAGCGGCTGGACAAGGCCGAGGGTTTCTTCGACCGGTATGGCGGCGGGGTCGTCGCGGGCGCCCGGTTCATCGAAGGGCTGCGCCAGGCAAACGGGATCGTCGCGGGGACCATCCGGATGCCCTGGCCGCGCTTTCTCATCTTTAACACGCTGGGCGCTGTCTTGTGGGTCGGTGCCTGGGCGTCGGTCGGCTACCTCGCCGGTGATCACATCACCGCCATCTATGACACCGTCAGCCGCTACTCGCTGTACCTGCTGATCGCGCTGGCGGTCGTGGTGGCCGCCTTGATCATCCGCGCCGCGGTCCGGCGCCATCGCCAGGCCAGGCGATAAGACCCCTGCCCGGAGCCACAGAATGCCCGATCGGCGCGCCTGCTCTTCGGTCAGCCCGTCCAAGCAGGCGTTGAGCGCGCGGCGGTGCTCGTCGAGAAACACCTCGAAGCCGCCGGGATAGCCGCCAAGCCCGGCGCGGCTGGTCTGGTGGGATTATGCGCCGGGTCTGCGGCGTTGCGGCTGGGTGGCAGGGGCACCGGCCTGGATACGGTGCAGGCACTATCACCGCAGGGGAGTAACGATGGCCCAGAAGGTAACCGTCGCACTGGAAGACGATCTGACCGGCGGCCCGGCAGCGGAGACCCTGCGGTTCGCCGTCGATGGCACCGGCTATGAGATCGACCTGAACGCCAAGAACGGCACTGCGTTCCGCACGCAGCTCGCGCCCTATGTGGAGCACGCCCGCAAGACCGGGCGGGCACCGGCCCGCCGGGCCGGGCGGGCCGCGTCCAGCCGGCAGCGCTCGGGTGATATCCGGGCCTGGGCGAAGGAGCACGGCCTGGCGGTCAGTGACCGCGGGCGCATTCCGGCCAGCGTGGCAGAGCAGTATCACGCCGCGGGCCACGGGAGCTAACACAAGGCTCGCACTGCCTGATACCGGTCCACCGGCCGCCGCGGCGCCCGCGGAACAGCCGTCCTCCTCCGCCGTGTCACCGCAAGGCCCTCGGGCAACTGCATCACGCATGCACCGCTCGCTCGGGCGGCTACGCGCGCATTCACGCCCAGCGCCGACCATGCATAAACATACGGCCTGGGCCGCCTGCTGCTGGGCGATCGCCTCCCGGCTGTTCGTAACCGAGCGCACCGTGGAGGCACACGTAACACAGATATTCCTGAAGCTCCGCTTGGCTGAGTCGCCGACCAGCATCGTCGCGTGCTCGCCGTGCTGGCCAAGCCGGGCAGCTTTATGAGATCGCGGCAGGAACGAGCGTCAAGTGATCGTCAGCCCGCTACGACTGCCGCGAGCCGGGACAGCGACGCGGCGATGACTTCACGCTGGGTCCCGAGCCTGTGCGCCTCGGCTTGCGGGATCTCGACGTGCACGCTGATGCGGGTGGCCCGGCCGCCGTCGAGCGGCTCAAGCTGCCAGTCAAAACGCAGGTCCGAGACGAGGCAGGAGATCACGATGGACTGCTGGTCGCGGGACGCCTGCAGTTGCTGCGGCATCGGGAAGTCGGGGTATCCCGTCGGATATAGCGTGTACGGGGTCGGATCACCGGCATCGGCGGGCAGCGTCTCGACTTCTACCGCCTCAACCCCGGCCCACCATTCCGGGAAGCGCGAAGGGTCATACAGCACCTTCCACACCTCCTCCGGAGGTGCGGCGGCCGTGGTGCTGTGCTGGAAGGATGGCAACTCGGCCTCCTAGACAGATGCGGTCTGCAGGCTCTCCAGCTCAGCGAGCACCTGCTCGAGCTCTCGCGCTGGCTCAACGAGTCCGGCCACGGGCGGTCGCCCGAAGTCGGCAAAGATCGCGACGAAATGGTCCCCTTGGCGGGCCCGGTCCAGCAGCCGGCGCCACCCTGCGGCTGCCTCACCGAGCCGCCTGGCTGCCATCCCGGCATCGCCTCGGGCGGCGGCGATCAGCCCCTGCAACCGGGTCAGCCGCGGCACCAGGGTCTCCGGCAGGTGGCTGGGGCGCACTGGTTCCAGCGCGGCGGACCGTAGCTGCTCCTCGGCATCGTCACACCGGCCCACCCGCGCCAGGGCCTCGGCGAGCGCCAGCCGGGCCAGCGGACGGTTCACCGGAGCGTCGTGCTCTAGCGCCGCTGCCAGCAGCCGCGCGGCATGGCCGTACTCGCCCAGAGCGAGCGCGACCAGCCCGCGGTCGTGCTCGCTAATGGCCTGCAGGGCCGGGTTGTCAAGCCTCTCAGCCAGCAGGCGCTGGCTCTCCGACGCTTCTCTTGCGTCGCTGAGCCGGCCGGTCCGGATCAGCACCTGCGCCCGCGCGGCCAGGTATTGCACCTCGAGGGTGGCCAGGCCGGTTCCGGCAAGGTCGGCCATCCCGCGGTCGATGAATTCCAGGGCGCGCTCGAAGTCTCCCGCGCACGCCGCGGCGCACGCCGCGGTCACCAGGCCGCCGTAGCTCAGATCCGGACGCCCGGCGCGGCGGGCCGCCGCTGCGGCTGCGATCAGCGGCCCGTAGCTCTCCTCGAACCGGCTGCGGCGGATCAGCGAGAACGCGCGGGCTTGCCCCACCAGGTGGGCCAGCATGTCGGTGACGGGGCGCTGACCGAGCACCGTATCCACCTGTCCCAGCAGCATGTCGGCGGCCTCCGCATCACCTGCCACGGCCTCCGCCCACGCCCATGCCGCCAGCGCGCTGCCGCGCGTCTCGGCGGCGGACAGCACTGCTGAGTCCAGCACCTCGACCGCATGCCGCGCGCTTTCCAGCACCCGGCGCGGGTGGCATAGCGCCCCTCGGTACCAGTTCGTGCGGCGCACCAAGGCCCGGGCGAGCTGCTCGGGTACCTGCTGCAGGGCGGGAAGCGCGCGTTCGAAAGCCATGTCGGAGGCTTCCTCGCGACCCCGCCAGGCCTCAACTTCAGCGAGCTCCATGGCGATCTCGACGTCATCAGGCGCGAGCTCGATCGCCTCCTCCAGGAACGCGGCCGCCTCGGCGAGGGCGGCGACTGCGCGAGCGTGGGCCGCCGCCCGCGCCAGCTGCCGCGCTGCTAGGTCGTCCCGCCCGGCGAGCCGAAGGTGCCTGGCGATCTCCGCGAGCAGCCGACCGTCCTGGCCCTCGCCGCGTGACAAGGCGGCGGCAAGGTCCTGGTGCAGCCGGGCGCGGAGCGGCTCCGGCAGGTCGCTGTAGACGGCCTCGCGCAGCAGTGCGTGCCGGTAACCGATCCTGCCGCGGGCTGCCAGCAGCAGGCCGCATTCCAGCGCGCCCGCAGCGGCGATTGCTGGCGATCGGAGCGGCAGCGCGCCGATCTCCTCCCGGCTGAGCTCACGTCCAGCGGCCGCTGCGAACCGCGCCAGCATGAGCTCATCGCCGGCTAGCGGCGCGAGGGCGGCCCGGACGGCGCCGCGCAGGCTGGCGGGAACCCCGTGCTCGCCGCGGCTCAGCGCGCGGGACCATTCCACCGCGATGAGCGGGTTGCCCTCGGCTGCCGTCACTACCTGATCGACCTCGCCAGCTGGCAGCGAGGTGAGCTCGCGCACGAGGCGGGAGATCGCCTGCCGGGGCAGCGGGCCGAGTGAGACCTCGGCTAGCAGGGCGCCTCGCGAGCGGAGGGCGTGCTCGAGCGCGTCCACTTCGGTGCGACGGGGGAGCGGCCGGCGGGTCAGGACCATCAGCAGCGGCAGGCGCGCGATGCGCCGCCCTACGTAGCCGGCCAGGTGGAGGCTGGTGGTGTCGGCGAGGTGAACGTCCTCCAGCACGAGCACCACCGGCCGGAGGCAGGCCCAATCCAGCAACGCGACAATTGCCTCGAACAACCGTGCCCGCTCAAGCTCCGGGGAGGCGCGGACGCGTCGGCCCGGCACTCGCCCTAGCCGGCGCTCCAGGTCTGGCGCGATCGGCGCCAGGACAGACGGCCATATGGAATCCAGCGGCGGCGCGGGAAGATCGCGGCACAGCTCGCCGATCATTTCGGCCCACAGGCCCAGCGGTGCCGCCCCGCCCAGATCCATCCCTGCGCAGCCCGCCGTCAGGGCCCCGTCTGCCCGCGCGCGCTCGGCCACTTCCCCGGCGAGCCTCGTCTTGCCGATGCCCGGGTCGCCGCTGATGGTCACCACGCCGCCCCGCCCGGCTTGCGCCGCGTGCCAGGCCGCGAGCAGTGTCCCGAGCTCGCGCTCGCGTCCCACAATGGGCGGTCGCCTGTCGTACCCGGGCGAGGGCGACGACACCAGCGGCCCGCCGCGTCCCTCCCTCAGCGCATCGGCGAGCCGCCTGGCAGGCAGTGACGGCGCCAGTCCCAGTTCGCGCTCGAGCCTCCGGCGGAAGCGCTCATACCCGGCCAGCGCGGCGCCAGGCTCACCCGCGGCAGCCAGGAGCTCCATCAGCCTGCGCTGCGGCTCCTCCGCGAGGGGATCGATCGCGGCGTGCCGCTGCGTCCAGCGCTGGGCGGCCGCCGGGTCACAGTTCTCCATGGCCGCGGACGCCAGGCGTCCCAGCACAGCCGCTAGCCTCGCACGGTGCGCGTCACGAGCCTCCAGTACCCACTCGTCCTCGAAACCGGTCAGGAATTCTCCAGTGGCCATTGCCGCGGCCTCCTCAAGCCGGCCGGCGGCCTCCAGTGTGTCGAACGAGCGCGCGTCTACTTCGACTGGAGCATCCGGGCTCAGGGCCACAAGGTCACGGCCGCCCGACAGGTACGCTTCGCCGGCTGGGCCGAGCGCGCGGCGCAGCGCCCAGAGCGCGCTTCGCAAGCTGGCGCGAGCGCTGGCATCCGGGACGCCGGGCCAGAACCGGGCGGCTAGTCCGCCGCGCTCATGCGGCCCGGGTTGCAACGCCAGCCAAGCGATCAGGCGCCACGCGCTGCGGCTGGACGGCGGCGGCACCACGGCGCCGTCCAGCTCGACTGCCAGCTGGCCCAGCAGGCGCACGCGGAGCACAGCAGCAGCGTACCTCGGCTGCGCGGGCCGATCAGGCCCGAGGCCGGGCCGAAAGAACGGTGGCAACGCAGGCGATTGACGGCCGGTTGACGATCACGCAACGGACCCAAGCGCAGGCTGATTCATGGAACCAGCCGCCGGCGCACGCCGGCAGGCGATAAGCCCGCAGCGGGTCCGCCGCGGGCTCGGCGATGCGAGGGAGGATCGGATGAGCTTCTCGGTCGAGGGGAATTACTTCGAGGTGTGCAGCTGCGACGTCAGCTGCAACTGCGTGTGGCTAGGTGAGGCCACCCACGAAGGCTGTGACGTGCTGCTGGCCTGGCACGTCAGCAGCGGGAGCAAGGATGGCGTGGACCTGTCCGGGCTGAACGCGGTGATGGCGGTGCGGTCGCCGAAGCGGATGACCGACGGCGGCTGGAAGGTGGCGCTGTATCTGGACGACCGCGCCTCCACAGAGCAGGCCGACGCTCTGGGCGCGGTGTTCTCTGGCAGTGCTGGCGGTCACCTGGCGGGGCTGGGCCCGCTGATTGGCGAGGTCGCCGGGGTCAAGCCGGCCGCGATCACGTTCGAGAGGACCGGCGGCTCGCTGCACGCCGAGGTTGCCGGGGCTCTGTCGATGAGCAGCGACCAGTTCGTCGGGATGGACGGAGAGGGGCCGGCGGTGATCGAGAACGCACCGTTTGGCGCGGTCACCCAGCCCCTCCGGCAGGCCAAGGCGAAGGCCGTGAGCTATCACGGCCACTGGAACGCCGAATTCGACGGGACTAACAGCTTCGTCACCGACTTCCGGTACGAAGGCTGAGGCCATGGCCGACGCCGCCGCTCCGGCACTCGCTGCGCGGACCGCGACCGCCCTGCCGCGGCACCAGCTCGCCGTGCCGTGGATCGCGGTCGCCGCGCTGGCGGCTGCGGCGTGGGCGGTCACCGTCACACTCGCAAGGAAGATGGGCGACGGGCCGGGGACTATGGGCCTGGCGCTGCTGCCGTTCCTCGGGCTGTGGGTCGTCATGATGGCCGCGATGATGCTGCCGTCAGCGGCACCGGTCGCGGTACTGTGGGCCCGGCTGATCAGCGGCGCTTCGGCCGGCCTGACCCGTGCCGCGCGGATGAGCGCGTTCCTGACCGGGTACCTTGCTGCCTGGGCCGCGTGCGGGGCGGTCGCGTACGCCGCCCTGGCCGGCACCGGGCGGCTGGTCATGGCGTCCCCCGGGTCGGCACGGTGGCTGGGACCGGGGATACTGGCCTGCGCCGGCATCTACCAGCTCACCCCCTGGAAGGACTTCTGCCTGAGGCGCTGCCGGTCTCCTATCGGCGCCCTGATGTACTACGCCGGCTTCAAGGGCCGCAGCCGCGATGTCCGCGTCGGCCTGCACCACGGCGCGACGTGCGCGGGGTGCTGCTGGAGCCTGATGATCGTCCTGGTCGCCGTGGGCGTGATGAACATCGCGGTCATGGCGGTACTCGCGGCCGTTGTCTTCGTCGAGAAGCTCTGGCGCCACGGCAAGCTATTCGGCCAAGTGGCCGGGGTGGCACTGGTGATGGTAGGAATCGTGGCCATCTGGTACCCCTGGCTGCTTCCCGGATTGCATGTTTCTGGCATGCCGGCGATGTAGGGCAAGTCAATGAGCCAGGGCATGGATTCCCCAGATCGGCCGGGACCTCAGGTTTGCCGTGCCCTGTGCACGGGTCCCAAAGAATCACGATGGGCGGTAAGTGATGGCTGTACCTGGCCTCGGCGCGGTGACTGACTGGCGGGTGCGAGGCTCTTACTTCGAGGGCTGCAACTGCGAGGCGATATGCCCGTGCCGCAGCGTGGGCGGCCGGCCTGGCGGGCCGTCCAGTTACGGGGAGTGCTTCGGCGCCGTGTCCTGGCACATCCGCCAAGGCCACGCCGACGATCTGGACCTGTCGGACCTGCAGGCGGTGCTGTCGATCCGTTACCTGGACCGGGTACAGCCCAGTACCCCCTGGGAGGTGGCGCTCTATGTCGACGATCGCGGCAGCGGCGAGCAGCAGGCGGCCCTGGCCGGCATCTTCCTCGGCCGGGCCGGCGGAACGGTCGCGCGGCTGTACGGCCCGGCAATTGGCGATGTCCGCGCCATCCGGCCGGCCCGGATAACCCTGGAGCACGTCGCCGCCCGCAAGCGTATCGACGTCGTCGGTTACCTGAGGGTCGAGGCTGAGGGCGACGCCTCCGAGCCTGGCGACGTCCGGTGCGGCATCCCCGGCTTCGGCCACCCTGGCACCGAGTTGCGCGGCGACTCGCTGCGATCAACTGACCCCGCGCTGCGCTGGGAGGTGAGGGGACGGCGGCACGCCGCCTTCACCACCGACTTCGACTACCGGTCCGGCCAAGACGAGGAAACATGAAGAACACGTAATTCCCCATGAGTGACCGTTTCCGGGCACGCTACTTTGTCACCCGTGCCTGGCCTTGGCCTACGCGGGTGCTCTGGCTCCTGGGCCCTCTCCTTTCTCGCCTGCGCGTTTCTCGCCTGCGCGCGGCTGGGGTGTCAGTGGCCGCGGCCGATGGTGACAGCTACGGCGTCCTCGGCGTCAGTCCGCAGGATCCGGTGCTGCGGATCGTAAGTGAGCATGCGGCCGCTAGATCGCAGGTAGTCGAGCAACTCGGCGGCCCGCGCGGGACCGGTGACCTGGCCGACGCTCTCCGGACTGCCTTGGCCGAGTTCTTGGCTGGCAAGCAGGATCGACAAGGCTGCCAGGTGAGGCAGGATCTCGTCCTCGCGGACATAGGTGTTCTTCGCCCGGCCCGGGTCGGGGCCGGTGGCGCTGGTGTAGCCGTGCCGGCAGCTCGGCCTGGCTGATTGCCCAGGCAGCGTTGATCAAGTCGATGCGGCTGAATGCCTGCGATCCGCCCGGCTACGAAAGCCGACGTGTATTCCGCGCCAGGCCAAACGGGGCCGGCAACCGGTCCAGCCATCATGAAGAGCAGCAGCGCTGCGGCTATCGCGAGGCGAGGCACCCGCGTAGGCTGCGACCGGAAGAGTGTTCAGTACTGCCCTGCATCAGCCGATGCGGATGCAGGACTACCCGTTCGCTCCGGACCCTGGCGGCACGGCCCAGCCTGGCCATACAAGGACAAGGAGCCGCCACGATGTACCGGATACCAGGTGCTTTTTCCGCAGCGACCACAACATCGGCACCGGCCGTGCCCGGGGTACAGCCGACCCGCGGTCCCCCGCCGGGCAGCCCGCAAGCGCCCGAAGGCGGCAGCGCCACCGGCCCGGCCGAGGTCACCCTCGCCCTGGCCGAAGACCACGAGCGGATCGCCCTGGGCCTGAACGACGTCGTCGTCCGCCCCCTGTTCACCCTAGGCCTGGACCTGCAGGCAGCGCTGGGGCTGATCGGCGATCACCCCGCGAGCAGCAAGATCTGCCACGCCGTGGATGAGCTGGACCAGGCCATCCGGGACATCCGGGCCATCCAGGACACCATCCTCGATCACCCAGTAGGCCAGCGGCCACCCCGGTAGACCTCCACGAGCGCGATCTGAGTCCCATCCATGCCGAAACAGCGGACGGCGCTCAGGTCGCCGGCAGTCCAGGCACAGTACGACGGTCGCAACGACTACTAACCTCGTCGCTACCTACGTGGGTCTTGACTTGGCCGAGCGCGCTGGATCTCTGTGGGGTTCAAAGCTGCGCCACCGGCAGATCTCTGCCTTGTCGGCCCGGGTCCGCGTCGCGGATGACGGCGGCGAAGCGTTCCGCGACGGTCTTGATCTCCGCACTGGTCATGCGAGCCGAATGACCGCGGGGCTCCCAGGGCCTGCGTCAGCCGCGGCCGGGCATCGGAATAAATCCGTGAGGTTCCTCATTATGAGTATCATCAACGTGATGCCCCTCATGATGGGGCGGTCAGCGTCGGTCGTGCCAGAGGGGAAGCCATGATCACGCCTGAGCAGGTAGGCGAGCAGTACCTGGCGGTCCATCACCGGATGCTCCGCGCCGTCAACGATCAGATGAGCGAATGCGGCCTGTCCATGGCCCGGACCAAGGTGCTGATGCGGCTCCGCGAGCAGGGACCCACCCGGCAGAGCGTGCTGGCGGCCGGTCTCGGGCTGTCCCCGCACTCCATCACCGACATCGTCGACGGGCTGGAGCGCCTGGGCCTGGCCGAGCGCCGGCCGGACGTCACGGACCGCCGGGCCAAGCTCGTCGCCATCACCGACGCGGGTGAGAGCTCCCTGGACGTGGCACGCTCCACGCGCGAGCGGCTGCTCAGGCAGATCTTTGGCGCCCTGGGCCAGGAGGACCGGACAACCTTTCTCCGCCTGCTCGACATCCTGGACGATGCGGCCCGTCTGCTGACCGTCTCGCCGGCTGCGTCCGGCGCGCCGGTGGTCTCGGCATGACCGCCGGGCCCCGCGCGACCATCGCTACCCGAACCAGTCACGCTTCTCACCCGGGGGTATAGCCCGCTATGTCATACGTGTCCTCTGTCGCTGACAGGCGCCGTGCCGCGCGCAGCGACCATCGCTGGCTCATCCTGGTGATCGTGGCTGTCGCCCAGCTCATGGTGGTGCTGGACGCCACCGTCGTGAACATCGCCCTGCCGTCGGCCCAGCACGCGCTGGGGTTTCCTAACAGCGACCGGCAGTGGGTGGTGACCGCCTACGCCCTGGCGTTCGGCAGCCTGCTGCTGGTCGGCGGTCGGCTCGGCGACATGTTCAGCCGCAAGTGGGTGTTCATCACCGGCCTGACCGGGTTCGCCCTGTCCTCGGCACTGGGGGGCGCTGCCGTCTCGTTCGGGATGCTGGTGGCCGCCCGGACGCTGCAAGGCGCGTTCGGCGCCATTCTCGCGCCTGCCGCTCTGGGGACCCTGGTCAGCACGTTCCGCGACCCGCGCGAGCGCGGCCGGGCGTTCGGCGTCTTCGGTTCGGTCGCCGGCGGTGGCGGTGCCGTGGGCCTGATCCTCGGCGGCGTCCTCACCCAGTATTTCTCCTGGCGCTGGACCATGTACGTCAACCTGTTCTTCGCCGCGATCGCGATCGCCGGCGCCCTGGCCTACATGCGGAGCATCCGGCCGGACAGCCGTCCGCAGATGGACTGGTTGGGAACCGTGCTCGCCTCGGCCGGGCTGTTCCTCATCGTCTTCGGGTTCTCGCACGCCGAAGTGGCGGGCTGGACCGCCGCCCTGACCATCGGCTCGCTCGCCGCGGGCGTGATCCTGCTCGCGGCGTTCGCATTCGCCGAGAGCAGGGTCAGCCACCCCCTGCTTCCGCTGCGGGTGATCATGGACCGCACCCGGGGCGGCGCCTACGTCTCGGTCGGGCTGTCCGGGATCGCGGTCTTCGGCGTCTTCCTGTTCCTCACCTACTACCTCCAGCAGGTCAAGGGCTATAGCCCGGTGACCAGCGGGCTGGCTTTCCTGCCGATGATCGCCTGCATCCTGCTCAGCTCGAACAGCTCCAGCATCGTGCTGCTGCCCCGGTTCGGGCCGCGGGCCCTGATCGCTACCGGCATGCTGCTCGGCGGCAGCGCGATGGCCTACCTCACCCAGCTCACCGCGACCTCCGGCTACGCGGGCAGCGTGCTGCCGGCGCTGCTGGCCCTGGGCCTGGGCTTCGGCATGATCTTCGCGCCCGCGATCAACACTGCCACCTCCGGGGTGGCCCAGCGGGACTCCGGCGTGGCCTCGGCGCTGGTCAATACCATGCAGCAGGTTGGCGGGTCGATCGGCACCGCAGCGCTGAGCACGGTGGCGCTGACCGCCACGGCAGCCTACCTGGCCGCGCACCACGTGGGACGGCTGGCGCCGGCCACCGCCGCGGTGCACGGCTTCAGCGTGGCGTTCACGGTGTCGGCGGCGCTGTTCAGCCTCGGCGCGCTGGTGGCGGTCCTGCTGCTGCCATCCCGCCGCCGGTTGCAGGAACTAAGGGACGTGGCTGCGGCGGACGACGCAGCTGTGGCGCTCAGCCCGCCCCTGGCGGACGCCATGGCCACCTCGTCCGCTGACGCCAGGCGATGACCGGGTACGTCGGCTGGGACCGCGCCGCCTACCGGCCCGCCTGGTCACCGCTTACTCCGGAGAACAAGCTCAACGGTGATGGCGGGCATGTACGCAAGCGGCGACTCGGACCTCGGTCGGGAACTCCCGCGGCGCGGTCTGCGCCCATGAGTCTTATCAGGCCGACATCGTTGATGAGCACATCGACGCGCTCCACCAAGACCAGGCGCCGGGCTGGGCGCAAACCTCCCCCAGGCAGGCAGGATCGGCGATCTGGACCTTTGGTGGGGCCGCACTCATGGAGCCGATCTCAGCGGCGGCTGCCTCGGTGCGGCCACAGTCGCGTCCCACCAGCACGACCTGGGCGCCAGCCTGGCCAGAGCGGTGGACGCCGCTTTCCCGATTCCGAGGTTGCGCCTGTGACTACCCAACCTTGCCATTAATGCCAACTGCTAGCTGTCGGCTAGCAGCTCGATCGGGATGCGAAGCCATGCCGGGCGATGCCTCGCCTCGTACACCACCCTGTCGAGCGAGAGGGCGCACAGCAAGGGGCCGCCCTCAGCACATCGCGCCGGTTTACCAGATCGATTTCATCTACCAATGAGCCTGCGAAGATCATCCCGTCTACCGACAGCGGTGTCAGGGCTGCGACCCAGCCTGGCTGCCATCCCGAGCGACCAGCATGTGCATATGAAGGTAGGTGGGCCCGCTGCCCGCCGTTGCGAAGCCGTCCGGCTCATCGGGGGCGTTAGCCGCTGGCCGGGGGGAGCATGAGGTCGCGTCGCTCTTCGGCGGTCAGTTCGCGGGAGACGCGCTGGTGGGCGTTGGCCACGAGTTCCGCAATGCTGATGGTCGCGTTCCATATGCGGCTGGTGCCGTCGTACGACGAGGAGGCCACTCGTGTGCCGTCTGGAGACCAGGACACACCTTCGACGGGTGCTATGTGGGCTCCCACGACGATCTGCGCACCGGAGTGGGTGTCCCAGATCCGGATCGTGCGGTCGGCTGATGCGCTGGCCAGGCTCTTCCCGTCGGGTGACCATGCCACAGCCCACACCTCGCCGGCGTGGCCGTGCAGCGTTGCGAGCTCGCCACCGTGACCGGCGTCCCAGATCCGCACCGTCCGGTCATCTGATGCGGTGGCCAGCTGCGTTCCGTCGGGTGACCACGCGACCGCCCGGACGTAGTCGCAGTGGCCGTGCAGCGTCACGATCTCCTGGCCGTGGCCGGCGTCCCAGATCCGCGCCGTCCGGTCATCTGATGCGCTGGCGAGCCGGGTTCCGTCCGGTGACCATGCCACGGCCCGGATTTCGTCGCTGTGGCCGTGCAGCGCTGCGAGTTCGCCGCCGTGACCGGCGTCCCAGATCCGCACCGTCCGGTCGTCTGATGTGGTGGCGAGCCGCTTACCGTCGGGCGACCACGCGATACCATCCACCCAGCTGTCATGGCCGCCTAGTACCACGTGTCCCCCACCGTGGTCAGCGTCCCAGATCCGCGCCGTCCGGTCGTTTGAGGCAGTGGCCAGCCGTCGCCCGTCTGGAGACCACGCCACGGCCCGAACTTCGTCGCTGTGGCCGTGCAGCGTTGCGAGTTCGCGGCCGTGGTCAGCGTCCCAGATCCGGGCCGTCCGGTCGGCTGAGGCAGTGGCCAGCCGCCCCCCGTCCGGCGACCACGCCACGCCGCGTACCTTGCCATTGTGGCCGCGCAGGACCACCAGAAGCTGACTGCCGGATTCGATATCCCAGATCCGGGCCGTCCGGTCCCGCGATCCGGTCGCCAGCCGCTTGCCGTCCGGCGACCACGCCACCCCCCAAACCCGTTTGTCATGCCCATGCAAAGCTATGAGTTCACGACCGCTGTCAGCGTCCCAGATCCGGGCCGAATGGTCTCCTGACCCGGTGGCCAGCCGCTTACCATCCGGCGACCACGCCACAGACCGCACCTCCGCGCCATGACCCCGCAACACCAGCAACTCTTTACCGCTGCCGCCCTCACAGATCCGGACGATGCCGTCGCTGGACGCGGCTGCCAGCCGCTTGCCGTCCGGCGACCACGCCACAGACCGCACCTCCGCGGCGTGACCGCGCAGCACTACCAGCTCGCTGCCGCCCTCAGCGTCCCAGATCCGGGCTGTCCGGTCGGCTGAGGCAGTGGCCAGCCGCCCCCCGTCCGGCGACCACGCCACGCTACGAACCCGGCCGTCGTGACCATGCAGGACCATGAGCTCGCTGCCGCCCTCAGCGTCCCAGATCCGGGCTGTCCGGTCGGCTGAGGCAGTGGCCAGCCGCCCCCCGTCCGGCGACCACGCCACCCCCCAAACCCAGCGGCCATGACCATGCAGGACCATGAGCTCGCAGCCGCCCTCAGCGTCCCAGATCCGGGCTGTCCGGTCGGCTGAGGCAGTGGCCAGCCGCCCCCCGTCCGGCGACCACGCAAGCCCGGTGACGTAATCGTGGTGGCCGCGCAGCGCTGTGAGTTCGTTTCCGTTCCCGGCGTCCCAGATCCGGGCTGTCCGGTCGGCTGAGGCAGTGGCCAGCCGCCCCCCGTCCGGCGACCACGCCACCCCTTGAACGTCGTCGTCGTGGCCACGTAGGACGATCCGAACCTGGGAGGCCACCAGCGCCGCGGTCAGCGCCCGCAGCGCCAGCTCGGTGGGCGCGCACTCCTCCAGCGCGGTGAGCGCGAGCAGCAGGCTGTAGTCGGGGTCACGGTCGACGCTGTTCAGCGCCTGCCGGGCAATGTTCTCGGACAGGCGCTGCATGGTGGAGTGGTCAGCCTGGTTGGAGGAGGCGACGAACTGAGCTACCAGCGGGAGACCGGCCAGCTGCCCGGCTGCGGCGGCGGCCCACTGCTGCGCGGCCCTGAGCCGTCCGTCGCGCAGCAGGTATGCGTCCTGGCGGCCGGAGCGGTCCCAGTCGGTGGCCCACCGTTCCAGGTCCGCGCGCCAGCGCAGCTGGTCGGCGCACGCCTGGATGGCTTGCCGCAACGGAGCCCAGGCGCGGAACAACGCCTCGTGCGCTACGTCGAGGACTGCGTTGTCGCCTTCCCCGCTGCTGGTCAGCAGCCGTGCCGAGATGAACGCCTCCACCACTCGCCGCTCCGCCGCAGACAATGCGCTGCGCCGCACCCGCCGCCGGGTCGGTTCGCTGTCCCCGATTGTGACGAACTTCAGCAGCGTCTCCAGCACGCGGTCGCCCCCATCGACGGCGCGCAGTTCGGCGGTGACCCTGTCCGCCTGACGCGTCACCACCCCGGTAACCCCACCAAGGCGCTGATACTCGCCGGCCGTCACCACTCTTGCCGGGCCAGCGGCCAGGTAGAGCTCCTGCAAGGCATACGCCAGCAGCGGCAACGCATCACCAGCGCCCGCCTCACCGACCATCAGTTGCGGCAGGACCGGGGGATCGAAAACCAAACCCGCACGCTGGGCCGGCTGCTCGATGACCTCCAGCAGCGCCCCGCGGCCAAGCGTGCCCACCACGAATGGATCGCGAAACAACCGGGCCTGTTCCGTCCCCAGAAACCCGGTCAGGAACTCCGACCGCATGATCAGGATGATCCACAGGCGGAGGTCTCTTTCCAGCGCTCCAGCGAGCAGGCTGAGGAACGCATCCCGTTCGACCTGTCCCGACAGGGTGATCAGCTCCTCGGCCTGGTCGACGGTCAGCAGCACCGAGCCGGCCGGTCGGCCGCGCGCTATGCGCAGCCCGTCGAGGAAACGTGGCAGGAACGCCATATCGGTGGTCAGTTGCGCGCGCACGCCGCCGGCACTGTGTCTCGTGTCCGCTGCGGCCAGACATCGCGCGAGGCTGTGCACCGGGCGGTCTCCCGGGACAACCGGCGGCACCACGATCCAGCCGCCACGGCGCTGGCGCAGGCGCGGCACGATCCCTGCCTCGACCAATGATGACTTGCCCACACCCGAGGGACCGACCACGGTGACCATCCGGTTGGCCCGCGCCGCAACGACCGGATTCAGGCGCTCCAGCAACTCCGCGATCTCCGCGTCCCGGCCGAAAAATACCGCCGAGTCCTGCTCGGTAAACGCCTCAAGACCGGGGAAAGGCGATCGATCCGAGACCCAGACCGGTCGATTCAACGACGACAAGCGTTCCTCCGCCACATGCTGCCACACCATCAGCCCGATGATCAGCAGCAGCATGACGCCCGCCAGCGGCAACGCCGAACGCTGCAGCACCCTAAAGCCTTGGGGAAGACCAGCCGCGTCGTTGGTCAGATAACCGGTGGCCACTCCGAGCAGGCTCACCAGCAAGAACGAAAGGATCTGCACTACCAGCAGCGTGCGCTTGCGTGACATCCTCAGACCCCTAACGGCCAGGTGAACGACCGTCTCCACGCCTGGGACACGCAATCAGGCCGGACTAGGCACACAAGCCGCTTCCAGCCATAGTCCACTACAGGCAAGAGGCTTACGCAACCGTCGCGCTGGGTTACCTGGGTTTCCCCTCGTAGCACTTCCTTCAGGATGGGTTCGAGCGAAGGATCACTGGTCTGGGTAATTCACAGGGTTGTCCTATGGTGATCCACAGTGGCTATCGCTCAGGCTTGTCGCGTCCTGCCGCCGGTCCCGGTCTGGCTCTCCTCGTAGCTGACCGCGGGTGCCCGCGTGTCCTTTCCACGAACCGCCGGCCGGGGCTGACGGGAGGACGCGGCAACCGCCTGGCCGGAACGTTCGTGACCTGATAGGAGCCTGACCTTTTCGGTGTCGTGGAAGTGCTCTGTCCGCTCGTCCCGGCCGGCGGCGCTGTTTCCCCTTCCCTGCTGTCAGGTATCCGCGTGGAAGGAGAGGTCATGCCCGGGATCGCAGAACAGCAGTTGCCCGTCATCGGAGGCGTGGACACGCACGCTGATGTGCACGTGGCCGCGGTGGTGGACCAGGTCGGCCGGGTGCTGGGCACCGAGGCGTTCCCGGCAAATGCTGCTGGTTATCGGGCCGCGCTGGCCTGGATGAGCTCGCGGGGTGAGCTGGCGAGGGTCGGGGTCGAGGGAACCGGCAGTTATGGCGCCGGCGCCGCATAATTTACGATCGCTATCCACGAAGCGCTCGAATGCGACCGGCGTTCATCCGAAGCGACAAACCCGGACAGTAATGCCGTCCTCTCGAACCGGATTGACCCGGTCAGCATCCGCTTCTGCGCATTCAGCGCAGGCCAGGCGGGGCCGCCCTCGATCAGCACGAGTTCGCCGCCGGTCGCCTCTCGAGCGCGATCCCGCCGTCCTTGCCGGTGATCGCGTCGGCCGTGCCCTGGATCACCAGCACCGGGCAGCAAACCCGGGCACAAGCAGCCACGATGAGGCACGCCAGATAGTCACCGAGCGTGGTGGAACCTCACGTTACGCGCGAAAATAGTCCCGATATGGGCGGCTGCCTTGGCCGCTGCGACACCGTCCGTGTCTTGCCGAACAGGGCGATCTGTGTACGCCATCCGCCTCACGAGACGGCTGGTCGTTGATCCGGTGAGTTAACTTCCCCGCTTTTCGCGGGAGGTAGATCCGGTCAGCGGCGGTGCCATGGGCGGGGCAGAAGGTCAACCCGGCGGCGTCTATCCGGGGGGGAGGGCGCCGGCGTAGGGTCGGGGGCAGAGAAGTATCCATCAAAGACCTGCGCCGGGCCAGGGTAAAGGGGCGCAGGGACCGCGTCGCTCCGGACCTTGGCGGCACGGCCTGTCGGGCCGGTGAGGACCGAGGTGCCTGAGCGATGCATGCGGCCGCGAGCGTGCCCCCGCGCGGGGCGGTACCGGAACGGGGCGAGCCGCTGGTGCGGCCGGTGCGCGGTCCTCCGCCTGGGAAGGCGGGTGTCTGGGCGCAGGTAGTTGTGCGCTTGGCGCCGGATCATGACCGCGTGGCCGGGGAGATGGACGACGTCGTGGTGAACCGGCTGTTCGCTGCGGGGCTGGCCCTCGAAACGGCGCTGGGGCTGCTGGGCGATCATCCTGGTGCCGGGAAAGTCCGGAAAGCCAGTGGCGAGGTGGACCTGGCGATCCGGGACTGCCGGACCGTGCTGTTCGATCACCATCAACGCAGGCAGCCGGGGCTAGGGGAGATTGGCGGAACTGCACAGAATCCCGGCGTATCCGGGTAACGCCTGATCTTCCCGGCTGGCTTGGGCCTTCTCGGGAGATCGTGGCCATGATGTCCGGAGGTGATCGTCATGGTTGATACCGTGCCCACGACACCGGTTCAGGCTCAGGCTCAGCCGGTCCTGGTCACGCTTCCTGGCGAGATCGACATGGCGAACGCTGACAGCATCAGTGAGCAACTCGCCGCAGCGTTCGCCCCCGGCGTGAGGGTGGTCATCGCGGACATGACCGCCACCACGTTCTGCGACAGCGCCGGCATCGGCATGCTCCTGCGGGCCTGCCGTCGGGCCGCCGCTGTCGGCACCGAACTGCGGCTGCTGCTGCCGTGCCCCCGCGTCTTGAGCGTCATGAAAATAATGGGAGTTGACGCGGTGCTGCCGATCTACCTCAGCCTTGAAGGAGCACTGGCACGTCCCGGGCCCCGCCGGACTGCTCCTGCACTGCCACGCCCTCGGCGCGAGGACGCCGCCGCTATCCTCGCCGATGTCAACCGGAAGCACGCCTCGAGCGTTACCTGAGCACACCCGGCCCGGGGCCGGGCGGTGGCCTGTCACTGCCGCCCCGGGCGCAACATGCCAGCCGCCGGGATCGTGCTGGTGAGCGATGTCCTGATAGAACACCTGCTGGATTGGCGGGAGGAGGCGGAGGCGTGCCGATGCTAGGTAAGCGGGCAACCGCAGTCGTGGTGCTCGCGGGCGCGGCCGCGCTGGTGTATGTCCGTTTCCTGCGCGAGTGGCACCTGCACTGGGGCGCCACGGCGCAGGAAGCACGCGGTGAGGTTGCCGGCGACGAACTGATGCCCGATCCGGGCATCGTGGCGACCCGGGTGGTCGAGATCGACGCGCCGCCGTCGGCGATCTGGCCCTGGCTGGTGCAGATGGGCCCGGGGCGCGGCGGCGCGTATACCTACGACTGGATCGAGCGCCGGCTGGGCATCGACATCCACAACACCGACCGCATCATCCCCGAGTTTCAGCACCTCAAGGTCGGTGACGAGATTGCGATGCCTGGCTATACGATGCGCGTGGAACTGCTCGACCCGCAGCGGGCGATGGTCATCCGCTCCAGCAACCACGCGTGGGTGTGGTCGTTCGAGCTGCGGCCAGCTAACGGGCACACCCGGCTGATCAGCCGCAACCGCTTCGACACCGCCGCCCTGCCGGTCAAGGACAAGCTCGCCTACCCAATCATCGAGCCAGGCTCATGGGTAATGGAGCGCAAGATGCTCCGCACCATCAAACAGCGGGCCGAACGCCTCGCCGGGAGCTGACCGCTCTATCGGCTGCGCAAACTGGTCACTGGGCGTAGCCGGGCGGGCGGGTGGACGGGGCGTGGGGCGCAGCGCAGCCGGCTGGTTCAGGGGGGCGGGGCAGGTGCTGGTACGGCCGCGATGCCCAAGGTGGACTGGAGCGGGAGCAGGCCGGACTCGAAGGCGGCGCCGAGGAGGGGGGCGGTCAGTTCGGCGAGCCGCTGGGCGCGGCCGGGGCCCAGCGCCCGCCAGGGGACGTCGGCCAGCCGGTCGGTGCGCCATTCGATCTCGTCCCGGCCGTCTCGGCCACGCTCAGTAGCCTGGCCTGCGGCATCGATCCACCCGCGCGAGGCCAGCCGGTCCCGGGCCGCCGTCCATTCGGCCGCGGTCCAGCCGCGGCTGGCAAAGACCTCCTCGGGGGCGGCGCCGATGGCGGCGAACGACACCAGCGCCTCGCACGGGTCCAGCCCGGCTACCTGCAGCGCGGCGATGTGCCCGTCGCCGCGCTGTTCGCGCAGGATGTTGATGGCACGCCAGAGTAGCAGTGAGGCCAGCCTCGGACCGCCGAGGTGGGTGGCTGACCTGGGTGCTTCTGTGCTGGTGGCGGGGTGGCTGGGGCGGCGGTCCGAGCCTGGCCTCGGGGTCGCGGCTGCGCCGCGATGAGCGCACGCTGGTCTTATGGTGCAGCGGGTCGTCACGGTGAACGACGTACTCGATGGGCATGTCGTGCTGGATGTCGAGTGCCTGGACCGGATCTATCTCAACGCCTATGTGCCGATCTTGCAGACCAGCGCGCAGGTGGTGGCGTTCTTGTCCGGGCACCTGGGATTTCCCTTCCCGTCGCCGGTGTTGTTCCGGCAGCTCGGGGACCGGTTCCGCCGGGCGGTGGCCTCGTTCGCTGAGGCCAATGAGCCACCGGCCGGTCCGGGGTGGCGGCGATCGGCGTGGCCCAGGAGTTCCAGCGGGTGTGGACCGCTTATGAGGGCAAGACCTCCACCGGCACGCCGCGGTGGTCGTTCGTCAAGACCGACCGGCGGGTGACCTGCTACTACTTCTACTTGTGGGATGAGGGCTTCGGCCCGGCGTTCATCAAGGTCTGCGCCTACTTCCCCTACCCGGCCAAAATCTGGGTCTTATGAAGCCTTCGTCATAAGACCCATTACGCTGCCGCCCGGATTATGTGGTGCCCGTTGGAGTCGCCGGGCTCCGGACCTGTTCAGGTGGCGCGCGGGCTGCCGGTGTTATCTGCATAATCAGAGACCGGTC
>WNGG01001381.1_pt1 | contig 27416 bp, 22 predicted proteins | sample 5400661 | NCBI WGS metagenome assembly WNGG01 (sample SAMN13153372, study PRJNA577476) | soil metagenome | isolation source: 100 cm soil or saprolite under Garry oak tree replicate 1 | place: USA:California | collected 2016-06-15
TACAATCGGACAGTGAACTTTTTCTCAGCAAGTTGCTACTCATCTTTTATGGGATGGAGGAAGGTGAACATCTAAGGGAAATGCTCTTCTATCAACTATTATGAAAGGATTGGAATGCGGCAGCATGACAGAAACAGTAATGACGATACCGGGAATTGATAAGGTTTCATCGCGTTCTGGCGAAACAGTTCTACGTATCCGTAACCTCTCAAAACAATATGGGAAACGCCTCGTGGTAGATAACCTCAATCTGGAGGTGCAACGGGGCGAAATTTTCGGATTTCTTGGTCCTAATGGCGCAGGCAAGACGACGACCATCCGTATGATGCTTGGATTGATTGAGCCAATAGCAGGCAGTGTCGAGATTCTTGGCAAGGATATCGCTAAGCACCGGGCCGAGATTCTTCCTCGCGTTGGGGCGCTGGTAGAAACGCCCGCACTGTACCTGTACCTGTCGGGGCGCAACAATTTGCGTGTGGTAGGTTCTGCGCTCGGTGGCGTGCCTAAATCGCGCATTGATGCCGTTCTCGAACTGGTCGGGTTGCAGCATCGGCAGAAGGACCTTGTGCGCACGTATTCGCTTGGGATGAAGCAGCGCCTGGGTGTGGCTATGGCCCTGTTGCAAGACCCCGATGTGCTGGTGCTCGATGAACCGGCCAATGGGCTTGACCCGGCCGGTATTGTTGAGATGCGTGACCTGATGCACCAGCTGGCTGCAGAGGGTAAAACAGTGTTCATTTCAAGCCACCTGCTGACTGAGGTGCAACAAATCTGTACGCGTGTTGCCATCATCCATCTCGGCAAACTCGTCACAGAGTCGAGCATCGAGGAACTGACTAACGGACGCGGAGAGTTCGCGGTCACATTGGAACGTCCGCAAGAAGCTCTGGCGCTCATACAGGCGCAGGAATGGGGCAGAAGTGCACGACTGGACAAAGATGGCGTGCTGATTACACCCGCCCCAGGCAGTCGCGGACGCGAACTCAATCTCTTCCTGGTTAATGCAGGTTTCGTGCCTGACACCATCTCACAGGCAACACAGGATTTGGAAGAAGTCTTCTTGCGCCTGACAGGCAATGGATCAGGAGGTGTGCAATAATGAGTACCGTGATCGCTACCCCCGCTTCGGCGGAACATAAACAACTGCGTAAGGCCCGACCCAGTTTTTTTGGGTTGCTACGCGCCGAGTTCTTCAAAGTGCTGCACCAGTGGACCACCTGGATTTTGCTGGTGCTGCTGGCAGGGGTGATGATTTTACCCTACCTCATTGAATTTACGGTGCCGAGTATCAAGGACCAGATTCAGCAGGCGCCTCTGCATTTCTTCTATAATGAGATGTCGATCGGTCTTTCGATCGTGCGTGTCTTCACGGGCATCTTTCTGCTGATTATAACCGCTCGCATGATTGGCCTGGAGTATCAACTTGGCACGATTCGTGTGCTCCTATCACGCGGTGTCGGGCGTTTACAATTGCTATTCGCCAAGCTACTGACGGTAGTCATCATTGCGCTGGTCCTGCTGGCAGCTGGTCTAGTGCTCAATTACCTGCTGACGTTGATCCTGGTATCAAGCAAGGCAGGCAATCTGACCCCCTTCAACGCGCTTACCTCGCAGTTCTGGTCAGATACCCGGACCTATATCCTGACTATTCTGCTAAATATGGGAGTCACGGTCCTGCTGGCAACGACGGCAGCAGTTGTTGGTCGTTCCCTGTCCTTTGGATTGAGTGCTGCGCTGGTTTTCTTCCCCATCGACAATGTGGGAACGATCATTATGCAGCTTGCCTATCGCCTGACCAACAACGACTTCTGGCTGAGCCTCACGGCCTACTTCCTTGGGCCCAACCTGAACGTCATGCCCATGCCACTGACATCGGGTAGAGCCGAATCTATCGGTGCCAGTCCGCTCTACTTCGTTGACGAGGCACATAAGGCACATGGTGTCCTGGTTGATGGAACGCATACGCTGGTAGTCGCGGCGGTATACGCTGCAATCTTCGCGGTGACGGCCATCTGGCTGACGTGGAAACGTGAAGTGAAGGAGTAATGTGTGATGTAACTGATCGGGCAGGCGGTCACCGATCGCCTGCCCGATCAGTTACATCACAACTCTCTCCAGCGTATCCAACCCTTTTACCCTCTCAATCAGCTCCTCTCTCTTCCCTTTATCCTCAATTACTGGAGCCACCAACTCATGAAAACGCGCATCAAGCTGCTCCCAGCTCAATGGATTGAGCGGATCACCGAGTGGATACCTGGCACTTGCCTGCAACACCTGTCCATCATCCATCTCTACGATTGCACTTGCCCGCCACTCTTCAGGATAATACTGATCCAAATCTGGCGAAGCGTAGCACTCGACCTTCTGCATCAGAGCACGTACATCCGCATTATGGATCCGCTCTTCTGTGAACATCGATAGTCCGGCCTGTCCTGTGAGTAGAGCAATTGCCGCACCGAAGGGCATACTGAACTGGGCATCAACCACATTGCTGGCCTGTCGCTTCTGTTCGATAGGGTCTGCAATAAGGCCGCGTCCACCTGTGAGCACACCACAGCGGATATGAGCTATATGGGTCGGATCAGGTTGATATTTTTGCCGAATTTCGAGCAGACAATCGATGGGACCGTGCATATAGCGACAACAGGCATAGGGTTTGATTGAGACGGACATGAGAGCGAAATCGTCGTCTGCCTTGCGTATAAGCTTCTCTACGTCGCTTGTAGAAGAGTAGGCATGGAGGAAGCCGTAGGGACTCTCCAGGATGGCGGCTGGTGCGATGAAACCTGCGGCTGCCAGTCGGGCTGCTGTGATGCCGGAGTGACTGGCCCAGCCGGGATGGAGGCGCTTTGTCCAGGCACCATCATGTAGGTAAGCCATAGAGCCTGCTGCCATACTTCCTGCTATCCCCAGCGCCATATTCGTTTGCTCGGGAGACAATTTAAGCAGGCGGGCACCGGTGACTGCTGCGCCTAACGCTCCACAGATTGCTGTTGGATGAAAACCTCGCTCGTAGGCTGAAGCAGGATTAAGTGCCGCACCAACCCGTAATGTTACCTCGTAACCTGCGACAACGGCTGCATAGAAATCTGCTGGTGATGAACCGAGTTGCTCTGCAAGAGCGAGTGCTGCCGGAAAGACGACAACACCGGGATGCAGTGATGAACGATTCTCAACGTCGTCCATTTCCAGTCCGTGGGCAGCTACACCGTTTGCCAGGGCAGCCCAGGATGCCTCAGCACGCTCACGCCTCCCGAAAATTGTCACTCCGTTTGAATTTCCTATAGCCAATACTTGAAGCATGGAGTAGGTGGCCAGGCTGGATGGAAGAAGGGAGCCTCGCAGGGTGACGGCGAGATGATCGAGTAGCAGGTAACGTACACGTTCGCGTATTGCTGCTGGCAGGTCTTCACTACGAAGAGTTGCGCAGAATCTGGCGAGTTCGGCAGTAAGATGAGCTGACATAGTGACACTCCTTTCCTTAGAATTTCGTGCTACCTGTAGAATAACATACAGGATAGCAGCTCCGCTGAAGGCCCCTACATGTCTCAGAGAACGGCTGTTCTGTTGACGTAGAAATTTGTTCTCCACCAAACTTCTTGACTTCATCTCTTGCTCTTGATACACTTAATGAGCTTGGGGGACGTGCTCGATAAATCGGCACTCTACATGACTGGCAGGTAAGTATTATCCTCATCAATGAAAAGTCATGTGAGGGGGAGCGCATGATTGCCTGGCTGGTAAATAGCGTCATCCTTAAGCAAAATCAATGAGGATGGACGCGCCAATGAATTGGCACTCTACATTGTATATCCCATCCATCCAGGAGCGTAATGTGGTACAGTATAGCAGAGTCGTGGTTTCTATTTTAAGGAGCATGTCCAGGGATTTTCTGAAGTTCATCCTCGTAGGGGGAGGGTACAATTATGGGACCCGATCAGGAGACGCACATTACCGAGATGCCTCAAGAGAGCAATCAACCTCCCTTTGTTATGCTCACGCAGCCTGATGCCTCCGAACGTGAGGAAGGGAAGAAAAAGCTCAAGAAGAAGCGGATAGAAGAAGAGCTGCAAGAGCGAGAGTGGCGATTCCGGGCGATGTTGGAGCAGGCCGATGTGGGTATCGCTTTTGGCACACTGGATGGAAGGTTGTTACGAGTCAATCCGCGCTATTGCGAGATAGTTGGCTATACTCGCGAGGAATTACTTGAGCGATCCTTCAAAGATATTACTTACCCGGACGATGTGGAATCCAATGTTGAGTACCTCCAACGAGTCCTGAGTGGGGGGACTTCCGCCCGCTCAATGGAGAAGCGCTACATTCGCAAAGATGGCTCGCTTGTCTGGGCCAACCTGACTCTATCACTTATGCAAGGGCCTTCTGGCGAACCGAGAGAATATATGGCGGTGATTACAGACATCACTGAGCGCAAGCGGCTTGAAGAAAAACTCTCTCAGGTGACACAGGAACTTGCCACATGGGCCTCTGAACTTGAGGCGACTTTCGAGGCGATGGCAAATGGCGTTGTCGCTTATGACGGGGAAGGGCGTATTTTACAAATGAATGCGGCCTTTCGTAAGCTTATTGGACTCCAAGGCCAGCCAGGGCGCGAAGGATTTGAAATGCGCTCCGCTGAACCAAGACAGCTTGCCAACGACGCTGGCGCGTCTACTGCTTCGCAGTCAGGCAAGCTGCTAGGAGTGCGCTCCGCTCGGGGCCTCTACACCTCACTTCCAGTTCGCGAACGTGAATCCCTGTTAGCTATGCGCGATGAATATGGGTACCCACTACGCGAAGAGCAATGGCCCATAAGCCGAATGCTTAAAGGCGAGGTCATTACAGAGGGGAATGCGATAAACCTGGGGATGCGTACACTGGAAGGGCGGGAAGTAATACTGAATGTGAGTTGGACAGCCGTGCATGATTCTGAGGGGCGTATTGTGCGAGGGGTGATTATTTACCGTGATGTGACGGAACATCGCCAGTTGGAGCGCCAGGTAGCAGAACGTGCCAGCCTGCTTGAAGCTACCTTCGAGTCTATGGCTGATGGGGTGATCGTCTTCGATGGAGAAGGCCATCTCCTCGAGATGAACAGCGCTGCTCGTGAACTCCTTGGACTTGAAGTCGTGCCGGACTACTCCCTACAGTCGGTAGCTGGTTTAGCGTCTCCATATGCTATACGTGATGAGCACGGCCAGTTCCTCACTCTGGAGCAATGGCCACTGATTCGCGTACTGAGGGGAGAGGTGCTCAAGGATGCAACAGCGGTGGACGTTATGATTAAAGCACGGGACGGGCGCGAGGTGCAACTCAATGTGAGTGGGACACCAGTGTATGACCAGGAGGGGCGCATTGTCCATGCAGTGATTGTTATGCGGGATGTGACAGAACGTCGTCAATTGGAGCGCCAGACACGCGATGCACTCGAGGGTCTCTTGAAGATGGCCGAGCTACTCGTAAAAGTTCCTGAGAATAGTGCTAACCCACCTGATGCCATAGCCGATCAATCGGCGGTGGGCGACGATAAATCGGCCCCTACGCAGGTGGTGAGGGGTGTTGGCCAGCAACTGGCAGAGCTCACTTGCAGCATTTTAGCATGTCAACGTGTTAGTATTACCGCTATTGAAGCACAGACGGGTGAGTTACGCTCTGTAGGAGTCGTTGGAATCTCGTCAGAATTGAAACATCAGTGGGAGGCTCGGCGGCCAGGTTTTCATTTGAGTGAGCTACTGGCTAACTCTCCGCTCCAGGCAGATCTCCTTTCGCATGATGTGCTCGTCCTTGATATGACACAACCTCCTTTTCGAGATTGGCCCAATCCCTATAATATCCGCAAGGGGCTTCTTGTACCAATGCGCGTAGGTGAACAAATCGTCGGGTTTCTATCTTTGGACTATGGCAACATCGATCACGAGTACACCCAGGAGGAAATCGAACTTACCAGGGCTATTGCCAGACTTGCGGCATTTGTGCTTGAGCGAGAGCGGCTGTTGCAAGAACGGGAACAGGCGCATGCAAATGAACTTGCGCTGCGTGAGGCTAATCGACGGATGGACGAGTTCCTGGGTATCGTCAGCCATGAACTGAGATCGCCGCTTACGACTATCAAAGGCAATATCCAGCTCGCAGAGCGCCGCTTGAAGCAAGTTTTAGCCGAAGGGTTTGAAAGGCGCTCCGCTGAAGATAACCAGCTTGCCAACGACGTTGGGTCAGCTACGCGAGCGTCTACTGCTTCACAGTCAGGCAAGCTGCAAGGAGTGCGCGAGGCTTCGGCCCCTACCGGCGACCTGGTCGATAAATCGGCAGTGGGCGGCGAAGGAATTGATACGCGCTCCGCAAGCTCCGCTCAGGCCCCTACGGTATGGCAGGACAAGCTTGAAGTGGCACAAGACCTGCTTGAGCGAGCCGAGCGCCAGATTGGAGTGCTTAACCGCATGGTTGGTGACCTGATAGATATTTCGCGTATCCAGGCGGGAAAGTTGGAGTTGCAGATGGAGCCGAAGCCTTGCGACCTGGCAGATATTGTTCAGGAGGTTGTTCAGGAGCAACGCAAGGTCCATCCTGAGCGTACGATTCTTTTGGAGATACTGGCCGAAGGAATTGATACGCGCTCCACTGAAGATAACCAGCCTGCCAACGACGCTGGGTCAGCTACGCGAGCGTCTACTGCTTCGCAGTCAGGCAAGCTGCAAGGAGTGCGCTCCGCTCAGGCGGTGGGCGGCGATAACTTGGGCCCCTACGCGCCTGTGATTGCTGATGCTGATCGCATTGGGCAGGTGGTGACGAACTACCTGACGAATGCCCTCAAATACTCACCCGCCGGTCGACCTGTCGAGGTTCGGCTAGAGGTAGAGAAGCAGAAAGTCAGGGTGGCTCGTGTCTCTGTGCGTGATGAGGGGCCAGGACTCCCTCCTGAAGAGCAAGAGCGTGTCTGGCAGCGCTTTTACCGTGTACTTGGTGTTGAAGCGCAGAATAGTTCTGGAGTTGGGCTGGGACTTGGCTTGCATATCAGCAGGATCATTACTGAGCGACACCAGGGAGAGGTTGGTGTACAGAGTGAGCCAGGACGGGGCTCGATCTTCTGGTTTACCCTGCCGTTGGCAAAGGATATGGAGGAATAAATCGTGAAAGTAAGAAAGGTCAGAAACTGGATAACATTTGCAGGCGTAGCCGTAGGAGCTGTTGGTCTCTGGCTCGGAGTCAGGAGTTTTTTGCCCCAGCGCTGGAAAACCAATAGCTGGCCTCAGACAGAAGAGAGTCCTGTGCCTGCGCGACTGGCCGATCAATCGGCCCCTACAGTGTTTCCCGAAGTGAGTGTGTCGTTTTTGCGCTGTGGAAGTATCACGCTACTGGAATCGATAGCAATTCGGGGAGCTGGATTTGCTCCCTGTGTTATTTCACATAGTGCTGTACTCATACGACATCCCAGGGCAACGTTTTTGTATGATACGGGCCTCTGCATTGATATCTATACCTATCTGACCAATCAGTCGTTCTTCTTTCGTAAGACCCTGGCGAACTTTACATTTGAACGTTCTCTTAAAGAGAATCTCCAACAGGCTGGAGTTGGCCGCAACGATCTGGATTTCGCTCTACTTTCACATCTTCACTGGGATCATGTCAGTGGTATTCCTGATATTCCTGGCGTGCTCCTGCGGATCAACCGGGTCGAGTATGAAGCCGCACGCCTGGGATTGTTTGAGGCGAATCATGGACTTGTGCGCGAGTTGATGGGTGATAACCCGGTAGAGTTTTTTGATTGCGCTGGTCCAATATATGAAGGATTTCGTTCGAGTTACGATCTTTTTGGCGATGGTTCGGTCGTACTTGTGCCGTTGCCCGGCCATACAGCAGGCAATACAGGCATGTTTATCAATCGTTCCAACGGTCCCCGCCTGTTCCTGATTGGTGATGCTGCCTGGGTCTCGCAGAACTATCTGCGCCCGGCCACCATGCATCCTTTTATCTGGTCACGAGTGACAAGTGACGATGCAACTGCTCGCCAGACGCTGATTCAGTTGCATCACTTCGCAGGCCAGCATCCAGAGATTCCTATAGTTGCTATGCACGATGCTGCTCTACAAGAAGCGTTCATGGAGGGGGAGCAAGCGCAGGTAGCTAATGTGAAAAGCGTGAAGGCGCAGGAGTAATTTTGAACCGAAGAAGGGCGACCGGTAGAGTTTGCTTCGCTCAACAACTCATGTTATACTTGCAACGGTAAGAAGTAAGCTGTGCAAGAGAGGCATATTATGAACATGACCGGGACCCGAGGGCGCGATAAATCTATTACCTCTCCCCCCGAGAGGGTGCCCTACCGTCGAGGTAGGCGGCTTACCCTTGCTCGCTTTCAACAGATGGCCACTCTACACAGGAGCTATATGGCCCAGAAACCCTGGTGGCGTCGTTCCCTGGTCGGGTATCTACTGAGTATTCCTCTTGTTGCTCTTGGCTTACTGGCAGTGCTGGGGCAGGATTACTTAATGCCTCATAACTCCTTCCCTGGTGTCCCTTTGCTGATCTCTGTCCTGTTGGTAGCCCTGGGCTGGGGAGTTGGACCAGCACTGTTCTCCGTCCTGCTGAGTACGCTGGCTCTCGATTACTTTTATATTCATGCATGGGTATTCTCTCTTTTCACCTGGGATGGCCTGGTACAATTTCTGCCTTTTATCATTTCAGGGATTATTGTTGCCATCATCAGCGGTCAGCGCGAAGCTGCACGCATACGGGCACTGGCTGCAGAGCAAGAAGCGCTGATTGCTAAACAAGAAGAGCAAGCACGAGCGGACGAGCTGGCGAAAGCCAATCAACTGAAGGATCAGTTCCTCTCGATAGCCTCACATGAACTGAAGACTCCAATAACCACCATTCGTGGTCTGGCGCAGATTATGTTACGCCGCCTGTCAAAGCAATCGGACCTGCCGCCTGAGCAGGAGACAATACGTACTAGCCTGCAGAAGATCGATGAGCAGACAAATCGCCTGAATGCGTTAATCGAGGATTTGCTTGATCTCACCAGCATTCGCGCTGGCAAGATTCCTCTGCAACTGAAACGTTGTGACCTTGGCGAGGTCTGTCGTGGAGTCATCGAGGATCAACGTCTCCTGACCGGGCGTACAATTGAACTGGAGCTTCCTGCAGAAGCGGTGGTATTAAAGGCTGATAGTGATCGACTGGGCCAGGTCGTGACGAACCTTGTGAACAATGCCATCAAGTATTCCCCTGAAGACAGCCCTGTGCAGGTGCATGTAGACAAGCGGGATAAGCTGGCCGTTATCGAAGTGCGCGATGCCGGGCCGGGAATTCCTGCAGAGGAGCAAACCCGCATCTTCGAGACGTTCTATCGTGCGCCGAAGGCTCAAGCTTCGTCGAAAAACGGCTGGGGGCTTGGGCTGGCCATTTGCAAGGATATTGTTGAGCGCCACGGTGGGCGTATCTGGTGCGAATCGAAGCTGGGCGAGGGGAGTACGTTTATGGTGGAGTTGCCTCTGCGATGAGCCTTTACATGATCACCCTGGTCTTTGGCCTCCTGGTGGCGATCGTCGTACTTGCCACTGTGGCCACCCGCCTCCGCTTTCCCTACGCCATCGTGCTCGTGCTCGGTGGCCTCCTGCTCGGCTTCATCCCGGGTCTGCCCACCATCGAGTTGAATCCAGATCTGCTCTTGTTGCTCTTCCTGCCGCCGCTCATTTACTCTTCCGCATGGCTTACATCCTGGCGCGAGTTCCGGGCGAGTCTGCGCCCGATCTTGCTGCTCTCTGTGGGGCTTGTGCTGGTGACGACCGTCATCGTGGCAGCGGTGGCCCATGCCGTGGTGGGGCTCTCATGGCCCGTCGCCTTTGTGTTGGGGGCGGTGACCTCGCCTACGGATGCAGTGGCCGCCAGTGCGACCGCGCAGAGCGTCGGACTACCCCGGCGTATTGTGGCCGTGATTGAGGGCGAGAGCATGGTCAACGACGCCACCGGCCTGGTGGTCTATCGCTTTGCCGTGGCAGCGGTGGTCACCGGGAGCTTCTCACTAGTGCAGGCGAGCCTGCAGTTTGTGTTCGTCAGTCTTGGCGGATTGCTCGTTGGGCTCGTGGTCGGCTGGCCGGTCGCGTGGCTGCACCGCCACCTGGACGACGCCCCGATCGAGATCGCCATCACCCTGCTGACCCCTTTCGCGGCCTATCTGCTGGCGGAAGCCCTCGGGGTGTCAGGGGTGCTGGCCGTCATGGCGGCTGGCCTGTACTTGAGTCACCAGTCGTCGCGCTTTTTCTCCTCCAACACCCGGCTGCAAGCGAACGCCGTCTGGACTGTGCTCGTGTTTCTCTTGAATGGCTTCGTGTTCCTGCTCATCGGCCTGCAGCTGCGTAGCATCCTGGCTGCGCTGACGAGTCGCGCTCCACTTTCCCTGCTCTGGGATGCGCTGCTGGTCTGCCTCACGGTCATCGTCGTCCGCATCGCCTGGGGGGCTCCCACCGCGTTCTCTTCGCGCCTGCTGGGAAGATATCTCGGTGGGCGTCCAGCGCCGCCCGCCTGGCGCAACGTGTTGGTCGTCGCCTGGACGGGCATGCGCGGTGGGGTGTCACTGGCAGCGGCGTTGGCCTTGCCGCTTACCGTTGCAGGTGGCGGGTTGTTCCCGGAGCGTGACCTGGTGCTCTTTTTGACCATTTGCGTCATTCTGGCCACACTGGTGGGGCAAGGGCTGAGTCTGGGCCCCTTGATCCGCCTGCTCCACCTGCATGAGGATGGGTCACGCGAGGCGGAACACGCCCAGGCGCATCTGGCAGCCGCACGTGCCGCGCTCTCCCGACTGGACGAACTGGCCTCAGAGGAGTGGGTCCCAGAGGAATACATGACCCGCCTGCGTTCCGTCTATGAAGACAAGATCAAGGACTTCAGCAGGCGGGCCGACGGAGCCGATGCGGCAGACGAACAGGATGGCCATCACCCGGCGGCCAAACGCCGTCTGCGTCAGGAGGTGCTCCAGGCCGAGCGAGCGGCCGTCATCCGCCTACGCGATCAGGGACGCATCGATGATGAGGTGCTACGTCTGGTCGAGCGGGAACTCGACCTGGAAGAGCAACGACTCCAGACAGACCTGTAAGTGGTGGCATAGAACAGACAGGAAGCAGTGCTCTCGATACAAGAAAGCGAGGATGACCAATGCATGACCTCCATCAACAGGTGACCGTGAAGAGACTGGAACGGGTGCTGATTGCATTTTTCTTGGCGTGTGCTCTGTTTGTGGTGGTGGTGTATGTCGCTGCACCATCCGTTTACACGACAGTGCTCTTGCTCTCTGCATCGCCGCAGGACCGTTATCCCTTCCCCGCGACGTTGTTTCTGGTGGCCCTCTTGGGGTTTATCGCCGTCGTGATCGTCGGCGTGGTGCGCCATTGGCGCTGGCTGTTCTGGTTACTGCTGGTGGCTTTTGGTGCCTCCATCCTGCAGATTCCAGCGACGATCTTGCAACTGATAAGGGTTGTTCCTGACCCTTTCTCTTACCCTGCCTGGTACAGTCTGAGTCGGATGGGTGTGGCTCTTGTTGAAGTCGGACTCGCGGTGTGGATGATCCAGATCTATCGGCGTCATGGCGTGTGGGCGATGGGGAAGAAGAGCAGGAAGATGCCAAACGAAGAAACATCCTGAATGGTACTACCGCTCTCCCAAGACTAGACGAATCTAGACCTGGGTCAGAACCTGTCATGGTTCCGATTTGATTTCCAAGCGGTTGGTCCCTGTTTCAGAACCCGTCCCCGGACCCCGGATGGTGAGTCCTAGCCCGTTGAACCGCAAGGCACGCCGAGAGGAGACCTCCCGACGGCCCGAGCAGGGCAACCCCAAAGCCTTGAGCGTGCGTGTTAAGCCGTTGCGTGCAGCATTCTCATCGCGGATATGGTGGCTGGTACAGTCCTCTGCTGGGCAGTCCCATTCGCGGATCTCTGGGGGAATACCGCCCTGGACCACAAAGCCACAGTCGTGGCAGGTGCGCGTCGAGCCGCCTTCCTCCCATTCGAGGTACTGTTTGCCGGATCGCAAAGCCACCCAGGCCAGCACGTGCTTAAATCGCCTGTTCAAGGATTGGTTGTTCATGGCGCGGCGCATCTTCTTGGTGATCCCCCCGCCGTGCGGGACATAGTCCCCGATGCCGACCACATCGTAATCGTGATAGAATCGATTGGCGACCGTGTACAGGAACTGTTTGGTCTGTTCTCGCCGTCTCCGGTACAGGTCTTGCAGGTGCGCATTGAGCATCACCCAGCGATGAGAAGGCAACCAGAACTGCGAGCCATCTGGGCGCGTGATGAGCCGAGACTTCTTTTGGCACTGGTCCCGTTTCGCTTTGAGCTGATCGATGCGTTTCTCCAGTGTTTTGAGAAAATACGGATTGTGGATTTCGCTCGCCTGACCATCAGTTCCGACAGCATAGGCGAAGTTTTTGTCAGGGCGCAGAGGCAGGCCCATGGGCAGCCGCCGCTCAACGCTGAAGACCACACTGTAGAGGTGACCTTCTTTGACGATGCGGCACTGGCGGATGTGCTCGTGATTGACCCAAGGTGGCAGCGCCTCTGAAAGCGTGAGCGCGAGGCTGAGTTGTTTGCCCGATACATCCTGGCCCAGACTAAGGGTGAGGGTCCGTCCAGAGAGGGCATAGCCCTTCCAAGGTTCGTCGTACTGAAGGGAGAACCACTTGCGTTTCCAGGCGCGGAACTTCGGCCAGTTCACGACGTTGGCCCGACGCCCGTGCTTGCCGTCCTGGTAATCTCTGATGGCTTTGGAGAGGCGCAGGGCCGCATTCTTGAGGACCGAGGAGTAGACGGCTTTGAGAAAGGGATGCGGCCCTTTCAGGCCAGGAATCAGGTTGCGCAAGCCGCGTTCGCTATACAGGGTCAGGCCGACTTGCTTGTCCTGCGTTTCCCGATACTGCTTGCGCAGCGCATTGGCCTGTTCGAGCAGCTTGTTGTAGAGCCAGTTGGCAATCTTGGATTGCGAATCAAGGATGGCAGCCTGTTCAGGCGTCACTTGAAGCGGGATCTTGACGACTGATTTCATCAGCCACCTCCTTGAACACTTATTCAACTTTTCCCTAGTTTACCGCGAAACCTCTCCCATGTCAAGAAATATCCAATTTTTTGGTAACTGCTCTCTACCCCCTATTCGTCGCTGTCCCGTGGGACGAGATGAATATCGATGTCTGTACTGAGCCGCAGCAGGCGGTTGATGATCGAGCCACGGATCAGTTCTTCCCAGCGACTGCGTGCAGGTTGGCCCAGCACAATCTGCGTCACCTGCCGCTCTCTGGCAATCTCAACCAGTGTCCTGGCGATATCGCGACTGCTCGTGCGGATGACCTCGGCCCCCAGGTCTTCGGCGAACACAGCGTGCTCCTCCAGGCGGCGTAGTGCTGCTTCCCGGTGCTTCTTCGCCTCGCTGCCATACCTGAGCCATCCGATAAGCTTGCTCGTGAAGGCAAGAGAGCCTTCAGGCTGGATCGAGACGGCGATCAGGTCGGCATGCAGGCCGTGGGCCAGCCGCCAGGCGTCGCGGATGACCTGGCGCGTGTGCGGTCGGTGATCAAAGCCCACCAGCACCCGCTCGGTAGCGGGCCAGGTCTCCTTGATCCCGTGTTCGGTCATGTACTGCTCGAGCTGTGTTTCAGTTTTCTCGGCGGTGCGCCGCAGCGCCATTTCGCGCAGCGCGGTCAGATTCCCTTCGCGGAAGAAGTTATCCAGCGCAGCATCGATGCGTTCGGGCGGATAGATATTGCCATGCTTCATGCGCTGCCGCAGGGCATGCGGGGAGATATCGATCAACTCCACTTCGTCGGCCTGGTCCAGTATCCAGTCGGGCAGGGTTTCGCGCACGCGCACGCCTGTAATAGTCGCCACCAGGTCGTTCAGGCTCTCCAGGTGCTGGATGTTGAGGGTGGTCACCACGTCGATGCCCGCATCGAGGATCTCCAGTACATCCTGATAACGTTTCACATGTTTGGAGCCGGGCACGTTGGTGTGCGCCAGTTCATCGATCAGCACCACTTTGGGATGCCGGGCAATGATGGCCTCGGTGTCCATCTCTTCGAGCGTCACCCCGCGGTACGTGACCTTCTTGCGTGGGATGACCTCCAGATCACCCAGTTGCGCCAGCGTGCGGGGGCGGCCGTGCGCCTCCAGGTAGCCCACGACAACGTCGGTGCCCCTTCCTTCGCGGCGATGTCCCTCATTGAGCATGGCATAGGTCTTGCCCGCTCCGGCTGCCGCGGCCAGGTAGACGCGCAGCCGCCCGCGCTTCCGCTGGTGGCTATCCGTTCCAGAAGGCGCCGGAACAGCCTCAGCAGGCCTGGGAGCTTCCAGGTCGCTATCGCGCAAACCGTAGCGCCGCAGGAGTTCCTCTGGATCGGGCCGTCCCTCCTCGCGTGGGTGTTGTTTGTCGGGCGGTTGCTCGGCCATGGTCTTCCTATTTTTTCAGCGCGTCCAGCGCCAGGTTCAAGTCGAGCACGTTGACATGGGGTTCACCAAAGATCCCCAGGAAACGTCCCTGCACATGATCCATCACAAGCTTTTGCACCTCGCTCTGGCTGAGTCCGCGTGCCTGGGCCACGCGGGGCACCTGGTAGAGCGCTGCTGCAACCGAGATATCCGGGTCCAACCCAGATCCTGATGCGGTCACGAGGTCTACGGGGACCGGGCCGGGTGGTGCGTTCGGGTTCTCTTTCTTCACTTCGGCGATGCGCTGCTGCACTGTCTTGATCAGCGTCGCATTGGTCGGCCCCAGGTTCGAGGCCCCCGAGTTCTCCGCGTTGTATGGCTGACTCTTGCTTCCGTCATTTGAGAGCGTCGCTGAGGGTCGCCCGTGGAAGTACCTGGGCGAGGTCCAGTACTGCCCGATCAGGGAGGAGCCGACCACCTGCCCGTTGGCATAGCGCAGGCTGCCGTTAGCCTGATCGTGGAAGAGCAGTTGGGCCAGGGCTGTGACGATCCCCGGATAGATCAAGCCAGTAAGCACTGTCAAGAGCAGCGTCAGCACCACCGCCGGACGGATATAGTTGTGGATGATTTTCTGCCAGGTTGAGCGCTCTGGTGGGCGCTCAACCGTTGAGCCGGGAGAGGCCTGAGTACCATTGCTCATAGTTCACCAAACTTCCTTCTTCTCCAATGTTGCTTAGAGCGTCAGGTGTAACACCTGCAGCACCAGGTCAATGGCTTTAATGCCAATGAATGGGACAATGATCCCACCAAGGCCATAGATCAGCAAATTTCGGCGTAACAGCGGACCCGCTCCGATCGGGCGGAATTTGACCCCGCGCAGCGCCAATGGGATCAGCACGATGATGATCAGGGCGTTGAAAATCACCGCGGATAGGACGGCGCTATGAGGCGTTGCCAACTGCATGACATTCAGCGCGTTCAACTGTGGATACGTCACGGCAAAGGCCGCCGGGATGATCGCGAAGTACTTGGCGACATCGTTGGCGATGCTAAAGGTCGTGAGCGCCCCGCGCGTGATCAACAGTTGCTTCCCCACCTCTACTACCTCGATCAGTTTGGTCGGGTTGGAGTCGAGATCGACCATATTGGCTGCTTCTTTGGCTGCCTGCGTTCCCGTGTTCATCGCCACGCCGACATCCGCCTGGGCGAGCGCAGGCGCATCATTGGTGCCATCACCCGTCATCGCCACCAGCCGCCCACCACCCTGCTGCTCGCGAATGAGCTTCATCTTCGTCTCCGGCGTTGCTTGCGCCAGGAAGTCATCAACGCCAGATTCTTTTGCAATCGCCGCAGCCGTCAGAGGATTGTCCCCCGTGATCATGATCGTACGGATGCCCATGCGTCGCAACTCATCGAAACGTGCACGCATCCCGCCCTTCACAATGTCCTTGAGTTCGATCACGCCCAGCACGCGAGCCTGCTCCTTCGCTCCATTGGAGCCTGCCTCCGTCTCTGCAACGACCAGGGGCGTACTGCCCACCCGCGCAATTCCATCGACGATTTGCTGCAGTTCGGAATTCGGCGACGTATCACCGCCGTGCTCGGCAACGTAGGCGGCGACGGCGTCCGCCGCGCCCTTGCGAATGGTGAGGACTGCTGATGTCGCTCCATCTCCCTGGCTCGCTCCATTCAGGTCCACCCCGCTCATGCGCGTCATCGCCGAGAACGGAATGAAGGTGGCGGCTCCCGGCTCCACCTCCTCTGAGAATCCATAGCGCTCGCGTGCCAGCGCGACAATCGAGCGTCCCTCCGGGGTCTCGTCCGGGAGGCTGGAGAGGAAGGCCGCACGAGCAAGGTCCCGCTCGTCCACGCCGGTGAGCGGGACGAAGCGCGTCGCCTGGCGATTGCCCAGCGTAATCGTGCCGGTCTTGTCGAGCAAGAGCACGTCAACATCGCCCGCTGCCTCGACCGCACGTCCGCTCATGGCCAGCACATTGCGCTGCACCAGCCGGTCCATGCCCGCGATACCAATGGCCGAGAGCAGCCCACCGATGGTCGTCGGGATCAGGCACACCAGCAGCGCAATCAGGGTCGTGACCGAGACGGGATTGCCCGAATAGATCGCAAAGGGTTCCAGGGAGACCACCACCAGCACGAAAATGATCGTCAGGCTCGCGATCAGGATATTGAGCGCGATCTCATTCGGCGTCCTCTGCCGTTTTGCTCCTTCAACCAGGGCAATCATGCGGTCCAGGAAGGTCTGGCCAGGATTGGCACTGATCTGCACCACGATCCAGTCCGAGAGGACCCGCGTGCCCCCGGTGACTGCGCTGCGGTCGCCGCCGCTCTCGCGAATGACGGGGGCGGACTCTCCTGTGATGGCGGACTCGTCCACCGAGGCCACACCCTCCACCACGTCGCCGTCGCCGGGGATGACATCACCAGCTTCTACCAGCACCAGGTCGCCTTTACGCAACTCTGGAGCCGCCACCTCTTGCACCGGCCCAAAGCGATCGCGGCTCTTCAGGCGCTTCGCCATGGTGGTCGTACGGGCCCGGCGCAGCGTGTCGGCCTGCGCCTTGCCGCGCCCCTCAGCCATCGCCTCAGCAAAGTTGGCAAACAGCACGGTGAACCATAGCCAGACGGCCACTGCGAGCACGAAGATCGTCTCAGCAGTTAACTGGTCGCGGGTGAAGGTCGCCGTCGGTTGGGTAAACAGCAGGCGCACGAACTCGATAGTCGTGATCACACTACCGATCTCCACCACAAACATCACCGGGTTCTTGACCTGCCAGCGCGGATCCAGTTTCTTGAAGGAGTCCGGGATGGCACGCCGGATGATCCTGCGGTCCCAGATCGAGATGGCCCCCTTGCGACGGGTCTTCCACTGTTTTACTTCTAATGAATCGATGCTCATCTCAGAACGTCCTCCCCGCTTGCATCAGCAACTGTTCAACAATCGGCCCCAGCGAGTATGCCGGGAAGTAGGTGAGTGCTCCCACGATCAGGATCACACCAATCAACAGGCCCACGAAGAGCGGTCCGGTCGTGGGGAAGGTGCCCAATCCCGCAGGCACCACCCGCTTCTTGACCAGCGAGCCGCCAAAGGCCATGATCGGGATCAAGAAGGCGAAGCGGCCAATCAGCATTGCGAGTCCTCCCGTCCAATTGTAAAAGGGCGTGTTGCCCGCAAGCCCGGCAAAGGCGGACCCGTTGTTGCCGTTGGAGGAGGTGTAGATATAGAGTATCTCTGACAGCCCATGCGGGCCTGGGTTGAGGATAGAGCTCGTACCCTGTGGGATCACACTGGCCACGGCCGAAAAGCCCAGGATCGAGGCGGGTAAGATCAGCAGAGCGAGCGCCGCCATCATCACCTCTTTGCGCTCGATCTTCTTGCCAAGGTACTCCGGCGTGCGCCCTACCATCAGGCCCGCGATAAAGACCGCGATGATGGCAAACATCAGCATGCCGTAGAGCCCCGAGCCGACCCCTCCAAAGATGATCTCTCCCAGCGCAATGTTGGTGAGCGGGATCATGCCGGCGAGCGGCGTGTAACTATCGTGGAAGCTGTTGACCGCTCCGCACGAGGTATCGGTTGTGGTCACGGCCCACAGTACCGACTGGGTGATGCCGAAACGCACCTCCTTGCCCTCTATGTTGCCCCCTGCCTGGGAGTCTGTGACGGCCTGGTTTGCGCCCACATTGGAGAGCAGGGGGTTGCCTACCTGTTCTGCTGGTAGGGCGACTGCTATCCCCATCAGGAAGACAATGGCTGAAGCGGCCCACAGCACCCAGCCCTGCCGCGTATCGCCCACCATCTTGCCGAACATGTAGAACAACCCCGCCCCGATGGAGAAGATCGCGAGTAACTCAAGCAATTCTGTCACCATGTTGGGGTTCTCAAAGGGATGGGCCGAGTTGGCGTTGAAGAAGCCACCGCCATTGGTGCCCATCTCTTTGATAATCTCCTGCGAGGCGACCGGCCCTTGCGCAATCACCTGCGTCTGCCCATCGAGGGTATGCACAACCATGTAGGCGTTGAAGTTCTGGATGACGCCCTGCGAGACCAACACGAGCGCGCCCACGATCGAGATGGGGAGTAAGATGTAGAGCACGCAGCGGGTCAGGTCCACCCAGAAGTTGCCCAGGTGCTGCGCGCTGCGGCGTGCAAGCCCCCGTACCAGGGCGACCGCCAGCACTATGCCGGTCGCGGCAGAGACGAAGTTGTGATAAGCCAGCCCGGCCATCTGGGTCAGATAGGTCATGGTCTGCTCCCCGGCGTAGTTTTGCCAGTTGGTGTTGGTGGTGAAGCTAGCAGCGGTATTGAAGGCCAGCTGCGGCTCAACATTCCCCAGTCCCTGGGGATTCAAGAAGGCCGGGTGCCACTGCTGGGTGCGCTCCAGGAGATACAGGAGCAGCATGCCCGCCACGCTGAAGACCAGCATGGCGATGACGTAGCCCCACCACTTCTGTTCTTCCTCGGGATTGATGCCGCACAGGCGGTAAAACAGGCGCTCGACAGGAGCGAAGACCGGCGTGAGCCAGGTGCGCCTCCCGGAGAACACGGCGGTCAGGTAGAGGCCCATCGGTTTGGTGATGAGCAGCACAATGGCTAGAAAGATCAGCATCTGCAGGACACTATTGAGTGTTACAGGCATAGGTTTTCCTCACTTCATGAAATCGAAAGAATTTTATATCGATTAAAATTTTTCAGGCGCAAGCAGCGCAAACACGAGATAGATGATCACGCCGAGCGTAACAATGCCCAACAGGATGTACTCCAGGGGTGAATTCATATCTCCTCCTTCCTTTCTTGCCTACAGGCGCTCACAGCCTACAGTGAAGCTGATGAACGCAAGAAACGATACCAGGGTCACTACCACCACGATCAGATCAAGCATACAGTTCCTCCTCGTTGGATTGTGGGTTCTCGGAATCGCCAGCCTCTCCAGTTCCATATGGTCTAACCATGGTATACGCCGCGCCACCATTCCTGCGGCTTGCGGCCTCCGCAGCCAGGCGCAGGAGGGCCTCCATCGGAAACGGCTTGGGCAGGTAGGCCAGCGGGTGAAACTCTGCCAGGCGACGTGGACTCACCCGCACAGCCGAAAGCACGACCACGGGGAGGCGCTGGGAGTCACCCTCGAACACCTCAGGATGAAGCCGCCCTTCCCGTTGCGCCGTCCGTAGCACCTCCCAGCCGGTCTGATCGGGCAGGCAAATGTCCAGGATGATGAGATCGAAAGAATCCGTCTGCAGGTGGGCCAGCGCCGTCCGCGCATCCCCTGCGGTACGGACGGCGTGCCCACGTACCTGGAGATTCCGTTCGATCAGGTCGCGCAGGACCTCATCGTCTTCCACCAGTAAGATGCGTGCTCCTGGCATACACATCGTCTCCTTTCCTTGTCCGGGACAGGTTCAACCCCGGTGGTGCTCTTCCGTTCTGATCCGGAGAGGTCCCTCCACTTCTGGTGTGTCCTGTACCGATCTGGCGTCTTCCTTGTCCCTGCGTAGCCACGACAGGAACCGAGTGCCCAGGAGGCTGTGCAGTGGGCTGCCCAGTGGTCGTGCCGGTGCTCGTTTCGCGTGGGCTGGCAGGCGAATGAGCACAAGCGATGTGGGTGGTGCCTCAAGCAAGCGCTTCATCTCGTCTGCAGGCAACAGGGCGTCCTTCCCCTCACGGCTCACGAGGACGAGACTGTCACAGTGCAGGTCACGTGTGAGCAGCGTGATACTCTGAAGCACATCAACAGTGAAGACTTCGTAGCGTTCCACCGTGATTTCATATCGAGCAGCCTTCCACTTGACCGCCTCCAGGAAGTCTTTCGACTGCTGGATGTGCTCAAGACGGGCTCCCTCCGGCCCGGGCCTGTGCGGGGTAGAGATCAGTGAGACTGCGACCAGTGTGGCCCCAGTGCTTTCCGTCATGCGTACCACGTAATCAATGGCACGCATGTCTACTCCGTGTGTAAAAGGCAGCAGCCAGCGTGGTGTGTTCATCGTACTCTCCTGAGAACGAAGTGAATAGGCTGGTGCATGTGGCTTCCTTCTCCTTGCCAGTGTAATGCTGGGATCAATCCCTTCTCGTTTGCCAACTCCAGAACCAGTTCCTCCTCCTCAGTCTAGCTTACGGGAAGTCAATGGAATCTATAGAGAAAAAGCAAATATCTCAAAATATACTCAAGATAGGATAGTTGACCAGGTTTCTCTCCCAGATCGGGAAGGACTGCCAATGAATTGGCACTCCGTGTATGGATTACCCACATCATGACCCGATTCACTCACATCGTGTCTACAGCCTCCAAGCCGTTGAGAGGCCGCCTCAACCACCATGTTACGATGATGAGAAACCAGGTGATGATGATGGTAATCCATACACTCCGTGCTGGATAAATCCGCACTCTACAGATGCCTGAGAATGATCCCATGGTTCTTGTCGGAACACTTCTTTAGACTTTTCGGCAATTTCTTGAGGGTTTCTTGAGAATCGCAGGGCTATACTATGCTAAGGCACTGCTGGTATATCAGCAGTGTTTTTATACCTTTGGAGGGTTTTTATGGTCAGCAAAGTAGGGCCGGACGTGACAGAAGCGAAGGGTGCAACTGCCGATGTACCACAGGAAAGTCATGGTCTCCGACGTGCTGTAGGTGTCTGGGGTTCATACACCTGGGGCTATGCAGATGTTGGAGCCGATGTATATGTTGCACTTGGTATCGTTATGGCGGCGGCTCAGGGAGCTACCAACGTTGCCTTTCTTTTTGCCGGGCTGGTCTATGTAATGGTTGGCCTCGCCTATACAGAACTGGCTGCCGCTTACCCAATGGCAGGAGGCGGTCAATTCTACGTTCTGCGCGGCCTGGGCGACCTCTGGGGATTTGTTGCGGGTTGGGCGGTGCTGCTGGACTTTACGATCGACATTGCGCTGTTTGCGCTGGCCTCAGCGGGCTATATCAACTTCTTTTTACCGGCGCTCAATGGGCATGTGGATCTCCATCTGCTCGGGCTCACCTTCTCCGGCGTTCAACCATTCTTGATTCTGGAAGCGACCTTCTTAGTTGTGATGCTGACATCTCTTAACATTCTGGGGGTGCGCGAATCCACAAGATTCAATGAGATTCTCGGTGCGCTGGATATCTTCAGCGAATCGGCGATACTGTTCTTTGGGTTCCTGTTTGCTTTCAATCCCACACTGCTCATCCACCAGATGGTCACAGCGTGGCCTGATCCCTACCATCTGGCATACGGGGCGTCGCTTGCGATCATCTCATTTGTGGGTTTGGAGTCGATCAGCCAGGCCAGTCAGGAGACGATACGACCCGGCAAGATTGTGCCACGCACCTCGATTGCACTGATCCTGACCGTGCTGATCTACGCCCTGGCCTTCTCAAACCTGAGCCTGGCGATGTTGCCGTGGCAGAGTGTCGTCGAGCACAATGGCGACCCTGTTGCCTGGCTGGCCAGCCATATTCCGATTCTTGGCCTGATTGTTGGACCCTATGTCGCATTGTTGGGGGCCACGCTCCTCCTGATCTCCTCTAACTCCGGGGTCTTCGGTGCCTCTCGCATCACCTACTCGATGGCTCGCTTCGACCTGCTGCCACGCTGGTTCGCCAAGGTGCATGCGAAGTTCCGCACGCCGATTCGCACACTGATCGTCTTTTCTGGCATTGCGCTGCTGGAACTGTGGCTGGCCGGTCTCTCACCCAATGCCTATGATGTGCTTGCCAATATGTACGCATTCGGTGCCGCAACTGCCTATATGCTGGTGTTCGTTTCGCTGCTGGTGTTGCGTTTCACAGACCCATGGACGCCGCGCCCCTTCAAAGTCCCCCTGAACATCAGGCTGCGGGGCAAAGATGGTGAGGTGCGGCTCTTGCCGATTGTCGGCGTACTTGGTTTTCTGGGTATCAGCAGTATTTTCCTCCTCGTTGTGTTCACCCACACGATTGGACGGATTGCTGGTCCCGCCTGGATTGTACTGGGGCTGCTGATCTACTTCTGGTATCGGCGCTACAGGAAGCTCCCGCTCCGTAAGCGCGTGAAGCGAGACTGGGAAAAGGAGCAACTACTCGTCTATAAGGATGCTGGTGAGTACGACCTTGCGGATGAACTTCGCGAGAATCTTGCTCGCAAGCGCCGCCTGCACGGTGAATCTGATAGGGAAAGCAAACGACCTCTCGGCAGACAGGTAGTCGATGTGCCCATTCAATCCACTTCTAAAGGTGAACATCGTCGGAAGCGCAAAGGAGGTGCAGAATGAAAGAACAGCCACGCGGCCCCAATCCATCCCGCCAACGCCGCTCGATCGCGGCTGAACCAAGGCACTTCGCCAACGACGCTAGCGCGTCTAGTGCTACGCACTCAGGCGAAGTGAAAGGAGTGCGCGCTACGCGCTCAGGCGGGATGCAAGGAGAGCGACTGTCGCCGCGTGAACGCTACCGCGCCCTGGTCAGCCTGCTCATTATTCCGCTTGGCATGATCATTGTTGTGCGTGCAATGATGGTCGGGGTTCAGGCATGGACATTGATCGTGCTTGGGCTGGCTTTTGTCGGGCTGGGGATTGTGCGACTGCGCGTGTATGTCCAGCAGGTCCATGCCCAGGGTGTGACGACGAGCAGAAGAAAGCGAGTGTAACGTATGTTATCTGTGGGAGTGGAGCTACTCACTACCAATCCTTTACAGATCACCGTCATCGGTGTAGCTATTGCCATCGTGTTTCTCGCCTCTATTGTAGGCATTCTGGGTTGGATGCTGCGCGTGCCAAAAGAGACGGAACGCACGCGGACCGCTACAAAGGCGGTGCGTTCGGTAAATAAGCTATCGCGTATCCTTGTGCCACTCATCAGAAAGAATGATGTGACAGATCGTATTGTTGCATTGGCTGCACAAATGGCACGGCCTCGGAACGGCAGCGTCGAGTTGTTGGCCGTGGTCGAGGTGCCTTTTATGCTTCCACTCGATGCCTACGTAGAGGAGGATGAGAAACAGGTACTCGAATTGCTCGATCGTGCCGGATCGGTAGCCTCGCACTATGCGATCAGAGTCACAAAGCGCGTACTGAAAGCACGGGCTGCCGGGGCGGCCATCGTACACGAAGCGGAGGATCGAGCCGTAGACCTGATCCTGATTGCAAACAGCCCGGTTCGTGTGCGAGGAAATCTGCAGCAGGTCGATCCAGCCGTCGAGTACGTGCTGAAAAATGCTCCCTGTGAGGTGCTGGTGCTCAGCCAGGGGCTGACAAACGTCATGAGCGATGCCCGAAGAGAGACGGGGGAGGAGGTTATGATGGCAGGGAGAGCATGATAAGTCAGTAAGTTAGTGGCTACTCTTCTGCCGTGAAGCGGTAGCCAACTCCCGGAATGGTGAGGATGAAGCGAGGATGAGCAGGGTCTGGCTCAATTTTTCGGCGCAGCTGGCCGATATAGACATGCAGGTAATGAGCTTCGGCACCATAGCCAGTCCCCCACACCTGGGAGAGTAACATGTGGCGTGTCATGATCTTCCCCTGGTTTTTAATCAAGACTTTGAGCAAGTCATACTCGGTGGGCGTTAACTTCACCTCTTGACCGTTGACTTGCACTAACCGTTGGGCGAAATCAACGGTCAAAGGTCCTGCCATAAAAATTGGCTCTGTTCCGGATTCCACCTGGGCAGCGTGACGGAGTGCCACCCGTATGCGTGCCAGGACTTCGTTCATCCCAAACGGTTTGGAGACATAATCATCGGCACCAAGGTCGAGTGCGAGCACCTTGTCACGCTCGGTATCCTTCACCGAGAGCACGATGATCGGGAGATTGGACTGTGCTCGTATTCGCTTACAGACCTCTAAGCCACTGATGCCTGGCAGTCCAAGGTCAAGCACTACCAGGTCAGGCCGATGCTGGGCGATCTCCTCCAGGGCTTCTTCACCATTGTTTGCTGTGAACACCTGGTAGCCATGTGCTGTCAGACTGCGTTGCAGAGCGCGCAGAATCTCGATTTCGTCGTCAACGACTAAAATACGTGCGCCACTTTTACTCATGAGGTATATTCCTTCGAAATGCGAGCTTCCAACGCCGCTCGGTTGCAGCTGAACGAAGCCACCGCGACAACGCTGCTGTCGCAGCTTCTCTGAAGACGTTCGGAAACGCCGCTGTCGCGGCTAGCCTTCGGCTCATCCGAACGAGAAGCTTGCGCCTCGGCTCAGACGCGGTGCAAGGTGCGCCGCGTCAGGAAGCTCGAAAGGCGTCCTTTGCCTCTCCCAATGGTAATGTAAACCGAAAAATCGCACCTCCACCCTGCCGATTTTCTGCCCAGATACGACCACCATGCGCCTCAATCAATCCCCGGCTCACTGCTAAGCCCAGTCCTGAGCCTCTGGAATCGCCTGGGCTCCTTTGTACTCGATAGAACTTATCAAAGATCCGTTCCAGGTCCTCTGGAGGAATGCCGGGGCCACGATCAGCTATGCTTACAAGTATCTGCTCACCCTTGACCTCCACACTTATTTCAATAGGCGACGTAGCTGGTGTGTAGCGTGCAGCATTCTCGATGAGATTGGTCAGTACTTGATCGATCTGTAAGTAGTCCAGCTCTACTACTGGTGGCTCATTCGGCACCAATCCATCCCGCCAACGCCGCTCGGTCGCGGCTAGCGCTAGGCGCTCAGGCGGAATGTAAGGAGTAGGCAAGGAGACCTGTACTGTTCGTCCTTGCAGGAGTGGCTGCATGTGTCCCAACACGTCATGAATCAACTCATCTACAGGATACCACTCTTTTTCAGGTTGAAGCGCACCCCCTTCGATGCGTGACATGTCCAGTAAATTCTCTACCAGCCGATCGAGTCTGTCAGACTCGCGCTCGATGGCAACAGCAAAACTGCGACGTGCTTCCTCATCCCATTGTACATCCTCCTGAAGGAGGCTACTGGCAGCAGCCTTGATCGATGCAAGTGGTGTGCGAAGGTCATGGGAAACCGAGGAGAGGAGCGCAGCACGCAGAGCATCCGTTCGTCGCAACACCTCGACTTGCCAACTCTCTCGACGCAAGCGGGCACGTTCGATCAACAGGGCAGCTTGATCCAGAAAGGTGCGGAAGAACGCCGTTCGGGGAGAAAGTTCTTCCTGGCCTCGGCCCACGAGACCCACAAGGGGTCTCGCTACATTTTGGGTGTCCTCCACCTCGCCCCGCCCCACGAGACCCCTTGTGTGTCTCGCTACATTAGAAAATAATCTCGAATCATCCTCGATGAGCAGGAAGAGAACACCCACCGCTTTTTGTCCCGTTCTCAGTGGAATTATTCTGCGAGATTGATGCAAGGAATGCTCCGTTGCAGTGCGATGAACACTCCCCTCTGATGGAGGGTCTGTAGATGTGTGGAATGCATGGTATGCTGGAGTTACCGGGGAAACCTGCTGCAATTCTCCCGTCTGGCTTTGAGCCATTATCCGTGCTGCCACTGCCTCTTCATCAGGCAAAAGTTTCACCTGGTCTGCCGGGTCAAGTATGCTGGCGCTGGCCTGCAACGTCAGTTTTCCCTTTTCATCAGGCAGAAGCAGGGCAGACTCGCGCACTCCCCAGGAGGAGAAAACATCGACAATGGCATGCGCAATGATGCTCAACTGCCGTTGCAAATCTTCCTCGCGATTCGTCGCACGTACCAGGTCGTAGAGAATACGTGTCTCTTGTTCTCTACGGCTGGCCTCATCCGCACGCTGCCGCAGTGCCGAAGCCAATTGTCCCGTAATAATTGCTGTCACCAGAAAGACGAAAAGTGCCAGCCACTCTTCAAGTTTGTCGATAGTAAAAGTGTAGAGTGGAGGGATAAGGAAAAAGTCAAAGGAGAGGAAAGCAACAAGCGAAGCGAGAGCAGCGGGATAGAGTCTGCGTGTACTCGCCAGGGCCAGCACAACCAGTAGATAAACAAGCGAAATGTTCGGGATGCGCGGGTAGAGGTGAAATGCGTAGATAATGCCCGTTATCGACAACGCCCCTACTATCCCCAGAATGCTGTCAATGACGTAACGTCTCCAGTTTGCTTCTTCTCTCTCTGCCAGTGTTGGCAGGTGCTCAGTAAAGTTCATCCTCGTCTTCCCTTGTGCTCAGTTCGATGAAAGAGAAACCCATGCTTCAATAATATAAGCATAGGACGCGGGGAGTAGACAGTCAAGAGTGGCTTAATACTGACATCGCCTCACAAATGGGGATGCAGGGAAGGCTTGCTGCATCTTTTTAGCAATTAACAGTCGAAGAGGTTGCTGAAGAATTATACTCTAGCCTATTCTTCCTAAGGAACGGATTTTCATCCCCCGCATGAATGACGGGGCTTTCAATCCCGGTTTTCTGTAACGGTGACTCAAACAATTCCTCAAACAGTCATGACGCAAAATCAGAGTGTTATATGGACTTTTATTGACTGAAGGCACAGTGTCCCCTATAATGACATAAACACACTGATATCTAAAAAGGAAACGGATACAGACATGATTGATCGCGAGACTGTGAAGAACGTCGCAAAACTTGCCCGGCTAGGGATGAGCGAACAAGATATCGAAGTTTTTGGCAGCCAGCTCTCCGTCATACTGGAGAATATTGCGATATTGAGAGAGGTAGACGTGAGCGGGGTTTCACCAACGGCACATGCATCCCGCCTCAGCAATGTGATGCGAGCAGATATTCCCGAACCATCATATCCACCAGAGGCGCTGCTTGCCAATGCCCCGGCTCAGGAGGACAATTGTCTGAAGGTTCGTGCGGTGCTGGAGGAGTCTTAAGTTATGACTGAACTCTATGAATTGACCATTTCTGAAGCAGGAGAGTTGTTACGGGACCGCACAATCTCCTCGGTCGAACTGACACAAGCCTATCTCGACCGCATCCGCGCACTTGAGGATAAAGTCAAAGCATTCACGCTTGTCACCGATGAGCTGGCGTTGAAGCAAGCAGAGGATGCCGATCGCCGCTTTGCGAAGGGAGCCACCGTCTCCCCACTGACTGGCATTCCACTGGCGATTAAGGATGTCATCTGT